>Ga0209002_10000174_pt1 | contig 46511 bp, 46 predicted proteins | sample Rifsed16ft2_FD_184010 | JGI IMG/M metagenome (GOLD analysis project Ga0209002, IMG submission 184010) | Soil microbial communities from Rifle, Colorado, USA - sediment 16ft 2 (version 2) | ecosystem: Environmental > Terrestrial > Deep subsurface > Rock core/Sediment | place: Rifle, Colorado...
TTGCTAGAACAGGAATTATCTTTGTTCTAGTGGTTCGCTCGGTTTCGCAACCTCGCTCACCGGCCTTCGCGCTTCGCTGCGGCCGGCGGCGCCTCCGCGTGGGCTCAAGGCTTTGATCAGAGCGTTGGGGCCCCACCCCCAACGCTCATGCTTCATCGACTTCGCGACTCCGCATGGGCTCAAGGCTGTATCCACGGTGGTTTCAGGCGAGCGATGCGGTCATAAACCGGACAAGCGGGTACATGAGCCCCCGGCAGGTAACCGGTGCTGAGAAGAAACTCCCCGGTGATCTCTCCGCCGGTGAACCGAAAAGTCTTCTTGAATAGCTTCACCCACTCTGCTTTGCTGCGAGGATGTTGAGAGTTCAGCCAGGCCGCGAAACTCCCGTGACTCTCCCGAAGAGCGATGATGCGGCGGGCGTTCTCGATGACGGCGTCGATCTTGAGGCGGTTCCGCACGATGCCGGCGTCTCTCAACAACCGCGAGCGTTCGCGCTGTCGGTAGGCGGCTACTCGATCCACATCGAAGCGGTCGAAGGCGGTCCGGAAGTTGTCGCGCTTCTTGAGAATTGTCAGCCAAGAGAGCCCGGCTTGATGGATCTCCAGTGCAAGGCGCTCGAAGAGGGCATCGTCCCTCCGCAAGGGAAAGCCGTATTCGCGGTCGTGATAGGGACCGTGAACGGGATGATCTCGGGAGACCGCGCAATAGCCAGTGAGGAGTAGCCTGCGCCCCATCGCCACCAGATTCTAAGCCAACAACCGACGGGAGCGAGAATGGCTGGAAGGGGCTCCGTCCGTCAGGGTTTCATTTCCTGCAACACTTCCCCTTCGGCTACCGGAAGCGGAGCTAGAACGATCTCGATGCGCCGGTTCTTCTGGCGGCCTTCTTCGGTCTCGTTATCGCTCCGCGGCTGATACTCCGAGAACGCGGTGGCGCCCAGACGAGAGGGATCCATTCCCGCTTCGTCCTGAAGGAACCGCGCCACGTTCACCGCCCGGGCCGCCGATAGCTCCCAATTAGTGGGAAAGCGCTCGGCGAGTCGGCCGATGATGGGAACGTTGTCGGTGTGTCCCTGGACCACGATCTGGCGGTCTTCGGCTCTCTTCAGTATGGCACCGACCCTCTTCAGGACATCCGCGCCGGCGGGCTTGAGCGTCGCCTCACCGGAGTCGAACAGGATCTCGTCGACCATATCCACTGTGAGTTGACCTCGCAGTCGCTCGATCTGGATTCGTCCGTCGGCGATCTCCTGCTGCAGCTCACCGAGCAGCTCCTCCTGAGTGTTGAGCAGTGCAGCGAGCTCTTTCTCCCTTTCCTTTACTTGGGCCTCGAGCTCCGCGCTGGTCTGGCGGAGACCGTCCAGCATGCCTTCCAGATCGCTGACCCGTGATCGAAGGGTCTCTGCTTCCTGAGATGTCAGGCTGGCCTCACGCATCGCCTCATCGAGCGCCGCCCGCTGGGGTTGAAAGAGGAAGACGTAGAGGGCACCCAAGATCACCGACAACAACAACACGAAGACGATCGCCCATCTGATCATGAATCTCCCCTCCGGTTTGAGTGGTTGTGGGAGTGATCTTAGCACGTCGATAGGGCGCACCGCCATCGAGCCGACCGTCTACTTCTTGGCCATGGACTCGATCTCTTTCCACTGACCGTCGGTGACCGGCATCACCGAGAGGCGCGGCAGCCTGACCAGCGCGAAGTCCTTGAATTGGGTCCGCGCCTTGATGGATGCCAGGGTGACCGGCTGCGGTAGCGCCCTTATCGGCTCGAGGTCGATCACCACTGTCTTTCCGTCCTTGTTCTTGGGATCCGGGTAGGCATCGGAGCTGGCTCGGGCTATTCCCACTACCGCTTTCTCTTTGCCGGTGTGGTAGTAGAAGACGTGATCCCCTTTCCTAATCTGTCTCAAGTACTTCTGTGCTAGGGGGTTCTTGACGCCCTCCCAGACCGTTTTTCCATCCTCCCGGAATTGAGAAAAGCTATAGTGGGTGGGCTCTTCCTTGAACAACCACCTGTTCGCCATGTTCTGGGGCCTCCTTGTTCCGGTTGTCGCGGACCCCGAGGGGTCCGTCGCGGAATATAATGGCATCGTTCATGATGCGCGAGGGACTTCCCGACTATCTCCGCCCGGGCCTCGATCTCGTTCTGGTGGGCATCAACCCCGGACTGCGGTCTGCGGAGGTTGGCCATCACTTCGCCGGTCCGACCAATCGCTTTTGGGATCTCCTGTATGATTCCGGAATCACGCCGCGACGGCTGTCCTATGAAGAAGATTCCCTCGTGCTCGATTTTGGAATCGGTATCACCAACATTGCCGACCGCCCCACTCGCTCCACCGCGGATTTGGGCAAAGAGGACTTCTTGCGAGGACGTCGCGCCTTGGCGAGAAAGATGACACGCTTCCGGCCCGCCTGCATCGGTTTCGTGGGACTGACGGCTTATCGTGAGTTCCGGGGCTCGCGCTCTCCCGTCCAGTGTGGTTTTCAGGAGCAACTGATCGAGGGTGCGGACGTCTTCGTGCTTCCCAATCCCAGCGGCCGCAACGCCCATTACTCGTATCAGGACATGTTGCGATCCTGGCGCGAGCTCGCACGCCGTTTGAGGCGCGCTCGTGCCTGAGCTTCCCGAGGTGGAGATTACGCGGGAGAATCTGGAGCGCTGGCTTCACGATCGCGTCATCGAGAGAGCTCGGGTGGAGGATCGCCGTGTGCTTCGCGGGCAGAGTGTCCGTCGCCTGGAGAGTGGGCTCTCCGGCGCTCGACTCCGTGAGATCGAACGCCGGGGGAAGTACTTGATTTGGGATCTGGGTGACCGCGGCGGCGCGGTAACCCACCTGGGGATGAGCGGCAAGTTCGTTCTCCGCGGCCAGGGTGAGCCCGATCCACCGGCCACCTGCGTCGTTCTGGAGCTAGGAGCCGGGAACCGCGTGATCTTCAGTGACACGCGGCGACTCGGGCGTTTCCAGCTCGAAGAAAGCGGAACACGAAAAACCCTGGCGCAGATCGGAATCGACGCACTCGATCGGCGTCTCACGCCTCGCCGGTTCGGCGAGCTTCTGCGAACGGCGCGCTTACCCATCAAGTCGTTCCTGATGGATCAGCACCGGCTCGCCGGCTTGGGCAACATACAGGCGGCGGAGGCGCTATTCCACGCCGGCATCCACCCCTCCTGTCCTGCTGACCAACTTTCCGAGGAAGACACAGCCCGGCTCCACCGTTCCATTCGCTTGACGCTCCGGCAGTCGCTCCGCAGGGCACGATCTGCCGAGATAAGGTATCTCCAGGAGGGGGATTCCGAGAACACCTTCCTGGTGTACGGCCGCGCCGGTGAACCCTGCTCCCGATGCGGGGCGTCGGTGAGGAGAATCGTCCACGCCGGGCGTTCGACCTATTACTGCGCTCGTTGCCAGCCGAGGCGGCCCCGCAGGGTCCCCACCGACAGGGCGGTGTGGCGTGCAGGCAGGGCCCAGAGACGAGGGAACCCATGAAACGAGATGAGCTTCATCTATCTACCCGCGCCGTCCACTCCGAGCTGGATGAGAAGAGGGTCAACCGACCGGTGGCCTCGCCCATCTACCTATCCGCGACGTTCGAGGCCGCCGATGTGGAAGAGCAGATTCGTCTGGAGGCCGAGGGCGACACGTTCTACACGCGTTACGGGAACCCGACTCTGACCGCCGTGGAGCGAACCCTTGCCGCTCTCGAGGGGACGGAGTCCGCGCTGGTTTTTGGATCCGGCATGTCGGCGATCACGACCACCCTCCTTTCCTTTCTCGGTAACGGGGATCACGCCGTCTTTCAACGGGAGGTCTATGGCGGGACGTTCCGGTTCGCCCGGGAGGTACTCCCCCGATTCGGCGTCGAGGTGAGCTTTGTGGATTGTGCCGAAACGGAAGGTTTTCGACAGGCTCTTCGTGACAATACGCGTCTCGTCTACTTGGAGTCGCCGACCAACCCGACACTGAAACTGGTGGATCTTTCCGCGGTTGCCGCCATCGCGCAGTCGCGAGGGGTCAAGACCTTCATCGATAGCACCTTTGCCACGCCCTTCAATACCCGTCCGGGAGACTACGGGATCGACGGGATACTCCACTCCGCCACCAAATACCTCGGGGGGCATTGCGATCTCCTGGGCGGTGCGCTGGCGGGTTCTCGGGAGATAGTACGAGACGTGAGATCCTACCTGAAGGTCTTGGGGGGCATTCTGGATCCCCATGCCGCGTACCTGCTATTGAGAGGGGTCAAGACGCTGGGAGTTCGGATGGATCGCCACAACCGAAGCGCTCTAGCGGTCGCCCGTGCCTTTGGTGGTCATGCTCGGGTGAGAAGCGTCTTCTATCCGATGTTGGAGAGTCATTCCCAACATGAGCTCGCTCGACGTCAGATGCAGGGTGGCGGCGGTGTAGTGAGTCTGGAGCTTCAGGGAACGCTGGAGACGGCAAAACGCTTCGTCAATCGCCTCGAGCTCTTTCGCATCGCGCCCAGCCTGGGGGGTGTGGAGTCTCTGGTTTCGATTCCGTGCTTGACCTCGCACGCCATGCTGTCTCGGGAGGAGCGCGAGCAGGCGGGCATTCGAGATAGCCTGGTTCGCCTGGCCCTTGGGATCGAGGATGCGGAGGACCTGATAGCGGATATCGCCAACGCCCTCGCCGGTCTCGGGTGAGCGTAACGCCCACCCGACGGGGCGGCTGGATTCCGCCTTGCGGACGTGGTATGCTGTGGGTGTTCCGAGAAGAGGCTTCCGAAAGGGCGCCAATTCTTGGAACCTGCATTTCCCTACCGATGAAAGGTACCCCGGAGAGTTTGCAGAGCTATCTACATTTGTGTACGGAGCAGGATGATCTCTGGAGGGGCCGACAAGGAGGGTCTTAGATGAAGTACCGCCAAAGAGGTTACCGGGAGAGCGAATACGAGGAAGAAAAGAAGGAGACGCGGCGCCGCGAGCCCAAGGCCGACGACTTGGGAAACCGAGAGCAGGTCCGCTCGCTGCGACACGCCGTCGACCGCAACGTGACGGTGGTGATACGGTGCAACCGGTGCGGCTATCAGGTACCGGCCAGCTTTTTGGAAGTCAACAAGGAAACCACCTGTACCAAATGTCAGACCCCGCTTCACTCGTGTCGCCAATGCAAACATTTCGACCCGGCGGCTCGCTGGGAGTGCCGGGAGCCGATTGAAGCTCGCATCGTCGACAAGGGAGCTGCCAACGACTGCCCGCGCTTCAAACCAGCTCAAGTATTGGATGCAACCGGAAAGCGCGCGGATACCACTCAAGACGCGCGCGCGGCTTTCCATAACCTCTTCAAGAACTAGCCCCACCCCGAGGAGGCCGACCGTGTCCCCTCCCAAGGTACAACCTCCATCTTCGGTCAGTCAGCTGTCCGAGCAGGTGGAAAGAGACGGGGGGAGTGCACTTGCTGTCTATCAGGAGCCGGTGGGGAAGGCATGGCAGATCTTTGCCCTGCTGCCACTGGATCGAGTTCACCCTACTCCGTATCAGCGTGACCTCTCACCACCTCACGTAAAACGCCTGGAAGAAGTCATCAAGAAGCTCGATCGCTTCATCGATCCGCTGGTGGTGGTCCGTACCGAAGACGGAAGCTACTGGACTCCTAACGGGAATCATCGATTGGCGGCACTCAAGAAGCTCAAGGCGAAGTTCGTCAGCGTGGTGCTGATTCCCGACCCGAATGTCGCCTTTCAGATCCTCGCTCTCAACACCGAGAAAGCGCACAACCTCAAGGACAAATCCCTCGAGGTCATTCGCATGTACCGAGCGCTCATGGAAACCACTGGAGGGAGCTCGGAGCAGGAGTTTGCCTTCCAGTTCGAAGAGGCACACTTCATCACCCTGGGCTTGGTCTACCAGAAGAAGCCGCGCTTCGCGGGAAGCGTTTTTTCCCCGATACTGCGTCGGGTGGACAAATTCCTCAAGGACCCCCTGACCAAGGCCTTCGAAGAGCGTCAGTCGCGGGCGGCCAGTCTGGAACGGGCAGACCAGCTACTGAACGAAGCGGTCAAGGCCTTGAAGAGCCACGGCATCACCCATCCCTACGTCAAGAACTTCGTGATCGCGCGCGTGAATCCCCTGAGCCGCGCCCGCAAGACCGTGCCGAGCTTCGACACCGCCTTCCAGAAACTCGAGGCGTCCCTCGAGAAGTTCGATGCAGCGAAGGTTCGCATGACCGACGTCGCCCGTGCCGCCGGCTAGAAGGGGCTCGACCGGCGCCGCCCGGATCTTCTAGACTCGTTCGCGTGCTGAGTCCTTTCCTCAAGAACGCGGTCCGGCAAGCGGTGTTGATACCCGAGGGTTACTTCCTGATGGGCTCGTGTGGGCGGCGGGATGACGAGCAGCCGGAGCACCGGGTGTTCGTATCCCCTTTCGAGATGGGGACCACCCCAGTCACCCGAAGCGATTACCAGATCTATCTGGAGGCGACCGGGGAAGCGCCTCCACCTTGGTGGAGCGACCCGGTCTTTTCCCGCCCCAGGCAGCCCGTGGTGGGCGTGAACTGGCGCGAGGCCGCTGCCTATTGTGTTTGGTTGTCCCAGGAGACGGGTCTCGACTTCCGCCTTCCCACCGAGGCCGAAAGAGAAAAAGCGGCTCGCGGCGGGCGGTTGGGCCTGCAGTTTCCCTGGGGAGACGATCCTGCTGGGGGCGGACATTCCTGCCTCGAGGGACCGCTCAATGGACCCGACGATGTGGCGGTAACGCCACCTAATGGCTATGGGCTTTTCAACATGGCGGACAACGTGCACGAATGGTGCCTCGACGGCTACCACTCGGCTTTCTATCGGAGCTCACCGCAAGAGAACCCTTGCGCTCCCCCCCACACCATGCGCCGGTCGGCCAGGGGAGGTTCGTGGCGTCACCAGTCGGTGGTGACGAGATGCGCAGCACGCAGCAGCCTACCCCCTGAGCTTCACTATTCGGACTTCGGGTTCCGCTGGGTGCGGCCGCTCTAGCCGGGTGCTGAAAACGTCATGCGCGCCCTCAGCGCCGCCTTACCGGATGGCGTTCGAACGCGTTCTCCCTGGAGAAACCCCGGAGCACATCGTTGCGGAGCACGACTCCGCCCAACCGCCGCGGCTGATGTTTACAGGTGGTCGGGGGTGAAGTAAATTGCAGGCTCCATGCTCTACGCAGGGACGTCCGGCTACAGCTTCCGAGAATGGGTCGGCCCGTTCTATCCTCCCAAGACGCCCGCCGCCGAGTATCTGACGTTCTACGCATCGCGCCTGAACAGCGTGGAGATCAATCATACGTTCCGACGCTTCCCGACCACCAAGCTCCTCTCCTCCTGGGCGGAAAAGACTCCCGCGTCCTTCGTATTCTCCCTGAAAATGCACCAGAGCGTTACCCACGTGGCCCGCCTCAAGAGCGTAGGGGATTCGGTCGCAGACTTTCTGCGAGCGGTCGAGCCACTGGGACCCCGGTTGGGAGCGATTCTCTTTCAGCTCCCTCCTTACTTCCGCGCGAATCTAGATCGACTAGAGGGTTTCTTGGAGGAGCTTCCCCCCGGTCACCGCTACGCGCTGGAGTTCCGTCATGAGTCTTGGAACGACCCGGAGGTGGTGAAACTGCTGCGGGAAGCGGGAGTCGCCCTGTGCGCCGCCGAAGTCGAGATCGGCGAGACGCATTTCACGCCCACCGCCCCACACGGTTATATCCGGCTGCGGAAGGTACCACCCTACACCGAAGAGGAGATCGAGCAGGCGCGACGGCAGATCCGAGGTATTTTGGGGCAGGTCGAAGAGTTATACGTCTACGTCAAACACGATGACGGGGGTGCCGCTCCCGAAACGGTTCTGCGACTCCAATCCGATGAAGCCGAGTAAGGGCGGGAACAGGCGGGCGGATGGCGCTTAACTGACCTTAATACGATCCAGCAACTCCTTGTTGGAAGAGGTCTTGCTCATCCGGTCGAGGAGAAGGTTCATGGCCTCGGGGGGCTTCAGTCCCGCCAGGGCTCGGCGGAGCAAATGAACCTTGGGAAGCTCTTCTTTGCTCAGAAGGATTTCCTCCCGACGGGTCCCGGAGCGAGAGATGTCGATGGCGGGAAAGATACGGGATTCGGCTAGGCGGCGGTCCAGCACCAGCTCCATGTTCCCGGTGCCTTTGAACTCATTGAAGATAACCTCGTCCATTTGGCTGCCCGTGTCGACCAAGGCAGTTCCCAGAATGGTCAGGCTTCCGCCGCCCTCGATGTTCCGCGCCGCTCCGAAAAACTGCCGTGGGAACTCGAGGGCTCTGGAGTCGATCCCGCCGCTCATCGTTTTTCCATGGCCGCGCTGTTGGCGGTTCGCGGCTCGACCGAGTCGGGTGATCGAGTCGAGCAGGATGACCACGTCGTGATCCATCTCCACCAAGCGGCGGGCTCGCTCCAGGACGAGTCGAGCGACCCTAATGTGCGAAGCGCTGCTGCTGTCGGCCGACGAAGCAATCACCTCACCATCGACGGTTCGCCGCATGTGGGTGACTTCCTCGGGTCTTTCGTCGATGAGAAGGACGATGAGGTGCACATCCGGGTGATGCTTGGCGATGGCACTGCCGATCTGCTCGAGCAGAATGGTCTTGCCTGTCTTGGGAGCCGCGACGATGAGGCCCCGCTGGCCTCGGCCAATGGGTGCGATGAGGTCAATCACTCTTAGAGAAAGCGGTTCATCACTTCCACCGTGGGAAAGCTTCAAGGTGCGCGATGGGTGCTCGCTGACCAGATCGGCGTAATTGCGGAAGGGAGGCAGCGAGTCGAGAGAGTGCCCGTTGATGGCCACTACGTCGGTGAGCTCCATCGATGCGCCGCCTCCACCGCCGCCCCGCCGGCTGTTTCTTCGCGAAGGCTTACCCCGGCCGGCGGGACCGGTCAGGAACTGACCCTCTCTTAGCTGGTACTGCTGGATGAGGCGGGAAGAAACGTGGACGTCCTCCGGTCGCGGCAGGAAGTTGTGCTGCGCCGAACGGAGATGGCCTCCGCCTTGGGGGCCGAGCTCGAGCAGGCCTGAGGCGTTCGATTCAGGCGCGTCCGGAGGGGTCATCGCACTCCATACCCAAACCACGCCTAACAAAGCAAGCGACTGACGTTCGGGGTGTCAATGGAACTTAGGGCCTCCGCAACTGCGGTGGCGTTCCGGCTCGGATGGTTGCAGGCGGCCGGAAGCGAGTTTGGCTCGGCCTCGCAAACCCTATAATATCAGATCCTGTGCCGGGAGGAAAGTCAAGGCCCCACCCCCGAGGAGGCAGGATGAGGGGTCTGCAAAAGAGAGCGTTGGCCACGGGCCGCTCGGGTAGCTCCACCAAGCCGGTGAGAGCCTTCGTCTTGATACAGACGTTGCCTGGCAAAGTGGCTCCCCTGGTTGGGGCTCTCGAGCGCATCAAAGAGGTGAAGGGAGTCGACCCGGTGACCGGCCCCTACGACGTCGTCGTGCTGTTGGAGGTCGACGAGCTCAGCGATATTTCCGCGGTGGTCGCCGGCACCATCGGGGGACTGAAGTGGGTCACCCGCACCACCACCCTGCTCTGCCTCTAGGGGGAGCCTTTCCCAGAGCGGGTCCGGGGCGTCATTTCCGCTGAGGGCCTTTCCGCGCGCCGCGGATGCGTCGCGCCAGAGCCAGAATGAGCTTGACCTCACGTGAGCTCAGACCGGCGCGACCGAAAAGATCCCGCCACTCCACGAAGCGGGCCTCTGGGTTATCGGCCGGAAGAAAACCGATCTCTAGCATGGCTTCCCGAAGGGAGCCGAGAGCTCGCTCCATCTCGCCTTGTTCGGCGCGTTGCGAAAGCGAAGCATCGGGGTTACAACCGGTGACGAAGATTTCGTAAGCAGCGACCATGACCGCTTGTGCCAGGTTGAGCGACGGCTGGGCGGGGTGAGACGGGATGCGGACGCGTCGCTGGCAGAGCAGCAGGTCTCGTTCCGTCAGGCCTTTGGACTCGGGTCCGAAGAGTATGGAGACCGGGGATGAAGCGGCGAGCGCCGCGATCTCTTTCGCCATGGCGCGAACGGTGATCGGCCGCACGCGGTGGCCCGGCCTCCCGGTGAGCCCCGCGGTGTAGACGGCCCCGGTGAGCGCTTCTTCGAGCGACGGGAAGACACGAGCCTGCTCCAGTGTGTCCTCGGCCCGCCAGGCCATGCGCCAGGTTTCTACTGTCCGCCAGTCGCCGGGCGACACCAGATCGAGCCCGGCTAGACCCATATTGGTGACGACGCGCGCCGCCGCACCGACGTTTGCGGAGTTCTCGGGACGGACCAGGACGATGCGAACGGCTGCCATTGGTAAACTATAGCTCTCATGGCACGACGCCGGGACCCCAACAAGCCTTTCCTGGACATCCACGGAGACAGGGGAGCTTTCAGTATCCCCCGTCGCAAGTGGAGGGAGCTTCTCTTCGTGGGAGCGTTGGTTCCGGACGGCGAAGCGTACGTGCGCGACCCCTCTCGGCCGTTACCCGTTTTCCGCGTCCCCGACCTCTTTCCGGTCGGTGCTCGCTTCCGGGTGAGGGAAGAAGGGGAGCACGTACATATCGAACGAATAGACTCGTCTTCACCCGAGAAGTAGCGGTGTCCGGGCTGTGGGGACCAGCTATTCCCCACTCTGCCGCACAGCTTCCACGATGCGCTGGGCGGAGAGACGTTCTTCCTTTCCGGAACGCAGATCCTTCAGCTTCACATCCCCCGCCGCCCACTCATCCGGTCCTACGATGACGGCGTAGCGCGCCCCGGCCTGATCGGCAGCCCTCAGATCCTTGCCCACCCCGGCGGGGGAGAAAGGTGTCTCGGCGGGGATTCCCGCTTCGCGGAGCCGCCGAACGATGGAGTGGACCGCCTCCCGTTCCGAACGTTCGTGACCCACCTGGATCACCGCCACCGCGATGCGTGGTTCGAGCTCCGGCACAAGTCCACGATCCTTGAGGAGCTCGCTCTGCACCACGTCTCCCATGCCGAAACCGAGGGCGGGAAGATCCGGTCCGCCCAGGGATGCGATAAGGTTGTCGTAGCGACCCCCGCCGCAGATCGCCCGGAGCTCTCCCCGGCGGTCGTAGAGCTCGAAGACGATGCCGGTGTAGTAAGCGAGCCCGCGCACGACGGAGAAGTCGACCTCCACGAAACCACCCAGCCCGGCTTCTTGTAGCAGCTCCAGGTAGTGCTCGAGATCCCGCAGGGCTTTGAGGTCCTCGGGGAGCGCATACTTGGGACGGGTCCTGAACCAATCGAACAGCGAGATCTGCTTGGAACAAAGCCCTTCGAGCTCTTCGATGCGAGAGGGAGGAACCCCGGCTTCGCTCAGCAGGTCCCGGAACGTCAGCTCGGGAACCTTGCGGAACTTGTCGATGGCGTTATAAACGGCCGGAATCTTCTCCTCGGGCACCTCTAAGAGTTTCAGGGCACCGGCGACCAGGCGACGATCGTTCACCCGCGCCACCACGTCCTTCTCGGTGAGGCCGAGCGCTCTCTGGATGTCGAGAACCGCTGCCAGCAGCTCGGCGTCCGCTTCCACTTCGGGAGCTCCAATGATGTCCATGTTGAGTTGGAAATGCTCGCGCAGACGGCCCCTCTGCTTGCGCTCGTAACGAAAGACCTGGGGGATGGAGAACCATTTGATCGGTTTGGGAAGCTGCGTGGCGCGGGCGGCGATCATCCGGGCGAGAGTCGGCGTCATCTCCGGCCGCAGCGCCACCTCCCGGTCTCCCTTGTCTTTGAAATGGTAGAGTTGGCCGACGATCTCCTCGCCGGACTTTCGGGTGTAGAGCTCGAGCGGTTCGAGCGGCGGTCCGTCGACCTCGGAAAAACCGTAGCTGCGAGCAACTTCTCTCCAGACGTCGAAAAGATAGTTCCTCAGCGCGAGCTCTTCCGGAAAGAAATCCCGAAATCCTTGCAGGGGTTTCATGCTTGCCGAAAGAGCCTATCCGAAGGGGCGCCGCCGCGCAATGCGATCGGGTTCGTGCAAGGTTCTACGACTCGGGAAGCTATCTGCTTCTGGTGGTTGGTTTGATACTCCCTGTGGCGTTCGATCCGAGGACAGATTATCTTGTTCGTCAGGAAATAGCCCCGTCGGATCCCAGCCTCAGGGGAATCGCGCGAACATGCCAGAGCTTCCGGACATCACCGTCTACATCGAAGCGCTGAGGGCTCGGACCCTAGGTCAAAGGCTCGAGAGAATCCGGCTGGCGAGTCCCTTTCTGCTGCGCTCGGTGGATCCTCCCCTTGGGAACGCGGAGGGCAAGAAAGTGCAGGGAACCCGGCGGCTCGGCAAACGCATCGTCTTGGCATTGGAGGAGGATCTCTTCCTGGTGTTGCACCTCATGATTGCCGGGCGGCTCCACTGGAAGGATGCGGGCTCGGACAGTAAAACGAGGCCCAAGATTCCAGGAAAGCAGGGACTCGCTGCCTTTGATTTCACCTCCGGCACCTTGACGCTCACCGAGGCGGGCTCGAAAAAACGCGCCTCTCTTCACCTGGCGCAGGGAGAGAAGGCGCTTTCCGCCATGGATCGGGGTGGTCTCGAGGTCCTGGAAGCGGACAGAGACGCATTTCGGAGAGTCCTTGTTCGAGAGAACCATACGCTCAAGCGAGCCTTGACCGACCCCAGTCTCTTTTCCGGGATCGGAAACTCCTACTCGGACGAGATACTCCATCGTGCTCGGCTCTCCCCGGTGAAATGGACCCGCCGGCTGGATGAAGAGGAGATGGAGAGACTCTACCAAGCCTCCCGCCAGACCCTCGGCGAGTGGATCGAGAGACTGAGAAGCGAAGCGGGAGGTGGCTTCCCGGAGAAAGTCACCGCGTTCCGGCCCGCCATGGCCGTCCATGGTCGTTACCGCAAGCCTTGCCCGGTGTGTGGCTCACCGGTGCAGCGGATCGTTTACGCGGCGAACGAGACGAACTACTGCGCTCCGTGCCAGACGGGTGGAAAGCTCCTCGCCGACCGTGCGCTCTCCCGGCTACTCAAAAGTGATTGGCCACGTACGCTGGAGGAGATGGACGAGATCCGCCAGTAGAAGACACCGGCTCTACTCCGAAAGGTTCTTGGGCGAAGCCTCCTGCAGCAAAGCCACCAGCTTATTGGCGGCGCCAGGAGCCGCAACCTTGCTCGCCAGAACGATGTCGCGGACCGAAATCTCGAGCCCGTACACTTCCTGGTTGGCGTCATCGTCGGGGCGAAGGCTGGCGCCATCCAGGGATACTCCCGCGAAGAGGCCTCGCGCTCGCGAGTAGGTGAGAATCTCGGCGTGCATCGAGGCGTCGGTCGCCGCTCCGGTGGCGCGGCCCTTGGGGCCGGCTGCCGCCGAGGCATCGGCTCCCAGCTTGACCTTGCTCTTCAACAAAGCGTTGGCACCCCGGGAGTTCATCACCAGGAAAATGAAGTCGGTCGCCTGGCCCCCGATCTGGAACCCTATGTTGCCTCCGTCGAGACGGTATAGAGCAGGAGGGCCCCACGGGCCCAGGAAATCGTCCCCGCTGCGGCAAACCATGGCACCTGCTCCGTAGCTGCCGCCGATGCCGAGCGCGAACTTCTTCACCGACGGCATGACCAGCACGCACTCCGCCTTGTGAAGCAGATCGGTCGGAATGGAGTCCGGCATGTCAAGGATTTCTTCCATGACTGTGCCACACTCTTGAAGTCTTTCTTGGAATTTATCGGCAGGGAACGCCGATGCCGCCAACAAGGCGAAGAGAGGGGGGATGGCGAGATTCCGCATGACGATCTCTCCTTAGTTTTGAAGAGGATTTTTCGTTCTTGTTCAGTCTAGCCATCCGGGCCCTGCCCGCGCAAGCGACAGCGAGTCAGGGGAGGAAATCCGTGTAGCTCGCGGCTCCCGGCCCCTCGCGTTGCGGGGTGGGCGGGGCCGATCCCGGATCCTGGCGAGCCACCTCGCCCAGGACGTATCCCAAGACGGTACTGGACCAGAAGCTGGCGGGGAAGATTCCTACACAGAAGAGAAGGATCCCCAACTGAGAGAGAAGAGCGGCGGCCCAAAACGAGAGTAGCGCCAGGCCGTAGTTGGCCAGATTCCGCCTGATGAAAAGCAAGTTCTCGCGGATTTCGAATGCCGCCGCGACCCGGTCCTGGATGACGAACCGGGTGAAAGCGGCAGGAAGGTAAACCAGCAGGGCAAGTCCCATCAAGCTGAAGAACATGTAGCCGCCAATAAGCGTCAGGATAGCCATCATGCGGAACGCCGGGGGCGCGTCCTGGGATGACGAGGCGGCGCCTCCCACCGCCAGGCCGAGCAGAGTCAGCAGAACGACGAGAGGAAAAACGTGACTCAAGTAGACGGCGAGGGCTCGCGCGCCATCCACGAAGATGCCTCCCAGGTCGTCCCACTCGGGAAGCGGTTGCTTTTCGCCACGCGCCGCCCGGCGGGTTACGCCCACGACGTAGCCGGTAACGAAGAAGCTGCCGACGACGAAGATAGACAACATCGCAAAGAGACCGCCCAGGATGATCTTGGCCACCCATTTGGGATCTTCGAAGAAGAAGCGCAGAGCCTTGCCGAAGTCTAGGGGCGCTACCGCTGGGGTCGCCATGGCAAGGGTGTATAGCAGCAAAGGAGATGGCTTTCAAAGAAGAGAATCGTTCGGAGTTCACTCGGTGGGGTGGCAATTTGAACCAGTAGGGATAAGAATCTAATCTAGGAAGATGATGAGCAAGACCAGCCAAAACCCTTTTGGAGCCCGGTCCACCTTTGACTCCGGCAATGGCGCTGCCACGATTTTCCGCCTCGACGCGCTGGAAAAAGGCGGCCTGGGGGCCATCTCGCGGTTCGCCTTTTCGGTGAAGGTGCTTCTGGAAGCCGTTCTCCGAAATTGTGACGGCAGGTTAGTGACGGAAGAAGATGTTTCGGCTCTGGCCGGCTGGCGAGCCCGCCGTCCTGGTGACCGTGAGTTGCCTTTTCAGCCAGCACGCGTGATCCTGCAAGACTTCACCGGAGTGCCGGCGGTGGTCGACTTGGCGGCCATGCGCTCGGCGGTGAAGCGGCTGGGCGGCAATCCCGAACGGATCAATCCGGCGGTGCCGGTGGACCTGGTTATTGACCACTCGGTGCAGGTAGATGTCTTCGGCACCGCGATGGCTTATCAGAAAAACGCGGAGATCGAGTTCCAAAGGAACCGGGAGCGCTACGAGTTCCTGCGTTGGGGCCAGGAGGTCTTCGACAATTTTCGCGTTGTTCCCCCCGCCACGGGAATCGTGCATCAGGTCAACCTGGAGTACTTGGCCAAAGTAGTTGCCTGCCGCGAGCAGGGAGGAGAGCTCCGCGTGTTTCCGGACACTCTGGTGGGCACCGATTCTCACACCACCATGATCAATGGTCTCGGCGTGCTCGGTTGGGGGGTAGGAGGCATCGAGGCGGAGGCGGCGATGCTCGGTCAGCCGGTCTACATCCTCATGCCGAAGGTCGTGGGGTTCAAGCTGCAAGGAAAACTTCGCGAGGGTGTAACCGCGACCGATCTCGTTCTCACCGTAACCCAGAAGCTTCGAGAAAAGGGCGTGGTCGACAAGTTCGTGGAGTTCTATGGCGCCGGCCTCTCGCAAATGTCTCTTCCCGATCGGGCGACGGTGGCCAACATGTCGCCCGAATACGGCGCCACCATGGGTTTCTTTCCGGTCGATGGAGAAACACTCGACTACCTGCGCCGAACCGGACGCAGCGAGGAAGAAGTGTTGCGGGTCGAGCGCTACACGAAAGAGCAGGGACTTTTTCGTACCGACGAGACACCCGACCCGGAATATACCGACACCTTGGAGCTCGATCTGGGTAGCGTGGAGCCCAGCCTGGCCGGTCCTAAGCGTCCTCAGGATCGCGTCTCGCTGAGAAAAATGAAGAGCTCGTTCGAGAAATCTCTGACCGCTCCCCCCAAGGAGCGCGGATTCGGCTTATCGCCGGAGGAGACCTCGCGCACCGTGCCGGTGAGCTTCAATGGAACCCGGGAGTCGCTCGGTCATGGATCGGTGGTGATTGCGGCCATCACATCCTGCACGAACACATCCAACCCATCGGTCATGCTGGGAGCGGGTCTCCTGGCAAGAAAAGCCACCGAGCGGGGGCTGAAAGTTCCACCCTATGTCAAAACCAGCCTCGCTCCCGGCTCCAAGGTGGTCACCGAGTACCTGGACGCGGCAGGACTTACCGCGCCACTTCGAGAGCTTGGATTCCACCTGGTGGGATACGGGTGCACGACCTGTATCGGTAATAGCGGTCCACTCCCTCAGCCGGTAGCGGATTCCATTCAGGAGGGGCAGCTGGTGGCAGCGGCAGTTCTCTCCGGTAATCGGAACTTCGAAGGACGGATCCATCCCCTGGTCAAAGCGAATTACTTGGCGTCGCCGCCGCTGGTCGTCGCCTATGCGCTCGCCGGCACGGTCGACATCGATTTGACGCAAGAGCCACTCGGCAAAGACTCGAACGGAAAGCCGGTTTACCTTCGTGACCTCTGGCCTTCCCAGGCGGAGATACTGGAGGTCGCGAACGACGCTATCAGACCGGAGATGTACCACAAGATCTACGGCAACGTCTGGGACGGGAATCCAGAATGGAACGCCGTTCAGGTCTCGGGCGGCGAGCTCTACGACTGGAGACCCGAGTCGACCTACATCCAGGAGCCGCCCTTCCTTCAGGATCTCTCCAAGGAGGTCAAGCCGCTCGGTGAGATCCGATCGGCGAGGGTCTTGGCATTACTCGGCGACTCCGTCACCACCGATCACATCTCTCCGGCGGGAACCATTCCCGAAGACAGCCCGGCCGGGCGGTACTTGATCGAGCACGGCGTTCACAAGAAAGACTTCAACTCCTATGGCTCCCGCCGGGGAAACGATCGGGTCATGGTTCGGGGAACTTTCGCCAATATCCGGATTAGGAATCAGTTGGTGCCCGGGGTGGAAGGGGGAGTCACTCTTCACCTGTCCAGTGAGGAACAAATGACCATCTTCGACGCCGCCATGCGCTACCGCGACGAAGGCGTTCCACTACTCGTCATCGCCGGGAAGGAGTACGGCTCGGGCTCCTCGCGGGACTGGGCGGCCAAGGGTACGCTGCTTCTCGGCGTGAAGGCCGTCATCGCTCAGAGCTACGAAAGGATTCACCGGAGCAATTTGATCGGTATGGGAGTCTTGCCGCTGGAGTTCTCGGATGGACAGAGCGCCGAATTGTTAGGCCTCACCGGTCGCGAGGTCTACGACGTCGAGAGCCTGGCCGCCGCCGCGGAACCCCACCCCGAGCTACAAGTCAAGGCGCGTCGACCCGATGGATCCGAGATCCGCTTCAAGGTCATCGCACGGCTGGACTCCCCCGTGGAGATTGATTACTACCGGAACGGTGGAATACTCCACACCGTGGTGAGAAACCTCATTGACTGAGGTCGGGAAGCTCAATCGTAGTCAAAGGGTCGCGGAGGCGGGGAGTCGTCCTTCTCCGCCTTCTTGAAAGCTTCCCTGAACTTCTTTTCTAGAATCTCTTTTCGGTTCTCGTGCTCCCGCACCGATTGGGCGAATCGGTCTTCCGCTTCCTGTCGCCGCTTCTTTTCCTCCGAGACCGCCTGCTCGAAACTCCTCGCCGGTCCTTCCGGTGGTTTCTCGTGTGCGAGGAGTGCCCCGGTGCTGCGGTCAATCGTGAGTTTCGCCTGACAGCAGGGACATACAATCGTGAAATCTTCCGATCCCATCCCCCACCTCCCCGTTGGCCAGTCAGATATCCAAATGGGTGGAGCCCCGAAGCATCATAGGCGAGGGTCGGCCGGAGAGCAAAGCCGAGGAAGCTCTGGCGAGGAAGCTCTGGGGAGGGTGTTAGAAAGGGATGCGCGTTCCGGTGCCCCCGGCGATAGCGCGACCCGATGACTCCGCGCTCGGTCGGAGTCAAAGCCTTGGTACCCCGAGCTCTTCCAGGTTAGAATACCCCACCAAGTCCCAGTACAGGTGACCCGGATGCTCTTGGTTCTCGACATCGGCAATACCAAGACCGCCATCGGTGTCTATCGGGACGACCATTGGGAGGCCGACTGGCGCATCACCACTCACCTCGACTATCTCACCGACGAGTACGCGACGCTTTTGAAATCGCTGTTGGCTGACGCCGATTTGGAGTTCGAGGACGTGAGCGGCGCGATCTTGAGTTGTGTGGTTCCACCTTTGGTCACCGTGTTTCAGGAGCTAGCCGAGCGCCACCTCGGCAAGAAGGCATTGGTGGTGGGGCCGGAGTTGAAAACCGGCGTCGAGATTCTCATCGAGAACCCGGCCGAGGCGGGGGGAGACCGCATCGCCAATACCGCCGCCGTCCGCGAGCTCTATGGTGGGCCGGCGGTGGTTCTAGATATCGGGACCGCCACCACCTTCGACGTGATCTCGGCACGGGGCGAGTACCTAGGGGGTGCTATCGCTCCCGGGCTCGGCATCTCCGCGGACGCCTTGGTGCAACGAACCGCAAAGCTCCCCAAGGTTGAGCTGACTCCACCTGGAAACGTCATCGGACGCACGACCGTCACCGCCATGCAGTCGGGACTGGTCTTCGGCTACATCGGTCTGGTGAGGGAGCTGGTCACCCGGCTCAAGAAGGAGCTAGGGGGCCAGCCGAAAGTCATCGCCACCGGCGGCATGGCGGAAATGGTCTCCCAGTGGGTCGAGGACATCGACATCGTGAACCCCCGCCTGACTCTGGAAGGACTGCGGATTATCTATCAATTGAACAAGCCGGGAGGCCGCTGACTCAGGAAACCAAAGTCAGCGGTGGCGGCTGGGGAATGACTCCCGCTTCCACCCCGCGCTGGAAAAGGGTGGTGAGGGCACGCTGGCCACGGACCCCCATGTCCCGCGTGAGATCGCTCACGTACATTTTGACGAAACGGCGGCCCATGTTTCGATCCAGTCCGCGACCGAATTGAAGCGCGTAGTCGAGAGCCTCCTCTTCGTGTTGGTAGGCCCAATCGATGCTCGCTCGCAGCGCGGCATTGATCTCTCTTGCCAGATCCATTCCCAGGTCCGAACGGACGACGTCAAGGCCCAAGGGGAGGGGGAGTCCGGTCTCATCGCGCCATCGCTCGCCGAAGTCCTCCACCTTGAAGTAACCCTGAGAGGCGTAGGTGAGCTGCCCTTCGTGGATCAGGACACCAGCTTCCGCCTCACCGGAGGCGATCGTCTCGAAGATCCTGTCGAAGGGACGCACCACCGGGACGAACTCGCGGAGATAGATCCGGGTGAGGAGCGCGGCGGTCGTCTTCTCTCCTGGAATGGCGACCCGTTTACCTTCCAGGTCTTGTAGCGAGAGCCGCCTCCGAGAAACGAGAACGGGGCCGTATCCTTCCCCCATACTGGCCCCGGTAGAAAGCACCCAGTAGCGGTCCATCAGGAAAAGGTAGGCATGGGCCGAGATGGCGGTCACTTCCAGATCGCCGTTCAGCGCTCGGAGGTTCAGGCTCTCGATGTCTTCCAGAACGTGCTCGATGGCATAGTCGCGAATGCGCACCGCGCCCCGGGCCAGAGCGCAAAACATGAAGGCATCATCTGGGTCGGGGCTGTGTCCTATTTTCAAGATGGGCTGATTCAAGGATCTTTCTCCAAGTGTCCAATCGAGGAGCTTTCCACATAGCGCAGGATTATAGCTTTACCGGCGACTACTTCACAGTGAGTACTGGTACTTGGGAGGTGCGGACCACCCTTTCGCAAACGCTTCCCAGGAGAAGGTGATCGATGCCGGTGAGACCGCGTGTCCCCATGACGATGAGCTCGGCCCGCGTCTTCTCGGCGGTTTTCAGAATCTCCGCGGCGATGTCGCCTTCGGTGACGACGATCTCGGCCGGATGGTCTCCCAGCCATTTTTCGAGGTTTTCCCGAATCCGGCTGGGAAGCTCCGGGTCGACATCGAACAGCCTGGTGATCCCGCCCGCATAGAAAGAGGGGTGGATGGGGCTGGCGACGACGTGGACTACCGTGAGGGAGCCTTTTTCGGAAACCATGGCCGAGGCCGTCTCTAGTGCACGGCGGGAGAAATCGGTGAAGTCAACGGGCACCAAGACGCGCTTCACACCATCCGATTCCCCGACGATAGTAGCGTCTTTCCGAACCGTCATCACATTGATGGGCGCATAGCGAACAACCTTCTCGGCGACGCTTCCCAGAACGAGCTTTCCTACGCCGGTTCGCCCGTGAGTGCCCATCACGATGAGATCGGGCTTGACCCTCTCGACCTCTGCCAAGATCGCTTCCAACGGCGAAAGGCTACGAGCGGTCGAGATCTCGACATCCAGTCCGCGTTCCGCCAAATCCCCGGACTTCGCCTGGAGGAGCTTGCGGGCCTCCTGATCGACGTGCTCGGCGTAATCCTTCAGTACCGTTTGCAGGTGTCTCGGATCTGCCGCCTGAAGCAACACGGCATGAAAGATATGGAGCTTAGCTTTGCTGGCAAGGGCCAAAGCCACGGCCTGGCGAAGGGCGTGTTCGGCATTCTCCGAGAAGTCGGTGGGTAATAGAATTTTTCGTAGTTTCATGGCTCAAACACCTCGAGCGGATTCGATGATAACCGTTTCCGTAGGGGATCGCATTTCGTAAATTCGCCCTCGCCACTGGATGCGACGAGAAAGGGCAGAGGTAAGAAAGCCGTATACGGTCAGAAAACTGGCCAGGGGGGCGAGAAAAGCATAGGACCCGTCGTAGCGGCGCAATCGGTCACTCCATTGGGGTAGGAAGAGCCGCACCGCCCGGGCTCGGATCGCTCCGCTCACCCAACTGAGGAGGAGCACGATGCTCAGCAGGGACGCCAGCCCCATGTCCCCCAAAACAGCGGCCCAGCTTCCGAGAATCAAGAACAAAACGAAGGCGACCTGGCTGCCCCCGCCTATGCGCCATAGATTCGGCCAATACACCCGGGTGATGGCCATCTGCCGCCCGCACCAGCGGAAAAGCTCGCCGAAAGCCACGCTTCCCCGGGAGAGTACGATGGAGCGGGGGACAAACTCCACGCGGTAGCCGGACTTGCGCACCGCATGGGTCAGCGCATAGTCGTCGGAGAGGGCTCCTTGCCAGGCTTGCTCCACTTTGGCCTGTTGAAAGATCTCCCTACGGATGGCCATCGCTCCCCCCCAGGCGAAGTTTCGATCGTGCTCGCCGAGAAGCGTCAGGACGCCGGCGTTCCAGGCGGAGCGTAGGAGAGAGGCAAGGCAACCCGGCTCGGGAAGATAGAAACGATAGCTGGAGGCGACTCCGACCTTCGGCTGCTGAAGCCCCGATACCAGGTGCGCTAGCCAGTGGCTATCGGTTCGCCCGTCCGAGTCGGCGAAGGCGAAGACCTGGGCGTCTCGGATCTGGCGGAGGCCGGCGAGCAGATTGTGGACTTTTTGACCTCGTCCATGGGCAGGGCCGGCAACGACCATCTCCGCCGGCCCCCTCTCGGTCTCCAGAACGCGCCGGATGACGGGGACGGCTGAGTCGGACTCGTTCTCGACGATGAAGAACAGGTGGAGCGGCTGGTAGTCCTGGCCGGCCAGCGATCGAAGATTCTCTTCCAGGCCTTCTTCTTCGCCGCAGCAGGGAATGAGGAGCGCGACGGAAGGACGGTAAGCGCTCGGCGGGTCATCCCCAGGCGCGTGCTTCGCAAAGCGGTGGTAACGAATACTGGAGCGCAGAGAATAGAGGCCGACCCCGAGATTGACGGCCCCCAGTAGGTAGAGAGCGGTCGTGCTCACAGCAAGGGGGGGCGACCCAGCCTCCGCCGGATCGCACTGGCTTGCCTGCTCGCCAGGGTCATAATCGTGATTTGAGGATTGATGCCGACCGAGGTGGGGAAGGCGCTCGCGTCGGCAACGAAGAGATTGGGAACGTCGTGAGATTCACCATAACCGTCGATCGGACCCTGCCTGGGATCGGCATGCATGCGGCAGGATGCTTGGGGATGAGCAGAGAACAGGGCCATCTCGTTGGGGCGAAGGGAAAGCTCCTCGAGCCGAGCGATCTCTTCCCGCCCCCGAAGAACGAGGGGTTGGGAGAGGAGGGTGGTAACGAGGGTCGCTCCCGCGGCGAAGAAGATCCGGGCGGACTCCTGGAGCCCGCGGCGGATCAAGTGCCTTTCGCGCTCCCCCAGATGGTAGTCGATGACCGGTCGGCCGCCTTCTCCCAAGCTCACCGTGCCCCTGCCATCGTCTTGGATCATGGCGTACATGCCGGACAAGTGCCGATAGTCCCGCATCATGGAGAGATGCTCCTCGCCGAAGGAAGGACAAATGCTGGCGAACAGAGCGGGCAGGGCGAAGATACCTTCGAGGATGAAACCGTCCGAGCCGTCCTCGAGCGTTTCGAACTGGTTGCAATAGGCCGACTGAGGAATGCCGACGAAACCGTCGATCAGCCGGTCGAATCTCGCAAAGGATGCGGCCAGCGGATGGAGCGCCAGACCGCGCCCCACTTGGCCCGACCCGTTCGCCAGACGGTTCAAGAGAAGAAGAGCAGGAGTGTGGATGGCCCCCGCCGCAAGAACGACCAGCGGGGCCCGGAGGGTGAACCAGGCTCGGGGCTGGCCCGAACCTTCATCCAATACCGAGCCGGCCACTCCCGCCAATCTGCCGCCCTCAGTGAGGATCTCTTCGACTCGGCAGCGGGTGAACAAACGACATCCTGCATCCAGCGCTCGAGGCACGTAGTTCATGTCGACGCTTTGATGACGCTCGTACGGGCAGCCCAGCATGCAGTAGCCACAACCCACGCAGTCCTTTCGGTTGTGAGAGAAGGTGCCGGCTCGGTATCCCAGCCTTTCACAACCCTCCAACAGGATGCGGTTGTTCTCGTTCACCTCGGCCGAAACAATGGGCACCACTCCCAGCGTCGCCTCCACCCGCTCGAAGTAGGGCCGAAGGGAATCGGCGCTCAGGGCTTCTAGACCGAACTCCGCCTGCCACCTGGTGAGCACTCGTTCGGGAGTCCGAAAGCAGATGCAGTTATTGATGACGGTACTTCCTCCCACCGCGCGGCCCTGGAGGACGTTGATGGACAGATCCCGGGTGGCCTGCGCCGCTTGGTCTCGGTAGAGACGGCGGTACATGTCCCTCTCCCGCTGGTTGAAGTCCGAATAACGCAGGTAACCACCCTCTTCCAGGAGGGCGACATCGATGCCCGCCTCGGCAAGCTCCTTGGCCGAGACGGCGCCCCCCGCTCCCGAACCCACCACCGCCACTTCCGCCTCCCACCGCATCAAACCCCGGACCTCAGAGGTATCCACGACGTTGGGATGGAGTCTCATGATAGAAGCCAGGGTCCCGGAAAACCGATGGCCGCCCAGCTTGCCTCTTGCGCGTAGTAGGTGCTCATGGCCACACGCTTGATCGCTACGAAGCCCGTTCTGCGGAAACCGATACGGCTGGTTGCCCAGCCGCGGATAACCTGGTCCTGGTCTTGGGGGGCGAGTCGAGTAAAGCGTCTCGGCTTGGCCTGGAAGAGCAGGGGACTCCATTCGAAAACCGCCAAGAGGCTTCGGAAATCGGACGTGGCATGAGGGCCGAGCTCCCTCAGGAGGCGCTCGATTGTTCCGGCGACATCCAACTCGATGGCCGCAGGGGCACCGGCACCCCCGGGAAGGAGCCGATTACAGATTGCCCTGAGGATCTGGCGCTCCGAGTCCGAGAAGGGGCCGCCTTCATCTCTTACCTCGCCGGCCCGGCAACCGGGCAGCACGCTCCCCAGCGCCAGGAGCAGCGCCCCCGCACCCCGGCGGAGAAATTCCCTGCGCCCGAAGCTCTCACGGAGCACGACATCCGGGCTAATGGCCATGAGGCAATCCTATGGAGTCGTCTGAGGAGTGGTCAAGCTTTGATAGAGCGTATAAGAGGCCGCCGGCTCGTCGACCTCTCGCGACACGTCGGAACCGATGCCCATCTTGACAACACGTTGCCGCGGAAGCTATAGTCACTGCGACTATCCAACCTTTCGAATCTTGCTTACTACACCGGGAGACCCCGCGCATTCTGTTCGGCGTGCCTTGCGCTGGGAGTAACATGGTTTCTCTTCGAGACCCGTCAAAGCCGCGAGGGGGGGCATGAAGCTCAGGGTGCTCGGTTGTTCCGGTGGAAGCGTCAAAGGGCACCACTTGTCCAGTTTCCTACTGAACGACAGCATCGCGCTGGACGCCGGCGCACTGACTCAAACCCTCACCCTGGAGGAGCAGACTCGAATACGGCACGTGATCGTGAGTCACTCGCATCTGGATCACAATTGCGCCTTGGCTTTCTTTGCCGACAACGTCTATGGACGCATCGAGGAGCCGGCGGTGGTCTATGGCACACGCCCCGTGATGGCTAGCTTGCGCCAGCACATGTTCAACGACGTTCTCTGGCCGGATTTCAGCCGCTTGCCCAACAACCAGTCGCCCACCATTCGATTTCAGGAGATCCAGGAGGAGCGGTCCTTCGTGATCGACAAGCTCACCTTTACTGCCCTGGCGGTGAATCACATTACTCCCACTGTCGGCTTTCTCATCGAGGACGCCAAGAGCTCCATCATTTATACGAGCGACACCGGTCCCACCGACCGCATATGGGAGGTGGCCAATACGAAGAAGAATCTCAGGGCGATCATTGCCGAGGCCTCCTTCCCCAACGAGGAGGAAGATAGAGCGGAGGTGAGCGGCCACTTGACGCCCGAGCTCTTGAAGAAGGACCTTCTCAAATTCAAGCGTCGTATTCGAATCTTGATTACGCATGTCAAGCCGAGTCATCGGGCTCGGATCGCCCGCCAGCTCCGCTCCCTCGGTGGGCGGATCGAGCTCCTTCAGCAGGGTAGGTCCTACCGTTTCTAGCCGAAGTGTGGGCTCCCTCGACGGTACTTTGTCTCTCAGACGGGGCCGCGCAAGAAGCGGCGGACGGAAAGCGTACTGCCGAACAAACCCACCACCATACCCCCCAGGACGATGACCGCCCAAGCCTGGGGAGAGAGAAACTCGAGCCAGTCTGTTCCCTGCACGAGTCGCGAAGAGGACAGGATCTCTCGAAGGAGGAGCTGATGCGCCAAATAGAGAAGCCCCAGCGCCAACCCTCCCCCTAGGCCGCCCTGGAGCATGCCCTCCACCAGGAACGGTCCACGAATATAGGTGTTCGTCGCCCCGACCAGACGCATGATTCCAATCTCGTCTTGCCGGCCGTAGACGGTCAGCTTGACCACGTTGAAGATGGTGAAGACCGCGGCGACGATCATCGCCCCCCCAATGAAAAAACCCACGATGCGCACCATCTCGATGATCGCCGTCAAGCGTTCGATCCAGAGCAGATCGTAGTCCACTCCCTCGATCCCCGGCCCGCCCTTCAGTCTGTCGGCGAAGCGGTGTACCTGCTCGGGAGCGCGGTGGCCTTCCGAGATCAGTATTTCGAAGGATGCGGGGAGCGGATTGGACTCCAGCATGGCGGGTAGACCCTCGAGCTCGGGAAAGTAGGAGCGAAATCGCTCGACGGCCTGTTCTTTGGTTACAAACTCGAAGGAGTCTACCTCGTCCAGCGAGCGCAGGAGCGCTTCCAGTTTCTCCTTGTCCGCTGTTTCCGCATCGTCGGCCAGGTAAGCGGTTACCTGCACCTTGTCCGACCAGCCGGCGAGCAGGATGTTGAGGTTCTCGGAGAGACTGGCGAAGATTCCGAGAATGACCAGGGAGATGGCGATGGTGCCGATGGAGACCAGGTTGACGAGCCGATTACGCCACAGCTCGGCAAAGGCTTCTTCAAAGCAATAGCCGATTGCGTGAAGAAGTTGCATCGGGTCCCCTCATTATACTCCACCCACCCGCGGTTCGGACTAACTACGATTGCCGGAAGGAGCGGAGAATCGAGTCGCCCTGGAACTGGTGGCCGCCCGGGTCAAGGCGTTCCTGGCAGGTTAAGGACCTTCCGTCACCCTACCGTTCTCCAGATAGATGACGCGCTTGCCCATGCGAGTGATGAGCTCTCGATCGTGGGTGGCCACCAACACGGTAGTTCCGCGGTTATTGATCTCCTTGAAGAGTGTCATGATCTCGTAGGCAAGCTCGGGATCGAGGTTGCCGGTGGGCTCGTCGGCGAGCAACAGAACCGGTTCATTGATGAGTGAGCGGGCAATGGCTACTCGCTGTTGCTCGCCGCCGGAGAGTTGAAGGGGGTAGGCGTTCATCTTGAAATGGAGGCCCACCTGCTTGAGGATGTGGAAGGCGCGGCGTTTCCTTTCCGTCTTGGGGACCGCCATCACTCTCAGCACAAACGCCACGTTCTCGAACACGGTCTTGCGCTTCAGCAGCTTGAAGTCTTGGAACACCACCCCGATGCTTCGACGCAGAAACGGAATCTTGGACTCCGGAATCGCAGATACGTTGCGGCCGTTCACCAGAATCTGACCCTGAGTAGGCGATTCCTCCCTGAAGATGAGCTTCAGGAACGTCGTTTTTCCGGCACCGCTGGGCCCGGTAAGGAAGACGAACTCACCCTTGCCGATCTTGATGGTGACATCACTGAGAGCAGGGGACTCTCGGCTGTATTGTTTGTAGACGTGGTAGGTTTGGATCATGCCTGCGGTTCGAACGACACTACTTCAGCAGTTCCTTGAGGACTTCGCCTACCAGGCTTGGGCTCGCCTTACCGCCCGTCGCTTTCATGACCTGTCCCACCAACCAGCCAAGGACCTTGTCCTTCCCTTTCCGATACTGATCGACCTGAGTCGGGTTTTCCTCGAGCACCTGGCGTGACACTTTCTCGATCGCTGCACGATCGGTGATCTGGATCAAACCTTCCTTTTCTATCAGCTCACGCGGCGACTCGCCGGTCGAGTACATCTTTTCGAAGAGATCCTTCCCGATCTTTCCGCTGATGGTACCGTCGTCGATCAGTCGGATCATGCCCCCCAAGGCCTCGGCGCTCACCCGGGTAGCGTCGACCGCCGTCCCTGTCTCCTTCACCTTGCGAAGCGACTCCGACATGATCCAGTTGCTCGCTGCCTTGGCGTTTCCTGACGCGGCGGCGGCCGCCTCGAAGTAGTCCGCCAGCGAGCGGGATGCGGTGAGGACGCCGGCGTCGTAAAAGGGGATTCCGTACTGTTCGACGAAGCGGTTCCTCTTGGCTTCCGGAAGTTCGGGGAGGCCGGCGCGGAGCCGCTCCATCCACGGGCGACTCACCCGCAGGATGGGAAGATCGGGCTCCGGGAAGTAGCGGTAGTCGTGAGCCTCCTCCTTGCTACGCATCGGCTCCGTGCGGCCGGAAGAGGTGTCGTACAGTCTGGTCTCCTGAATCAGCGCTTCGCCGGCACCGAGCCCATCCACCTGTCGTTCGATTTCGTATACGAGGGCGCGAGCCACGAAACGAAACGAGTTCAGGTTCTTGATCTCGACTTTGGTTCCCAGCTGTTGCTCGCCGTGGCGGCGGACCGACACATTGACATCACAGCGAAGGTTGCCTTCTTCCATGTTGGCGTCGGAGACCTGGGCGTACTCCAGAATCGTTTTGATGCCTTGCCCGTAGGCGACCGCCTGTTCGGGGCCGCGGAGATCGGGTTCACTGACGATCTCGATGAGCGGGACCCCGCTACGATTGTAGTCCACGCCGCTCTCGGTCTCCGAGCCCTGGAAGCCTTCGTGGAGAAGCTTACCGGCGTCTTCTTCGAGATGAATCCGGGCGATCCGAACGGTCTCGGTCTCGATACGGAGCTTGCCATGGACGGCCAAAGGACGATCGTACTGGGAGATCTGATAGCCCTTGGGCAGATCGGGATAGAAGTAATTCTTCCTGGCGAACACCGATTCTTGGTTGACTCGACAGTCGACGGCCAACCCCATGGAGATGGCCAGCTCCACCGCCCTTCGGTTCAGGACGGGAAGCGCGCCGGGCAGTCCGAGACACACCGGACAGACGTGAGTGTTGGGGGGATCTCCAAACCGAGTCAGGCACCCGCAGAAGAGTTTCGTCTTGGTGAGTAGCTGAGCGTGGATCTCGAGTCCGATAACGACTTCGTAGTCTTCCCTCATAGATGGGCGGGCGCGGCGGGTGTGCCGTGCAAGGCGGGCCAGCCGGTGCGGTGGTCAGGCATACAGTTGGTCGATGATATCCTTGTAACGCTCTTCGATGATGTTTCTCTTCACCTTCAGAGTGGGGGTGAGCTCGCCCCCTTCCAGGGTAAAGGCCTTGGGGAGCAGAGTCACTTTCTTGATCCTCTCGAACTGCGCCAGGTTCGAGGTCATTCCCTCCACCTGCTGTTGCATGAAGTCAATGACTCTCGGATCGCGAACCAATTCTTGTCTGTTAAATGAGGGAATGCCCTGGGAGCGCGTCCATTCCTCGAGGCGCTCGAAGTCGGGAACGATGAGGGCGGCGGGGAAACGGCGGCGGTTGCCAATGAGAACGATCTCGGCAATGTAGGGGTTCGTCTTCAACTGATTCTCGATCGGTTGAGGGGCTATCTTCTTCCCCCCGGCGGTGACGATCAGATCCTTCTTGCGATCGGTGATGGTGAGGAAACCCTCGGAGTCTAGGAAGCCGACGTCTCCGGTGTGGAGCCACCCCTCAGCGTCGATGACCTCTCGGGTAGCCGCTTCGTCCTTGTAGTAGCCCTTCATGATATTGGGGCCCCGTGCCAGGATCTCCCCGTCGGGAGCGATCCTCACTTCCACGCCCGGAACGAGAGGGCCGACGGTGCCGAACTTGATCCGACCCGGACGGTTGACCGCAATGACGGGAGAGGTCTCGGTGAGACCGTAACCCTCCAGAATCGTGATCCCCGCCGCCCAGAAGAACTCCGCAATCTCGCGGGACAAGGGGGCACCGCCGGAGATGAAAAACCGCAGACGACCCCCCACCCGCCGCTGGAGCTTCTTGAACGCCAGGGCGGTTGCGGCCTTGTACTTGAGCTCGAGAGGAAGCGGCGCCTTCTTGGAGGCGAGTCGGTAACGACCGTGCTCGCGGCCCACCGATACGGCCCACCAGAAGATTCTCCTGCGAAGTGCGCTGGATTGGGAGACCGTCTCGAGAACCCGCGCATGCATCTTTTCGTAGAACCGGGGTACGAACGTCATGACGGTGGGCCGGATTTCCGCCATGTTGTCCACCACTTTCTCCGCGCTCTCGGCGATGGCGACACTGGTACCGGCATGGGGATAGAGATAATGGGCGACCATGCGTTCAAAGACGTGGCTGTAAGGAAGGACGGAAAGCGCCACGTCCTCTTTCGTGATCGGTAGCACTTGGTGGGAGGCCGCGACGTTGGAAGCGAAGTTCCGGTGGGTGATCATCACCCCCTTGGGATCACCTGTCGTGCCAGAGGTATAAATGATGCTGGCCAAGTCGTCAGAGCGCACTTCGGAGGCCAGACGGCGATGGAGCTCCGGCTCGTCAGCAGCCTTTCTTGCTCCTCGGGCCAAGACCTCGTCGAGCGACAAGCTTTCCAGCCCGCTATCGCCGGGCGCATCGATCCGGATCACCTGTTCCACCGCACGCAGTTCGCTCCGCACCTCGGCAACTTTGGCCTGTTGCAACGCGGAGGAGGCGATGACCACCTTCGACTCCGAGTTGCGGATGACGTAGGAGACCTGGGGAGCGGTCAGAGTGGAGTAAATGGGAACGTTGGCCGCCCCGATGATGTGCAAACCCTTGTCGATGATGAACCACTCCGGACGGTTCTCCGATAGGAGAACGACCCGATCTCCCCGCCTCACGCCGAGCTCATGGAGCCCCAAAGCGAGATCGCGAGTTCGTTCCAGCATTTGCTTCCAGGACACCGACTGCCAGGTTCCCCCCGACTTGTACCGAAGGACGTCGGGCCGGCGGTAGGTTTCCATGGCGACGAAGAAAAGCTCGTTGAGCGTTTCGAATTCCATGACTGACTTCTCGATGGTGTTCCGCAGGTCGTACTGAAGAAGCATGTTAGTCGCGCTCTGTGACGGTGTCAAAAGATCGACCTGCGTTGATCCAGGGCCCAGCCGGGCCTATAATCTCGCGTGTCCTCACAGGAAGGGTTCATCGGCTTGGGCTCGAACCTCGGCGAGCCGGTGGCGCAGATCTCCCTGGCGCTGCGAAGGCTGGGGGAGAGCGCCATTACCGTAGAACGCGTGTCGAGTCTCTACCGGACCGAGCCGGTGGAAGCTCCCCCTCAACCTTGGTTCACGAATGCGGTGGCTCGGGTGAAGAGCCCGTTCGAACCACCGGTCTTGCTCTCCATTTGTCAAGATATCGAAAGAAGGCAGGGAAGGGACCGAAAGGGCTGTCACGCTCCCCGCCCCATCGACTTGGACCTTCTCATGGCCGGTGACACCCCGGTAGAGGGGTCTCATCTCATCTTGCCACACCCCCGGCTTCACCAGAGGCGATTCGTTCTGGTTCCCTTGATGGAGATCGCTCCCCATTGGATCCACCCGCGGCTCGGCCTGAGCGTCGAGGAGCTTCTGGAGCGGTGCCTCGACGAGTCGGTCGTGATGCGGCTCAGCGCGTCACCCCATCCTCAGTAATGAAACTGCGATACGTCTCGGTCGAAGGCCCCCCCGGGGTTGGGAAGAGCGCCCTGGTGGAGCGCCTCGTAGCCCACCTGGAGGCCTCGGTCGTACTCGAGCGATCGGAGAATCCTTTCCTCCGCGACTTCTACCATGAGAAACCCGGGGCGGCTTTCCAGACTCAGATGTTCTTCCTTTTGAGCCGCTATCGACAACTGTTGGAGTTGGCGCAGCGCGAGCTGTTTCGCCAGGTAACGGTCAGTGACTTCATCTTCGCAAAGGATAAGATCTTCGCCTACCTCAACCTCGACGACACCGAGCTGATGTTGTACGAGAAAATCTATCGGGTCTTGGAAGGAGAAGTGCCCCAACCCGAGCTGGTCATCTACCTCCAGGCACCAGCGGAGGTCTTACTCAAACGCCTCAAGGCTAGACCCCGACGCGCCGAGCCCGGCCCGGGGGAGGCCTATCTGCGAGAGTTGGTGAAGGCTTATGACTATTTCTTTTTCCACTACTCGGCGACGCCGCTTCTGGTTGTCAACACCGCCGAGGTGGACTTCTCCCACCCCGCAACCGCGCTGGACGATCTCATTCACGAAATGCAGTCCCTGAGCGGAGGAACTCGCTTCTACATGCCTGGCCGGACACGATAGGGCTGGGCCCGAATACCCGTGAAATTCAATCGATTGGGGGCCGCTTCCTAAAACCCCTGTCGCTCCGCGCACACCTCTTGCCGCTCCCTCACGAACGTGGTAGACTTGGTTATTATTTCTCTCATTTCAGACCCTAGTCTTAGTTAGTCCAGAGCCGGCAACCGCAATAAGGCTGCTCGTGACAGGGGCAATTTCGCCCATTGCCGAGCCAATCATTGCAGCAGCAGATCTAACGTGGAGGTTCCTATGACCACCCAAGCCGAGTCGAGTCCTACCACTGGCGGACGCAAGAACCGCCGCAGACAACTCATCGTCGACAAGTCGTTCCAATACCGGTTGATCGGGCTCCTGCTGGCCATCTGGACGGCCAATTCCCTGTTCTTCTCGATCATCCTCTACTACTTCTATCAGGGGCACATCCTGCGGTTCTACCATCTCGTTCCTCGGACGGGCATGGTGCCTTTGCTCTCCGCCCCGATGCTGTTCTCGGTGGCCATCGGGTTCATCCTGCTCTTCGGGATGGTGCTGGTAGGAATCATCGGGATCTACCTCAGCAACCAGATAGCCGGGCCTCTGTACCGGGTCAAGCTGAGCCTCACCCGCGTCACCGAAGGCGACGTCAACTTCGAGATTCGCTTCCGAGACCGGGATTTCTTGGAGGACTTTCCCGGCTACTTCAACGGGATGCTCGAATCACTGAAGAAACAGGGTGGCAACGACGTCGAGACGCTGAAGGCCATCGAAGAGAGTCTGTCGGACCCCCAAAAGTCGCGAGCCCTCATCCGAGAGCTCCGCGAGCGGAAACAATCCCAATTGGGTTTGCCCGCCGAGAAAGCCGATCGGGTACCGGTGGCGATTCACTAGCTCCGCGGCCGGACACCTCCATAAACTGACCGGGGCCCCCGGCCCTTCCCGCGGCTGGGCTTGCTGCTAGAAGTCTATTTGATCCAGGGCTTTGACGGCGAGCATCCCGTCTCTTATACTAGCTTCATCCGAGGAACGCATGGCTAAAGACAAAGACGATAGCCCCCTTTCCTCGAATGTTCCCCGCGAGCTCGAGGTCGGTCGCGGTGAGGTCCGCCAGAAGTTCCGGCAGGATATCCCCAAGGGACAAGGCGATCTGCTCACCTCCAAAGACTTGTTTGGCGAGATTATCGACGAGTTGGGAGACGACGGAAGGGCCGTATCGCGGGAAGGGGCGGCTTCGCCATCGCCGATGCGCGCCGATACCGTCTCGATGAAGGCCGAGGCAGACGGGGAGAAGGTCTACTCCATCGTCGATCTTGCCTATTCCACGCTTCTCCACGATTCCAAGCTCAACCGCCAGGTCGAGACCGGCGGCGCCGCCCCCGAGACAGAGCCCGCGAAAGCCGATTCCGCTTATGGCCAGTATCTGCTTCTCGACCGAATTGCCACCGGGGGCATGGCGGAGGTCTTCCGGGCCAAGCGCCGGGGGGTGGAAGGTTTCGAAAAGACGGTTGCAGTGAAACGTATCCTCCCCCATCTGTCGGACAACAAAGAGTTCGTCGAGATGTTCATCAACGAAGCCAAGATGGTCGCCGGACTCTCCCATCCCAATATCGTCCAGATCTTCGATCTGGGGAAGATCGAGAACACGTATTACATAGCTATGGAGTACATCGAGGGGATGGATCTGCGAGCGATTCTGGCGCGTCTCCGAGGCAAAGAGACGATTTTGAACGTCGACCTATCCGCGTTGATCGCGACCAGGGTTGCCAGCGCGCTCGAGTACGCTCACCGGCACCGTGACGCGTCGGGAAAACCGCTGCAGATCGTACATCGCGACGTGAGCCCTCCTAATATCCTCATTTCTCGCGAGGGAGAAGTGAAGCTCGTCGATTTCGGCATTGCCAAGGCCGCCATCAAGGCCCACTCCACGGACAGCGGCTCTTTGCGAGGCAAGCTTCTCTATATGTCGCCCGAGCAAGCCTGGGGCAGATCCCTGGACAAGCGGTCGGATATTTTCTCCCTGGGGGTGGTGTTGTTCGAGATACTGGCCGGCCGCAGCTTGTTCATGAGCACATCGGAGATGAGCATCCTGGAGAGAGTGAGGGAAGCCCACTTTCTCACTCCCTCGTCTTTTAACCCCGCCATCCCCATCGAGCTGGAAGCCGTGGTCGCCAAGTCGCTGAAGAAAGAGCCGGACGACCGCTATCAGGACGCTTCGGAGATGCTGCGCGACCTGGATGCATATCTTCGACGCCGGCCGGCGGTGGGAGCTGCGGAGCTCGCAGGATCGGTGGAAAGGCTCTTCGCTCCCGGAGCTGGCGAGGAATCGAAATGGAAGACCAACCCCGGTACCGTCGCCTGAGAAGGACACCGGAGTTCGGAAGACGCTCAGCGGTGATGGAGTCAAGCAGGAAAATGCCTCTTAGCGAAGAAGCGGATCGCACCTACCGCCGAACTCTAGAAGTTGCCCAGCGCCAGCTCGAAGAGATCGACGAGCAGATCGAACGGGAGCTCGCCATGGTGAGAGAGCGTTTGGCCGATCTTCAGGAGAAGCGGAGGGCAGCGCTCCAGATGTACGACGCGGCCTGCACGATGCTGGGTATCGAGAGCGAGCCAAGAAGCGACGAAGAGGGCTCGGACGCGGAGCCTCCCATCTAGATTGACGGCGACAAGGGGACTTGCTAGGATCCGCCACCCCTATCATGAGCTGGTTCAAGAAAGAAAAAACACCGCTGGCGCCGGCGGAAAAAAAGAGCCGGATGCCGGAGGGTTTGTGGAGCAAGTGTCAGGGGTGTTCGGAAATCCTCTACAAGAAGGAGGTTATACGTAACTCCAACGTCTGTCCCAAGTGCAACTACCACTTTGGACTTTCTGCCACCGAACGATTGACGATGCTTCTGGACGGGGGCTCCTACCAGGAGATCGATTCTCGACTGCGATCCACGGATCCACTTCACTTCAAGGACACAAAGCGGTATCGGGATCGACTCGACCGCAGCAGGCAGCAAACGGGACTGGATGACGCCATCATCACCGTGCGGGGTACCATCTCCGGCGTCCCGGTCATTGTGGCGGTCATGGAGTACGACTTCATTGGCGGAAGCATGGGGGTGGTCGTGGGCGAGAAGATTACCCGTGCCATCGAGAGAGCCCTGGAGGAACGCACGGCGCTCATCATCGTTTCCCGCTCGGGAGGAGCCAGGATGCAAGAGGGGGCGCTCTCCTTGATGCAAATGGCCAAGATCTGCGCCGCCCTCGCCCGCCTCGACGAAGCCGCGGTGCCCTACGTTTCCATTCTGACCGATCCCACCACCGGAGGCGTCACCGCGAGCTTCGCCATGTTGGGTGACCTGAATATCGCCGAGCCGAAGGCGCTCATTGGCTTCGCCGGGCCTCGGGTGATTGAGCAGACGATCCGTCAGCCGGTGCCACCCGGCTCGCAACGCTCCGAGCATCTCATGGAACATGGGATGTTGGATCTCATCACCGAGCGCCGGCAGATGAAGGAGATACTGGGCAAAATTTTGCACTTCTTCACCGATGACCTCGCGGCCGAACCCCCTGCCTTGTCGGAAGAATATCTTCCCTAAGAAAAGCCTTACCCGTATGGACTATGCCGCGGCAGTGGCCTATCTAACCGGCCACGAACGCTTGGGAATCAAGTTTGGGCTAGAGAACATCGGCCGTCTGGTCGAAGCGTTGGAACATCCCGAGCACGACTGGCGCTCGATCCTGGTCGCGGGAACGAACGGTAAGGGCTCAACGGCCGCTCTGCTCGAGTCGATTCTGCGCGCCGCCGGTCATCGCACCGGCCGCTACACCTCTCCCCACTTACTCCGTCTGGAGGAGCGGATCATGGCGGAAGGCAAGTCCATCTCTCCCGAAGAGCTGGCGGCGGTAGTCGAAAAAGTGAGAAGAGTCACCGCCGAGCTGCGGCAAACGAAAAAACTCCTCACCGAGCCCACTTTCTTCGAGCTCACCACCGCCTGTGCGTTCGAGTTCTTCCGTCGGAAGAGGATCCAGGTAGCGGTGATCGAGGTGGGAATGGGGGGACGCTGGGACGCAACCAATGTCGTCCCTGCTTCTTTGACTGCGGTGACCAACATTGGTTTCGACCATGAAAGGTTTCTGGGTCGGACACTCGCCGCCATCGCCGCCGAGAAAGCCGCGACCATCAAACCTGGCCGGCCGGTAGTGACTTCGGTCCGCGAGCCGGAGCCGCTCGCTGTCATTCGCTCGGAAGCCGCCCGCCACGGGTCTCCGCTGTTCGAGGTTCCAAGGGATGTTCGAGCTCGGTCGAAGGAGGTGGGTGGCGGTCAATGGGTCCGCCTGGAAACGCCCGAGGCGGTTTATCCCGAGCTCTTCCTACCTCTGGTCGGTGCGCACCAGGTGGAGAACTTGTCTCTAGCGGTCCGCATGGCGGAGCTGATGAGCCACCTGGGTTTGGAAACGACCCGGGAGGCGGTCCGATCGGGAGTTCGGTCGGTGGTTTGGGAAGGGCGGCTGGAGAGAATCGAGGGCGCGCCCGCGCTCACCATCGATGCGGCCCACAATCCCATGGGAGCCGCCGCCTTGGCTCGATACCTCGAGGCTCATCCCCACCCGCATCGGGTCTTGCTCTATGGGGTCATGAGGGACAAGCAGTCAAGAAAAATGCTCGATCTCCTCCTCCCCCACGTCCGACACTTGATTGTCACCCGGCCACCTAGTCCCAGGGCGCAAGACCCGGAGAGCGTTGCCGGCCATGCCGCCCGCCAGGGGTTCTCTTCCCAAGCGGTGAGCTCGCCCGAGCTGGCACTGGCAAGCGCCCGCCGTCTGGCGGGGAAGACGGGAGAGATCGTGGTGGCCGGGTCGATCTTCTTGGCCGGAGAGGTGAAGCGCCTCTTGCTTCTAGAGAACGAGAACCGGCATTGAGAGAGTAAGGGTCCGTCTCGGTCCCCCCTTGGCTCCTGGCGGGCTCGTTCGAGGAGGTGTACAGTAACTCCGTGTCAGAACGCGTGTTGCTCCATCTTCGCGTCAACGGCGAGCCGGTTGAAGTCGCCGCACCCGTTCACAAGACCCTCCTGGAGGTTTTGCGGGAAGAGCTGCGGCTGACCGGCACCAAGCACGGCTGTGAGCTCGGCGAATGCGGTACCTGTACCGTGCTAGTGGACGGAGGCCCCGTCCTCTCGTGCTTGACGCTGCCGATCGAGCTCGAGGGGCGCGAGGTCGTGACGGTGGAAGGGATGTCGCACCAGAGTACGCCCCATCCTCTGCAGATCGCGTTCGCAGAAATCGGAGCGGCTCAGTGCGGTTACTGTACGCCAGGAATCCTTCTGGCGGCGAAGTCTTTCCTCGACCGGAATCCGCGACCGAGCCGTTTAGAGATACAGGAAGCACTGGCCGGGAATCTTTGCCGCTGCACCGGTTACCTTCAGATTCTGCAAGCGGTGGAGCTGGCGGCGGGGCGAATGTCCAAGGAGCTTGGGTCTTCCGGAGAGTAGGTGGCGGTGGCTACCAAGATCGGCGTCAAGCCAAGGGTGAAGGCGCCTTCCCCGCCGAAACCCGCAAGCGAACAGACGCTCCATATCATTGGCCAGCCCCTTCCCAAAGTGGATGCCATGGCGAAGGTGTGCGGTGAGACGGTCTTCGTCGATGACTTGTCGCTTCCCAGGATGCTCTACTGCAAGATCAAGAGAAGCCCCCACCCCCATGCACGCATCCTGAAAGTCGACACCACCGGCGCCCAACGACTTCCTGGCGTGGTGGCGACGCTGGTAGGCTGGGAGCTCCCCATACCCTTCGGAATCCTTCCCGTTTCCCAAGACGAGCACGCGCTGGCCATCGAGAAAGCGCGTTTCGTGGGAGATCCGGTGGCGGCGGTAGCGGCGGTGGACGAGGAAACCGCGGAGCTCGCTCTCCGACACATCGACGTGACGTACCAGGTGCTTCGACCGATCATGTCGATCGAGGAAGCCCTCGAGGAAGAGGAGGTGCGTGTCCACGATTATGGTCCGCGAGGCAACATTCACAAGACGGTATCTCTCCAGTTCGGAGATCTCGAGGAGGGATTTCGCGAGGCCGATCATGTTCGGGAGGACACTTTCTTCTTCGAAGGGAATACGCATCTTCCCATGGAACAGCACGCCGCGGTGGCTTCTTATGGAGCGGACGGGAAGATGACCCTCTGGTCCTCCACCCAGACGCCGCACTACGTCCATCGGGCCTTGGCGAAAGTGTTGGAGATGCCCGCTTCGCACATCCGAGTCATTGCCTGTCCGAATGGTGGCGGCTTCGGTGGAAAGAGCGATCCCTTCAATCATGAGATGGTGGTGGCCAAGCTCTCCATGAAGACCCGGCGCCCGGTGAAGGTCACCCTGACGCGCGAGGAGGTGTTCTATTGCCACCGCGGCCGGCACCCGGCGAAGATGTGGATCAAGACGGGAGTGAAACGAGACGGTGCCATTACCGCCATGCACTTCCGATCCTTCTTGGACGGAGGCGCCTACGGAAGCTACGGGGTGGCCAGCCTCTACTACAGCGGAGCGCTTCAGACGGTGACCTATCGTGTTCCACGATACAGGTTCGAGGGTGTGCGCGTCTTCACCAATAAACCGCCCTGTGGCCCCAAGCGCGGGCACGGTACGCCCCAGCCCCGATTCGCCATCGAGTGTCACCTGGACAAAATCGCCGAAGAGCTCGGCATGGATCCCTTGGAGCTGCGCCTGCGGCATCTCGTCGAGCCTTTCTCCGTCACCGTGAATCAAATGCGGCTTCGCACGGTGGGATTGAAGGAGTGTCTGGAGAGAGTCGCTCGGCGCTCCGGCTTTCCAGAAAAGCATGGGCGTCTCCACCAGGGAGTGGGCATCGGGCTGGCGGCATCCGCCTATATCAGCGGCGCCGGTCTGCCTATCTACTGGAACGATCTTCCTCATAGCGGCGTGCAGCTGAAGCTGGACCGCGGCGGAGGGGTGACGGCGTTTTGTGGCTCCACCGATATCGGGCAGGGATCGGATTCGGTGCTCGCCTATGTGGTGGCGGAGGAGCTGGGCGTCGAGGTCTCCGACATCCGCGTGGTGACCGCCGACACCGATCTGACGCCGGTGGATCTGGGCAGTTACTCCAGCCGGGTCACCCTGATGATGGGAAACGCCGCCATCGAGGCGGCGCGACGCTTGAAGCCGCTGATTCTGAACGAGGTGTCTCGGGAGATCGGCGTTCCGGCGGAGCGGCTCCGCATGGCCCATCGTCGGGTCTTCGACGCGCGCCATCCGGACAAGGGCATGAGCTTCAGCGAGGCGGTGGTGCTGACCGAGGCGAAGCATGGCACGCTGGGGTCGACCGGGAGCTACAGGCCGCCTCCCTCTCCCGCCCGTTACAAGGGCTCGGGTGTGGGTCCCAGCCCGACCTATAGCTATTCCGCCTGCGTGGTCGAGCTCCAGGTGGATCGCGACACCGGGCGGATCACCATCGACAAGATCTGGATAGCCCACGACCTGGGCAAGGCTATCAACCCGCTTCTCGCCATCGGACAAATCGAGGGCAGCGTCTACATGGGACTGGGCGAGGCTCTCATGGAAGAGCAGGTCTTCCGCCTGGGTGCCCACAAGTCTCCCTCCCTGCTCGAGTACAAGAGCCCTACGTTCTTAGAAATGCCACCGGTCGAGGCGATCCTTGTCGAAACGCTCGATCCGGAGGGACCCTACGGGGCCAAAGAGTGCGGTCAAGGACCGCTGCTACCGGTCATACCCGCTCTGGTCAATGCCATCTACGATGCGATCGGCGTGCGAATCGATGAAGTGCCGGTGACGCCTGCCAAGATCCTTCAGGCCATGGAGGGTCGTCTGCGCGCCCCTGAAGTGCCGAGCTTCACGTTTCCCGAGCCGCTCAGGGTGCCTCCCTTGTCTCCCATCGAGGGAGCGACGATATGATGCGCCTCCCTCCCTTTCGCTACCTCGCTCCGAGGAGACCGGAGGAGGCGGCGCGCATGCTGGCCGACCATGGTCCGGAGGCCATGCCGGTGGCCGGCGGCACCGATCTCTACCCGAACATGAAGCGACGACAATTCGAACCGCGGGTCCTGGTCGGACTGCGGGCGCTCGCGGGCGTGCGGGCATTGTCCGGAAGTCCGCAAAGCGGCGTCGAGATCGGGGGACTCCTAACTCTCACCGAGCTCACGGAGGCTAACCTACTGCGATCCGCCTACCCCGCTATCGCCCGAGCGGCCGGGCTGGTGAGCTCCCCGATCCTGCGGAACATGGGAACCATCGGTGGCAACCTCTGTATCGACACTCGATGCAACTATTACAACCAGAGCTTCGAGTGGCGCGAGGCGATCCATTTCTGCATGAAGAAGGATGGCGAGACGTGCTGGGTGGCTCCGGGCGGTAGCCGATGCTGGGCCATCAGCTCGTCCGACACGGCGCCGGTTTTCATGGCCCTCGAGGCCGAGGTGACTTTGGTCGGTCCGGAGGGCGAGCGTCGGATTCCGGTCAGGGATCTCTACAAGACAGACGGAATCGACTACCTGGCCAAACGGCACGACGAGATCCTCACCAAGATCCACGTTCCGCCGACCGATGGGATTCGCGCCACCTACCTGAAGCTCCGGCGGCGGGGAAGCATCGACTTCCCCATCTTGGGAGTGGCCGCCTCGCTCCGCATGGCATCCAACCGAACCGTGGAGAAGGCTCACATCGTCTTGACCGCCGTGGAATCGGCTCCGGTGGAGGCCAAAGAGGCGGAACGGATGCTGGTCGGCCAAGAACTCACTGGCGAAGTTATTCGAGCGGCGGCGGACGCGGCTTACCGTCCGGCCCGGCCCCTCGACAATACCGACCTGACCCATGCGTACCGCAAGAAGATGGCACGGATCTTCGTGGCTCGTGCTTTGGAGGAGCTCTCCATGGGCGCGGGGAGCCAGGAATGAACACTGCCGCTTCGCACGACCCTGGACCTCAACACCAGACTCTTTCTCAATGCCCTCAACTCGGCGGTAAGCTTCCCAGGCCAAAGTCAGCGAGGCAGGGCCACAGGGTCGGACCGGGGGTGGTGGCAGTGTGGTTCTTCGTGTTAGACTATGAGCTGGCCGTGGGTGTCATTCCCAGCTCACTCCGTGACACCTAGTATCTGTCAACACAACTAGCCAGGGATTGTATCCAGGGGTCCAAGAGTTTGAAAAGCGCGGTCGCGAAGCTGCTTCGGTGAATTTAGCGGCTAGAGGTCTCCGACCTAGGGAAGCTCCGCGACCCGGTGGGCTCCGGTATGTAGAGGGGTAACGTTTGGGTATGCAGAAAGCAAATCTAAGTGAAGTAGGTCAGCGCTCCGAGATCCGCAGGTTTCCGTCCGGCCGTCACAGCATCTCATGGCTGCACACTTTGCCTTTCCTGGGCGTCCACCTCATGGTCCTCGGCGTCATCTGGGTCGGTTGGAGTCCCGTCGCGCTTGGCGTAGCACTCGCAGCGTTTTGGTTGAGGATGTTCGCGATCACCGGTTTCTATCATCGCTACCTTTCCCATCGCACCTACAAGACGTCGCGGTGGTTCCAGTTCGTTTTCGCGTTGCTGGGAAACGCGGCCACCCAAAAGGGACCCCTGTGGTGGGCCTCTCATCATCGCATCCACCACCTGTACTCCGATGAGGAAAACGACGTGCATTCTCCCGTGCAGCAGGGCTTCTTATACAGTCACGTAGGCTGGATCTTTGCGCGTGAGAACGGCCATACCAAGACACGGTTGGTTCCGGATCTCGCCAAGTTTTCCGAGCTGCGGTTCTTGGATCGATTTGACATGCTGGTTCCCGTGTTGCTGGGGACGGCGATGTTCGGTCTGGGCGTGTTATTGGAGAGGGTGGCTCCGGGGCTCGGGACCAATGGGATGCAGATGTTGATCTGGGGCTACTTCCTGTCCACCGTCGCCCTGGCGCACGGTACCTTCACCATCAATTCGCTGTCGCACCAGTTTGGTCGGCAGCGTTTCCAGACCTCGGACACCAGCCGGAACAATTGGCTACTGGCCTTGCTTACCATGGGCGAAGGCTGGCACAACAATCACCATCACTTTCCGACCGCAACACGCCAAGGGTTCTACTGGTGGGAGATCGATCTTACCTACTATGGACTCTTCTTGTTGTCCAAGTTGGGTCTGATTTGGGATCTCAAGCCCGTCCCTCAGCACGTCTTGAAGAGCGGAAGATCCTCAGAGCGAGTCGCCGCCTAGCGCCGCCAAGCTCTACTTCTTGACCGCGGCGACGGCAGAAGGGTTCCGTCCCAGGCGAACGTACTTTCTCTCGAAGTTGGACCCCACTAGCTCGTCATGTGCCGCGGTGGCCGGGCGCCGGTATGGACTCGGAACCAGAGAAGACGAGCCAATGACCGCGGCGATTTGGGCGAAGTATTCCGGGTGATCGGTCACGACCTGTAGACGTCCGCCTGGAGTCAGCGTGCGTTCTACTTCTCGGATGAACTGCGGTTGGATCAGACGTCGCTTGTGGTGGCGCTTCTTGGGCCAGGGGTCCGGGAAGTGAACGTAGATAGCGGCGAGGGTGGCATCGGGCACGAATTCTCTTAAGAAGTACCCCGCGTCGATCAAGATCACGCGGACGTTCCCGCACCCGCGGCGACGGAGCCGGTCGCTAGCGAACCGCCAGTAGCGCCGGGCCCGCTCAATGCCAATGAAGTTCACGTCTGGACGGCTCTGCGCCTCCTCGCCGAGGAAGGTACCCCTGCCAGTTCCAATTTCCATCTCCAGGGGCCGGTCGTTCCCGAACAAGACGCGGCCGGTCACGGGTTTCGGGAGGGTGCGAACCTCGAGACCGATCGGTTCGACGGTCCCGGTGTAGCTCTGTCTTAGACTTGCTCGCTGTCGCGGCACGGCAGCCTCGTCACGGAGCTCGGGGCGCGTGATGGTTGCTGGGAACTAGAGGGAGACGATCCCACGCTTGATGGCGTACTGGATCAGCTGGGCGGTGGTCTCGAGACCGAGTCTCTCCATGAGATCATATTTGTGGGACTCGACGGTTCGGTTGGAGACGTTCAGCGCCGAGGCAATCTCCTTCATGGTATGCCCTTCCGCGACCAGCTGCAGCACTTCGCGCTGCCGCGCGGTGAGCTTCTCGGAGCTGCGGCTGGGATCGGCGCCGGCTCTCATGAAGGATTCCCAGACCTCCTGCTGAAGGACCGGTGTCACGTAGACCCTTCCCTGCAGTACGGTGTGGATGGCCGTTATGAGCTCTTCTCCCGCCGACTGTTTGAGGAGATAGCCCGAGGCGCCGGCGCGGAACGCTTCCGTTGCCAGATCGGCGTCTCGGTGCATCGTCAGGAAGACCACCTTGGTGCGAGCGGTCTTCTTCTTGAGCAGTCGCACCGCGTCCAGGCCGTTTAAGGATGGCATGGTGATATCGGCGACGATAACGTCGGGTCGAAGCTTCTCGGCCGCTACCAGCATGGCGCGCCCGTCCTGGACGGTACCCACCAGCTCGAACTCAGGCTCCAAGATGCTTTTCAAACCCTCGGTAACAATGGTGTGATCGTCAGCCAGGAGTACGCGGGCACGCATCACACCTCTCCTTTCGTGGGGACGAGCACCTGCAACTCGGTCCCCTTTCCGGGGCCTGACTCCAAGAGGAAGGTGCCGCCCACCAGGCGCACCCTCTCCTGCATGCTGACCAGTCCGAGGCCTTTGCTAGCCCGCCTCCGTGCGACGTCGAACCCCACGCCGCCGTCGGAGATCAAGAGCCGGAGGCCCTGGTGCGTTTCGCTGAGCCTCACCCGGGCCTCACTCGCCCCGGAGTGCTTCCGCACGTTCTGAAGGGACTCCTGGGTGACTCGATAGAGGCACAGCGCCACGTCGGGTCGAACGGGCTCGACATCCTCAGGAACACTTATCTGAACCGAGATGCCGGAGTTCTTGCTGAATTCCGTGCAGTAGGACTTCAAGGCGGCTACCAAACCCACGTGCTCCATGGTGTCGGGATGGAGGCGGTGGGACAGGCGGCGCACGTCGTCGGTTAGCTCCCCGGTGCGCCTCTGGAGATCCGTGATCTGACCATGAACGGCGTCCATCGGGTTGAGTTGCATTTTCATTTTGCTGAGTGTGATGGCGAGTGCCGCCAATTTCTGGTTCACGTCATCGTGCAGCTCGCGCGCCACGCGCTTGCGTTCCTCTTCCTGGGCGACGATGAGCTTGCCGGCGAGGTGCTGGATCTGGCGATGGCTGCGGCGAAGGGCCGCCGTGCTTCTGCGCAGAGCTTCTTCCGCCTGTTTGCGCTCCGTGACGTCGAACATGAATCCTCGAAGCTTGACCGGGACCCCATTCTCGCTCTCGACGCAGACGAGGTCGTGCAACCAAACGATCGAACCGGTGGAAGAGATCATGCGGTATTCGAACTCGTACTCGCTGGACGACAGGGCGGATGTCTCGCAGAACTCGAGAGCCCTCGCCCGGTCCTCTTCGTGGATGTGAGCGGCCCAGAACGCTTCCTCATACCAACGCGCCAGTGGGTATCCGAGGATCTTCACGGCTTGGGGACCCACGTAAGTGAAACGCCAGGTCTTGGCATCCGCCTCCCAGGGAATGACGTTGGTCGACTCGACGAGCCGCCGCAAACGGTCCTCGCTCTTGGCCAGTGCTACCTCGGTGCGCTTGCGGGCGGCGATATCGTGCACCACGACGCTGATGCCGCGTACCGTTCCGTCCTCGCCGATCAGTGGGTAGAGGCTAGCCAGCCAGTCGCGTTCCACGCCGGGTTGTGCGGGAGTCGTCACCTTGAGGTCGACATTCACCAGCGGTGCGGCCGTCTCCAGGACCCCGCGCAGCAGGGGCTCCAGAGCCGGCGCCAGCGTCGGCAGGAGCTCCACCACCGTGCGACCGATATGGTCCAACACCGGCCTGCCGTGAATCTCGGCCAGACACTCGTTGATCCGCAGGTAGCGCAGATCGCGGCTCAACAGACAGAGGCCCACCGGAACGGTGTGGTATATGTGCTCGAGCTCCAGTACTTCGTCCCGGAGCGCTTCGTTCTTGGTGGGGCCCATGGCTATGTCCACATGAGGCCCTTCATTCTAGACTAAAGGGCCTGGGTGAGGTAGCGGGGGGACGATCTGGCGAGATAATACCTCCGAGCAGAACTCCTGCCCTCAGTGCGCCGCCTCGGATCCCGGGGTTATCACGACGTCGTAGTGGACGCTTCATGTGACCTCCTTTTTCCTAACCGCGGCCAGGCGGTCGAGACCGGCCACCCGCGCATCTATTGGGCTGGGTGATCGGTGGCCCCGGCGCTCACTTTGGGTGGTTTGTGTCTCCGCCACGGCAATCGTACTATTTGGTCTTCTTGGTGGCAGAGACGGTGGCCGGGCCGGTCGATCCGTCAGAAAAATGGTGGGAGGAATGAGCGGGCGAGCCCAAGACGCATTGATTCGGCTTCTGCTGATTCCTCTCGCCGTTCTCGAGGTGACATGCCAGCTCATCGTGAAGGCTCCACAACACCCTCCCAACATCGTGGTCATTCTCATCGACACGCTCCGGCCCGATTATCTGGGCTTCTACGGGTACGAAAAGGAAATGGCGCCTTTCCTCGCCGAACTGGCGCGTAACTCGGTTGTGTTCGAGCGAGCCTTCTCCACGTCGTCTTGGACCGCTCCCAGCACTTCGTCCTTATTCACTTCACTCTATCCCAACCAGCACGGTGTCATCGAAGGGTTCCTGATGCATCGAGTCCGTTCCAAGAGGCAGGAGAGCGAGGGGAAGGAGACGATCGAGCTCAATCGACTGCCCTCCGAGGTGGCCACGCTGCCCGAAGAGTTCAAGTCGATGGGCTATGCCACTTATGGTCTAGCGACGAACGTCAATATCGGCGACGAGATGGGCTTCAGTCGTGGGTTCGATCGTTTCGAGCGTGAGGCGGAGGCGGACGCCAGCTTCGTTCTGGAACGGGTGAAAGAATGGCGGGAAGAAATCCGGCAATCGAGTCCCTTCTTCCTTTACTTGCACTTGAACGACGTTCATGAGCCCTATCACAAGCGTCCCCCGTACTACCAGGAGCAAAAGGGTAAGTTGAACGACCGCCGGGCCCGGTACCTCAGTGAATTGGCCTATGCCGACGAGCACATCCGGAAGATCTACGAGACTCTGGACCTGGGAAAGGACACGATTCTGGTGACCCTCTCCGACCACGGCGAAGAGTTCGAGGACCATGGCGGCTTGGCGCACCGAGCGAAGCTGTACGTCGAGCTCAATCGAGTCCTGATGATGTTTCACGCACCGTTCCTGGGTCTCGATCCCCAGCGTGTCGCGATGAACGTCAGTCTCATCGATGTCTTGCCCACCCTGATGGAGCTGGCCGGTGGAGAGCGGATGGACGGCTGGGAAGGCGTGTCCCTGGTGCCGGTGCTGAGAGCGGGAGAGGAAACGGAAGATCTGGTCGAGACACTATGGAGACGTACGCTCTTTGCCCACCGCATCAACCGGGACGAGGCTCAAGGACCCCTGTGGGCGGCGATAGTCCGCCACTGGAAGCTCATCGAAGGGTCGGATGGCCGAAGAGAGCTCTACAATCACCGACGCGATCCGACCGAGAGGCGGGACCTCTATTCTCCCCGTGCCGACGGGATACCGGTGAAGTTGGTCGAGGCGCTTCAGGAGTTCAAAGAGCGTGAGCTGGCCGGGAAGCCGGACACGGTGGAGATCGAGGTGGATCCGGAGCTCGAAGAGACCCTGAGATCCTTGGGCTACGTGAACTGAGGCCCCTTCGTTTTCTTCTTGACCGAGTCGGCTGCCTCTCGTAATATATAGCCATATGGCTATATATTACGAGAACGCGTTAGACCGGACGTTTCACGCCCTCGGGGACGGAACCCGCCGGGCGATGCTCCTCATGCTGGCCAAGCGGGGTCCTTTGACCGCGGGCCAACTGGGGAAGCCCTTCGAGATTTCCCAGCCCACCGCTTCCAAGCACCTTCGGGTGCTCGAGAGCGCAGGGCTCTTATCACGCCAGGTGAGCGGACGCACGCATCGTTTTGAATTGGTCTTGAAGCCTCTGGAGGAAGCAGACCACTGGATATCGAGGCACCGGCGGTTCTGGGAAGGAACGCTCGACCGGCTCGGTGATCTACTAAACGAGATGGGTAAGGGAGCACAGAAAGATGACTAGTCGGGATCTGAGCGTCGTCGCCAGGCGCCGGTATCGCGCTTCTCGGGAGACGGTCTTCCGGGCATTTACCGATCCGAACTACCTCACCTCCTGGTTCTCCCCGAGTGACGAGATCGTGACTGAGGTGCTCAAGTGGGACCTCCGCGAAGGCGGTGACTATCGCCTTGGGTTTGGATTTCCCGGCGGGCACCGGAACCACGTTCTTGGGAAGTTCCGGGAGATTTCTCGGCCGGGGAAGCTCGTTTTCACATGGACCTGGGAAGAGCCCGACCCCCACGCTGGGACAGAAACACGCGTAACCATTGAGCTCGTCGGGCACGGCCAAGAAACGGAAGTCACGGTCACCCATGAGCGGTTCCCCAACCA
>Ga0209002_10000175_pt1 | contig 46471 bp, 79 predicted proteins | sample Rifsed16ft2_FD_184010 | JGI IMG/M metagenome (GOLD analysis project Ga0209002, IMG submission 184010) | Soil microbial communities from Rifle, Colorado, USA - sediment 16ft 2 (version 2) | ecosystem: Environmental > Terrestrial > Deep subsurface > Rock core/Sediment | place: Rifle, Colorado...
GTTCTTCAATTTCTCGTGTGCCTGGTTCCTGATCCACTCCCACGTGTCCATCGACATGACCTTGTCGAACTTATCAGTGTACTGCGGGTAAAGCATGTCTTCGAACCTCTGGAGGCGTGAAGGAAACTTGACCCCGTTCCACTTCTCCATAAACATCCACATGATGGCCCCGGCCTGGAACCCCGTGATACCACCCTGTGGAGAATGGTTCATCGCCCAGCAGGTCGCCACGGCCCCGGCGGCCACCATGTGGCAGACGGTTCCATAGTCGTGCCGGTAATCTTCACTCAGGTGGCGGAGAAACTCCGGCAGCGTCTCGAGTGTCTGGAGCTTTGCATCCGCGTACCACTGGAGGTGTAGCTCATCCTTCTCCGTGATCGACCTGGGCGGTGGTTGCTGTGGTTGCTCCGTCGTCTCGGGGATTGGGTTCTCTTGCATTTTGTCTCCTGATTGTTTCTTTTGCAGCCTCGAGGATCATCTCGGCCTTGAACATCTCGATGTCTCGATCGACACCTTCGAGCATCCGGAGCATTTCGTCGTCAGTATGCCCGTCTTCTCGAAGTTTCTGAAACAATACAATGGTGCCGGCGAAGAACGCCCCCCGTAGTTGGCTCCATTGGTCTGATCCAAGGGTCGCGCCCTTGTACACGTTGGCCAAGAACTGGTGGAACTCTTGATCGATCGTCATGTGGCCTCGCGGGCCGGCTCCACAGGATCCAGGGCCACGCCGTCGAGCCGAAGCTCGAGGTTGCCATCCTCGACCATGATGTCGACCTGCCCGTGGGGCTCGTCCAAAAAGTAACGATCCAAACCCAACAGCCCAGTGTCCCAATTCTCCATCGGTTCTACCGAATCCTGAACCTCGACATACTCGTGCGCTGCCTCTACAGCTTTATCCAGGGTACTGTAGACCCCCAGGATCATGTTGGCATCAAGCCACAAGGCCGTCAAGACGACCACATCCATATGCTTTCCTCATGGTTTAGGTGGATCCCTTGGGGATTCCACCGTTAGGTTCGTTTTCCTTATGACAACGGAATCCATAGGCTTCACACCTTGGCCTTGTGGCCCTTCTTATGGATGCTCCACTGGCCAGCCTTCTGGTGCTTCTCATCATTCGACCCCGGGGCTGGATTCATCTTGAACTCCCCGAACGTGATCTTTAGTGGCACATCGTCGGGATGTTGGTTGCCATGGGCCTGGCGGTACAGCCCGACGTACAGCTCTTCCGCGAACCCCGCGATCCCAGCGTGCCGAGCCATCTCGACCAACGACGTCATGGGGATCTCGTTACCCTGGCGCAGGGCCGCCACGACGGCACGGCCCGCAGCCTCGGTGTGGACGTCTTGCACATCTTTGAAATATTGGATCACCTGGCTACGAAAGGGTTCCTTTGCAACGCAGGCGATGGTCCAGCCGATGAACCGGTTGCGGCTCAACCCCAGGGCCTCGGACGCCGTGAACCCCATGATCGGGAGCGTACCGACCAATATCTTGCTATCTTCCTTGAGCTTGGTGCTCTTTTGAGCCTCACCCTTCTTAACCTTTTGCTTTGGCATATTACTCCTGTTAATGAAAGTTGAATTCGGCATCATGGTCATCCCCATGGAACCGACGCCCTAGTGGCGGTATCCTTGTACTGATCCACGACCCTGAGGTCGTAAGCCTCGACTGCCTCACACCGTTCCCCAGGGGTCAGGCCGGCGGAATCCAGCAGCGCTCCCCAGTTCTCTCGAAGATCTTTCAGCACCCCAAAGTACTCGCCATTAGCAATCACATGACCATCCGAGGTCACGCATATGGACTTGATCTCCGGGGTGGTGTAGGGTCGGGACGTCACGTACCCCACGACCGCGGCCATCCTGGGGCTCATGTGGGAAAACCGACCCGGATGTAGCTTTTCTTTCCACGTCACCTGTTCTTCAGCCTCCACGATGCTATTGCTCCTTGTTGAATATTTCGGATGGAAATTCTGCACTCCCGTGCCACAGGCGAATCAGCATGGCACGGCGACCCGTGAAGACGAAGTGGTCTTGACCCTCATCTCGAACCGTCTGGACTTCATTGGCCTCCTGGATATCGGCGAACCGATGTCGAAGCCCGTGGCCAGCGTACCAACGGCCCAACTCAACCCCGTGGTGCCGTACCACCACCTCGACCACGAGGGAATCTTCACCTTGCGAAATCAATTGGGTCGTGTCAATCGGCATGCTGGGCCATCGATTCCTTCATCTTGACCCTCTTGATCCGGGCGACCGCACGAAGCCATAAACCCTTATTACCGTACCCCTCCGTTGCATATACACCGGATCCCCGTACCATCTTCTTGGTTACACAGGAACGAAGATGTTGAATCCCAATTTCCGGTTTCTCCCCCCTGTGGTAGTAGGGCTGGACCATACACGAGGGACACATGGGTAGCTCATCGATACTCCGGCGTACCCGGGCAGCCTCTAACCTTTCGTTTTGAGCAACCTTGTTCAACTCGTAGACCCTTTCGGTAGCCAAAGATGAATTGAGGATCGCGCAATCCAACGATACCTCGATATTCGAATCCTCCCGGTGGGCGTAGGGTACAGGTAAAAAGTGCATTCTCTCGAAACGGCTCCGATCCACCAGGATGCATTCGATCGCGTCGGACGAGTCATAATCTGGTACATACCGAGCCCTCACGAGCCCCCGGATGATGTCGTACAGGGCCCCCACGTCCTCGACGTCCACCCGTTTATCGGCCCCCTGGCTTTCCCAATCCCTGGAGGTCGAGAGGAACTTCTCGATCTTGGCCTTCAGGAGCTTGTGCTGCTTTTTCTTCACGACGTTACCTCTGCATGTTGATGCTGAGACCGTAGGCCCCGAGGATCCTGTGGGTCTCGGCCAGTAGGGCCACCATCGCCTCCTTGACATCTCGACCATGACCCCGGGGGCACAGCCACGATTCCGTCGGGCAACAGGTGAGCCTGAGTTCGGCCCGCATGCGCCCGTCCCACTGGCGCTCAGTCGACAGCTTCCCAAGGGTTTCGGCAAAACCCATGAGATCCTCCAGCGACAACACCTGGACGGCCTCGGCCCTGGCCTTGTTCTGCTGGATCGACGTTCCAATCATCTCGATGACACTCGTGTCCACCAGTTGCATTGCGTTCATTTCGCCAGCTCCATCGGTTCCAAAGTGTTGAGTTTGTTGTCCAGCATCGTGACGAGCCCCAAGTACCCAAGTTGGGCGCAGGCCCACCGGAGTCTCTTGAGACCCTTGAGATCCCCACGATCCACCAGCTTGACCATCAAGATACCGAGATCTTGCTGCCCCATGGACAAGACGATCTCGTTCAGTACCCAGTAGTGGGCGTCGAGCTTCGCGGCCTCGAGGGCCAACCAGACGAGCCGGTAGGCCATGAACCCCACGACCCCACCGGATACCCACATGACCCATCCTTGTGCTAGGATCACCCCTTCGAGCAACAGGGATGAGCTGTACCCCAGGGTCGCGGCACACATCAGTACCGTGGCCAAAAGGGACGTGATGATCTCAACCCTCTGGTTCCGCCCCGGTGGGCTCTTGGGCGTTTTCCCTGTCTTCACACTCCAGGGCCAAATCGAGAACCGTTTAGACATCTTCAACATATTGTTGCTCCTTTTTGTAACCCATCTGTACCCTAGTCAACAAAGCCGCAAGTCGTTTCGCTCGGTCAGGAATCGGGCTATTCACCATAGGTAACCCTCACCTCTGGTCAAAGGACAACTCTTCCTGGCCTTCCACCGAAGAGTTGGTCACCCGATTCTTGAGCAGTACCTTGACAGGTGTATTCAACTCTCGGGCCAGCACCTTGGCCAGCTTTTCCGCCAGCTTAGACTGCATCCCCCGGCCATTGGCCCAGGCGTACACCGCTTGTGCCCTCTTCATCCCAAGTTTCCGCGCAACCCTTGGGTAATTCGTCTTGCACCGGCCCAACAGGATATTGATCGCTTCCCTGGGTTCCAGGATCTTGGCATCAATCAGGGAGTTCTCCAAGGGCGCAGGAGTCTTGGCCGATTTACGAGACCCCGGGTCCACGGTGTATTCCAACGGGTTGACCCCGAAGGTATTGCCAACTAAGTCCAAAATCTTGACTTCATTGCTTCGTCTGGGCCGAACTTCACCCTTGAGATACCGGTAAACCACCGACGGTGATATCCCAAGCTTTTGCGCCAACGACTCCACCTCAAGGCCAGTATACTGCCGAACACAGGCAAGCATATCGGCCACTGGATAGCGGCCTGGTGGCAAGATAGCCCTCTCCGTCGTCTCCCCAGAACCAGATGGCGCCGAGACCTGTGGATCATCATCTGGGCCTGGCACCAAGAGCTTGGCTCTACCGGGCCCCCAGATCAACTTGGTCCTAAGGGAATTTATCTCATGGTCTTCGGGACTATAGTCCCGGTCAAACGACGTCTTTACGTTGGACTTCCCAACGATCTTGACCACTTGGTCTACCACCCGGGTCAACAGCTCAAGAACACTTTTTTCTGCAGGTGACCGAAGCGGCACCTTGACCTCTATACTATAGGTTGCGTTCAACATCCTGTACCTCGTGGGCCAGTAACTTGGCCTTAGATTTCTTACGTCTCCACTCCGCCGTCACGATCTTGTGACATGGCACACACAAGGTCCGGTAGTTATCCAGACCACAGTCTCCTCCCCCCTCGACCACCGGGACGATGTGGTCGGCCGCCCACATGCTCTGGTAGGGAGAGAATCGCTTCTCCCGAAGCCCCGCGACCAACCAGTTCCGCATCCCCACGATGGGGGCGTGGGACCACTGTTTGTACCCACGCTCAAGCGCGAGGCAATCGAGCCCGCAGAACAAGCATACCCCACGGTCCCGTTGTTTCAAGAGTCGGCGCACATGCCCCGGGTCAGTCCGGATCTTGTGCTCGTCGACACACTTGGTCGAACAGAAGGTTCTGCTGCCCTTCGGGACTTCGGTACCGCACCAACGACACAGGTTCCGCCCGTTGGGCCCCTTGACCAGGTCGCCTTCTCGAACCCACCCAGCACGACTACTGATCCGGTCGGTGCTCACGCCTCCACCTTCTTGAACGTCTTGCAATGCCGCTCGATCACAAAGGCCTCGAACACCCGGGAGGTATGGTTGCATTGTCGCTGGATCGCGTACACGAGAGACGGATTATCAAACCCCAGGGGTGTCGCGGGGCCCCAGAATTCTGCATTGACCCCGTCGTCGAGATACTGGCCTCCCGATGCTTTACACCGGCACCTTCGTTTCCACCGGATCAACCGGACCACGTCCTCACACTCGCGGCAGAAGATCAGCTTCATGTTCCAAGCCCTGGGAGCAACTTGGGCATCTTGCCCGACTCGATCGCCCGGGTGATCTGGGGGCCAATCGATTCCATCACGGTGCTGTTGTCGGGCAACACGGTGAAGGCGAGAAACTCCTGGTCTATCGTCGTGACCCCGATGGCCACGGCCTCGAGCTTCGCCTGGATCATGAGCTTGAGGGCACGCCAGCGGGCACGACCCGCCTGTTCCCAGAGCTTCTGGACATCCTGGGGATGGCGCTGTTTCCCTCGGCCAGGCGTGAGGTTGAACTCGTCGGATTTCCTGTCAGGCAGCGGGACGATCAGCCGGATGGTCCGGTTGTTCAGGACGAACCCAATCATCGCGCGGTCAGGACTGTTGGCATACATAAACTGCTCGGCCCCATGGCGGATCAGCAGTTGCTCGATCTCCCCTTTGGTCCGGTCGCTCGATACCGTGGTGTCGGCGGCGTAACGGCTCACTGGGGCTCCTGTTCATTGACAAGAAACTCTCGTGGAACCGACCAATCCTCGACCCCTCGGTCGTCGACCTGTGGGCCAAACTGGTGACAAGGTTTTGACCCCGTGGAGAACTTGACCACCGGGATCCCGACGCCCCTGGCGTACCCGTGGTAGACGGTTCGGTCGGGTGCATCGGCCCCGTGGTGCAACGCCACCAAGGTGTCGGCAATCTCTTGAGGTTTTCTCACCCCGGGGTTGTGCGTCCTGCCGGCCTGCATCGTCGTGACGATCGGGACACCCGTATCAGCCGCAAGAACCTGGAGTGCTCGGAGGACCAAGGCACCGCCCAACTCCCCTGTGGTTCCGTCGACCCATAGCTTGTACCCCGCGTCGACCAACAGGATGATGGGTCTGCTGCCTTCCGGTCGCTCTCCCAATCCTTCCAGGCACTGGCGTAGATACAACGCCGTCATGCGTTCTCCCTGGGGGTAGATCTCCAACAAATCACCACGAAGCGGATTGGCGTTCAGCACACCGACGGGCGGCTCCGCCAGGTCGTACAGTGCAGCCTCTTTAGTGGGGTTGTCCCTGTAGGTGGAATAGTCCAACCCCATCTCCGTAGCGATGAACCTCCGGTGAACCGCCTCACGATTCATCTCCAGGGAAACGAACCAAACGGTCGCCCCGTGGTCCATGGCCTTGAGGGCCACCTGGATCAGGCGGAACGTCTTGGTAGTTTTCATTCTCCCTATGATCACGGACAAGGTACTGCCACGGATCGGCCCAAGGCAGTCGTTCAACGGCCTCCAGGGCCAGGGCACTGAAATGTTCTGCTGTTTGTACATTAGGCTGTTCTCCCGAAGGTTAAGGTAATACGGTCAAGAAATTCGAACAACGGCTTGTTCGGCACCGCGGAGGCCATGATCTCAAGGCTCGACTCCCCGGTATCGACGAAATACCACCCACGACCCCCTTGGTCGACCGGTCGATCGAACTCCACTGGCCTCTGGGTCTCGTCATCGACGCTCCCAAGATACGTGTCCAGCACGACCCCCTCCTCAACCTCATGATCGAGTTCTTTCAGCGGGAATGCCGTGTGGCCGTAGACCTCGATGTCGAGGAACCGGTCTCCGAATTTCTCCCGGATCCCGATGAACCCAGTGGATCCGTTGAACACCCCGATGGACAAGTTTCTCGAATGCAACGTGTAAGCACGGCGCACAACACACTTGGACAACTCGATGATCATTCGATCCTCCTGAAATTAAGAAACACTCTCGACGGTACGAAACTCCACAAGTTTTGTCAACTGGATGCCCAGCCGAAGAATACGAATAGAGACTCCCCGGGCTTTAGCTCCAACCGCATCCACGAGTGAGGGATGGCCTCCGCCTCCTTGTCCGTAAGGCGAAGGGCAGCACAAGGATCGTGCTTACTATTTGTCTCAGCCTGGATCTTGTCGAGCATACGACGCTCCTCTGTCGACATCTCGGCCCCAGCCCTGCGGGCGGGGTGCAGCGCTATCTCCACCAAGTCGAACGGATTGAGCTTCGCGATCGCAGGTCGCCGGTACAACCGGTACCCATCCTTCTCCGCGATGGTCCCGGTGTATCCTGCGTGCCCATGGTCGTACAGTGCCCTGGCGACGGCCCGTTTGAACGCCTGGCCCGCGGTCTTACCCGCCGACGTCATGACGAAAGATTCTGAACTCATGGGGTCTCCTTGGGTTGGCCCTTGGGCTCGGCACCCAGCTGCTCCACCGTGTCCTTACCGATCAGCAAATACACATCAATCCACTGGTGATCACACTTGGAGCAGTCGATCTCCTGCCAAAGTTCCGACTCACCCGAATCGATCTGGTGGCCTACGATTTCGTCGCTCCCGCAGACAGGGCAGCGGGCAGAGTGTAGTAGGTAATCAGCATCCTGCACCACGTAGCTGGCGAAACGCTCGAACAATTCCTTCACCATGATGGCCTGCTCGGGGGTTGCGTCCGGGAGCGTGAACTCCAGATTATCGGCTGGACCGTCCGCCCCTAGGTCATCCAACTGCTTGATCCTGATCTCCAGGATCACGTTTCTTTTCATTTGATTCCTTTGGTGTACTGATGATTTCGTGATCGTAATCCAACAAAAGCGTCACCCCCTTGGACGCCAGGTACTCGACCCACGACCTGACTACAAACGGAAGATTCTGCCCGGGGGTCCACCCCTCCACGGTAAACCCAACCTCACAGATACGATCCGACAGCAAGGGTTTCCTGACAAACTCCACCTTGGGACGAATATACCTATAGATTGGCACACCCGTGAGTTTGGAAAGCTCGCACATGAAGCGCACGACTTCACACTCCATCATCGCGATCCCAATGTCATTCGCCGGAACCCCACGCTTCAACATCTCCGTGATTCTCGCCTTGAACCCCTGGGCCGCCTCCTCGACGGACAACGGCTCCATCGTCATTCCGGTGGATCGAACAGGTGGGCGAAACGGCTCTGGAATCCTGCCGTCAGTTCCTCCTGGGTCGAGTCCGTGACGCAGTGGGGCGCGACCGTGACCTTCCGGGCCTTGCAATCCACCTCGGCCATCAGGCTGATGTGTCGGGCCCGTGTCTCGGTCGTCACCATGATGATGTCCCGCACCAATTCCGCAGGCCAGTCGGCCAACGAGTCCCCATGCTGTCGGTACATCGAATCGATGTCATGACCCTCTGGGATTACGGTAGCCCTGACCTCCATGACCATCGAGATCCTGAGCACATTGACCTTCTCGTTAGGCCTTGCTATCCCTCGGAGCACCTGTCCTAACCTCTCTTTGCCCTGCTCGCTCTCCATGAATGACCGGGCATCCAGTTGAACTACCCGGGTATCGCCATCGTGATTCTGAAGATCCACGAAACAGAATGGCACTAAATCTTCCTCGGCAAATATCTTGATCGCCACCTGCATGAACCCATGGGCCAAAACCATGTCCTGATCCTTCGGATCGACCCCGTCGGGTAGCTTGAACCCGTGGACGTCCCTCTTGATCTTTTCCAGGACAGCCCTCTTGATCTTTTTCATTTCTTCCCCTTGGGTAGCATGATCTCAATCTCCGAAACAACCTTCTGGATCTTGTGGCACAAACGCTTGATCCCCTGGGCATCGCTCGCCTGCTGGGACGGCAGGTTGATGTACAGCTTGTCCAACCGGCGCCCACACGATCTCAACACGGCCTTGGCTTCCTGGAGCATCCCGGTTCTGATGTGAAGGTCATGACGAAGCCCTTGGGTCCGCTCCCCTATGCTCACGACCTGCTTGAGTGAACCCGTCAGTAGATCGTACTCCTCTCGGGTAATCCACCGGAACGGCACAGAGAACGGCTCTGCCACCATGTAGGCATGGTGACTGTAATACTTGGCTAGCCAAGGGAGCACTTCCCAAATGGTTGCCGGCACATCTACCAATCGAAGCACACGTTTGTCGAAGCTGCCCTCCAGTATATGGAGCCCCTTACAAATATCGCGCTTCGATGAACCCGTAGGCCACTTGCCCACGGCATCAATAAGCCGGACTCCATTGGTATCAATCAAAACGCGGCAATAAATCCCCTGGACTACCGACACCTTGTCGGTCACGACACGCTTTTCTTCTTTACTCATGGGCTCCTCTCTTCGAGTGTGTGGAGTGGTGGCTTTCCTGTGCAGTAACAAGAGCACGGAGTGACTGTCTTTCCTTGACCAATTCCACGTGGTACAAAACGACGACCGAATGGCTTCCCGCACCAGCCACACTGGTACACAGCCCTACGTTCCCCCTTGACCGGAGTCATGAGGCCAAAGATGTACTCGATCTGCTGGTCGCTCACCTGGATCCCCTTGACCCGACGGCGCTTGGGTTTCTGGACTTCGGACTCTTTACTCTTGCGCCGAGAACGCGGTTTCTTTATCTTCTTGGGCCTTCTGCCCATGGACTCGAATGGGTTGCGTCCCAACAGTTTGTTCTTGTGTACCATCGTGTCCTCCGGGGTTGTGGGCATGGTGCCAATTTTCTACGGGTGCCAATTTTCTACGCGACCGCCAGTCGCACGAAGACGCTGGAGTTCGTTCTCCACGGTGTTGAGCTTATCCACCAGGGTGTTGATCTTGTCCAACAACCCTGGGTGCTGATTAAACCGTTGGACCAGGGCCTCGGCCAAGTCCTTCCCGATGACCTCGGGGCCACAGTAGTCCCGCACGATCGCAACGTCATACGGATGAGCCATGATGATGTAGTTGCCGCTGCGATCGCGACCCGCGAGTTCAAGCTCAAGTTCTTTCTGTTTCATCGGGTTCCTTGCTTGCCTGTAGATCGGTTAACAACGAAATCTCCAGCCAGGTAAACCCCCCGGCCTTCAGCCCTGCGAACGCCATGACCTTCTCTCCAGTCAACACCCTCGCCATATGGACACTGAATGTCATTGCAGGCCATAGGTATAAACCCCTGAGATCGAACGAGAAGAGCGCGGACTCCACTCCCGTGGGTATGTCCCTGCAACTCACACGGAAGGTGTTCAGAACCTGTGCTTCGGTACCCTCGACATCAGGTCGCGAGCTATATTCCTGTTCGAAAGTTGGATGATCTTGACTCCTGACCCAGAAGATCCCATCGTTAGAAATTGATCCATAAACTTGACCAAAACCAGACGGCACCACCGGCTGAACATAGGGATCTGGTGTGTCGATAACCATAATCACATCCTTCAGTTTTGTTCTTTAGACACCTCGTGGAACTCGACCACCAGGTCACCCGACTGCACCATGATCTTGAGGTTGCCAACCGGTACTTCGGATAGCTCTGCCTCCCGAATCACCAGGATGCCGCCATTATCCAGCGCCAGCTTGGCGGCCAGGCGGCGCAACAACACAAAGACCTCCCGTTCGTCCATCGGACGACCAGTTGGCTTTTCTCTACGGTTTCTCTTCTTGTCCATATAACACTAATGAATTTCTTGATGCTTGAGCATCTTGACCACTTGTTCGAATTCCTTGTCATGCAACGCATGGAGCAGGTTGTGACACTCCCGCACGATCTTGATATCCTTACTCATGGCATTGAACAACTGAGGATTCTCTTGCTCCAGCTCCGTCAACATGGCGTCGATGCGGCATAAATCCACTCGTTCAAGCATCTGGCAGAATTGCCGTAAAGTCGCGATTGTCAAATGAAACAAAGGCGAGGTCACCACATCGGAAGCCTTCATATAGGTAGCCTGTTACTTAGGTTGTTATACTTGGATTCTAAGGCCTCGTGCTCTACAAGCATTTTTTCTATCGTGAAACACAGATCCCGGATCACCCCGGCCTGAGCCTCCACGATATCGGCCAACATCCCCACCTGCCGATTCTGTACTGCCAAAACCCCCAGGCTTTGGATCATGGCCTCTACTATCTCGGGGCTCGAGGACACCGACAGGCTCTTGATTCGTTGCCGTAACGCCGCAGGGCCATAGGGATCTTGTTTCACCTTAGGCATACTACACCCGTGGTTACAAAACTTCGCGATGAGGAGCTTCTTCCCGCAGGGCGCTGCGCTGCTCGTCCATGTTATGCCAGTCAGGCTCTTGGGCACCCCAAGGGTAACCCCCAATCTCAACATGCCGATAGTAGAACTCTGGAGTAGAATCGTACTTCACAGCCCCGGGGTCCCACGGGTGGCACGGGACTGAGCACAAGACCCTCATGTCATCCCTCCCCACGATATAGACCCATTCGACAAACAACGGATCAGGATCTTTATAGGTAATCGGAGGGCTCGTGACCCCACTGGACAGATTCGAATCATGCTGGTAGGAAATCGGCGCCACGACTTTACCAGCGACGTCTCGATTTTCTCGATCGTCTACCCCACGCTTGAGTACCCCGTCCCAATCCTTGGGATCCAGGGTGCCCCATTCGGGGTGGAAGCAATGAAGCGCAGACCATCCCTCCAGGTTATCGTCAATCAGCTCCTTGTATAACTTACCTACATCGAGATCGTAGCGACGATGCATCATGTTCCACAAGATCCTCCCGAGTCCCTCGGGATATCCATCACTATGGTGATACACTCCGGCCCATTTCCCTGGACCCAGGGGTCTCGCGATACAGCTTCGTGTTGACATGTCCTATTTTCTCACTTTTGATTTCTTACGTTTCGGCGGACGTACCAGATGGACGCTCGTTACGGCCGTGCAATCGACCCACTCGGCCAGACAATCAAGACACTGGTGTGCAGCACGATCATGATAGCGACTCAGTCGATGGGAACAGCAGTAAGGGCATATGTCCGAGCCCCGCAGGTAATCCACCAGGGCCTCGACCTTGGGTTGATGGGTCTCACGGTTGTTCCCCGTGATCACCCGGTCAGCCAAATCGACCAGATACCTGGCCAGTCGTTCGGAAGCCTCATGACTCTTGTCGTTATAGACTTCCTGCACGTCAACGTCTTCCCAACGGCCGCGCTTGGGGTCATGGTCTACGACTTCAATCCGTACGATCCTCATGTAACTCCTGTTGATTATTATTTTGCCCTAGGGTTCCAATGCCCCCCGTAGGTAGCACGTCTCACACATGAACCCATTCTTCACGATCCGGAGGTGCATCGCGTGGAACCGTCGAAGGCACCCCTGGCACAGGTCTGTCTGATCCACGGGGATCTCTTCAACCTGACGATCAAGTTGACTAAGCATCCGGTCGACCTGATCAGCCGAGTGGCCCATCCCTCGGATCAGAGACTCGGCAACCCCAGGGTCTCGGTTCTCCCGCACCCTCGAGACCCATTTGACCAAGTGGTCTACCCGCGAGACAAATTCATCGTCCACTATCCAACCCTTGGCCGTCATGCCGCCACCTCGTGGAAACACTCGGGGCACAGGGCCTCACCCTTCACCACCCGCAGGTCGTCCAACGGGGTGGAACCCTTGCAGCGGTCACATGGGGATACCTGGTAGTTACCCGTGGGGTTGCTGTTTCGAAGCTCCACCAACCGCCCATTCCCCAGGTACTCGATCTCCAGGGCCTTTTCCCCAAAATCTCGAAACCCTAGACGCCGTAGGGTCCACTCATCCGGTAGCCCGTCGGCCCGGATGAACACCACGTGCCCTGCCTTGTCCTGGACTTTCCAAAAACCCGTATTCACCGTCTTGGCTGCACTTGGATCCATTCCAACACCTTGTCAATTTGTTCGTTCGTTACCTCGGCCCTAGCCCCAACACACAACTCCCGTGACGTCATGGTGGACCAGAAATCAGCAGGCGATGGGAACCCAGGGGCATAACGAGAAGTCTCCTTCCAGTCGTACAGCATGACCAGCGCCTCGGGAGGTGATCCACGAGGGTCTTTCAGCAAGAAACAATATTCTCGAGTCACCTTAGGGTCACCATCGTCTCGATATAGCATAGGGAACCTTTGGTCCAATACCCCAGGGATCATGTTGACGGTACGACGAAGGCTAGACCCTAGCCGAAGATGTCCAAAGTTCTCCCCCACCAGCGCCACGGAAATGTTGGCCTGTAGATTCTCAAGAGTACCCTCTTGATCTTCTTGCTCCTGCTCATCATCGTCAGCCCCACAACCCCAGGCAGCAAACTCAGCTTCCCCGTAAGAGAAACTATCGGCCGGCAAATTTTCAAGACAGGTAAACTTGATCACGATCTCGAAGGGACCCGCATTAGCATCGAACATCATCTCGGCGAGCACGCGACCCGCGTCCCCGGGTTCACCCGAGAGGGCACACTCTCCCGACGTGTACACCACGCAATGCTGTCCGTGGTAGTAGCTATCCCAGTTATCCTCCAGAGCAGGCAACTCGGTTTCAACCGCATGCTTAATCTCCTGGGTATTGTCATCCAGATGACCATAGAACTCAATATCCACTACGAACCGTGTGCTCATACAACCTCACAATAGATCTGCCAACGTAAGACGGTGCATCGGTATCTTGCCTTCAAACCCAATATCACGAAGCGCTTTCCTCGCGTTCTTGAGTTTGAATTTCCTTTCCTCGGGAGTCCAGCCGTTGAACAACCCGGTCCCAAGGCTATCGAGCTCGACCTGATGCCGATAACCAGCCGGCGGCGGTGAGGCCGGGGCAAAGGTACTGTTCTGCTGGAACCCCGCCGACCGCAACCGCTCCAACACCCCGGGGAGCAGTTGCTCATCCTCTTGATTCCCAACTTCGTACTCCAGCGACACCCACCAGGTCGTGTAGGGCTGTTTGGCTTCGAACCTGCAGCTCAGCATGCATCCTCCTGTTATGAATCTTCATATCCTTCCCAATGGGCCACCTCCTGGCCATCACGATCATGCACCGTGAAGGTCCAATACACCTGATCCATGTTGCAATATGCCTCCATCCCATTGGGCCCCTGGAGCCAATAGTCCACCCCGGTGCCCGACGCGGGACCCTCGAGCACACTCCAGTCCGAAGAATCCGTCGACGTCATGGAGGCGAGTTTCTTCTGTATGTTCATCGGGACTCCTTTGTAAAAAACCTCCCCGGGCCCGAAGGCCAGGCCCAGGGGGTCGGTGACGAACCGTCGTTAGACTTCCCCGCCCTTGACCGTCGGGGCCAGGGTCACGATGTTGTTGTCCTGCAACACCGTCTCCATGGTGGCGGGCTGGGCATTGACCCGGACCTCCGTGTTGGCCGGGTTCAGCCCCGCGGCCGCGATGGCGTCGCGCACGGTCTTGTTGGCCTCGAGTTCCACGATCTTGACTTCTTCGCCCAACCGGGCAATCCGTACATGCATGGTAGTTTCCTTTTTTCAGTATCAATTGATTTTTCGACTCAGCCGAAGCCTCGGCCCACCGGAACCTTCGAGCGCTCGATCGCTACGTCGTCAGTAGCGTCATGGTGACGTAGTCCCAGATGATCTCACGACTGTAGGGTTGGTTCCGTACAAACCGCTTGACCTGGTTGCCAATAAACCCCGCGATTCCAAACACGTTATAGATCACGGCCCTGGCGGTGCAGGGGGCTTCCAGTGCCTCTTCATCGCTATACAGGGTGGTCTCGTACCATTCGACATCCCCCGGGTCACACGGCCGTACCGTGTGGACCCGGGCAACCTCAGCCCCCATCCGGGCTTCAACATAACACTTGATCCTGATGTTGTACTTGAGCTTGGCCCACACCTCCTTTCTCGCGGCCATGGAGTCTAATCCCGAGATCACGATGCCCTCGACCGGTTGGTCAATAAATCGCTCAGCCATCGGGTTGATCTCAAGGTCTGCAAATTCACGACAAATCTCGGCCAAGGCCTGGACCTTAGGCTTCCCGAGATCTTGGACTCGATACATCTGGTTGGGCAGGTTGTGGGGTTCGACCTTGTCATGATCGAACACCTGGATCGTGGAGAACCCCATCTTGGCCAACGCGACCGTCGTGGGGGACCCGATGCCCCCGGCCCCGATGACAACAAGGGGGTAACGGGCACTATCCTGTTGCGGCAGGATGTCGGCCTGGCGCCAATAATCCACCTGGCTCACGCGAGCCCCACGGGGTGCTGCTTGGGACGCAACCGCTGGGCTTCCTGCTCCGCGAGATCCGATGGCGTCACGTCCTTAGACAGGACGTCAGACCCATTGGTCGGCACGGCCTCGGATGTTGGAGCCACGGCCACCCCCTTCCACCCGTGGGTTCCGTCGGCCCGCTTGCCCCAGACGTGGCGTCCTTCGCGCGGCTGCAGTCCCGTGGACCTGGTCGGCGGGACTAAATAGGCCATCATCTCCTCCCAATCGTGCCCCTCGCCGACGTAGCGATGAACCTCGGGTTTCTTGGTCTTGAGGGCAATCTCGGCCTTGACCTCCTGGACGAGGGCATCGTCTTCCGTCGTCTTGGTGACGAACGGGAGATTGTCCACGGCCAGGCGGATCGGGGCATAGACGTCCACTCGGGCAAGGTACTCACCCTTCTTATTCCCCACGAGTGACACGGCCCAGTTATCGCCAAGCGTCCGGATGGTCTCATGGTCGGTACCAGACCAAAATACACTCATATTGCAGTGCGAATGCCACCACAGTTTAAGTCCACCTACCGGCAGGCCCTTCTCTATGATGTCACACATCAGCTTGGCCACGGCCTCGGGGTTGAGATCCGTGGTGGTCCCGGTGACCACCTGGTCCAACAGGAACAATTCCGTAATCCTGAGGTTCCCGTCTTCCGGCACCACGATCCCGAGGCCCGAGATCTCGGTGTCGCAGTGCTGGATATAGAGGTCAAGCCGACGCCGGAGCATCGGGTCAATCACGAGGGCAGGGCCCTGGGCCTGGGGTCGGGCAACTTCTTGCATCACGCGGCCTCCTGGAGCGGTTGGGGTTGTGGAAAGGGCAAGGGCACGGCTGTGTTTTCGTTTTCGCGACATGGTTCCTTGGGCCTCGAGGGCCAATTGACAATGGGGTGATACTTGTCCGCGTAATTGTAGTGGTGAAAAAACTGGATCATCATCGCGATCACGACAGACAACTGCTGTTCGGCCAAAAGTTTGTAAATCCCCTCCTGGATGTTCCCCAGGCAGACACTCATGTTCCGGACGTGCGGATGGTGGTGTTCCCCATGGAGCACGCGGGTCAAGTTCCGCGTCTTCAAGGTATAGTTACCGTTCGATACCGCTAACCGGATCTCCAGGACCCCGATGTCGAACATCCGGAGACCATCGACCCGTGGGTCGTTCTCTGGGGTTTCACCCTCCAGGTACCCATCCTTCTCGACCCTATAGTGGTGCTCGAGCTCCAGGTGCTCAAGCTGCACAAGGATGTTCTCGCCCTCCACCTTGACCCCCTGGACCTCCCGGAGCCCCCAGATGGCCTCGTACTCACGGGTCAACATGGCATCGTTCATGCCCGCGCTCTTGAGCACTTCGACCTCACGTTTCATGTCCTTGACCGCGTTGACCTTCTCCATGATGGCATGGCCATAGTTGTCAATCTCCCGCTCCGACGCCGTGATGATGTTCTCCGACGACAGGATCTTCTGCTTGACCCGTTGGTTCCCCAGGGCTACAAACTGCACGAGGGCTTGCTGCTTCATCTTAAGCTGCTGGGCCGCCTTGATCCGCTCGATGGCGTCGGGATCCTGCAGCACCTTGACGAACTCCTGGAGCACCCGGTGGATCAGCTTGACCGCATTGCGCCGGTTGGCCGCCAGGTTGAACAGGCTGTAGATGTTGTGCTCCATCACCTGGCCAAATACTAGGCCATGCTCATCCTCCAGAAGCAACCCCGTGTCCTGAGGCAAGGTGCGCCATGCCTGGTTCTCGTATATCTCAACCCCCAGGAGCTCTCGGGTGTCGTGCCGATCACAGCGACCCCGTACATCCGGGGTCGCGCAAAACCACACATGCAAGTAGCCGTCTCGTTTTGGCTCACGGTATTGGCCGCCGCCCGAATGGACCCACACGTTCCTTTCGGTCGCCCTGGCGAACCAATGGAGCACCCCGCCGATCAGATCCTTCGACTCGATCCCGTCGTCAATCTTGATGACAGGCCCTCCCAACAGATGAAGCATCGCAATACCTTCGCGATCCGTCACCATCTCCTCGACCCCCTGGAGCTGTAGGCCCAAGACCTCGGCCACTTGCTCTCGAAACTCCACAGGGAACGTGATGCCCTTGAGCTCCAGTGGCGAACCAATGGTCACAATGTCGTGGGGGATACCACGGGATGCCAACTTGTCCACCTCGTAGACAAAATGTTCCAGGAAGAACCACTTGATCGGCGGGGCCACGGGGGCCCCGACATCCTGTGGCCCGGGATCGGGAACCTGGATCTGGGGCACGGGACTCGACTCGTCCACTACTGAATTTTCCATTTTTTTGTCCTTTTGAATTATATGAAAAAAGCGGTCAGGTTGACCCCGACCGCCCCGAGGTCACGCGGGGCGCCAGCCCCGCCACCCCGTCTCCCAGGGGAGAAAGAAGTTGAATTACCCTGGGAGAAATCTTGTCAGCAGAACGCTACCCACTGGCCCGGCTCCACCATACGGAACAGCAGGGCCATCTCCTTGACCGTGTCCCAAAAATCATCTTCGATGTCAATGTCGTCGGGTTCCATGAGCTCGTCGGCCTGGTTGGTGATGAAATCCTCGACCTCGTCCTTGTGCTCCAACAAGGCTTCGAGCCCCCGGGCCACCGAGGCACACTCGTAGCTCGACATCACGCCCTCGGCATCCGGGTGGAGCAACAAGGGTAACAACAGGTACAGGGCCACATCTTCCCACCGGGTGGTATCGGGGTACTTGAAATACCCATCCTCAAGACTATCGAGCGTCAGGTCCATGCCCTTGAGCGCCATGACGACCTGACGGCGCCACCCTTCGAACGCCTGGTACCCCATCGACACTTCACATTCCTCACGTCCTCTGATCCTCACCACGAGACCCATGATTGCTCCCTAGTGTTTGTGGTAGTCAACATGCTTGATCCGGCGCGACCAGCACGCCCTACATTCCCCGCACTTGTTATCCTGGTGCTGCGCGGGGCACGGGTACCCTCGGACGGGTTTCTTGTGCTGAACCCCCGAGGTCCAGGGCCACCAGGAAGGTGGAGGCCCGTCGACCATCTGGGCCGACAACCGGATCACCAGGTTGTCCGGGATGGCCCCATGGCGCTCCAGATACTCCTTGACGATCCCGTACTCGCGGGTCGGCAACCAATGCTTCATCCACGGGGTCGCGTTCGCCACCTCGACGATCTTGACCAGGTGCTCGAAGCTCTTAAGGTCGCCGGAGTCATGCCAGCGAAAATACTTAGTCGCCCTGACGGTCTCGGTAGACAACTGCGTGACCATCGCCTCGACCCACCGGGGGTCATCCAACGACTCCAACCGTTTGTTCAGCGCCGCCTCCACCGTGGGCCATCGGTACCGCCCCTTCATCGCGTAGCAGCCCGCACAAGTTGACCCTTCAACCTCCCGGAGCAACGACCCCACCATGCAGGCGATCGCCGGGATACTGTAACCGAACCCCGGCATCTTGCTGGGCTTGGACAACGAGTAGGTCACGTCCTGGGCTTCCGACAGACTCATGTCTTGCATCGTGTCCTCCTGGGTCACATGTATTGTTTCATCGTTTCCTCGGCCGCGGCGATACGCCGATCGTACTCCCGCTCCAAGGTCTCGGAATCTTCGTCACCATTGTCGACGTTGTCCCAGTCCACGAGGTCGATCTCGATCGGAACCGTCGACATAACGGAACAGACGACCCCTCCATGGACTTCGATCAAGATCTTGTGTCTATAGCCACTCAGCCCACCCATGTGGATTGACCGTGGTGTCAGGAGCCCGATCGCTTCAAGATCGTAGATAAAATCTTGCTGAACGATACGACCATGCCGGTAAAACAAGTAATGTATGATGTCAGAGGATTCCACTATAGCAACTTCCTTCCCGTCCCTTCCACGAAGCACTGATTTGGTACTCTTGATCTCGTCGCGAGCCCAAATAACCAGTTCGGCAAAAGTCTTTCTTTCAGCTTCTTGGGATGTCATGAATCCTCCTTGAGGACAAGCTGACCCTTGGGGTTCCGTTCCCACAGGCCGTCATAGTCAGACCCCAACATCGACACGTCCTTATCGCACTGCCACACGGGCATCGGGAACGTGGGGTTGTCCTCGTTCATAATCATAAAGTTCTCCCGTAGCACGCCCAACCGGACACCAAGCTGATTGGCCAGAGCCTTGAGCTTGCCTTCCTCGAGCGTGATGTCGATGTCTCCAAACCATGCCTTGTACGGTTGCCCATCGATCACGACGAAAAGATTCGAATTGAACACCACGATGTGGCTGGGATGACGACCCCGATATCCCGACTTACTTTGACTCAAGATCCGGCCCATGAGACCCATGGTTTCGCGGATCTTCGTAAGCGCTGGATCAACGGGCGAGACCTGCTCTTGCCCCGTCACGGCAACACCATCAGCAACAGAATAGCACGCATATATTCTCCTGTGTTGGTTAGAAAAAAGAACGGGCGGACCGTGAGGTAACTACTCCCATGGCCCGCCCCTACGGAATGCCCTCGTTGGGCGAAATCAAAATTGTACGTGGCTGGACGTTACACCAGCTCCCATAGGTTCAATATGGCTACCCTCAGTTACTGAACCATCCAGCGCCATTACGCGGTTGAGGTCGTTTCCAGAGGCCATCTCGCACGTCTACTTTCCGTGCTGCACGTACAAAACAAAATGGTGGATCCGGTGGTAATTGAAACCACGTCTTGCCCGACTTTCACTTCAACCGTTCAACCGTTCTGCTTTTTTGGATTTTACACTGTTCCAGTGGAGCGCAGCGCACCAACAGGTTCTGGCCATCGGTTCCGACTACAGCGTTAGGCCATCCATTGCCGTAGAAGTTTGCCACCCTTTGGTTTAGCTAGGCGAGGGGTGGCGTACCCAGTCCGTTGTTTCATGCAAACTGAAACTTATGCCGCGATGGCGAACGGAATCGACTCCACGGGCGCGGCCTTACGGTGCGCACGGAAGTCAACGTGAACGACATTGTCTTTCGCGTTTAGGTTTTTTGCCTGTTGATTAGCGAGGGGCATGCTCCCTCGGGTTGCGATCTCAGCTTCTGTCGTCAATCGATTCCTTTCGGACCCATACTTATTATACCGTCATGCCCCTGAGACACACTATTTCTTAGATACAGCACCCTGGGGCATCGTCATGTCAAGTGCCAGATCCCGGGCCGCCTTGATGGACAACATGTCCATAAACGTCTGGGCAGCTGTACCCTGGTGTCCGCCAGAACCCCCGATCACCACCTCGGGGACCGCACGACCCGGGTATTTGGCAAACGCATTGGCCCAAAGTTCCTGAGCCTTGGTCCAGGCGTCCAGCTTCTTGTCCAACGCACCATCGGCCTGCATGACCAACCGTTTACGCTCGCCTTCCCCTTGGCCACGAAGAATGTCGGCCTGCTTCTCGGCCGCGGCCGTCTGGGCGTCCAGTTCCTTGACCTTCAGGTTCTTCTCCGCGATCGCGATCTCGGTAGCGTTTAGCTCTTCCTGTTTCCATTTAGATGTCTGGTAGTTGGCCCGACCCTGCTGCTCAGCCGTGATGGCGTCCTGCTCGGCCTTCTTGGCGTTGGCCATCGCGGTCTGGACCTGCATGATGGCACCCTGCTGTTGGGTGATCTGCTTCTCGACCAAGTCGTCGTAATCAATACTCGTGGGCGAGAAGTTGTAGAGCCTGATCTGAAACACCGAGACGGCTGACTCTTCCTGTCGCAACGGGAGACCGTTCTCTCCCCGGAGGATCTCGGTCAGCTTGACCGTCTTGTCGTCACCAGATAACGGATCCTTCGTCTTGATGTCACGACTTTGCGTCCTGTACACCCCAAGCATGGCTTGATCCTCAATATACGTGATCAAATCGTTCCGGCGCTCGGCATACGATTCTGTCGATGACATCAGGGGGCCTGTCATGTAGATCGACTTGGCCACCACGGTGCCGATCAACTGCTGCTCAACCGCGAGTTGCGATCCGTAGCGAGCGTGCAGTTCATTCAACAGCTTGGTATCCGAAGGGAAATCAGACCGGATGGACCCGTGGATCATCGCGTGGCCACCATCGTTGAACCGAATCTTCAGTGGAGCGCTCTCGCTGTCGACCCCCTGGACGTCCTTGTCCGTGAACCAGATCTGGACGGACTTGCGGTAGTGGGTACAGTCGCCGAAATTCTGGTAGTAGACCCCCGGGGCCGTGTACCAGGTCAGATCTCCGTCGAACGGGTCCTGGCACACGACCAACTCCCCCGCCCCAACGGACTCGGCCATCTTGCCCAGCGAAGCAATTCCCGTGATCCCAAGGATCGTGACCAGCGCCAACACAACAACACGAACCGGATTCATTTAGATTCTCCTGTAAAACTTTTTTTCTTTCTTGCTTTCCTGACCTCATCGGCAAGATCACGATCACGATTGTCTACTTCAGTCCCATAGAGCCCTTTGATTGGGTGCCGCGGACGAAATAGCCAGAACATCCTGTTGCCCGTCATCACGGGCCATACCACTTGGGTCAACACCGTGACGATGAACAACAACGCAGCCACGATTTCCAACAACCTGACGATCATGAAGACTCCTTCTGATTAAAGCTTGAGCACCCTCGTCGGAATCGGGCCAATATCCCGACAGTAAGGTGCCCTACTGGTCTGAACGATTCGACAGCACTGGGTCGGAAGGGAACTTTCTCCGCCCTCGGAACTTACGACCCAGGCTAATCGTCTTGTCGGCGATCCTGCTGGTCCAGACACGGGCGTGGCGCCGGCCCCTAGAAGTTGAGAGTTTTCGCTTACCGTCTGGACCCTTGATCCATCGCCAGGCGATCCAATTGCGAATCGTGCTCTCGCTGGCCCCGATCATTCGGGCCAACTCCACGATGGTATAGTCCTGGGCCACGAGGACACGATACCAGAAGTTGTGGTTTATGTCACGTCAACCACAAGATATTGATCCCTAGAGCCTGGGCTTCCTATACTTCAGCCAATCTTCGTCCTTGACTTCAAAGCCCAAAGCCCAGGCTATTGCCCCCAAGTCCCGGAGGGTCATGTGCTGCCGGCCCGCCAACATCCTGGAAAGCTTGGAGGGAGGCATGCCCAACCGTTCCGCGACCTCGAAACGCGATATCCCCATGTGCTCCATCCGACGGGCAATCGCCTCGCCGACGATCTAGATGACCCCTTGCTCCGACCACTCACGTGACTTACGAATCTCCTCCACCGTGCGGTCGACTTCTCCCTGGGTTACGACTTTTTTCTTTTTCATCTTCACGCTACCCATTCGAGACTCCGTTGGGACAGGACTTTGTCTACATCCACGGGCCCACCCTTGCGGGCAATCGACCGGTCGAAATCGGTCATCAAGGATTTGGCCAAGCCCCACTGGTTCGCCGCGGCAAAATGTCGAAAAATATTGACCCACTTGACCGCCATGCGGATGGCCGTATCCTCTTGCGTGTAGGGCAATATGTCCAAGACGTACCGATGCTCCACCCGGTCGGGTAACTCCAACATCGAGTTCCTGTACTCCTCTGGTTCCAGTGGTCCCGGGAGCACCAGTTCGACGTTAAGTCCTTCGGTCTGGCCTACCCGCACGATCACGACACACCAGGCCTTGGCCTGATGGGTGAACCTTATCCAATCCTTGTGCTCACTCGGCTGTTGCGACATGGCTCCACTCATCTGGTTGAAGATTCAGGATCAGGCCGGCCGACTCCTCGAGTTCCACGGCCTGGTGGTACTGGTCAACCCCCTGGGCCGCCTGGGTGAAGGCATTGACGACACCATAGCGGCTCAGGTCGGCCCCTTCGATCAATTGGCGCAACACCGCCCCCTGGGTCGTCTCGTTGAGGCGAAACTGATTCCCCAACATTTTAATGGCCTTTTCGGGGTGACCCATGATCTGCTGGCCCTGGGCTTCCTGGAGCTTCAGAACCGTGGCTTCGAACTTCTGCTTGTCCACCGTATCAATAATGAGATCTCGAATCTTGAGCACCAGGGCCTGGTTCTCCGCTGCCCAGGTATCGTCGTTCGTAACCTCGAAGGCATCGTCCTGGTCGCCCAGAAGATTACGCCCCACGTGCCGGCGCCGAATCTTGGATTCATTGATAATCAAACCATTGAGGCACACGAGCCGGTAGATGAACGGCACCACACTGAAGGCCCCGGTCCCCACCTCGCTGTTCTGCACCATGATCCCGGACTCCACGATGTCACCCTTCTTGACCTCGGCCCGAACACCCGGAAAAGTAAACTTCATGAACATCCTGGTGTCGGTCAAGGCCACGGACTTGACCTTGAACTCACCCACCTGGGCCAGGGCCTCGACCACCTGGCCGGCTACCTGGAAGTTATCGATCCTCCTGTAGCTCGAGCTCAGGAATGCCCTGGCCTCACCATCCAGCGTCCTGACCATCGAGTCCCCTCCGTAGTCCTGGAGTAGCTTGTTCATCAAGGGGATCATCTCGTCATGATGCCGACGGGCCCGTTCATAGAACTGCCCCGGGATCCCGAGCTTCGAAGCCACCTGTTGCTCACACAGTTGGCGCATGGGGTATACCCCGAGGCCCCGGAGGTTCAGGTGAACTCTTTGCTCACTGTACGAGAACTTCATCTTGTCCGCCGGGGCGACAAAGTCCTTGGTCGCGGCGGCGATCCCTTGGAGCGCCTGGTGGAACTCGTGAAGCTCCATGCCCTCTGGGCCCACCCGTTTGTCAAGCCATTCGATTGCCTTCATGACAGATCCTTTTGTTTTTGATTGAGTTTCGACTCTTGATGTCCACAGGGACATGCCTGACCTTCGTGTTCTTGTTGTTGGGTCCGCTCGACACATCGGCCGGACCAACTGGATCGCAAGACCGCTGCCCCGTGGACCAAGGCCCCGTGGCCAACCTGAGGAATCAACGAGAGGCAATAGATGAGGGCGTCCAACTCCTGGGCGCAGAAATGCACGGTCACCTCCTGGGTAAAGTTGTACCCAGCCTTATGACCAAGATGTCAACAAAATTAACGACTTACGCTGCCTTCTTGAGAAACTGGTACTCATCGAATTCAGCCAACGGACGATTGGATGGGCCACAGGCCACAGTCCAGTGGTCACGTACACGCCGAACCGCAATGTTGACCACCACGCCGCAGTTACGCCGACGAGCCCAATAGTTCCCCTCACCAAACGGGCGGTCCATCCACGGGCCCCTCCCGATCATCCCCGCGTGCTTGACACGCTGGTGCCGCTCTGCCGGCTGCAGAGATCCCCAGTGGGTCAGGCACACGATATTCCCGTGGACCGCGACCCCAGGCTCCACCATGATGGATTCATGATCCACCGGGGCGAAACAAACGGGGCAATGTACAACCATCGGTTCCATTGCTACAGTATAGCATCGTTCTACTCATCAGTTCAAGGGGTTCCACCATGGGTCTTGAATTGAGCACCAGGATCCCCTGGCAACACCCTGGCCCGGCCCCGGAGTGATCGAAGGATTTCGATCCTTGGGAGCTCCTCTGGACCTCGAAAGAATTTTGCCTTCCGGTCCATAATCCAGTGGAGCCGATCAGCTAACGAAAGATCAAGGAACCGTTGGATCGGGACTCGGGAAGGCCCCCCGGGCCCCTGGAGCACCACCATGATGTCGTGCAACTTCATAACCCTGGATTATACCACCCGTGTATTGACCCCAGCGGATGCGCATAAGGACTTGAGAGATCTATTGACCTTCAAACAAAAGGAGAAAGAAGATGTACACGCCTCTTAATGAAACTGCCGACGAAGTTGCCCTCGAGACCCGCCCGATCTTCCAACTGCTCGAAAGCATGGAAGGGTGGTCCAGCGAGGAACGAGATCACCTACACCGGGCCCTAGGGTTTGTGCTCCAGTGGTCAAGCCGGCAAATATCCGGCACCTCGGTTCGTTATACCGAGGCCGATCAACCCCGGTGGTTCCCCGGCCGGTGGACCACGGTCCAGGAACCAGACCGCCGCTACCGCAAACTCTCGGTCGATATCGACCTCTTCACCCTCTGGTGCATGGCGGTGGAACGTGAGCTGCTTCCTCGGTACCGAAACTTCCGGCGTTCAGTGTTCAAGAACCTGACGATCCATGGGAAGGAAGTCAGCGAAGGGAAGGAAGATCCCCTCTTCATCGAACTCGAGGTCCCAGGGGGAAATGAAATATTCCATGGGGCCAGGCTCCAGGGGGCCGTGCTGGACAGAGTTTACTGGACAGAACTGAGCTTCCAAGGGGCCAAGCTGCAGGATGCCTCTATCGTGTACAGTTGCCTTGATGGCGGCAAGTTCGAAGACGCAGACCTCCGGCGAGTCAACGGCTACCAGGCGTCATTGGCCGGCTGCATCTTCCGCAACACCCGGATGGACGACTCCAGGTTCCGTTGTGCCAACTTGACCTCCACCCAATTCCTCGGGGGCGTGAACCTCAACTATGCGGACTTCCTGGGGGCTAACCTAGAGGGCTGCCGCACCGAAGGATCCATCTGGGACAAGGACCTTCGGATCAACCCCGAGGCCCGGAGGATCCTGTTTCCACAAGGGTAACCCGCGGGCCGCGGGATCCAAGAGAGCGCCCTCGGCTCTTTTTTTAGCTAATGGGACTTGTCTTGGATGCTGGACACCCGGACCACGGCCTCGAGAAGCTTGGGGGTATCGTTCACGATCCCCTGGAGCAACTGGTTCAACACCGCGGCCTGGGGTTCAAGACCAACAAGCCCCTGCTCCCTGGCGACGGTCTCGGCGGTCGAGACCAACAAGAGTTTGATCAGCGCGATGCTATTGGCGCCCCGGAGCCGCATCATGTCGAGATGCACCCTGGGGCCACAGAACACCGCCATCACGGAACCCGAGCCCTCGGGTAACGCGGACCTCACATGTTCAAATATCGATCGAATGGTTTGATCGTCTTGTTCTGGAGACATCTCGTCACCACCTTGAGGCCATGGGGGTTAGCAGGATATTGGGTTTGGCCAAACAGATTGGCCACTTGGTTCCGCGCAGCAATACAGTACCGCACAACACTCGCGCCAGAACTGGACCCCGGCAGTTTACCACTCTCGTGGATCGCCTTGACAACCAGAGGATCCATTGCAAAGTCGAAGATCAACCGGTAGTTAAGAAAAGGCACTCGCCTGGGACTGTAGGCCATCCCCAGGATCGCGGGGACCCCACAGGTTAAAAAATACCCCCTCGGGATCACCAGGATGTAGGAGTCAAGAAAGTAATGACGGCCCGCCAGGACCGAAAGCCCGAGGAGGTGGGCGGTCTCGAGGGCCCAGGCGGCCATCGGGATCCCCACCTCCTCGGTCGCGTGGGCCCGGAGATCAGTTGAGATCAACGAGCTCGCCACCTGAATCCTTCAGTTCATGTTCCACCAACTTGATCAAGTTGGCCACCAGGATCAAGACCGGGGGCGAAGCGAACATGAGCTTGACAAATCTTTCCAGCATAGAGACTCCTGTGGGTCTAAGGTTGAGTACTGCCCCTTATGACACCAACATCTCAAAAATTCACCCATGGGCAATTTCAATCGCCTGCTCGGCCGCTCGGTTGTCCTCGGGAGAGAAGCGCTCCCGGTCCGCCCCCTGGTCCAACTGCACCCCGGTCTCCCGGTAGCTCTGTTGTTCGAACCCGGTGCGCCGCTCCCCTGGACCCGGGAGACCAAAGCGCTCCCGGTATTCCCCCTGGGTCATGGCCCGGCCCTCCCGATAATGCTTCGCCATCTCGGCCCACGGGACATTGGAACGAGAGAACCCATGGGTCTTCATGTAGACATTGGACACATGGTTTTCAAAGGTGTCGTACCTGACCAGGAGGCAAGCATTCGAATCGATCGGGTGGTTATTGAACATCAGGTTGATCCTGCGCTCGAAGTCCTCGAACGGCACGTTCAACAGGACTTCGTTGTTCCTCACGATTTCCCACTGGTCACTCCCCTCGCCCAACAGGTGCAGCACCGCGCTGGTCCGGACATTCCTCAGCACCTTGAACACCAGGGCCCGCTGCACGACCCCGTGGGTGTTGACAAACACCTCACAGGTCACCACGATCATGTAGGGAGGCTGGCTCCTCACGGACGAACGGGCACCGGGGGCTGGTTGGTGCTGCGGCGGTACGGCGACGTCCCACGCTCATCCATCAAGAGGTTGAAGTGATCGATCACCTCGTGGAAGACCTTTCGGATCGCATCATCCCCCACCCACGGGATCATGACCCTCTCGCGCTGCAGCAGGTTCCCCCGGGCCTCCGACAGGGCCTCGTACCGGTAGAGTGTCATGACGTCGACCCCCGGCTGACGGGCAAATGCCGTCCGCATCGCGATGGCCGAGATATCGTCCGGCGGGTTGTACTCGAACTTGAAGAACCCCTCGATCTTGTCCGCCACCTTGACGGGGAACCCTACAGATTCAAACGTCACTTTCAATTGTTCAATATTGAGCTGCATCCTTACCTCGATAGTTTGATTCGAATTTTCTTTGACGGGACCTGTGGGGCCCCAGGGTCAGGAGCCAATAGACTGCCTTCGCGGAACGCTACCCGCTGGGGTGCCTGCCCTGGGCCGCCGTACACGATGGCCTCGTTCTGTGGTACCGACACCTGGAGAGTATCGGCATCATCCTGGGGCACCTGGGACATCTGGCCGGGCCACTGGGGAGTACCCACCGGTCTGAACCCCTGGAGAGCCGGTGGATCCGGCGCCCTCGGGACCTCCATGCCCACGTGAGCCATGGGTAAGAAATAATCGCACGACACCAACGAGGCCTCGAGATCCACCAGCGCGACCTTCCCGTCGGGGAAGGGCAACATGGTGTTCTGTTCCATCTGTTTGCGCACCACACACAAGACCCGGTGGGCACATTGTTTACAACTGATCAATATTGCCTCCTTTTGGAGAAGTCTTCGATCAACCCCTTGAGTGCCTGGAGATCCCCCCGGGCCAGTAGCAAGAAGATCATGTTGAACGCCCCGCTGAGCCCGATCTTCCGAGTCTCGGCCACGAACTCCAGGAACTCGAAAGCCTGGAGATTGACGTAGAAGGTCTTCCTGAGGGTATCGCGTTTCCCCATGGCACAAGTATGCCACAATTGTGTATGTCTTGTCAACTCGCGGGGGTTCCAGTACAATGGGGGTGTGGCAAAGCACACTACCCAGCGGCAGGACAACCCGTATCTACAGCTTCTCCAGCGAGGCATCGAGGCCGACATCCAGGCCGTTAAGGCCGGGGCCTTGGACGAGGAACTCCTGCGAGACCGATTCAAACGCGATATGTCGGAGCCCAACGCCACCGTGATGCTGTGGCTCTCGGCCATGGTCCTGGGGGTAGTGGACGACCTGAGTGCCAAGGTAGAGGACCGCGGGGGTGTACCACACTACACCTTTATCCCGACGTGGAACCAGGAGCACAGGACCCTTGCCCCGGTGATCCACCTGGCGCCCCCGGGACCGGTACAAGGGCAGGGCGAAGTCCACGGCCAAGCGTTACCCGGGCCTTCCCAACGGGCCGCAGGATAACGTCCACCTGGAGGCATGTGCCACAGGCTCCACACTCGGTGTAGCCGTCGAACACCTCGACCCCAAGGAACCCATGGCCACAGGCCGGGCAGCTACTTGGCCTTACGGTGCCGTCGAATTTGGTCATCGAATCCTCTTCCTTTTGGAATGTTGAATACCTGGCGTGATTCCACCGGGGCCATCCCCGGCATCACGGCTTCGACCAAGGCCCTGGGGTCCACTTGGAACGCATGGGTCTCGGCCAACCGGAGGAACTCATCCCGATCCTTGGTCGACACCTTGGGGGGCTCACGCTCGAAGAACCTGGCCTGGATCTGGCCCACCAGCTTGTCGATAACCTCGCCCTTGCCCGCGGCCGCGAGCCCCGGGGCAAAGGCCACCAGCTGGACATACTGGAAGATGCGATCCTCCTCCCAAAGCTCCACCGCGATCGCGATATCCTCCTCGAGACTCCCGGGCCTCGGGGCCCTGGGCCAGTACCTCATCCTGATCTTGGCCCGCCGGAGAAACCCCGGGGAGGTCAGGATTTTCCCAGGGACTCTCCTCCCGAGCGGACAAACTTGTCAGCCCGGTCGTTGAACAGCAGGTAGTGGGCGTAGAGGAAGTAGATCATCTGGACGGGCAGCCGCTTCACCACCTTGATCCGCTCGTCGAAAGCCTTCTCGATGTCATCGGGCTTACTGGATTCGCACACTTCCTCAAGATCCGGTTTCATCTCGTTGCCGTTGAGCCCCTGGAGCGAAGCCGCGACGTAGAAGAACCGGGCCAACTCGTCGAACACCGCGGACCAGTCCTGCCGATGACGATTCGACAGGATCCTGAGGAGATGCTCCAACACCCGGCCACTCAGGGTACGGTACAACACCTTGACCTTCGGGTTGATGGCGAACGACTGCTCGAGGTATCCCTTGAGCAGCAGGTCCTCGTAATTGAACTGGCTCTGGGTCTTCTCGGCCAACAGGCGGGACACATCATCCTTCGCCAAGATCTTGTCCACCAGGTCTTCGGCCTGGAGCTCCGCCTCCGTCTTCTCGGGTGTACTGTCCGGGGTCTTGTCCATGGGGTCTCCTTCAAGAGGTTGAAAACCCCATTGTAACAAAAAAAGAAGAGCCGGGGGCTCGACCCCTGGGAATGCCCCCGGCCCCCTCGGCCCAAGGGCCAAGCCTAAGCAACACTAGGCAGGGGCGCCGTTTTGTGCAGCCAGCTTAATCCCGAGGTCTCCTGCGTCCTCCGAAGGTCTGCCAAGAGTCTCGTCAATCAACTGGACCAACTGGATGATCCCGGTGCCGATCGGGATGATGCGCTCGGCCTGGACCGTCGTGGTCTCGGACATCAGGATCGTGTTGGAGTCGGTGGCGAAGACGTAGCTGTCGACCATACAGTTTTCCGCGTAGCACATGGCATACGTGAGTTCGTCCTGATCTCGCAACATCAGGAGCAGGCCAACCGGCTGGCTAAAGAGATCCGACGTCATGTTGATGAAAAAGTTCTGTTCCCCGGGCCGGATCTTGACCGTGTGGTTGTTGACCCCAATGGTGTTTCCGCTCTGGAACCTCTTGAGCAGCGCCTTGATTTCACCGGCGCCACCCGTATTCTTGTAATACGCATAGAGCGCCCGCAACAGGTTGGGCCCGTGGTACATGATGCGGGACAACTGCATCGTGGTGATGGCATGGCCCGTGATGAAGTACTGCCGGACACTCCCGATCTCGAACAGCCGCTGGACATTCAGCGCCTGGGAGACCGACATCTGCTGCAGCATCCCGATCAAGAAGATCAGTTCATTCTCATCCCCTGCACCACCCCCTACCCCACCGGCAAAGGCCGCGAGGTTCGGCGGCCCGGCCCCAATGACCGTCGCGCGACCACTGAGGTACTGGCCGTGGGGCATGGCCCCCTGGACCTTAGTTTTGAAAAAATCCCACGTAATCGCCATGATGCAACCTTATAGCAGCAACCGCATACGCAGCAGGTTAAACGGCCCGTAGAACTCGAGGTCCACATCTCCCACCATGGTCGTGAGGTCCCCCGGGGCAGTCGACGGTTCCAACGAATTCAGGGTCGCGGATTTCAAAGCCTTACGACCGACAAACAGGGCAATGACCCCCTGGATAATCATGCTGACCCGCTCGACCAACTCGGGCGTGATGTTGTTGACTCCCAGGAGCGGCTTGACCGATACTCGGCACGTCTTGGCAAAGTCATCCGTCACGGTGGTGAAAGATGCCTCGGCCGTGAGGTCGCCACTGACGTCGGTGGTGTACTGCTTGCGGCAAACGATCGGGCCGCCATCAACGTCCTGCACCAGGACCCAGTGGCCCGCGGAGGTCAAGAGCTCAAGCTGCCGTTCTTTGAACAGATCGTTCGAGTGAACCAACCCTTCCCACCCGGGGATCGGGAGTTCCGAGTACCCTTGCTCCGATGGAATCGTCGCAATCATCCCGGCAATCGTACAGGCAATGTAATAACCCGGGACTTCCTGCTGGATCCCCCGGATCGTCGTGACCCCAAGGTCGGGCCAAATGGACCGCACCCGCCGGCTCTTGAACCGCTGGGGGAAGGTGGCCAGGGATTCGGCCTGCCCCTGGATATCGGGCTCATCACCCAGGGGGGTCGTGATGACCAACGGGTCCCCCGGGGTGTAGATCGAGAAGCTTTCGGTCAACTTGACACCCGTGAGGTCAGTGTTGGGATCATGCACCACGATGGATCCGTTCCACAGGCGAACCGACTTGATTCCAAAGTCCCGATTCTCGGACTCCAGGTCAAGGAAGTCACCATCGTCGTAATTGGGACTCGAGCCAGCCGCAACAGCCGAGACGTCCGCGTTGGTAAAGAACTGGGTAAAGGTATCGGCCCCCAGGGTGAAGTCAATCCCTGGGTCATTCGGCACCTCGATGCCGGCACGGGCACTCGGCCCTACGAAGAAGGTGGCCAAAGCCGCGACATCGGGGTTGGCATTCAGGGCCGAGACGACAGCGGAACTATCGACCGTCACGCCCGTGAGCCCCTGCTTGTCCACCGTGATGACCTGCTCGGTTGGATCCAGGACCGAATACGCCAACACCGCGGTCGTGATGTCGAATGGAAACTCCAGCAACACGTTGTCCGCGTCGATGAAGCTCAAGACCGTGTTGTCGATCGCCGCGCTGTAGCTCTGGGCCAAGACCGCAGGGGTTGCGGCCAAGCCCTCGAGGATCACGATGTCGCTACCGTTGGGGTTCGTGATCACGTTGGAAGTCGAGAACCCCAGGATCTTGTACGTGCCCGTGTGGACACCCGCCGTGATGACGAAGTCATCCCCGACGTCGAGCCCAATGCCACGGAACTGCCGAACAGGACTATTGGCCTTGGCCTGGTTGCCCGTGAGGTCCACAGTCCCGGTGACACTGTAGCGCACCACCTTCCCGACCGTCGAGATCGCGAAGGCCCCTGTCTCGTTGATGTTCGAACTCCCCGTGACGACCGAACCCACCACGCTGGTGGCCAGGACTTGGAAGTCGGCCGATACCAAGATTGGCCCCGACCCCGTGCCCGCGAGCACCCGGTAGGCCAGCTTGTTATTCACCGCAGCACCACCACGACGAGCCTCGCCGATCACGTGGTAAGCATCGGCCAACGATTGCTCAAAATAGGCATGGATCAAGTCGAGATCCCCAATGCCCGAGACCCCAATGTCGTTCGACCCGTTGGTCGGCAGCTCGGTATTGAGCAGGACGATCCGCTCCTTGCGATTGGTCTCTTCACTCATGTCGAGGATGTGCCGGACCATGGCGTTCTGGACCGCGAGCCCACGGGACAAGGGCACCAGGGTATAGCCCTCGATCGTGCTCAGGACCTCGATGGCCCGGAGGTAGGCCCCGTAGGTGCCCTCGGGTTCCGCGTCCGACACTTCATCCAAGGCCACGAGGTACTGGAATGAGCTTTGCGCCACCTCCAGGACCTTGTTCAACCCCAGGGCCGCGGGGTTCTCAGGTCCGAACTCATCGCCCCCCGCGATCGTGGAGAACCCGTTGACGTCGGTCTTGAGGAACCGACGAGCGTAATCACGCCGCAGGGCTCGGAATCCAATCACCACATTGGCAAAATACCCGGGGGTGAAGGGCTTGCCACTGGAATCCACCTGGGCTGAGAACACCCGGATCCCGACGGTCCGGTTGGTCCCGGCGCCCGATACCCCGGCGATCAACTCGAACCCGACGTTCTGGTCCAGCTGCACGAAATTGCTGGTCCCAGGGCTTACGAGCAGAACCTTGAAGAACGGGTCTGTCGCCACCTGGTTGTTCGGCAGCACGAGGGACTTGTCCAATAGGCTTGGGATGGCCAAGGCCCCGGTCAAGTTGACGATGTCGCTGAAGAAGTAAATTTCGATCGCGTTGCCCTTGTACAGCACCGGGCTACCGGCCGAATCCTTGGCCACGGCATCCTGGTTGATGGTCTCGCCATCCAGTGCCTCAACGACCTGGTAGAACGGCCCCACCACCATGGCCGGGAGCCCGGACTCCAGGATCGTGACCAGGGGGGTTTGGATCTCCTGGGAAAATTCTACGCCTGCTCGTTTACCTGATACTGCCATGGGTTCGACCTGAAACCAGCATACAGGAACCAGGGGTCACAATACAAACAAGCCTCAAGGGAAAGGAGTGCCCTTGGGTTCCGCGTACTGTACTTTGCCAACTATTCGCCTCCTGGGCAACGTACGCCAGGTTTCCTGATGGTGGACGTTGCACACCACCGTGGCGACGAAGAACTCGCCCGAGGGATTCTGGGCCACGAGCTCACCAGACGCTGGGTTCGTCGTGTTGGCATCGATCAACGTGATGCTGGTGATCCGCTCGATCTCCGAGTGCATCTGGTGGAGCGCGGCCGACGCCATCGAGGCCATGGACTCGGCCTCCAGTTTGGTCGACGACCTGGCCCGCAGGATGACAGATCCATTCCGAAGGTCACTGTAGAGCCGGGTGCCGTCATTGTACTCGTGCAACAGGTTGTTGATCGCATGGTTCCCCCAGGTGAAGGGCCCCAGTTCCGCCGTAAGGGCCGGGGTGATCCCCTTGGCCACGGTATCGCGCGGGTCAGCGTACCGGATTTGAATCTTCGACACCGCGGGATCCGGATCCCACCGGAGCGATGTGTCGGGCAGCGTGCGGAATACCGCCCGGTAGAACGCCAGCATGATTTCCCGGACGTACTGATGGAAGTCCTGGCTCTGGGCAAACGGCGGGATGGCCAAGAGGCTCGAGCCCTCGACCCCAAGGGTCTCGAGGTCCCGCTGGATCGCGGCATATTGCTCGGCCGTCAGGATGTTCATGCCGCGGGCACCAGGGTGTAGGGCCTCGCGTACTCACGGGACAACGGAATCCTGCTCAAGATGTCCGGTTCCGGGAGAGGAACCTTGTATTTCACATCACTTTTTTGCACATGGGCCACCCCCAGGACCTGGATGGTGCGGGACCTGAGCTTCTCACTATGGTTGAGTGAGCTGATGAGCCACCGGGTATTATCCGATTCCACCAATAGGTCTCCTATAAATGCCTCGATATCGGCCGTCATGGTGGCGGAGCCCATGTGGACAAAGGCTTCATCCACCTCGGCATTCTGGACCAAGGCATCGGGGTCGTCCTTCATGTTGACCATCAGGACCACGGGGTTGAAAAACCCGGTGATGAACCCGGTGTCAAAACACGTGTCACAGTGGCTCTTGACCCTCTGGTTTTCGAGATCCCCCCAGCAATCATGACACCGGACCCCATCGGTCCTGAGGCGATAATAAAGCATGGGGCGACCGATAAACTCCCGGAGCAGCAGGTTGTGGCGCCGGCGGATCTCATTACCCAGCACATCCTTTGGATGGGTAAACTCCCGGGGCACCGTGGTCTCGACCACTGGGTAGGGAGCTTGGCGCGACACCACCTTGAGCCGGTAGTAATACCGGGCAAACACCGCTGTCCCGAAGATGTTGCGATCGGTAAACGAGATCGCGTTGAAGGTCTTGGCAATCAGCTGGAACGGACCCCCGGGGCTGCTGGATCGCTCAACCCATACCTCATGGGTCAAGGCATCGGCAGGACGAACAAATGACCACAGGGTATCTAATCGCCGGACGTCCAGCCCAAGGGACGTGACCTTGAATTCTCGGATCACCTGGGTGGTCACCCCACCCCCCCGATGACCCCCGAGCCCCCGAGGAACTCGGATAAGAAGAAATACTCTGAGTTCAACCCCGTGGGGGTGGAGCCAAAGGCGTCGGAGACATTCTTCGCCATCTTGAATTCCTTGACCCACTGGGTGTAGGCGCCCTGCCAGACATTCTGAGCCTGGAGGTATAGGGCCGCGTTCTCGGGATCCACCGTGACCCCGGCGTCGGTGTACTGGAGGTTGTTCCGTAGCCTCAGGAGCCCGGAGGACGCGAGGATCCACCCGATCGTCCCGATGACCAGCATCCCGATGCTCGGGAACGAACCAAACTCCACCTTGGCGATCGGGGGAGGGGTCGCGTTGTAGAGCGACATCGCCATGACCATCGCGATCCTGATCTCCCCGTCCGAGGTCTCGCGCCCCTCGGTCAGGCGGTTCAACTGAGGGTGGTCCCGCAGGATCGTCCGGACCAACTGGACAAAGATCTCGATGTTCCGGGCGGCCGAGATTTGCCCCGGGGTCGTGGGGAACCCGACCGCCTGGCCCGCGACGGTCGTGTAGGTACCGAATCCCTTGACCTCAAATCGGATTCGATCGACGAAGAAGGTCGCGACCGCGACCTCGGCGTTCACGTAGGCTGCGTAGATCCCGACGGCCTGGGCGTTGCCCACGGGCCAATCGACATGGAATCGGCCGACGTCATCGACCACGGGGGACAACGACACCACCAGGGTCCCGGTCTCGTCCTGCCCTTGGTATACCTCGACAGCAAAAGGGCTGATCGGAACCACCGGGGTTCCGGCCAAAAGGGTCAGGAACGGGATCCTGACGGTTGACCCTTGTTCCGCGTGGCTCGGGTCAACCACCGGCACGTCGAATCCCCTTGATCAGGGTCTTCTTGTTCCGGTTCCCCGGTTCTTGGCCTGTGCGGTCACGGAAAAGTGCCTGCAGGGCTGGCAACTCAAGGGTTTCAAACGGTGGATCTTCCGCAACGGAAGCCCCGGGTTCAAGTCCAGGCTTTGGATCCTGCTGGACCACCGGGACCCTCGGCTCCACGGCTGGCAAGGGGGCTGGGGCGGTGATCGACGGCTTGACCGGCACGGGCGCGATCTCCAGGGCCTTCTCCACCGCCACGATCTTGACCATCCCGGCCTTCTCGGCCCGGAAGATGATCTCGAGCTGCTGATCCGTGATGTTGTCGAACGTGTGTTCCTGGAGCCGTGGCACCGTACCCCAGGGGAAGGCCGCGTCGACCCGCGGGCCACCTTGCAGCGTGACCTTCATCGCCGTGCCTTTTGTTTGGACTTGGGTTTCGACTTAACCGAGACCTTGACAGTACCCTTGGGACGCTTGGGCTCCACAGGGTCGTGATCGGGATCCACGACATCGTCGTCACCCCTAGGTTCCAACGGAGCAACGGGTTGTTCCGTCTGCTCGGCGCCCGACTCGACCAGCTCGGAAATCGGATCGTCCTGTTGGACACCCGCTGGATCCGTGATCGTGACCCCCGTGGTGTCGGCCATCTTGGCCATATCGACCTTGACCTCGGGGACGATCGTGTCGACCACTTGTACCACCGGGTTCACAATCTCCACGACACTCGTCGACACCACGACCTCGGGGGCCACGGGCTCGATGACCGTATCCTGCACCTCGACGTACTCGGCCCGGCCCATCGAGATGTCGTACTGGACGGACGGCAAGAGGTCATCTTCACGGTACAGCCCCGGGGCCGCGCCGCAGACGGCGTTCGAGTGGACCTGAACCTTTCGCATGACTCCACTATACCAAAGTTGTGGCCTTTGGGACAACCGGGCCAGCCTGACCCCAGGTTCAACCCAGGTTGGCCCCAGGCTCCACCTCGACCGTAGGCCCCGGGGCTGCCGCAAGGCGCTCGCGCTCATGGGGACATTGACCGAAGCGATTTCGTGCCAGATTGCAGCTATGGCAGAGCACCTGGTACCCAGGGGGGAAGTGATTCTTTCGGAGCCAGATGTAAAAGTTTCGACCATCCGTCTTACTCCCCGTGATTTCCAGCCGGTGGGCCGCCCCGTTGTTATCTATGTGATCGATGCTGAGGAAATCGAGGTGCTCGGTACCGCAGCAGGCACATTTCTGACCACCATAGGCGTTGAGTATCTGGAGCTTGAGCTTCACATAGCCATTGCGCCTACGCTCTCGAACTTTATGCTCCTCACCCACCGATGAGTACACAGTCTCAGGTGGTCGCCCCACCCTCACTCCATAGTCCTCAAGACCGTGCGGACAACGATTCCGGTGCCCAAGAGCAAAATTACAATTCATACAAAGAAGCCTTAAGGTGACCGGATAACCGTTACGTTTTGCCCACGCCCGTAGGGCATCTCCACCCCTCGGGCCATCCCTATATCCACCTATATGATCCAAAGTCAACAGATCTTCCCTGTGCTCACCGCAGCATAAGCATCGACCACCGTAAGCCATAAACACTTCAGTCTTTACTTTGTGACGCATTTCTCCATGCTTCTCTCGAACCTTAGACAGATTTCTGTCCTCCCAGTCTTTGGCACGAGCCCTACAGGTGGCACACCTGGAAAACCCTGGCTCAGACAATTTCGTGCAGTCAGATCCAATGCAAAGCCCCTTAGCTTTCTTTGATTCTGTGGGTATTCTATTTGTGGCCTTGTACCCACGCATATATGCCAAATGCTTTGAACACTTGACCTTACCTTCCTCGTGCGGTCTGTGGCAATCCTGAACCGAGCACTCGGTTGCCGGTTTGACTATGGCCTTACGTCTGTAGTACTTCAGTCGGCTTCGCTCTCGTTCTTTCGCTGGATCTTTGTATGGCATGAGTAAGTTTACAACAGTTTCACACAATACTCAACTCAAGACAAAAAAAGAGCCGCGCTTTCGCACGGCCCTTTCGTATTTCGCCCTTCCTTCAGAAGGAACGAACTTGAGGAAAACGACCACCTTGCTCCGCCAGATTGCGCTGTTGGAACAGGTCGTCGTCCACGATGTTGAGCGGGTTCTGCTTCGGGTTCGCTGCCTCGTAGGCCGCGTCGTACATCTTGAGCTGCACGGCAGACCCGACGTTCGCGATCACGGCCCCGAAGTTCGAGTACACGTGGAACGTCACGATGTTGCTGCGCCGGTCAATGAATAGCTTGTACGGTGCGCCCCCGTAGTCGAGTACCCCGTTCTTCCCGAGGAACTTCTCGTCTGCGAACAGCCAGAGGTTCCCGGGTTTGAACACGTCCTGCTTGGTCGTCACGACGGTCGCGACGCCCGTCCACATGGGCTCACGATAGCCCTCGCGGAACACTTGGCCACGCAGCTGGTCGCCCTGTTCGAGCGCTTGCAACGAGTCCAACGTGTTGTAGTCGAACTGCGTGATCATGACCTTGGAAGGCTTGATCCGGTTCGACTGGTTCTGCTTCGCGCGGGTCAGGGACAGGCTGTTGAGCGGGTTGATGATGCCCGCCGTCAGGGCGCCCCCAGTGGCCGAGACTCCAAACACGCTCCCGCCGCCGAACACCGCCTTGTACGCCGCGTTGGCGTCGACGAAGTCGATGGCCCGCTTGACGTTCTGGAGCATGTAGAGGTCATGCTGATCCCCGATCGCCTTGATGGCGTAGTCGTACACCATCTGCATGATGGGGTAGTTGTACACCAACAGCTCCTGCTCCGCGATTTCGAACTCCCGGGACTTGAGCATGTGGAAAGACATCGGGACGCGGGGCGCCCGGATGATCTGGCCACGACCCGGTCCACGGAAGTCCGTGATCGCGGCGGCCGCGTTGGTGTCGAGGTTCACGATGTAGTACATCGTGTCGTTCTCCAGGTTGACCTGACACTCCTCGGGGCGGATCGGCTTCTGCGGGACAATGGTGTTGAACACCATGTCTTCACGCAGGCGATCGGCCACGAAGTTGTCGCCCACCCGGGTTACTTGACCGGCGTCCTGTCCCAGCTTCTGCAAGAAGTTCTGGTTATAGACGACCGGCGGGATTCCGTCGAGATTTCTCCAGTCCATTTGATTTATCTCCTTGTGTCGTCTTGTTTACAGGATTTCGATGTCCATGACGCTGCGGCGGTCCTGGGTGTACGGAGGCCGCACGACCCTGGCGACACGCAGCGGATTCGCCCCAGCATCACCCGTCAGGTTGGCCTGGACGATCGCGCCATCGACAGTGCCACCGTCCGTATCGGCCGGGACCAAGGGGCAAACCCCGATCCTGTGGATCACCTGGGCCGCGTCCTCGATGTAGCGGCACAGGGTCAAGAGGTCACCTGCCGCATACGTGATGGCCCCGTCGGCCCCATCCTTGGTCGCGAAGACCGAGGTCTGGCACGTGGCGCCCTTGTGCGCCAGCACCGTGAGGCGACGACCCGACTGCACATCCATCCGGCCCTTGTCGACCAGCAGGGGATAGGCAATCGAAAGCGTCTGGATCTGGGTGGCGTCGGCACGGAACAGCGCCTGGGAAACATTGAGTCCCAACCATTCCCCTTCGATCGGGCATCCCGTGTTCAGGGGATCGAGCGAAAGCCCCGCGTCCGCTGGAAACGAGAGCCGCTGAGAGTACGTCAGGCCGGGCTCCACGATTGTGAACATTCCGAATCTCATGATTCGTCTCCTTTTTTGTTGATTAGCTTTGTAAGAAGCTCATGAGCCCGGTCCCGTGATCTTGGCCCTGGGCTCCTGGTTGACGATGGAGCGTGTGGCCACGATCCTCCTGCATGTCCGCGAGCTTCTGCTCGAGCTGGAGGTCCTGGTCACTCTTCTGTTCCAACTCCGCGACCTTTTCGGGCATCTCGCCCATGGGGAGCCGGCCGGCCGACGCCAGCTTGATGGTCAGGTCCCGGGCCGCCACCTGGTGGGCGAGGTCTTCGTTCTGGGCAGCCAATTGGCCAATGACCTCTTGGGATACCCGGAGCTGTTCCCCCGCTACCTTGAGTAGCCCTCGAACTTCTTCCATATTCAGCTTGTCCATGTCGATCATCCTTATGGTCTCGTTGTTGTGGCACGGCAGATCCTCCACGGGCACCATGCCCTAGGATCAACTGGTTCACCGCCTCCACGTCCTTGAAAGGACTCGGCGACGAAGTGCTTACCTTTGTTCTACACCATCGCGGCCCAACAATACAAATGCGAAAGGCCGGAATTACCCGGCCCTTCGGAACGATTGCAGCAGAAGTTCAGGAACGCATCAGGCCAGCCAATACCCCTCGGCCCGGCCCGGACGCCACCTTCCCGATGGACCTGGGGATTTGGAGCGATCCCTTGGCCTGGGGGAGCACCTGGCCGACGAACTCGCGGGCCTGGTCGTGGACATCCTGGCGATTGAACCCCAGGGGGCTGTTGAGCATCCGGAGGTTCGCCGCCGCCATCGCGGGGGTCGTGGGGAGCTTCTCCGCCACCTTGTCCAAGAGCTCCGCGGTCTTGCCGAGCTCTTGGACGAATCCCGCGACATCGAACTCGACCTCTTGGCCTTGGCCCGAGGGCTCGGGAGTACCGTCAGCTCCACGCTGCCCGGCCATACCCTTCAGGATGTCTTCGAAGGCCGGCACGTTAGGCCGCCTTTCCGATCACTTCCTGGAAACGCCCCACGAGGTACTGACGAGCCGCTTCCGCGGTCTTCTCGTAACGGCTCAGCTCGCTGATGATCGCGTGGGCGATGACTCGACCCTGGGCGTCGGCTTCGACCAGCTGGGCCGAGAAGTCCTCGTCCTCCGAGGCTGTCTTCTGGGCTTCCATTTCCTCGTCGAAGATATCGCCTGCGGGCGTTTCGTCGAGGATCTGCTCCACCACCGCGACCCCTTCCTCACCGTACTCCTCGCGGATGTCCTCCGCGGCCTTCATGAGGCCTTCGAACGTGGCGTCGTTGTGGGCTCCATAGATCTCAAAAATGTAGTCGTTCATCGTCCTTACTCCTGCAAAACGGTTAATGTTGGAAGGTAACCCCCGCGAACCAATGCCTCGAAAACGTCCCGTGGCTGATCCACTTGCGCTGCCTTCGTTACCAACGGTATATCACGACCCAGTACCCGCGTCAAGGTTCCGGCATCCCGGTGGACCCATCGGGCTGCCGTGCCATCCAGTAGATACTGCTCCGCGGTCTTGCGGTAGGCTCCATACCCATAGTGGATAGATTCCGGGATCCCCTGGCTACCGCCAGATGCCCGTTTCACCATGCCGCCAGGCCGATCCAGCCGGTTGGAGAACGCCGGGATATAGATGGATCGGCCACCAACGTCGTCGAGCCAATCCCCGGGACCCAAGGGTACGAAAGGCCATGGCATCTCGGCCACCACGTCATAGATAGGAAAGGTGGAACGTGACTCCATGGCCATCGAGGCGGCGGCCGCCTTACCCTCCCGGGCAAACTGAAGGGCTGCGAACTCATGGGGTCGCAACAGAATCCCCAGGCCCGTGAGGGCCGAGAACACGTTGACCAACGGGTTGGACGCCGCCTTCATGAGCTTTCGCAAGGATAGATCAGGGTCTTGGTCTGTCCGGAGGGTCGCGGCGTATTCCCCTTTTCTCAACACCCGGAGCCCACCCATGGGGGTCATGGGGATCTGCTTCATGATGTCGGCTACTTTCAATTCAGGGAGTTCCTCCGCCACTTTCATCAAAACCCTGGCGGCACGATCCGCTGGACTGGAGACCAAGGAGATGTCGTGGAACACCGGATACTTGTTGAACATCCTGACTCGACGACCGTCAGGCAGGATTTCAAGCCGGTGGTTCTTGAGATGATCACAGTATTGCAAGACGTTCGTGGCCTTGTTTCCACAGATCGAGCAAGAATCGTGCGGAACTCGAGTACCCATCGATACGGCTGGAAGCTCTCCTTGTTCCAGGGCGTCGGCAAAGTAGGGAGCCCCCTCGTCGCGTAGCCTCTGGAGGTTAAACTTGGCGATCAACTCGACCCGGCCCATCGGAGTGCTGTAAGCCGAGAGCAAGACCCGGCCAGTCCAACGGTCAGGTGAGTTCCGGTGATGCACGTACCCCTGGGCCTTCTTCTCAAAAGACTTGAACCCCCAGGCGGCGCTCTTGTCCATCGGGACCAGGTCTTCCAACAGGAACGAATCGGCCTTTCGGTTGGGACCCCAGACCTCATCGGTGCCGAGCGCATGGATCAACAGGGTGTACCACCCCTCCTCGGGCTTGGCCTTGTTGATGAAGCTCTGGAGCGCGGGCACGTGGGCAAGGCTTGAGGCCACCTTGTCCATCGAGCCCCCGTGGCCAAACAGCGGCTCGACCGGCCGCTCATCCGGCCGAACACACCAAGGTTCGAAGACCTTGCCCTCGACCGCGAACGATTCCATCGGTTATTTCCTGAAGAACTTGGGACCCGCGGACTCGACGTCTCGCAACGTCTTGATGGTTTCGTGGCTGTAGGCGCCGGGCGACTGGACCAGCTTGTGGACCAGGTTCCACGAAGCAATGGGGTCCTTGGCTACCGAGGGGCTATGGCGCAGGACCCCCTCGTAGTATTTCTCGGCCAGTTTCTTGTCTTTGGGTGGAAGGTTCTTATACTGCTCACCCCCATGCTCCTGCATGGCGGCAAAGCCCTTCTTCTTACTCGGCTTCCCGGCCCGCCAGGCCAACAACGCGGCCGCCGGCAGGGCCGCCGCAACCCCGAGGCGCACGAGCCCTTGGGTCACGTGGCCGCCAGTCGACATCTCGGACGATCGTTTCGCCAGGCTCATGCCATACTCCCGATAGTGTCGCGCAAGGCTTTGATCCGCTGGTACCGCTCCAGAAATGGACTCGTGATCCCTTGCTTTATCCCCCGGGCCGCCGCGGCCCCAGGGCGAAGTTTACCGCCTTCAAGCAGATTCTTGGCTCCCTCGACCGCGGTCCCCAGCACCACGCCGGATCGAATGTCCTTCCGTAGCCCCAGGGGGGTCATCTGGCGGAACTCTTCCCCTGCCCCCCGGGCCGTCGCGCCCACGAGCCCCACGCCTTTACCAGTAGCACGGGCAACCTGACGAGTCGTATGCCCCGGGACCTTCAGGATCTTGGCCGCCATGTCCTTGACCCCCGCGAGCTTCTGGTGTTCCGCTTCCTTGGCCCTGTACCCCTGGACCAAGGTGTTGAGGTCCATCAGCCCCTGGACAATGGGATGCCCCTGGTCCAACTGTCCCGAGGTTACCTCGACGTCCAGATGCTCCAACCGTGGGAGCAGACCCTTGGCTACAGCACCATAGTCTTCCGCCAGCTTTTCAACCGCCGGGCCCCCGAGGCAACAGATCGCGGCCGCCAGGAATTCGACCTGATCTTCCTCAGACGCCAGCTTGCCCCATTCCTCCTTGACCCCATGGAGACGACTCCGCACCTTGGCCTCCAGGTACTCGATCTCGCCTGCCAACGACGCGAGTTTCTCAACCCGTTGGTTCTCTTGGATCAACCGGTTGGGTTCCGGCTCAAGCTCCGCGGTCTTGACGACTTCGACCGGCCGATCGGTCCGCTGGGCCACGAGGATCTGGACATAGTCGGGAATCAGGTGAAGCTGGTGGTAGGCACCGAAATCCAACAGATCAGACCCTTGCTTCGCGAGATCCTGCGGTTCGTCCTCCAGCCCCATGGCCATGACCACCCCCTCGACCGTCGCGACGGGGAAAGTGAACAACTGGTCGCTCGACGTCTTGGACATCGTGGCGTTGATCTGGTGGTTCGACAGTTCCACGACCCGGTGGATCTGCTCGGCCGAAAACCCGGCCCCACGGGCCAACAGGGCGATCGATACGTTGGGATCAACCTGACCCTCGAGATAAGCGTCCGCTACCTTGGCGGCCATGCCCTCGTACATCAAGGGGGTGGCTTTCGCTGGTATACTGACGAAATCGAGAACTGACGACGCCTTCTTGATCATCGACTCCACAGTACCATGAGCCAGCCGATCGTGCCAATAGCCCGAAAATCAAGGGCACGGGTCCGGACCATCATGACGGACACCGACCGGCCCACGAGACAACTCAATGACGGGGTCTTGATCGCCACGATGGACTCGACCACGTGGTATGAAATGTACCGGGAACTTCAACAAATCAAACTATTGTTGGGTATCTCGTCCCTCGACCTCAGGTGCCAGGGGGACGAACTCGTGTTCCTGATCGACCTCTTGATGACCAACATGATCAAGCAATTGGATCTCACGCAACTTTGCAGCCTGTTGGCCGGAACCTCGCGGGTAGACTTCACGATATTGCAGCGGTACTGGGGGATGCCCCACCAGCCCCACCAGGTGGCGGCCAAGCTATTCAACCTCTTGACCCAAGGGCCCAACCAGATGATCGACAAGTTCGCCACCCTGGCGATCGTGAACCTCAGGTCCATGGACTCGAGAGTACCACTCCAGGTTCCAATCAGCCGTTAGCCCTGAGGGCCTCCTTCCAGTCGCTGTAGTAGTAGTCGAGCTTCTGGATCACGAGGTCATCCTTTTGGCGGCACACCCACCGGTAGAAGGCTCGGAACCTCTGGTCCCAATCCTGGTGCATCGTGACGTTGGCGACGACGTCGCCCATAGCCTCCAGTTCCCGGTTGTTCCGTGGAAGCACCCGGAGGAGATCGTGCTGCTTCGCCACCTCGATCATGGTGTTGGTGATGGTCAACAACACCACCCTAGCGCATAGATCGGTCATGTGGCCCGGGGTCCCCTTGAGGACCCAGCTGACCTGGAGCTTGGATGGATCCCGGTAGTAGGACTTCTGGACGATGAAGTTGTTCAACTGGTAGGCCAGGGCCTCCTGGGCCAAGAGCTTGTCCTTAAGGTCTTGCTCAAGATCCCGGGGGATCTGGGGTTCCGATGAAGGTAGTTGCAGTAGCTTGCCCCCGGGCCGCAGGCCAGATCCATCCCCTCCGGCTCCTGGAAAGGCGAGGGCCGGGGGCTCTTGGCCCCTTTCTTCCACCTTCTCTTCCTCTTCTTCTCTTAATATGTGAGCAGTTTCTGCTCGGGTTTTTGTGCCAAACTGAGCAGTTTTCGATCGGCTATGTGAGCATTTTTCGATCAGGTCGGGTGAGCAGTTTCTGATCACGTCTGTGCGTTTGAGTGCATCGGATGCCTGGTCCAACGTGAGGATCTGGAGGTAGTAGGCTCCATCCTTCGGAAGCACCAACCCCATGGATACCAGGCCCTCCATCCCCAAGCCGGTGGTCCGGCGGGTCATGCCACACATCTTAGCTATCCGGGAGATCGACAACCTTGCAGGATGCCCTGTGTCCATTGATTGGTTCCTGGCCAAGGCCCCCAGGATCTTGATCTGGTTGCCCGACAGAACCTTCCAGAACATGTCGAAGAACTCTACCGTGGTGCCGAAAAACACGGATCCTTTAGGTAAGTAGCGGGTCATGGCGATGGGCATGTTGAACTCCAGGGGTGTGGGGTTGGGTTATATGAAATCGTCTTCATCTTCGAGCTGGTCGTTGTGGATGATCTGGATATCCTTCCGCATCATCCGGGCGACCAGGAAACAATAGTTGAGCGAATGGATCGCGTCGTCAGGACGCAAGGGGGAGTGAGTATATAGGATTCTCCCGAGTTTGTCCGTCGCGACCGCGACGTTGAGGAAATCTTGGCCGAACTCCTCGACGTATCCTTCAAACACCTCGATGGTCTGGGACTTCATTGCTTCGAACAGGTGGGTCATGGACTCGGTGCGGCTCACGATGTACTTCTTGAGATTCCGGTTCCACTTGATCAGGGCCTTCTGGCCATGGGCGTAGACGAACTCCGAACACTTGGGAAAATCGGTCCTGATCCTGGTGTTCTGGCTCCACCCGGCCCCGAAGTCCAGTCCCATGAACACGACACGAAATTTCTTAGCAATTTCAAGAATGTAGCGCACCTGGTACAAAGGGTTTACCTCGTGCCCTACCTTGAACCTCTTGCAGAAGATGACCTGAAACTTACCGTGTTGATTCCACCCCCCGATCGTCACGACGGTATAGCTGATGTCCCCGTAGCCCCAATCGACCCCCATGATTGGCTGTGGGATGTACTGCTGGTCCACCGACATGGGGAGCCGGTTGGCAGCCCGCCGGAGATCCGACGTCGTGATGGGTTTGACCCCAAGTTCGTAGCTGCGGCCCAGGATCTCGTTGCTGATCCTGGCGTTACTGTAGGTCTTGAGTTTGTTGTACAGTTCATCCCAGTGGTCCAGAACCATCGGGTTGATAACCTGGGGGATCCGGTACCCGATGTACATGTCTTTCTTGCCAGGGGCCTGGTGGACCCATTGGCCCTCCAGGACGTTGAGATTCTGTTGACATTTAGAACAAATGGGTCCTGTGGTCCCGATGTTCTCGATCTCCATGATGTTCTCATGGCCCTTGGGGCACCGGGTTACCCATTCGCCTTGCGTCGAGTAATCAGCCCAATAGGACCCGATCAGGCAGTCCGGAGTATTGGCTGTCCCGGTGATCAAGATCCTGCGGCCGAACCGGTCATGGTGCGAGTGCGTCAGGGTCTCCTGGAGGACAGGCAAGTGGCTCGGGATCATCTCCTGGGCCTCGTCGACCAACAGTTGGTCCGACGGGATCCCGCGGGCCGAATCGGCCGTCAGGTAGGCA
>Ga0209002_10000177_pt1 | contig 46049 bp, 40 predicted proteins | sample Rifsed16ft2_FD_184010 | JGI IMG/M metagenome (GOLD analysis project Ga0209002, IMG submission 184010) | Soil microbial communities from Rifle, Colorado, USA - sediment 16ft 2 (version 2) | ecosystem: Environmental > Terrestrial > Deep subsurface > Rock core/Sediment | place: Rifle, Colorado...
GTCCGCCTCGGTCCAGAACGGGGCGTGCAGCTGCTCCCGGGTGAACCCGCTCACCAGAAAGTGCCGGTCGTCCACCAGCGCGTAGCGCACGCCGGCCTGCGACAAGTCGGCGGCCAGGTCCGGCTCCCAGACCCGCTCGGTGAGCCACAGACCGCTGGCGCTGGCGCCGAACCGGCGATGCAGCGCTTCGCGCATCCGGGCCACTTGCTCCACCCGGTCCGCGCGCGGCAGCGCGGCGAGGATCGGCTCGTCGTAGCCCGACAACAACAGCTCGATCCGCCGATCCGCCACCAGCCGGCCCACGAGATCGAGGTACCCGTCGCCCCGCGCCTCGAGCCATTCCAGCAGCGGTCCCGAGATATGCAGCGCGATGGGGAGAAACCCGTGCTCCGCCACGCTCCGCAGGAACGGCAGGTACGCATCCCGCACGTGCTCCTCGAACACGTGATCGAAATTGCCCACCGGCTGATGCAGGTGGACGCCGAAGACCAGCTTGACGGGGTGCGTCACGCGAAGCCGAGCCTCCGTCCAATGGGCGCCAGTGCGGCCGCACGCCCAGGGTCCACCTGGTCCCGGACCCGCGCGAACCGCGTCTGCGCGTCGAACGGCACACTGTCACCCATCAGCTCCAGCAGATCGGCGAGGCCGAACACCCGTTCGGCTTCCCCCGCCCGCTCTCCGTCGGCCAGCGCGGCGACCGCCTGGACCACGGCCCCAGCCACAACTTCGGACAGCTGAGCCTCGCCGTTGGCCACCACACCGGCCTGCTCCGGCGTCAGCCAGCGCGCCACCAGGCGGCGCCGCAGCACCGCGCGCACCGTGTCGCGCGAGCGCTCCGGGAACAGGTCGAGCGGTACCCGGACCTCGCCGGTGCCGTCCGGCCGAGCCACCAGGGCCGCGAGGCGGGGTCCGTCGCACGCCTCCAGCTTCACCCGGAAGCGGTGCACCCTGCCGGTGCGGCAGTGAGTGACCACCATCAGATCCTGTTCCTCGCGCGCCAGGTAACAGCAGTCCTCCAGGTGCGCCTCCGGCGCCAGCGCGCGCACGGCCACGTAGCTAGCGGCGGCCCGCGCTGCCGGGGGAGCGGACGCCCGCGTGAGGCGCTGGTACACTTCCCGACCGGTCCCGATCGCCGGGTCATTGCTCCGCGCTCGAGCCAGCCGCTCGAGGAGTTCCGCTTTCAGGGCCGGCGAGCCGGAACCGGCCAGCTCGATCGCCTGGGCTGCGTATTTCAAGATCTGGGCCGTTTCGATACCCGCGACGTCGTCAAAGAACCAGCCGCACGAAGTGAACATGCGCAGCGCGTCGCGCTCCAGTTCCAGGAGCTCGCGCGCCCGGATGATCCGCGGATCGCTCACCGCGTTTCGCTCCGCCATCCAGTTGGTGGTGAACTGGGCGATCGCGTCATACCCCGCGCCGGCGACCGCCCCGTAGGCGTCGCGGGCGGCCCACGGATCGCCCAGCAGCTCCCGTCCTTCGCGCTCGAACAGAGCGTGCAACCGGGCTGCCAGCCATTCGAGCCCCTCGCGCAGCGGCCGGCGCCATGCCTGGTGCGTGGCTCGCTCGCGAGCGTGCTTGCAGCCGCAGTCGCTCCGCCAGCGCTCCACGCCGTGCGGGCAACTCCACGAGCTGGGCGCCACCAGCGTCACCGGCTCCCGCGCCGGGTGACGCTCGAGGAACGACGCGAAGTTCTCCACCCGTACGTCGGGGCGGCGTCCGAGCTGGGAGAGCAGGGCCGCCAGCGCCATCTCGCCGAAGCGGTGATGGTGCCCGTAGGTTTCGCCGTCCGTCGCCACGGTCCGGAGGCGCGGCGCCGCGCCGCTGGACCCGCGAGCGGTCAGCCGCCCGGCCCAGCTGGCTGCGTCGTGCAGCAGCCCGCCAAACGCCACGTCGTGCGAGATCGGTCCGTCGTACACGAAGAGGGCGATGGTGCGGCCGCCACTGGTGCGGTACAGCCCCGGGAAGCCGTCGGCGGGCGCCTTCGCCACCTGATGCGGCGCCAGCACCGTGAAGCGCATGCCTTCCGCTGCCAGCACCTCCAGGGCTTCATCGTCCACCGCGGTCTCAGGCAGCCACATCCCCACCGGGTCCCGGCCCAAGCGCCGGCGGAAGTCGGCGATCCCCCAGCGCACCTCGGTGACCTGGTCCCGGCGCGACGCCAGGGGGAGGATCACGTGGTGATACGGCATCGCGATGGCGTTGCCATGTCCGCCCAACCGAGCGCGACTCAGTCGATCCGCCTCGAGGATTGCCTCATACGTCGGCCGCGCTTCGCGTTCCAACCATTCGCACAGCGTGGGGCCCACGTCGAAGCTGATCCAGGCGAGCGTGTTCACTATGTCCGCGATCCGCCCGTCGGTCCCCGCCACCCGCGCCGCCACTACCGCGCGGTAGCATTCGTGCTCGATGCGCCGGTTCCAGTCGTGGTACGGCGCCGCTGAGGGTTCCCGCTCCACCTCGTCGAACCAGGGGTCTTCACGAGGGGGCTGGTAGAAGTGCCCATGCAGCACGACCGACTGGGCCGGACCGCTCACGCTGGGTCCGCGATGACGCGCTGTTCGTCGGCCAGCGCCAGCTCCAAAGCGGGAAGGACGTCGGGAAACAGGTCGTCGCGGGCTGCAAGCTCGTCGGCGGCCCGCACCGCGGCAGCGCCCAGCGCTTCACCGTCGCCTGCTGCGGTGAGCATGATGGCGAGCCGCTCGGCCGCTTCGCAGTGCCCGAGAAAGCGGCGCTCGGCGTAGTCCCCGGCGACCCCGGTCGAGATGATGAATTGCCAATCAGACGACTGCGCCAGCAGCAGCTCGCGGGCGGCCTGCGCCACCACCGCGCGCCACGCCGGTCCAGCGGCCAGCGCCCGGGGCGCTGCGTCCCAGAACGCATCCTCCACCTGCCACAGGCGCCGCCAGGTCCAGGCCGTCTGCTCGTTGAGCCACATGCCGTGGTCGCCACCGGCGCCCCACGAACCGGCGGCGAGACGCAACGACTGGCGGGGCGCGTGGTCCTCCAGGTGCCGCGTCGCGCTCACCGGGCGGACACCTGGCTCCTGCGCCAGCCGGGTGTACAGCGCCTCCAGAAACTCCAGCCCCTCGAACCACCAGTGCCCGAACAGCTCCGTGTCGAACGGCGCCACCACCACGCCGCGTGACTCGTGGTGCTCGGCGGCGATGGCGACCAGTAGCGACGCGAAGTGCGCCGCGTGCGCCGCGGCCCGCTCCGCGGCCCGGCACGGCTCATACGGCCGTTTGGCGCCGAGGTCGGTGTTGGGCCCCGTCACCCGCCACAGTTTCAGGCCGTCCGGCCAGCGAATCTTGTGAAACTCGAGGTACCACTCGTCGCCCGGGTAGCCGTGATGGCGACTCCAGACCTGCAGCGAAGACCGCGGATCCCGCACCAACGTTTCCACCGCTCGGGTGTTGCGATTGCCGGTCACCCGATACGCATGATACGGCGAATGCCCATCCGGCGGCCCCACCGGGCGCGGCACGTCGTGCCGCTCGGCGTCGAAGCGCTCCGCGCCGAGGGGGACGTCGGCATAGGCACCCAACGCCGTGCCCGCGTGAGCCAGATGCGCGTCGGTGTAGAAGTACCGGAACCCGGCGGCGGCCAGGTGCTCCTCGATCCCGCGCCGCACCCGCGCCGGCCGCTCGCCGGGGAGCGGCTCCCAGCGCCCGCGCGGGCGGTAGGCGCACTCCGGCAGCCAGCACCCCGCGGGGTCCACTCCGAACAGGCGGCGGTGCTCGGTGCGCCCCAGAAACAGCTGGAGCCGGATGCTCTCGTCGCGGGCCAGCAGCGGCAGGTATCCGTGCGTCGCGGCCGATCCCATGATCTCGAGGCGCCCCGCGTTCTGCAGCTGGCGGAACGCACCGATCAGGTCTCCGTCCACCGCGCGATACAAGGACACGAGCCGCTGGAAGCGAGCCCGCCAGAACGCTGTCAGGGGGATCAGCTCGGCGTCTCCGGTCGCCGCCAGGGAGGCCGGGGTCTTCTCGCACGCCTCCAGCCGATGCGCGATGAACGTCTCCAGCTCCGCCGCGAAGCTGGGATGACTCAGCTGGTTGGCCAGCACGGGCGTGAATCCGAGGCTGACCGGCGCTGGCACGCCGGCGGCCTCCAGCCCCCGCAGGCGCTCAAGCAACGGCAGGTAGGTGTCGAGCGCCGCCTCGCACAGCCAGTCGCTGCCGTGCGGCCAGCGGCCGTGGTGCAGCACCCAGGGAAGGTGGCTGTGCAGCGCCAGTACGAAGTCCATCACGCCCGCCCGCAGCGGGACAGCGCCCGCTGGTACACTTCGAGGTAGCGCGTCACCGAGCACGACCAGCTGAAGTCGCGCGCCATGGCCTGCCGCATGTGCCGCTCCCAGGCTTCGCGCTCCTCATACAGCCCCAGCGCACGGCCCACCGCCCGCTCCAGCGCGGCGGGCGTGTAGTCGTCGAACAGGAAACCCGTCTCCTCGTCTTCGACCGTGTCCGCCAGCCCGCCGACGCGCCGGCCCACCGGGAGCGCGCCGTAGCGCTGCGCCCGCATCTGGGTGAGCCCGCAGGGCTCGTAGAGCGACGGCATCAACAGCACGTCAGCACCCGCCAGCAGGCGGTGCTCGCGCTCGTCGGTGAAACCCGTTTCGACGGCCACGCGATCCGGTACGGCCGCCGCAATCTCATGCAGCGCAGCCTCGTAGCGCTCCTCGCCCTGGCCGAGAAACACGAACTGGGCATCCGCGGCCCAGAGAAAGTGGGCGTCCAGGATGAGGTCGAGCCCCTTCTGAGTGACCAGTCGAGCGGACATCCCCAGCAGCGGCGTGCGAGCCCGCTGCGGCAGCCCTGAGGCGCGCTGCAGCGCCGCCTTGCATCGCTGCTTACCGCTGAGGTCGGCGGCGGTGTAGGTCCGGGCGATGTGCGGATCGGTGGCGGGATTCCACAGGTCCACGTCGATCCCGTTCAGGATGCCAACGAAACGATCCTTGAGCGCGATGAACGTATCGTGCAACCCGAAGCCGCCCACCTCGGTGCGCAATTCGTGCGCGTGGGTCGGGCTCACCGTGTTCGCGAAATCAGTGAACGCCAGGCCGCCCTTCAGCCAATTCACCCGCCCGAACCACTCCAGCCAGCGCCCGTCATAGAGCGAGTCGGGGAGGCCGACCTCGGCGAGCGACTCGCGGGCGAAATGCCCCTGGAACCCGGCGTTGTGCACCGACAGCACGGAGGCTACCCGGTCATAGAAGTGATCGCCAGCCCGTTGGGTGCGGAGATAGACCGGGGCCAGCGCCGTGTGCCAGTCATGGGTATGCAAGACGATGGGTGGCCGGGCCAGCTGGGTTAACGCCTGAAGGGCCGCCCGGCAGAACAGCGCGAAGCGCCGCGCGTTGTCGGGATAGTCGGCGCCCGCCTCGCCATAGATCCCGCTGCGGTCGAACGACGGCGGATGGTCCACGAAGATGACGGCCGGTGCTCCGTCCGGGGCTCTGGCCGGTCGCCACAGTTGAACCGACTCGGTGGCAGGCCCCACCACGACCGCCTGCGGAGCGCCCACAGGCTCGAGCGGGAACCCCGCTTCCCGCACTACCCGGTACAACGGCAGCAGGACGAAGGTGGGGACGCTCGAGGCAGCCTGTCCTCGCGCGATCCCTTCGACCGCTTCTCCCAACCCGCCGGTGCGCGCGTAGGGCCAGTATTCCGCCGTCAGATGCACCACCGTGGGTGCCTTGCCACCTCGCGCCGACCGCGGCATCCCTCTCGAGTCCCTGCGCTACACGGTGGGCGGGTCGTCGGCGGTGGGGTCGCCGCGCAGGGCCGGCGCGTAGTACCGGTCCACGTAATCGCGGATCGCCCGGCGCGCGGTGAACCGCTGGCCCGCCACGTGGAGTGCGTGCTTCATCCGCTGCACCCAGCCCAGCGGGATGCCGCGGTCGTCACGGGCGTAGAACAGCGGGACCACCTGCTCGTCGAGCAGCGAGTACATCTGTTCGGCGTCGTGCTGGTCCGAATCGGCGCCATCGGGCGGGAGCGGCAGCGACCAGCCGTTCAGGCCGCTGTGCCCTTCGGCCCACCACCCATCCACCGTCCCGAGCTGCGGGATGCCGTTCAGCGCAGCCTTCATACCGCTCGTGCCGGAGGCCTCCATGGGCGGGCGGGGCAGGTTGAGCCAGAGATCTACACCCTGCACCAGGCGGTGGGCCAGGTGCAGCTCGTAGTCCTCCAGGAAGGCGATGCGCCCTTCGAACGCGGGATCGCGGGTGAACGCATACACCCGCTGCAGCATCTGTTTCCCGGGCTCGTCTGCCGGATGCGCCTTGCCTGCGAAGATAAGCTGCACCGGACGCCGCGGATCGACCAGGATGCGTCGCAGGCGGTCCACGTCGCGGAAGATCAGGTCGGCGCGCTTATACGTCGCGAACCGGCGCGCAAAGCCGATGGTGAAATCCCGGGCCGTGAGCATGGTCCCGGCCCCGACGAGGTGCGGGGCGTCCTTCCAGTAATCCCGCCAGCGCATCCGCGACTCCTCATGGATGAAGTCCATGAGCTGCGCCTTGAACCGGACGTGGAGCGACCACAGGCGCTCGTCATCCAGCGTGAGCACCCGGTTCCAGACGGCCGGGTCGTCAATCCGGTGCGTCCACCCCGTCCCCAGGTGCTCGTCCAGCAGATCCTTGAGCGGGTGCGCCATCCAGGTCTGGAGGTGGGCGCCGTTGGTCACGTGGCCGATGGGGACCTTCTCGAGCTCTCGCCCGGGCCACAGATCGCCCCAGATCCGGCGGGTCTCCTGCCCGTGGCGCCGCGAGACACCGTTGACGTACCGCGAGAGGCGGATGGCCATGGCCGTCATGTGGAACGTGCCGCCGTCGCGCCTGGGGTGGAACGCCAACCGAAAGCATGTGTCGCGGTCCACGCCGAGCTGCTCCCACACCGGGCCGGTGCACTCAGCCACCGTGTCCACCGAGAACACGTCGTGGCCCGCGGGCACGGGGGTGTGCGTGGTGAACACGCTGGAGGCGCGGACTCGATGCACCGCCTCCGCGAAGGAGACGCCGCATTGCACCAGCTCGCGCACCCGCTCAAGGTACATGAACGCGGCGTGTCCTTCGTTGGCGTGCCAGACGGCAGGCTCGATGCCCACGGCCCGGAGCGCCCGCACGCCGGCGACGCCGAGCACCCACTCCTGCCGTAGCCGCAGGTCCGGACCGCCGGCATACAGTCGGTGGGACAGCTGGCGGTCGGCGGGATCGTTGCCTTCGAGATCGGTGTCCAGCAGGTACACCGGCACGCGGCCCACCTGGATGCACCAGGCGCCCACGCGCACCACCCGTCCGAAGCTCTCGACGGTGGTGAGGAACGGCTCGCCGTTCGCTCCCAGGACCGGCGCCAGCGGCGTGTCGCCCGGGTCCAGCCTTTCCTCGGTGTCTTCCTGCTGGCCGTCGATGCGTACGTGCTGGTCGAAGTACCCTCGCGTGTAGAGCAGCCCCACGCCCACCATGGGCACGCCCAGGTCCGACGCCGCTTTGCAGAAGTCGCCAGCCAGGATGCCCAGACCACCCGAGTAGATCGGGATCGAGTTGTGCAGCGCGAACTCGGCGCAGAAGTAGGCCACCGGCCGGCGGGCGAACTCGGGGTAGCGGGTAGCCATCCAGCTGTCGTTCGACCCGAGGTGGCGCGCGAACGCCTGTTGCACCCCGTCGTACCGGCGGAGGAAACCGGGATCCTGGGCGCACGCGGTCAGGCGCGCGGGCTCCACCTGCTGCAGCAGTGCCACGGGATTGTGTCGCGTGCCGTGCCAAAGGACCGGATCCACGGCGCGGAACAGCGCCCGCGCTTCGCGGTTCCAGCTCCAGAAGAGGTTGGTCGCGACCCCCGCCAGTCCCGCGATGCGCTCGGGCAGGTGGGGGAAGTCACCCGGGTGCGTCATGCCGCCTAAAGTAAAACGCCCGGCCGGCGATTCGACTAGTACCGTTCCACGCCGCGCGGCGAGCACCGGGGATCGCTCTCTACGGTGACGTATTTGCCCCGGAGCACGCAGAGAGCAACGAGCCTACGGAATGAAAACCTCTGCGGTCTCCGCGTGCTCCGCAGTGAACTCTGCCCGAGATGTCACCGGGGGTTCAGGCGGTCGCGTGCGCCACGCGCCGGAGCCGCTTTGGCGCGGACCGGCGACCGGCCCGGCTGGGGACCGAGACCGCCACGCGATCCAGGGTCCGGCGATAGAGATCCAGATAGCGCGACACCGAGGGCCCCCAGCCGAAGTCCCGCCGCATGGCTCGTCGGACGCGGAGCTCCCATTCCTGCGGGTCCTGGTACAGGTCGAGCGCGCGACGGAGCGCGCCGGCGAAGGCGTCCAGCGAGTTGTCCTCGAACAGGAACCCGGTGCGGTCGTGCAGGATCGTGTCCGCGAGGCCACCGACCCGTCGCGCCACGGGGAGGACGCCGTACCGCTGGGCTCGCATTTGCGTCAAGCCGCACGGCTCGTACAGCGACGGCATCAACAGGATGTCCGCCCCTGCGAGCAAGCGGTGCTCCAGCGCGTGGTGGAAGTTCCGCTCCAGAACCACGCGCGAGGGGAAACGCTGGCCCAGCGCGCCCACGCCCGCTTCGTAGCGCTCCTCGCCCCGGCCGAGGAACGCGAACTGCACGTCCGGGAAACGCTCCACCAGCCCTGCGAGCACGAGATCGAACCCCTTTTGCGCGACCAGCCGCGCGCTCATCACCGCCAGCGGGATACGTGGGTTGACCGTCAGGCCAAGCTCCTGCTGCAGCGCCGCCTTGCATTGGTGCTTCCCCGCGAGATCCGTCGCCGAGAAGTTCTGGGCGATCCGTGCGTCGCCTGCGGGGTCCCACACCTCGCAGTCGATGCCGTTCAGGATGCCCACGAACCGCTCGCCCAGCCCGGCGAACGCCTCGTGCAATCCAAAGCCCCCAACCGGGGTGCGCAGCTCGTCGGCGTGGTTCGGGCTGACCGTGACCACGGCGTCGGCGTAGGACAACCCGCCTTTGAGCCAGTTGGCGCGGCCGTACCACTCCAGCCGCCGCCAGTCGTAGGTCTCGGCGGGAAGGCCCACGGCCGTCACCGACTCCGGCGGGAAGTGGCCCTGGTAGCCGGCGTTGTGCACCGAGAGCACGGCGGACATGCGACTATAGGGGGCTACGCCCTCGTAGAGCGTTCGCAGGTAGACCAAACTCAAGGCCGCGTGCCAATCGTGCGCGTGGAGCACCAGCGGCCCCATGGCGACCTCGGGCAGGATGCGCAAAGCCGAGAGCGAGAACAACGCGAAGCGCTGCGCGTTGTCCGGGTAATCGGAGCCGCCTTCACCGTATACGCCAGGGCGATCGAACGAGGGCGGGTGATCCACGAACAGCACGTCCGGCTCGCCAACCCGCACCCACCGCAGCACCCGGACCTGCTCGTTCCGTTTCCCCACGCGCACCGGCAGTGGCCGGCCCACGGTCTGCAACGACAGACCGGCCTCGCGAACGCCGCGGTAGAACGGTACCACGGCCAGAACCCGCGCCCCGGCGAGCTGTTGATGGGCGCCCAGCCCGTGGACCGCCTCCGCCAATCCCCCGATCTGCGCCACCGGCCAGTACTCGGCCGCGACGTGCACCACCGTCAACTCAGGCGCGTCCGCCCGGGGGGCGGCACGCACCGGCGCTTTGGCGGCGGATCGTCGTCTGGTACGCAGCATGGCGACTCCTGAAGAACGCGCCGCGGGCAGGCGGCGGTGATTCCAAGAAGCACGGTACCGCGTCAACCTGGTTTGAGACTGTGAGGAAGGGCACTTCATAAGGCTTTCCCACGCCGGCTTCACGAGATCCTCACGGTCGAGGTGCGATGATGCTGGAGGCAATGGCGGTCTTGCGGGCCACTCAAGCCCGCTCCATGATTGGGGGTGACTCGGGTGCCCAGGGTGTCAGTCTCGGCGCGACGCAGCGCGGGGTTCTCGCTGGACGATGCCGCGCGGATCCGGCAGATGATTCTGTCGGGCAAACCGTCGGAATGCCCCCAGTGCGGCTTCCCACTGGAGGCTACCGTCGGCGAGGCAACTGTCGGGAAGGGAGACGGGGGAGTCTGGTTGGTCCGGTGTCACGGCTGCGGCCGCAACCTGGTGATGCAGCAGCCCAAACCCTGAAGCTGGCCCGCCGATCTACCCGCCGCCGATATCCGCGTACACCGCATCCGTGAGGAGCGCCGTCTCGGCGGCCTCGTGACGTGCCAGCCGCTGCGCGAGTGCGCGGACGTCGTCCACCACTTGTTTCACGGAACCACTCAGCAGCGCATCTCCCCGTTCGATCACGTCGTCCAGGCTTGCGAGCAGCCGCGCGTGCTCGGCCAGCAGGGCCTCCAGCCGCCGCAGATGGTGCGGCGCGGCCGGGCCCACCGCCTGGGCCAGTCCATCCTCGCGCTCTTCGCCGGCGAAATGGGCGGCGAGGTCGCGGCGCAAGTCCCGGAGCAGCGGGACCAGACGCGCGAGGTCCTCCGTCGCGTCGACCAGGGCGAGCGCCTGTCGCAGCTCGTGATGTTGCTCCGCGATGCGCGGAGCGCCGCGCCGGCCTTTCGCCGGCCTCTTCTGACCGCGCTTCACTGCGCTTCCCCGCGCAACTCGCGTTCCGCCTGGAGCCAGTCCTCCAGCTCGTGACCCGGCTCTCCGCCGCGGGCCTGGTAGATCCGATAGGCGAGCGAGCGCACGTCGTCCTCGGCCGGGGCCGGGCGAGGCTGCTGGCGGCCGGGTTTGGTGGACTGGGCCTTCTTCTTTGACGGTTGCTTCGAAGGGCTGGGCATGGTCAGCTCGCTGCTCGGTCTCCGGACTCAACAGCGTAGAACGGGGCCGGTGAAATCCGGGAGCGGTCTGTGTGAAAGCTCGTTCAGAGGTCGCCTCAGCAGCAACCTCAACACATGGCCAGGGGCAGAATCGAACTGCCGACACGCGGATTTTCAGTCCGCTGCTCTACCAACTGAGCTACCTGGCCGGACTATGTGCGAGAAGAACTTAGCGGGTGCGCAACAGAGGTGGGAGTCCGATCCAACTGCGCGACCTCTACCACGCCGGCGATCCGCCCGTGGCGGAGCGAGAAAAGGGCCCGCCGACGCGCGGGCCCTTCATCCTACGGCCGGGGCGGCCGGCCTCACTTCACGCCCAGCTCGCTCTTCGCGCCGGTGCCCTTGCCGATCAGCTCCATCGTGGTCACGTTCGCGGTGCAGGCCTGCTTCCCTTCCTCCGGGGGCCCCGGTTCCGCTTCGGCGGCCGGCTCCGTGCGAACGAACTTGGCCTGGCCACCGGGTACCTGCTCCGAGAGCCACCATTCAAGCGTGCCGCCGTCATTGGCCCGGAAGCGGATATGTCGCGTGGCGAAGGTCCCCGCCGGCGTCGTCAGGCTGGGTGTGCCGACGGTCGCGCCCTTAATGCTCTCGGGTGTCGGCTGACCACCCAACAGTGCCCCCAGCGCACCTAGGTTCCAGAGCGCGCCCCACATGGCGGGCACCATCAGCTCGTTGCCTTCCTTCTCGCCCGGCATCCGGCCGCGTGCACGCACCAGCTCACGCATGGCGCGGTAGAAGCGTGCCGCATACTCTTGCGCCTCGCGCTCCTGGCGGCTCTGGGCCTGGGCGGCTGCTGTATCGGCTTGCTTGGCGGCCTGGACGTTCTGCTCATCCCACTTGAACAGCGCTTCGATCACCGCCGTGTCCGCACGCTCGACCTCCTTACCCTCGTTATCGGTTGCCTTGTAGAAATCGATCGATCGCACGCGCCACCATTCGGAATGCGTCGCAGCCTCAGGATCGGCGCCCAGGAAGGCACGCTCGACTAGGCTGCGCTGGTCGGTCTCGCACAACTGTTTGATCTCCCACTGTGTCCACTCGCCCGACTGGTATTCAGCCTCGAACATGTTGGCGCCGGACAGGTAGAGCATCCCGAAGAGGTCGCCGATGTACTCCCAGGTCAGATCGGCGGTCCAGACGTTGGGGCGCACGCCCCGGCGGCCGCGGCCGCCGCGCTCTCCGCCACCCCCTGCGGTGCCGTAGGCCGGCCGCGCAGCCGCGACTTCCCGCGCGAGCAGACGGCCGAGCTCGTCCTTCCGGCCATTCAGCGCCGCTTTCTCACTATCGGAGTAGCCGGACGCACCGGCCAGGAATCCGATGATGCGCTGCTTGACGTTCCCGAACTGTCCGCCTCTGAACTTCCCGGCCGCGTTCGCGGCCTTCTCCGGGTTTTCGTCCAGCTTCGCCAGCTCCTTCCGCCAGCCCTCATCGCTGGTAGCCCCGCACTTGGCTCTCAACGCCGCCCTCGCGGCAATCCCGGCAACGCCGCCACCGATGACGTTGCCGGCGGCGCGCCACGTCTCGGCACAGGCATTAAACGCGCGGATCTTCTCGTTCAGTTCTTCCCGTTGGGTTTCCGTTTTCTGACTCTCTTCCTGCTCGGCCGTGTAGGCCCTCAAGAACCGTTCGATGATGTCGACCGTGATCTCACCGATATCCTGCGCCAGCGCCGGCGATGCCAGCGTGAGCAGGACGGTCAGCGCCGTACTCGCGCGCAGCCAGCCGAACCCCGTTGTCAGCCCGACCGGGACCGACAGGACCGAAACCAGGTTCCGCGTCTTCATAGAAGCCTCAGGCAGGAAAAGCGTGGGAGCGCTGAGAACCGGGCTATCGTACGGGCGCGCCAGCCGCGTGTCAATGTTCGCCCCCGCACGCCATCCCGTTCGGGGCGGCCCTTAGGCGCCGCGTCCGGAACTGAGACCCGGGTGGCAATCCCGAGGCCGCAATGGGCATGGCCAGGGGCAGAGTCCAACTGCCGACACGCGGATTCTCAGTCCGCTGCTGTGACCGATTGAGCTACCTGGCCGCCGTCCCAGAAAGGGAAGTGCTTAAGGAAGACGCCAGCGGCCAATGGGGGCCCTAGAGGGGGGCGGGCTGCCCCACTCTCGCGGATTCCGGCCGCGGCGTGCATTTTCTGCGCCTGAAGCCGGCCCCGGGCGGCGGCAGTGGTGGTGGACCCCGGGAACTCCTTACCGATGAGGGCTCGCGACATGGTGAACTGGTTGGGATCTGCGGGCATCGCCCGCCGAGTGCTGGGACTCGTCGCGGTCGCACTCCTCGTGCCGGCCTGGGCGCTCGCCCAGGGCTCGGGCACCGTGAGCGGCCGAGTGACGCGCGTGAGCGACGGCAATCCCGTGAGCGGCGTCAGCGTCACGGTGCAGTCCACTCGGGCCACTACGGTGACCGGCAACGACGGCCGCTACACCTTGGAGCGCGTGCCCGCGGGCCAGCAGACGGTCACGTTCCGGTGGCCGGGTTATCAACCCAAGGAAGCCCAGGTCACGGTCACCGCCGGCGGCGCCGTCACCGCCGACGGGGCCCTCGAGATGCAGGCCGTGCTCCTGAGCGAGGTCATCGTCTCCACCGCCTCCCGCGCTCCGGAGCGGGTGGTGGATGCCCCCGCGGCGATCTCCATCGTGGACATCCCCGCGGTCCAGGCGGCCAGCATCACCGGCCAGGTCCCGCGCGCCTTGGCCTCCGTGCCGGGCGTCGACATCGTGCAGAACGGCGTCACCGACTTCAATGTCAACGCGCGTGGATTCAACACCACGCTCAACCGCCGGATTCTGGTGCTCCAGGACGGACGCGACCTGGCGGAGGCGTTCCTCGGCGCGCAGGAGTGGGGCGCCAACGTGAGCGGGTTGGAGGAGGCCGGGCGCATCGAGATGGTGCGGGGACCGGGCTCGGCCCTCTACGGCGCCAACGCGTTCAGCGGCGTCATGAGCATCACCACGCCCACGGCGCGGGAAGCGAAGGGCACCAAGGTATCCATGAGCGGCGGGGAGCTGAGCACTTTCCGCGGCGCGTTGAGCCACGCCGGGGTTCTTGGCGCCGGCCGGTTCGGCTACAAGATCAACGCCGGCTACACGCAGAGCGATACCTGGTCGCGTTCGCGGACCAACCTCAGCGATCTGGCCGAGGAGTACGCCGAGGCCACCGATACCACCATCGGCCCGACGGCCAGTTTCGAGGTCCGGCCGCTCAACGGACAGACCAAGCCCGGCGGGGCCGGGGTCCCCGGGGAAGCGACCGGCGACCGCGATCCGATTCGGAACATGTACGGAACGGGGCGCTTCGACTTCTACGCGGCCAACGGCGCGGTGACGACCGTCGAGGGCGGAATGACGCAGGTGGAGAACGAGTTGTTCACCACCGGCATTGGGCGGGTGCAGGTCAGCAAGGCCTTCCGACCCTGGGCACGCGCCGCCTGGGCGCACCCCAACTACAACCTGATGGCCTGGTACTCGGGGCGATGGTCGCCGGACGATGACCCACACTACTCCCTCAACTCCGGTCAAGTGATCGAAGAAGCGTCCGCGTTGTTCCACGGCGAGGCGCAATACAACCGGTCGTTCATGCAGGATAAGGCCACGATCGTGCTGGGCACGTCCGCCCGGAACTACCGGGTGAACACCAGGCTGTCGCTGATGGACGCGGCCGACGACGACCGGAGCGACACCTACTACTCCGGGTACTCCCAGTTCGAGTACCGGGTGGTGCCGCAGGTTCGCTTGGTAGCCGCCGCCCGGTACGACGAGAGCAACCTGTTCGAAGGCCAGCTCTCGCCCAAGGGCGGCATCGTGGTAAGCCCTACCGAGGAGCACTCGGTCCGGTTCACCGTGAACCGCGCCTTCCAGACGCCCAATTACTCAGAGTTCTTCCTGCGGGTGCCAGCCGGGGCGCCGGCGAACTTCTCGCTCCTGGAAGCCGGGCTGCGCGCCTCGCCCCTGGGACCGGCGCTGGCCGGCGTGCCCAACGGCACCCTCTTCACCGTGTCGGCTGCCGTGCCGGTCTGGGCCCGCGGCAACCCGGCGCTCGACGTCGAGAAGGTGGCCGCCTACGAGCTGGGCTATAAAGGTCAACTGGGCCGGCGGGTGTTCGTCACGGTGGACGGTTTCTTCAACCGACTCACCAACTTCGTCACCGATCTCCTGCCGGCGCCGCAGGTCAACTCCGCGCAATACTCCGCCTGGACCGCGCCGAGCCAGGTGCCAGCGGCGTTCCGGCCGGCGCTCGAGGCCGCGGTGAAGAGCCAGCTCCAGGCGGCCGGCCAGACCCTGGCGGCCAACGCGCTCACCCGGCTGGCGGACGGGTCCACCGCCATCGTCGTGTCCTACGGCAACGCCGGGAAGGTGGACGAGCGGGGAGTCGAGTTCGGCGCCACCATCGCCGTGACCGATGAAATCCGGTTCGGCGGGAACTACACGTTCTTCGATTTCGACGTGGACACCGCCCAGACCGAGGCCGGCGACCAGTTGATCCCCAACACGCCCAAGCACAAGGGCACCGTCGAGGCGTCGTACCACGGCGCCCAAGGGCTCGAGGTGGGCGTGCGGGCCCGCTTCGTGGACGGCCACCAGTGGGTCACGGGCGTGTTCGCGGGCTCGGTGCCGTCCATGCAGACGATCGACGCGAACGCGAGCTACCGCATCAATAACTACGTCCGCGTCAACCTGATCGCGACCAACGTCCTCGACCAGCAACGCTACCAGATGTGGGGAGGCTCGATCATCGGGCGGCGGGTGCTGGGTGGAGTGACGGCTACGTTCTAGAGCGGCAGAAGCGGGAGAGGCGGCAGACGCGGCGGATGACGAAGCCGGCCGCGTCTTCTGCCGCCTCTACCGCCCCGGCCGCATCCCGCCCATGAAAGCCATCCGCATCCACACTCCCGGCGGCCCTGAAGTCCTCTGTCACGAAGACCTGCCGAACGCCGCCCCCGGTCCGGGGCAGGCCGCGATCCGAGTGGAAGCGGCCGGCGTCAATTACATCGACACCTACCACCGGAGCGGCCTCTACCAGCTCCTTCTGCCGGCGACGCTCGGTCAAGAAGGCGCCGGGACCGTCGCCGCCACGGGGCCCGACGTAACCGCCGTTCGTCCCGGCGACCGCGTCGCGTGGACCGGTGTCCAGGGTTCATACGCAGACTATCTGGTGGCGCCAGCCGATCGCCTGGTGAGCGTCCCCGGCGGATTGAGCCTGGAGCAGGCCGCCGCCACCATGCTCCAGGGCATGACGGCGCACTATCTGGCGTGCACCACCTACCCCCTGAAGCCGGGAGACATTTGTCTGGTGCATGCCGCGGCCGGAGGCGTGGGGCTCTTGCTCACCCAGGTGGCGAAGCTCCGCGGCGCACGGGTGATCGGTACCGTGTCCACCGACGTGAAGGCCAGGCTGGCCCGCGAGGCCGGCGCCGACCACGTGATCCTCTACACCACCGAGGATTTCGAGGCGGAGGTGAAACGGCTGACCGACGGCCGAGGCGTTCAGGTGGTGTACGACTCCGTGGGCCGGACCACGTTCGAGAAGAGCCTCAACTGCCTGGCGCGCCGCGGCCTGATGGTGCTGTTTGGCCAATCCAGCGGGCCAGTGCCGCCCTTCGACCCGCAGGTACTCAACCAGAAGGGGTCGCTGTTCTTCACCCGGCCTAGTTTGGTCCACTACATCGCCGCACGTGACGAGATGCTGGCCCGCGCGACGGAGTTGTTCGGCTGGATCGCCGGCGGGAAGCTCAATCTCCGCATCCACGCGCGCTACCCACTGGCTCGCGCGGCGGACGCGCACCGGGACCTGGAGGGCCGGAAGACGACAGGGAAGCTGCTACTGTTCCCGGGCGGGCGATGAGAGCGCGCCTTGGGAGCGGTGGCGCAGCGCGTCGGTGGGTCCCTGAGGGCGCGTCAGTGCGGCGGGCTTTGCCCGAGGGATAAGGGCGGGTGCAAGCACTGCAGCGACCGAAGGGACCCACCGACGCGCGAAGCCCCTACGAGTACCGCCTGAGTTCCTCCGCGTCCGGCGCCAGCTCCCGCGCCCGGGCAATGACCTCGCGCGCCCTGACCGGATCGTCCTTGATGGTCCGGTAGATCTCCTCCAACCGAATCGCGGCCTGCACCACGACCGAGCGCGCCACGCCCGGTCGGAGATGACCCTCGAGCAGCCGCACGGTGTCCTCCAGGGTGGGGCGGAGGTTGGCCGCATCGCGCCCGGCACCAACTCCGCCGGACCAGAGTCGCGAGAGCCAGTCGCCGAAGGGGTCGAAGAGCTGGGCCGTCAGGAAGTCCCAACCCAACCACATCGCGCCGAAGGCGCCCGACGCGGCGAACCAGCGCGCGTCTCCACCCAGCAGGCCGGCCAGGGTAAACACCAGTGTCGCGGCGGCCATGAAGCCGCGCACCACCGCGCCGGGCGACGGATTTCCGAGGGACATCGCTAAAGGATCCTTCAGGTTCGTCCCGGGCCGGGCTTTAGGAGCCGACCGATACACATACCGGCGTGCTCGCCCCGACCTCGATGGAGCTCACGCCGGAGTTGCTGGCTCGCTACGACCGCCCCGGCCCGCGGTACACCTCGTACCCGACCGCAGTGGACTTTCACGACCGGTTCGGACCGGCGGACTACCAACGGCATTTGGCTGCGGCGGCGGCGCGAGACCGCGAGCCGCTGGCATTCTACACCCACCTGCCGTTCTGCGCACACCGCTGCGGCTTCTGTGGGTGCCACGCGATCGTCTCGCCCCACGGGAAGAGAGTCTCGGAGCCATACCTGCGGCGCCTGAAGCGCGAGACCGAGATGGTGGCGCGCCTGCTGGGGCGTAGGCGTCGGGTGACGCAGTACCAGTGGGGTGGTGGGACGCCCACCTACCTCACACCGGAACAGATCGTCGATCTGTTCGGGCACTTCGCCTCGCTGTTTCAGTTCGAGCCGGGAGCGGAGATCGCGGTGGAGGTGGATCCCCGGGTGACGACCATCGCGCACCTGGGAGCCCTGAGCGCCTTGGGGTTCAACCGCCTTTCCGCCGGGGTGCAGGATTTGGACCGCGAGGTGCAGGAGATCATCGGCCGCATACAGCCCCTGGAGCAAACCGCGGAGCTGGTGAGCGCGGCACGGCGCCTGGGGTTCGCGGGCGGCATCAACGTCGACCTCATCTACGGGCTGCCGGGCCAACGGGTTGAGTCTTTTGCCGCCACCGCGCGCGCGGTGGTGGCGTTGGGCGCCGACCGCGTGGCGATTTACTCGTTCGCCTACGTGCCCTGGCTCAAGGGCCACCAGCGCGCGTTACCCGCCGACCGACTCCCGCAACGCGAGCGGAAGCTCGAACTCCTCATGGCGGCACGCAGCGTGTTCCTGGACGCGGGCTACGTGGGCATCGGCATGGACCACTTCGCCAAGCCGGGTGACGAGCTGGCGCTGGCGCTCGAAAACGGCACCTTGCACCGCAACTTCATGGGTTACACCACCCGGCGCGCCGGCGATCTCTTAGGGCTAGGCGTATCCGCCATCGGCAGCATCGCCGGAGCCTACGCCCAGAGCCACAAGAAGCTGTCGCGCTACTACGCCGCCGTGGACCACGGCACCCTGGCGACCGAGCGCGGGTACGTGCTGTCCGACGACGACCGGATCCGCGGCGAGGTCATCCTGTCGCTCATGTGCCGCTTTGAAGTGGACCTGGACCAGATCGCGCCGCGTCCGTCCTTCGCCGATGCCCTGCGGAAGCTCCAGCCGCTCGCCGACGACGGGCTGGTCGAGATCCGCGGGGGGCGCATCAGCGCTACCCCGCTGGGTCGCGTGTTTGTCCGCAACGTCGCGATGTGCTTCGACGCCCATCTTGCCAGGACCGAGCGCCGGCCGGCGCCGACCTTCTCACGCACCGTATGACGCATCCGCCCACCGGGATCCTCGCCCTCAATCTGGGGGGCCCAAGGAACCTGGACGACGTGCGCCCCTTCCTCACCCGCCTGTTCGCCGACCGGGAGATCATCCGCCTGCCGGGCGGCGCGCTGGGCCAGCGGCTCCTGGCCGGGCTGATCGTGCGCGCGCGGCTCAAGAGCGTGCAACGCAACTACGCGTCCATCGGCGGCGGCTCGCCCATCTACCGGCACACCGCCGCTCAGCTCGACGGCGCAGCCCGGCGCCTCGCCGCCCGCCTGGGGCGCGGGTTCCGGACCTACGTCGCGTTCCGGTACTCCGAACCGACCAGCGACGACGCGCTCCGCGCCATGGCAGCCGACGGCATCCACGAGGTCGTGGTACTGACCTTGTACCCCCACTACTCGACGGCCACCACTGGATCCAGCCTGCGCGAGCTGGACCGGGCCTTGCATCGCACCGGTCTTGCGCGGCGCTTTCGGTTCCGCGTGGTGGATCGGTGGTACGACCACCCAGGGTACATCGACGCACTCACCCGGCGGGTGCGGGACGCGCTCGACACCTGGCCCCAAGACCGGCGGCACCGCGTGGTGCTGCTCTTCAGCGCGCACAGCCTCCCGATGTCGTTCGTGGAGGAGGGAGACCCTTACCCGGCCCACGTGGCGGCGACGGTGAGCGCCGTCATTCGGCGGCTAGGCGCCGACGCGCCCGCCCGCTGCCAGCTTGGCTACCAGAGCCAGACCGGGCCGGTCCGCTGGCTCGGGCCCCGCTCCGAGCACGTCCTCAGGGACCTCGGCCGGGCCGGTGCCCGCGAGGTCCTGCTGGTACCGGTCTCCTTCGTGTCGGATCACATCGAAACGCTGTACGAGGTGGACCAGCTCTTCGCGGACGCCGCGCGGCGCGCCGGTATCACGACCTTCCGCCGCACCCGCTCGCTGAATGACGACGCCGGGTTCCTGGACGCGCTGGCCGACATCGTGGCCGGCGCGCTCGATGCGCCCGCGAGCGAGGAGGTGGCGCTGTGCGCATCGGCGTAATCGGCGCCGGCCCGTCCGGCCTCGCGGTCGCCTGGGAGATCGTCTCGCGCGCCCGCGCGCGCGAGCTCGACGTTCAGGTGGACGTGTACGAACGCGCCACGCGGGCCGGCGGCAACGTCTGGACCGACCTGGTGGATGGGTACCGCGTGGAGCAGGGGCCCGAGGGTTTCCTGGATTCGGCGCCGCGCACCATCGAGTTCGCGACCGAGCTGGGGCTGGCCGACCGCCTGGTGTCCGCGGCCGACGCGGCGCGCCACCGGTTCCTGTACGTCAATGGACGCCTCCATCCCGTCCCCGCCGGCCCTCTGGCGTTGCTACGGAGCGGCATTCTCTCGGTACCCGGTCGGCTCCGCGTCTTCGCGGAGCCGCTTCGGCCGGCCGGCACCGAGGACGATGAAAGCGTGTTGTCCTTCGCTACCCGCCGAATGGGTGGTGAAGCGGCCCGGCGGCTGGTGGGCGCCATGGTGGCGGGGATTCATGCCGGCGACCCCGCGATGCTCAGCATGCCCGCCGCGTTCCCGGAGCTCGCGGCGATGGAGCGCGCGCACGGCTCGCTGACGCGCGCGCTGGTGGCGACGCGACGCGAGGCGCGGAGAACCAAGCGCCGGGCCGGTGGGCCGGCGGGCCCCGCCGGAAGACTCACCTCCCTCGCCGGCGGCCTGCGCGACCTGATCCAAGCGCTGGTGCGGGAGCTGGGCCCCCGGGTCCATCTGGGCGCCGAGGCGCGCGAGGCGCGATGGACGGGCGACGGGTGGCGCGTCGCCATCGGGGGGAAGGACGAGGTGTTCGACCGGCTGGTCGTCACCACTCCGCCATGGCACGCCGCAGCGTTGCTGGAGGACGTCGATCTTGAGCTCGCGACCCCGCTGCACGATATCCTCTGGGCGCCGGTCACGGTGGTGGCGCTGGGGTTCGCGGCGTCCGAGCTGCACAACGTGAATCTCGATGGCTTCGGGTTCCTGGTCCCGGCGGGCCAGGGAGTTCGGCTGCTGGGCTGCCTGTGGTCTTCGTCGATCTTCCCGGGTCGAGCGCCCCAGGGGCGGGTGTTGCTTCGCGCGCTGGTGGGAGGAGCGCGAGATCCCGAGGCCGCCGAGTACGATGACGGCGGCCTGCTCGACCTGGTGCGTTACGACCTCTCCACCACGATGGGCATCGACGCAACGCCGGAGATGATCCGGATCTACCGCCATCCGAGGGCGATCCCACAGTACACGCTGGGCCATCTCGAACGTCTCCGCGCCGTGCGCCGCCGGCTGGAGCGGCTCCCGGGTCTGCTGCTCCATGGCAACGGCTATCGCGGCGTTGCGCTGAACGACTCCATTCGGCTGGCCGGCGACGTAGCGGAGGCGGCGATGTCCGATGTCCGATAGAACCGTTGTCCGTTATCCGTTATCTGTTGTCCGTATGCGCCAAGGCGAGGACCGAGCCCCACGGACAACGGAAAACGGACGACGGATAACGCCTGAACCCGGGCATCGGATATCGCGATAGCTGCCAGTCAGCTCGCCTGGGCCTTAGAATTGAGCAATGGCGCAGTCCCCTCTCGCCGGGCGCCGCATCGTGATCACGCGCCCGGAAGCGGACGCTACCCGCCTTGCCGACCGGCTCCGCGCCCTGGGGGCAGTCCCGATCGTGGCGCCCGCGATCCGGATCCAGTTCACCGACCCCCCGGAGCTGGATACCGCGCTGGCGAACCTCGCCGGGTACCACTGGATCATCTTCACCAGTCGGAGTGGGGTCGAGGCGGTGTTTCGCCGTACCCGCTCCATCGCCGGACCCAAGGTCGCGGCGATCGGGCCGGCGACGGCGACGACGCTGCGCGCGCGCGGGGTCGAGCCGGACCTGGTCCCGGCCGAGTACCTGGCCGAGGCGATCCTCGAGGCACTTGGGGAGGTGCGTGGCCTTCGGTTCCTGCTCCCACGGGCGGACATCGCACGCGAGGCCCTGGTGGACGGCCTCGAACACCGCGGCGCCGTGGTCCACGAGATCGCGGCTTACCGGACGACGGAGCTGTCGGTGCGCCGGGCAGACTTGGGACCGGTGGATGCGGTTACCTTTAGCAGTTCCTCCACAGTGCGCGGATTTCTCGCCGGCGGCCCCGTCCCCGACGGCGCGAAGGTGGTCTGCATCGGGCCGATCACGGCCCAGACTGCTCGCGAGCACGGCCTCGACGTGGCCGCCGTGGCGGAACACTACACCGAAGACGGGTTGATCGCGGCGCTCGGGGCGGCCTTCGCCCGGCGCTAGGGGAACGCGCGCATGACCAGTGAACGTCGTCAGATCGTCCGCTACTTGTTTCTCAAGTTGCTGCCCGCGTGGCGCCAGCTGGATGCGGTGGAACAGCGGGCGCAGAAGGCGGAGTTCGTCCACGCGGTCAAGCAGTTCCACGGCAAGCTGCTGCTCCGCCCCTACAGCCTCATGGGCACGCGGGGTGACTGTGACGCGATGCTGTGGCAGGTGGCCGAGGACGTGGACACGCTCCAGGCGGTCGAGACTGCCATCTTCTCCACCAAGCTCGGCGGCTACCTCACCACGCCCTACAGCTACCTCGGCGTCACCAAGCGATCCATTTACGATTTCCCGGCGCTCCCGGAGGGCGAGGACCGCACCGTGATCAGTCCGTCGGACTCGCCGTACCTGTTCGTGTACCCATTCATCAAGAAGCGGGAGTGGTACGGGCTGCCCTTCCAACAGCGCCAGGACGCCATGAACCAGCACGTGCGGATCGGGCGGAAGTATCCCTCGATCCGCATCAACACCACCTACAGCTTTGGCCTGGACGATCAGGAGTTCATCGTCGCATTCGAGGGCGACGACCCGGGCGCATTCGTGGACCTGGTGATGGAGTTGCGCGAAACCGAGGCGTCCGCCTACACCGAGCGCGACGTGCCGGTCTTTACCTGCCTCCAAATGTCCCTATGGGAGGTGCTGGACACGCTGGGCGGCGCCGCGGCGACACCCCCCGAAGCGGCAGCGCGGCGTTCTGAGGGAGACGGCTTCACCGCGGTGGCCCGCGTGAGCGAGCTGCCCGCGGGGGCCAGCAAACGGGTGTACCTCGATACCGAAGCGGTGGCCGTGTTCAACGTGGGCGGTACCTATTTCGCGGTGAGCGACCGCTGCACCCACGGCCGAGCGTCACTTAGCGAAGGGCGAGTGGTGGATGCCGGCGCTTGCATCTTGGAATGTCCCTGGCACGGTGGTCGCTTCGAGCTCACGACCGGCCGCCCAACCGGCGGGCCGCCCAATGCGCCGCTCAAGACGTACCGGGTGAAGGTCTCCGGGGATCAGATTCTTGTCGGCTGAGGGCGCGTTTCTCCAGGCCTGCCGCGGCCAGGCGACGCCGTACACGCCCGTCTGGTTCATGCGGCAGGCGGGGCGGTACATGGAGGAGTACCGCGCCATCCGCGCCAAGGCTTCGCTCCTGGAGATTTGCCGGACGCCCGACCTCGCCGTCGAGGTGACGCTTCAGCCGGTGGAGCGGCTGGGCGTGGACGCAGCCATTCTCTTCGCCGACATCTTGCTGCCGTTCGAGCCGCTGGGGCTCGGCCTTTCGTTCGCCCAAGGCGAAGGACCGGTGATCGCGCACCCCATCCAGAGCCCGGCGGACGTTGCCCGTCTCCCGGAAGTGGATCCGAGTGATGGCCTGGGGTACGTGCTCGACGCCGTGCGCGCCATCCGCCGCTCACTCGACGCGCGGGTGCCGCTGATCGGCTTCGCGGGCGCGCCGTTCACGTTAGCGAGCTACGCCATTGAAGGCGGGGGATCGCGGGACTTCGTCGCCACCAAGCGCTTCATGTACAGCGAGCCGAAGGCATGGCACACGCTGCTCGACCGACTCGCGACGCTGGTCGGGCGCTACCTCGCCGCCCAGGCCAAGGCCGGCGCGCAGGCCTTGCAGCTGTTCGACAGCTGGGTGGGCTGCCTATCGCCGGACGATTACCGCCAATACGTGCAGCCCCACAGCACCACCGCGCTCTCGCTCGCGGCGGAAACCGGCGTGCCGGTGATCCACTTCGGCACGGGAACGTCCATGCTGCTGGAGTTCATGGCCCAGTCCGGTGGGGACGTAATCGGGGTGGACTGGCGCATCTCGCTCGACGTCGCGTGGAATCGCCTGCCCGGCCACGGCATCCAGGGCAATCTCGATCCCGCCGCGCTGCTGGGTCCGGTCGCCGCGCTGGAAGCCAAGGTGCGGGATGTCCTGCAACGCGCCGCCGGACGTTCCGGCCACATCTTCAACCTGGGCCACGGCGTGCTCCAGCAAACCGACCCGGAGCGCTTGCGGGCGGTGGTGGACATGGTGCACCAGTGGAGCGCGGCGGGTGCCTGACACGCCGTACGCCGTGCTCCTGGTGGCCTACGGCGCCCCGCTCTCCCTCGACGAGGTGGAGCCCTATCTCCTGGACGTGCGCGGCGGTCGCCCCACGCCCGGGGACATCGTCGAGGAGGTACGGGCACGGTACGCGGCGATCGGCGGGCGGTCGCCGCTGCTGGACCGTACCCGCGAACAGGCCGAAGCCCTGCGCCGGTGGTTTGGGAACGGGACCCCGGTGCTCGTCGGCATGCGGCACTGGCACCCCTACATCAAGGACGTGCTCGCCGATGCCGCCCAGCGCGGCATCCGCCGCGCCGTCGCGGTGGCCATGGCACCCCACTACTCGCGCATGAGCATCGGCGCCTACCAGCGGAAGGTGGACGAGGCGCGCGGACCGGTCAACGTCGCCTTTGTCCCCCAGTGGTTCGACCATCCACGGTTCCTCGACGCCATGGCCGACCGCGTGCGAGCGGCGCTCCGGCGCTTCCCTCACCACCTGCGGGATCAGGTGCCCATCATCTTCACGGCGCACTCCCTCCCCGAGCGGATCCTGGCCTGCGGGGACCCATACCCCGAACAGCTCCGCGCCAGCGTCGCGGGCGTGATGACGCGGCTGGGCGGCAACCACCCGCACCAGTTCGCCTTCCAGAGCCCGGGACGCTCCAATGAGCCGTGGCTCGGGCCGGACGCCGGAACGGTGCTGGAGCGGCTGGTCTCGACCGGGGAACGTCACGTGCTGGTCTGCCCCATCGGTTTCGTGGCCGACCACCTTGAGGTGCTGTACGACGTGGACGTGGAGTATCGGCGGCGGGCCCAGGAGCTGGGGGCCAGCCTCGAGCGCACCGACGCCCTCAATGCCCATCCGCTCCTGATCGAAGCCCTCGCCGACTTGGTCACCACCACCGCCAGGGAGCGTGGCTGGGTTCGATGAACGTCGCCATCGTGGGAGGCGGGCTGGCCGGACTGGTCGCGGCGTATGACCTGACCCGGGCCGGAGTCCGCACCACGGTCATCGAGCGCGACTCCCGGCTGGGCGGCCAGATCTGGAGCACTTGCTCGAACGGATTCCTAATTGAGCACGGCGCTGAGGGTTACGCCACCGGGCGATCTGCTGGCCATGCCCTATGCCGCGAGCTCGACATGACTGGCCGACTGGTCAGTCAGTTAGGAACGACATCCTTCGAACTGCACGACGACCGGCTCACCCCCGCACCTCCCGGCAGGGCGGCCGAGCTGGTGGGGATTCAGGCCAACCGAGCGGACTTCGGTCGGGGGATCACTTCGCTGGTTGGGGGGATGGGAGAGCTCATTGATGCACTGCGGGCGGCGCTCTCCCACCGATCGGACCTTCGACCCGGCACCCCGGCCCTGAGTATCGAGCCGCAAACCACCGGATGGGTGATCGCCACCGCGGCCGGCGACACGGTCCGGGCCGACGCCGTGGTCCTGGCGATCCCGGCGGCCGCCGCGTCGAGGCTCCTGGCCCCGCTCTGCCGGGACGCGGCGGACACGCTGGCCGCGTTCCGGGTTGTCTCCAGCGTGACCGTGTCGTTGGCGTTCGAGCGATCGGCGGTGAGGCATCCGCTCGAGGGAGCAGGATTCGTCTCTGCCGCCGGCCCTGAAGCAGACGGGTTCCGGGCCTGTACGTTCGCGTCGTCTCAATTCCCCGGGCGCGCCGCTCCAGGGTACCTGCTTCTGCGGGCGTTCTTCCGGCCGGGACCGCAGTGCCCGCTGGAAGCGGCGGACGCACGTTGGGTGGACTTCGCCCTGAACATCCTGCGGCCGGCCCTGGGGATTGGCGGGGATCCGGTGGGTGTCTGGGTTACTCGGTGGCCCGACGCTCTCCCGCGCTACGCCCCGGACCACGATGCGCAGGTATTCGCGGCCACTCGGCAGGTCAGCCGAGAAACGGCGCCGCTGGTGCTGGCCGGCGCCGCGTACCGGGGCGCGGGGGTGGCGGGCGCCATCGCATCCGCGCGGGCCGCCGCTCAACGCATCCTCCTTGCGGCCAGGGCCTGAGGTACGAGCGCGAGGCGTAGGCGCCTCTCGACCATCAAGGGACCGGCGCCTACAATTGGTGCGCTATGTTCCCTAATCTCACGGTTATCCAGCACCCCCTCATCCGCCACAAGGTCACCCTGCTCAGGGACAGGCGCACGGCGACCCGGGACTTCAAGGCGTTGGTGAACGAGATCGCCATGCTCATGGCGTACGAGGCCACCAAGGATCTGCCGCTCGAACCGGTGGAGGTCGAGACGCCGCTGGAGATGACCGACGGGGCACAGGTGGCGGGCAAGAAGCTCGCCCTGGTGCCGATCCTCCGCGCCGGCCTCGGCATGGTGGACGGCATCATGCAGCTCATCCCCGGCGCGCGGGTCGGGCACATTGGCCTCTATCGCGATCACCAGACGCTCGAGCCGGTACACTACTACTTCAAGATCCCGGGCGCCGAGCAGGACCGCCACTTCTTCGTGCTGGACCCGATGCTGGCTACCGGCGGCTCCGCGGTGCACGCCGTCACGGCTCTCAAGAACGTGGGAGCGCGCCGCATCCGGCTGCTGTGCCTGGTGGCGGCGCCGGAGGGCGTCGAGAAGATGCTGGACGCCCACGCCGACGTCCCGGTCTACGCGGCGGCCCTGGATCGGGAGCTGAACGCCAGCGGCTACATTCTCCCCGGGCTCGGCGATGCGGGCGACCGCCTCTTCGGCACCGGGTAACGAGGGCGCATGAAGCAATACCAGGTCGTGATCACCAAGCTCCAGGCCAAGGCGCGCGAGGACGAGGAGACACTGACGGATCTGTTGAATGAGCGCGCCCGGACCGGTTGGCGGTACGAATCGGCCACGCCACTCACGGCCAACCGGCTCCTCATCGTCTTCGTCCGGCAGGCGTAGTCCACCCCCTTCTCGCAACCCGCCGCCCCCGTCGCGCATCTGACTCTTGGAGGAGGCGGGCGGCGGGGGTGGAGTCACCATGACCGATTCCCCCGAGCGCCGCCACGTCGAAACCCGGCGCGCCTACACGGGCCGACTCATCAACGTGGACGTGGACACGGTCCAGGCGCCCGACGGCTCCACGCTGAAGCTGGAGCTGGTGCGTCACCCGGGTGCCGCCGCGGTGGTGCCGCTCCTGTCGGACCCGGCCGGCACTGATCCCCAGGTGCTCCTGATCCAGCAGTATCGCTATGCCGCCGGCGGGCCCATCTGGGAAGTGCCGGCCGGCGTCCTGGAGCCGGGGGAGACCCCCGAGGAGTGTGCGCGACGGGAACTGCTGGAGGAAACCGGGGCCAGGGCGGAACGGATCGAGTACTTGACCACGATCTACACAACGCCCGGCTTCACGGACGAACGCATTCACCTCTTCCTCGCGACCGGGATCACGGCCGGGGAACCCAGGCCTATGTCCGACGAGTTTCTGGTGGTGGAAGCGAAGCCCCTCTCGCGGGTTCTCGAAATGATCCGAGACCGGGTGGTGGTGGATGGGAAATCGATCGTGGCGCTTCTGTACCTGGCAGGTTTTCGGCTAGGATTGTGACAGGCTGTCATCCCGCGGGGACGGCTACCAACTGCGCCCGTTCCGACGGGCCGCCGTAATAAGTGTATGTCGGGCAACGCGTTGCTGGTCAGGTTCGTGAAGGCGTTGCCCCGGTACGGATTATGCGGTCTTCATCGCACGACCCTTGTGAGGAACGCCCTAGTGTTACCTGGGAAGTTGGAGCCACGTTGGAGCCACGAATGAAAGCCCTCGCGGAACGAGCTCAGACCCGCCCCCTCCCGGCGCCGCCGACCGGTCCGGCCCTACGAGAGCTGGACGACTCGGGCATTGTGGCCGCCTGCCTCGGCGGGCGCGCAGAGGCCTTCCAGGAGCTGGTGCAGCGCTACCAGAAGCGCCTCCTCAATTTCGTATACCGCACCATCGGCGATCGGGAGCGCGCAGAAGATCTGGTCCAGGAAGTTTTCATCCGGGTCCATCGCCACCTGCACCGCTTCGACCAGAGCAAGAAGTTCTCGACCTGGATCTACACCATCGCGTCGAACCTGGCCAAGAACGAGTTGCGCAACCGCAGCCGCAATCCCCTGGTGCTGTTCCAGGCGATGAAGAAGAACTGGGAGGCGGACCATCGGCCGCTGCAATTCGAGGATCCGCACCACCGCCCGGACGACCTGTATCGCAAGCGGCACTTGCGCCAGCTGGTCGAGTGGGCCGTCACGCAGCTCCCGGAGCATCATCGCGAGGTGTTCGTGCTGCGGGAGCTCGAGGGAAAGAGCTACGAGGAGATCGCGCAAATCACGGACTGCAACCTCGGGACCGTGAAGAGCCGCCTGAATCGGGCCCGGAACCGCTTCGCTCAGGTCATCGCACCCCACCTGGACTGAGCCCCCGCACCACCGGAACCTTCAGGTCGGGCGGGGTACTATCCACCCGGTTCTTGAGCCGGGTCCGCCATGGGCTGTTCCGACTTCCTCGCCTGGTATTCCGATTTCCGTGACGGCCTGATCACCGATCCTGGGGTCTTGGTGGAGCTGGAGCGCCACCGGCGGGTGTGCCGCCGGTGCGCCCGGTACCACCACGCGGTATCGCGAGGGGTGGACGCCTTGCGTGCTCTGGACGACATCGAGCCGTCGCCGGGGTTCCGCCGCGAGCTTCGGGCGCGCCTGGCCGCCGCCGTGCTGAGCGCGGGCCGCAACCCGACCCTCACTCCGGCCGGGGTAGCCGCGGCGGTGTTGGTGGCTGTGGCGGGCGTGTTGCTGCTGTACGAGGGCCTGGCAGCCAGGGGGTCGGCGGAGGTGGCTGGCGAGCGGCGAGCGATGCCCATCGTGGTCGCGAATCCCAGCGTCCCCTTCGTCAGCTTCACCGGTTCGGACGCCCCTCGCCCGGCAACGCTGGTGGTGCCCGCCAGTGCGTCGCATCCCGGCGCCGACGCCGCGATCTCACCGTAAACCCTCCGCGTCACGCTCTTTCTTCGCCCCCGCTACGCGGGTAAACTTGCGCGTATGGGGCAGTCCTCCACCTTCGAGTCCGTGCACCGCAGCGTGAAGCGAGGGGAGATCGCCCCGATCTACTACCTCACCGGCGACGCGGACGTTCTCAAAGACGATCTCGTGGCGATGATCGTGGACGCGGCGCTGGAGTCCACGGCGCGCGATTTCAATCTCGACGTGCGGGCGGCGGGGGACCTGGACGCGGCCGCCTTGCACACCCTGGTGGAGACGCTTCCGGTGCTGGCGGACCGGCGGGTCGTGGTGATCAGGGCCCTCGAGCAGTGGCGCAAGAACGCCCGGACCTGGGAGGCGCTTCGCCGTTATCTCGCGCGACCCTCGCCCACCACCGTGCTGATTCTGGTGCACGGCGCGGGTGAGCCGTCGGATGCCGGGCTGGCGCGCGCCGGCACGCACATCGACGTAGCCGTACCCGGGCCCGACGCGCTCCGCCGCTGGGTGGTCGCTCGGGCTCGGCGAGCGGGCATCGAGATCGACGCAGAAGCGATCGAGCACCTGGTGCGATCCGTGGGACCGGATCTCGCGCACCTGGGCACCGAGTTGGAGAAGCTCGCCGCAGCGGTCGGCGCCGGGCGGCCCGTGACGCCCGCAGAAGTGGCGCAACTGGTGGGCGTGAACCGAGGTGAAACGATCGAAGATTGGGTCGGCGCGGTGGCGGCGCGGGACGTGGTGCGGGCCCTACGGCTCACCGACGTGGTGCTGCCCCAGGCCGGGGTGACTGCGGTGCGCATGCTCATCGCGCTCGGCACCGAGCTGGTGGGGATTCGGTTGGCCCGTGCGCTGTCGGGCGGCGGCATGGCCGGGGCGCGGCTGGAACGCGCGCTGCTGGAGCAGTTGCGTCGGGTTCGGCCCGCCGGCGTCCGAGACTGGGAAGCACAGGCGCGATCCTGGGCCGCCGCCGCGCAACTCTGGACGCCGAACGAGCTGGATCAGGCCATCCGCGCCACGTACCAGGCCGATCGGGCGTTGAAATCCACCACGGTGAGCGACGACCGCGCCACGTTGCGCTCGCTCCTGCTATCGCTCGGCGCGGGAAAGGCGGCGGCGTGAGACACGCCGCCGCGCTGCTGGCGTTGGCCCTCGGCGCCGCGCCCGAGGTGCTCCGGGCGCAGCAGGACTCGCTCTTTGCGGACTCGGTCTTGAGCCAGGCGGCCCGGCTCGCCACCGAAGGCCAGACCGACTCGGCGCAGGCCCTGGTCCGCCGGCGGATCGGTGCCCTGCAACCGACCGATTCGCTGTATCCGGCCGCCTTGTACGCCGCCGGGCTGGTCGCCGGCCATGCCGACACGACGCTGACCTACTTCCGCAGGGTGAGCATCGAATACTCGCAGTCTTCCTGGGCCGCGCCGGCGCTGGTGCGACTGGCACAGTTCGCCTACGTGGCACGGGATTTCAGCACGGCCCGCGTCTCCGCGGAGCGCGTGTTGAGCGATTACCCGGTCACGCCGGTGCGCGCACAGGCCGCCTACTGGGCGGGACGGGCGCGGCTCGAGCTCAACGAGCTGGCCGCCGCGTGCGCCCTCATGCAGCAAGCCGAGACAGAGGCCGGCGCCGACGTCGAGACGGCCAACCGGGCGCGCTTCTACCTGCAGCGCTGTCGCGGCGCGGCACCCGCCCCTGCGGAGACCGCCCGCGCCGCGGCAACCTTCACGGTGCAGGTCGCGGCCGTGCGGAGCGCCGCCGCCGCCGACGACCTCATGCGCCGTCTCACCCAATACGGCTACCAGCCGCAGGCCGTGCGCGAGCCGGACGGCCTGCTGAAGGTGCGGGTGGGCCGCTACCAGTCCCGCACCGAGGCCCAGCGCGTTGCCGCGGCGCTCAAGGCCAGGCTGGGGGGCAGCCCGTTCGTGGTCGAGGAGCGGCGGCCGTGAGCCGCCGCGCATCGCCCGCCGCCGCGGATACCCCGCTGATGCAGCAGTATCGCGAGATCAAGGCGCGTCACCGCGATGCCATTCTGTTTTTCCGCATGGGGGATTTCTACGAGATGTTCTATGAGGACGCGGAGCTGGCCGCGCGCGAGCTGGGGCTCACGCTCACCTCGCGCAACAACGGCGGCGCCGCCGACGTTCCGCTGGCCGGCGTCCCGGTAAAGGCGGCCTCCGAGTACCTGCACCGGCTGGTGGAACGTGGGTATAGGGTAGCCATCTGCGAGCAGGTGGAGGATCCGCGCCTCGCCCAGGGCATCGTCCGGCGCGCCGTGGTGGAGACTGTCACCCCCGGCGCTGCGCTCGATGACAACCTGCTCGAGCGCGCCCGTGACAATTTCCTCGTGGCCATCCAACCGGGCGACGCTATCGGCCTCGCGGCACTCGACATCTCGACCGGAGAGTTCCTGCTGGAGACCGTGGCGCCGGGGGATTTCGCAGCCGCGCTCCAGCGGCTCGACCCCCGGGAAGTGGTGGTGCCGCAGGGCGCCGCGGTGCCCACGCCGGAAGGCGTGCTGCGCTCGGAGCGCGAGCCGTGGGAGTTCGACGCCGCCTTTGCGGAGGAGGATCTCTCGCGGCGGTTTGGCCTGGCCGGCCTGGACGGCCTTGGGCTAGAGTCCCCGGACCGGGCCGCGCTGGGTGCCGCCGGCGCGCTGCTTCGGTACGCGAGCGAGCTCCGGCCCGCCGGCCTGCCTCAGCTGGCGCGCCCGCGGGTGGTGCGCGCGGACGCGGCGATGCCGCTGGACGAGATGACGCGCCGGAATCTGGAGCTGGTGGAACCACTCCGGCCCGGCGCGGCCGGTGGTACCCTGCTGGAGGTTTTGGATCGCACCACGACGCCGATGGGCGCCCGGCTGCTGCGGCGCTGGCTGCTCGCTCCGCTTCGGTCGCGGGACGCGATTCAGGCGCGGCATGACGCCGTGGAAGTCCTGGTCAGGGACGCCCGGGGGCGCGAGCGACTGCGTGAGGCGCTCGACGGCATGCGCGATCTGGAGCGCCTCGCCAGCCGGGCCGCGGCGCGCCGCGCCAGCCCGCGCGAGCTGGGCGCGCTACGCGACTCGCTCGCGCGCCTGCCGGATGTGGGTGGCGCCCTCGACGGGCTGGCACAACGAGAACACAGCGCCGAGCTGGAGCGGGCGGCCCACCAGCTGGACCTGCTGAGCGACCTGGCCGGGGAGCTGGCGCGGACGCTGGTGGACCATCCGCCCGCGCTGGTGGGGGAGGGAGACGCGATCCGCCCCGGCGCCGACGGAGACCTGGATGCCACGCGGGACCTGCGCGACGGCGGCAAGCGCTTCATTGCCGGCCTGCAGGCCCGGGAGCGGGAGCGGACCGGGATCGCGTCGCTGCGCATGGGCTACAACAAGGTGTTCGGCTACTACATCGAGATCACCAAGGCCCACAAGCAGGCGGTGCCGGCGGATTACGAGCGGCGGCAGACCCTGACCGGCGCCGAGCGATACGTGACCCCGGAGCTCAAGGACTACGAGGCCCGCGTCCTGGGCGCCGAGGAGCGTATCATCGCGCGCGAACGGGAACTCCTGGACCGGCTCTGCCAGCAGGTGAGCGACCGCATCGGTCGCCTCCAGCGAACCGCACGCCTGCTGGCCGAGCTCGATGTGCTGGCGGGGCTCGCCGAGGTAGCCGTCCGCGAAGCGTACGTGCGGCCGGCCATGACCGATGACTTCGGCCTGGAGTTCACGCGCTGCCGCCACCCGGTGGTGGAGCGGGTCCTGCCGCGTGGGAAGTTCATTCCCAACGATGTCCGCTTCGACGATGCGGCGCGTATCATCCTGCTCACGGGGCCTAACATGGCCGGCAAGTCCACCATTCTCCGCCAGGTGGGGGTGGCGGTGATCCTGGCCCAGATGGGCTCGTTCGTGCCGGCCGAAGCGGCCACCATCGGCGTGGTGGACCGCGTGTTCACACGGGTCGGGGCCAGCGACAACCTGGGCCGGGGGCAATCCACCTTCCTGGTGGAAATGGCCGAGACCAGCGCCATCGTGCACGGCGCCACCGAGCGGACCCTGGTGCTGCTCGATGAAATCGGCCGCGGCACGTCCACCTACGACGGCGTCGCGATCGCCTGGGCGGTCACCGAGCACCTGCACGACCGGATCGGCTGCAAGACCATTTTCGCCACGCACTACCACGAGCTGACGCAGCTTACCGAGCGCCTGCATCACGCCCGCAACTTCAACGTGGCCGTGCGGGAGGTGGGGGACCAGGTGGTGTTCCTGCACGAGCTTCGGCCCGGCGGCACCGACCGCTCCTACGGCATTCACGTCGCCCGGCTCGCGGGCCTGCCGCCCGGCGTCATCGCGCGGGCAGGGGAGATCCTGAGGTTGCTGGAGTCCGGCCACCACGTGGCCGGCTTGAAGCCGCCGGCCGCTCCCGACGCCGGCCAGCTCGCGCTGTTTGACGAGCATCCGGTCCTCGCCGACTTGCGCACGCTGGACCCCAACACCATGACGCCGCTCGAGGCGTTGACCCGCCTGGCGGAGCTCAAGCGACGGGTGGAGGAGACATGACGACCACTCTGGGCGTGGTGCTGCTGGCCCCGCTCGTCGGGGGTGGGCTGGCGCTCCTCGCCGCCTGTGGGGGCGGGCAGCCGCCCGAGCAAGCACCCGGCAACAACGCCACGCCGGCGTTTGAGCCACCCGTGGCCATCAACCCGGAGTCCCCGGTCAACTACCCGCCAGATCTGTGGGAGCAGCAAGTCGAGGGCACCGTGGTGCTGCGACTCCACCTGGACGAGCGCGGCAACGTGGTGCCGGACTCCACCCGCGTATCCGAGACCAGCGGACACCCGGCGCTCGATTCCGCCGCGCTTACGGCCGTGCCCGACATGCGCTTCGCGCCGGCGCGGCGAGACGGGCAGCCCGTCCCGGCCACCTTCCTGCAGCCCGTGCACTTCCGCCATCAGCAGCGCGGCGGTGCGCCGACCCGGCCGTGACGCCCCAACACCTGAAACCCTACGACCACGTCCTGCAGACCGTCGGCTGGACACCCATGATCCGCCTCAACCGGGTGACGGCCGGCATGCGGACCCCGGTCTACGCCAAGGCCGAGTTCTTCAACCCGGGCGGCTCCGTGAAGGACCGTATCGGCCTGGCGATGATCGAAGCCGCCGAGCGTGAAGGGCGCCTCAAGCCCGGAGGCGTGATCGTGGAGGCCACCTCCGGCAATACCGGTGTGGGACTGGCGATCGCGGCCGCGGTGAAAGGGTACCGCTGCATCTTCACCATGCCCGACAAGATGTCGCAGGAGAAATCCCGGCTGCTGCGCGCGCTCGGCGCCGAAGTGATCATCACCCCTACGGCCGTGCCGCCGGATCACCCGGACAATTACCTCGTCAAGGGGCGGGCGATCGCGGCGTCGCTTCCCAACGCGATCTTCGCCGATCAGCACTACAACCCGGTCAACCCGGACGTCCATTACCAGACCACCGGCCCCGAGATCTGGCGGCAGACCGAAGGCCGCATCACCCATTTCACCTGCTCCCCCGGCACCGGCGGCACGGTGACCGGGGCGGGGCGGTATCTAAAGGAACAGAACCCTAGGATCCGGGTCGTCGCCGGAGACCCGGTGGGATCCATTTATACCGAGTACGCCAGGACCCACCAGAAGGGCGAGGGCCATCCCTACAAGGTGGAGGGTATCGGCGGCGACAAGATTCCCACCTCGCTCGACTTCGACGTGGTGGACGAGTGGATGTACGTCACCGACCGGGACGCGATGCTGATGGCCCGCCGGCTCGCCAAGGAGGAAGGACTGTTCGTGGGCGGCTCGACCGGCGTCAACGTGGTCACGGCCCTCGACCTGGCGCGCCGGTTGAACGATCCCAACGCCCTGGTCGTCACGATCCTCTGCGACACGGGGGAGCGCTACCTTTCCAAGTTGTTCAGCGACGAATGGATGCGCGAGAACCAGATGCTCGACGCCGAGCGGGTCACCGTGGCGACGATCCTGAGCGGCAAGCCACCGGACGCCCCGCAGTTGGTCACGATCGCTCCCGCGGCCACCGCGCGCCAGGCCTTGAACCTCATGAGCACGTACGATGTGTCCCAGCTTCCCGTGGTGGAGGGGGCGGACTGCGTGGGATCGGTGTCCGAGGGAACCCTGACGGCGAAGGCCTTGGGCGACGGTTCGATTCTCGAGCGTCCCGTGCGGGAGGTGATGGAGTCGCCCTACCCGGTGGTGGACGCTGACTTGCCCTTGGAGAGCCTTACCGCGCTGCTCGCCCGCGAGGCCCCGGCAGCCTTGATTCGGCGCAATGGGCAGCTGGCGGGTATCGTGACGCGGTACGACGTGCTGCATCATGTGGCGGGAATAAGATGAACTACGTTATCCGTTGTCCGCTTTCCGTTTTCCGTGTCGCGCCGAGCAGGCATCGTCGCGGCGGGGCAACGCTACAGCGCCGCCGCCACCCACGGACAACGGACAACAGATAACGGACGACGCCTTTTCGCATGCCCCATTATCTGCTATCGGCAGAAACCAGCTTTTCGGCGGCGCACCGCCTCCCCGGCATCGACATGTGCGACCGGATCCACGGCCACGATTGGCGGGTGCGGCTCACGGTCCGGGTGGATGCGGCCGCGCTCGGGCCGAACGGGATGGCCGTGGACTTCCGCGAAGTGGAGCGCACCGCCCGCGCGGCAGTCGGAGACTTCGAGCATCGCGATCTCAACCAGCTCGACGCGTTCGCCGGCACCGCGCCCACGGCGGAGCAGGTGGCCCGAATCGTGAGCGAGCGGGCCCACGCCCAACTGGCGCGGTCGGCACCGGCCGCGCGGGTGGAAGAGGTCGAGGTCTGGGAAACGCCCACCTACCGCGTGGTGTACCGGCCTTCGTGACCCGGGTGACGGTGTTGACCGGCGGCTCCACGCCGGAGCGAGATGTGGCGTTCGCCGGCGCCGCCCAGGTGGTGCAGGCGCTGCGCCAGCGCGGCTACGCCGTCACCGTGGTGGACACGGTGGACGGCCCGCTTTCCGCGGAGGCGGAGCGACAGATCGTGGTGCCGTCAGTGGGACGCACGCCGCCCACGGACGTCCAGCTCAAGGCGCTGGAGGACCGGGAGCTTGGGGCCGGGCTGGTGGAGCTGCCGGAGATCGCCGACGCCGACCTGGTGTTCCTGGTGCTGCACGGGCGTCCGGGAGAAGGCGGAACGCTCCAGGCGCTGCTCGAGGCGGCGGGGATCGCCTACACCGGGAGTGGCCCCCTCGGCAGCGCGCTGGCCATGGACAAGGACGTGGGCAAACGCCTATTCCAGTGGGCCCAGGTGCCGACCGCTCCCTGGGTCATGTGGCCCGCGGACCGGAGCGCCGTCGAGGCGCTGGGCTTTCCGCTGGTCGTCAAGCCATCCAAGGTGGGGTCCACCGTGGGTCTCACCGTGGTGAACCGGTACCCGGACGTCGAGCCGGCCGTGGCAACGGCCCACCGGTTCGACGATGAAGTCATGTTGGAGCGCTTCATCCCCGGACGCGAACTCACGTGCGGCGTCCTGGACGATCGGGCGCTCGCGGTGGGCGAGATCATTCCGAGCCACGAGATATTCGACTACGAATGCAAGTACACGCCCGGCATGTCGCAGGAGATCTTCCCGGCCGATCTCCCAGGACCCGTCGCGGCGCAAGTGCAGGCGCTGGCGCTGGCCGTGCATCGCGCGCTCAAGCTCCGGGATTTCTCGCGGGTGGACTTCAAGCTGGATCCCGAAGGGACGCCGTACTGCCTGGAGGCGAACACCCTGCCGGGGCTTACCCGCACCAGCCTGCTTCCCCAATCCGCGGCGGCGGTGGGGATGGGTTTTCCCGAGCTGTGTGACACGATCTGCCAGCTGACCTTGCGCCGGGCCGTGCCGCGGAACAAAGTCGGGGCGTCAGGGAGTAGATGAACGAGATGGATGGCCGTTCGACCTTCGCGTTGACCCCGTGGGTCCGCCGCGTGATCGCGGCGAATGCCGTGGTGTACCTGCTCACCATCACGGTCTTCACCGGGAGCTGGTTCTTCCGGACCTTCGCCTTCGCGCCCTCCACCGCCCTGGCGCAACCGTGGACGCTCGTCACGTATACGTTGGTCCACGCTGGATTCCTCCACCTCGCCTTCAACATGCTCATGCTATTCTTCTTCGGGCCGGCGGTGGAGGAGCGGATGGGCGGTCGGGCGTTCCTCCGGTACTACCTGTTCTGCGGGCTGGGCGGCGCGGCGTTGTCGTTGGCGATCGCGCTGGTCGCGCCGGTGGCGCCGTTTGTGGGCGCCTCGGGGGCCGTATTCGGCGTGGCCCTCGCGTTCGCGCTCAACTGGCCGGACGCGCCCATCCTGGTGTTCCCGCTCCCCGTGCCGATCAAGGCCAAGTGGCTGGTCCTGGGGTTGGCCGCTATCGACCTCGCGCTCGCGGTCCTGCCGGCGCGCGATGGAGTCGCTCACCTGGCGCATCTCGGCGGCTTCCTGTTCGGGTTCCTCTACCTCCGCGGGGCTGCGCTGGCGGCTCGGGTGCCCAGCTCCGCCCCGCAGCGCCGCTCGCGGGCCCGCGCCAGGAGTCTCCAGAACGGTGCGGAGGGCCGGCGCCGGCGCGACGGGCCGCGACGGCCCGCCTCGCGACCCGACGAGACCATCCAGGCCAAGATCGACCGGCTGCTCGACAAGATCTCTGCCACGGGGATCGACTCCCTCACGCCGGAAGAACGCCAGCTCCTGGCCGAGCGCAGCCGACAGCTCCGGCAGCACTGACCCCTATGCCGCCCCGCTTCACCGTCCGGCAGGGCGACATCACCACCTACGACGGCGACGCCATCGTCAACGCCGCAAACAACCATCTCGTCCTGGGTGCCGGCGTGGCCGGAGCGATCCGTCGCGCCGGCGGGCCCGCCATCCAGGCGGAGTGTGATCGGCTGGGGACCATCGCCGTTGGCGAGGCCGCGATCACCGGGGCCGGCACCCTCGGTGTCCAGTGGGTCATTCACGCCGCCGCCATGGGCGATGAACCGGTCTCCGAGCGCTCCATCCGTGGCAGCACCGCCGCGAGCGTGCGACTCGCCGCCCAACACGGCGCTCGCCGCATCGCCTTCCCCATCCTGGGATCCGGCATCGGCAGCTTTGACTTCCGCCGCGCCGCGGAGGCGATGCTGGATGCGATCCGCGTCACGCGCGAGAGCGAACAGATCGAGGAGATCGTGCTCTACGGGTTTTCGACGAAGGACGCGGCGATCCTGCGAGAGCTGATCCCGGACTAACGCCTCGGCAGTTATCGGTTCTCGGTTGTCGGTTGGTGCGGAGACTCCGACAACTGAAAACCGATAACAGCGGTCACCACTTGTCATCCTGGTCGCCATCTCCCAAATTGGCCCCGCGCCCCCATGCTCGTGAACCTCGTCCCGCAGTTCATGGCCGCGCTCGCGGCGCCGGACCCCCTCGAGGCGTATCAGCGCTATCTCGACGATCACCGCCCCGTCCTCGCGGCCTACTGGCACAACTACGTGCTGGACCTCGACAGCCCCCACGCCGCCGACGTCATTCGGCGCACCCTCGCCGCCGAGCGGCGCGATCTGGCGGCGCTGCTGGACGACGTGGATGTGGCCGGCATCGCCCAGGAGGCGCTGGGCCATTGCGAGATCCAGCTCGACATGGAGCGCCCCACCGATCTCTACCTGATGGTCGGCGTGGGCGGCGCCAACGCGGGCGAGCTGGTGGTGAGCGGCCGCGGAATCGCCTTCGTCTGTCTGGAGCATTTCACCGGCCGGCCCAATCCCGAGAGCTTCGGGCTCGGCCTGGCACCCAGCCTGCTGCCGCTCTGGATTGCCCACGAGCTGGCGCACACGGTGCGCTACACGTCGCCCGCCAGCCGCAGCGAGCTGGCGCGCATCGTGGAGGATGCGCACGGGTTCTACGACTACTGGGAGAGTGGCAGCCGCGCCACGCTGCGGGAGCTGCTGGTCAACGAGGGGCTCGCCGTGGCGGCCGCGCGGGCCGTGGCTCCCGGATTCGACGTCTGGCAGTACTTGGGCTATGGGCGGCGTCAGTATCGCCGGTTGCGCGAGCTGGATGCGTTTCTGCGTCGGGTCACGGATGCGGAGCTGGACCACCGCGGCCTGGGGTACCGCCTGCGCTATCTGGCGGGCGGCACCAGTCCCTCGGCACGGTTGGTTTCCGGCAAGGTCATCCCGGAGCGGGCCGGGTATTACTTGGGACTCCAGATGGTTGAAGCGATCGTCAACGAACAGGGTGTGGCCGCCGCGCTCCGCGCCTCCGCGGCCGAGTGTCGCGACGCGGACGAACGCGCCAGCGGGGTACAGACCGCATGAGTGGCCGATCGTCCGGCCCCGATGCGCCGTCCTCACCCGAGCGCCGCCGCAACCCGACCCTACGCGAGGTGCTGGATGAACTGGTGGCCCACGTCCGCGACATCGCGCGGCGCGCGCGCACCATGTCCCGGGACGAGCTCGGCTACGCCCAGCAGCGGCTGGAATGGTTGGCGGACGAAGTGTGGCGCCTCGCCGTGGAGGGCGAGGACCAGCAACCTCGCTAGGTGGGCAGCGGCTTCACTTCCCCACACAAAACGAGCTGAACACCCGATCCAGGATGTCGTCGGTGGTCACCAACCCGATGACGTCCTCCAGCGCGCCCACCGCCGCCCGCAGATGCGTGCCCGCCACGGCGATCTCCAGCCCCGCACGCCGGGCCCCAGCGAACTCCCCCACCTCAGCCAGCGCCCGCTCCAGCGCCGCTCGATGCCGTGCTCGGGTCACCACCGGCGCGACGTCCCCTTGCTGCGCCAGCGTAGTGAAGGCCCGTCGCGCCAGCGCGGCCCGAAGCTCGGCCAGTCCCTCTCCGGTGATGGCCGAAACCGCTACCTCTCCGTCCCTCACCGCCTTCCAACGTCCCCCAGCGTCCGTTGCGGCGTCCGCCTTGGTCCGCACCAGGATCAGCCGCTCCCCAAAGTCGGCCCCGAAGCGGTGCTCGTCCTGGTCCAGCTCGCGCCCGGCCTCGGCGCACAGGATCACGATGTCCGCCGCAGCGAGATACCGGCGGGATACTTCGATGCCGAGCCGCTCGACCCGGTCGCCGCTCTCTCGCAAGCCCGCCGTGTCCACCAGGCGAAAAGGAAACCCGTCGCAGGTCGCGCCCGCCTCGATCGCGTCGCGCGTGGTTCCCGGGATCTCGGTGACGATGGCCCGCTCGTTCCCCAGGAGCGCGTTGAAGAGGGACGACTTGCCGACGTTGGGACACCCGGCGATCACCGCCAGCGCGCCTTCGCGCAGCCTCTCGCCTTCGGCGGCGGTCTGGAGGAGTCCGAGCAACGCCGCGCGGAGATCGTCGATGGCTCGATCCACGCGCTCGGGTGGCACGGGGCCGCTGTCTTCCTCTGGGAAATCGATGTCGTAGCTGACCAGCGCCTCCAGCGCGAGCACCTGCTCGCGCAACGCCCCGATCCGCGCCGAGAGGCCGCGATCCAGCTGCCTCAACGCCGCGCGCCGTTGCGCCGGGGCCGTGGCGTCCACCAGGTCGGCAATGGCCTCGGCCTGGAGCAGGTCGACCTTGCCGTTGAGCATGGCGCGGCGGGTGAACTCGCCGGGCAGCGCCAGCCGCGCCCCTGCCGCGACGAGCGAGCCCAGCACCTCGCCCGGCACCAGCAGGCCGCCGTGGGTGCCGATCTCCACCAGGTCCTCACCGGTGTAGGAGCCCGGCGCGCGGTAGACCGTGTACAGGACGTCGTCCAGGATTTCGCCGCCGGGCAGCCCTACCGCTCGCGCCCGACGCGCCGTGCGCGGCGGGCCGGCCGCGAACGGCCGCAGCACCCGCCCCGCGACGGCGAGCGCGTCGCGGCCCGACAACCGAATCAGCGCGACCGCCGAGCGTCCGGGCGGCGTGGCCAGGGCCACGATCGTGTCGGTGAACATGGATGGGGCGGAAGATGGCACGATGGGACCCACTGTCCCCTTACGTCGTTTTCCCCACCCTTCGCATCCGCTCCCGCGCGATCAGCCACTGCTGCGGCAGGCTCGCGATGTTGCTCACGGCGTAGTACAGGTTCAGTCCCGAGGCGAATTTCAGGAATAACACCGTGAACATCACCGGCATGATGTACAACATCATCTTGGCCTGGGGATTGGGCGGGATCCCGATCTGGCCGATCTTGGACAGCGCGAACATCGAGAGCCCCATCACGAGGGGGATGATGTAGAGCGGATCCGCACGCGACAGATCGGGCAGCCAGAGGAACGGCACGCCCCGGAACTCGATGGTGTTGGCGAACACGAAAAAGAGGGCGAACAGCACCGGCATTGGCAGCAGCATCGGCAAACAACCCCCCAGCGGGTGCACCCCGTGCTGCTTGTACAGCTTGAACAGCTCCTGCTGCATCTTCTGTGGATCGTTCTTGTAGCGCTCCTGCAACGTCTTCATTTCGGGTTGGATGGCCTGCATCGCGACGCTGGAGCGCATCGCCTTTTGGTTGAGCGGCCACAACAACACCCGGACGCCAATCCCGAACAACACCAGGACCCAGCCGTACGCCAGCCGCAGGGCATCATGCATCCACAGCAGGACCTGCATGATCAAGATCGAGAACGGCCGAATGATCGGCCGGAAAACCCAGCCGTACGGATTGATGTCTTCCAGGTCGTGGCCGATGCGCGCCAGGCGCCGATACTCCTGCGGGCCGACGTACGCCGCGAACTGGAAGCGGCCGGCGGGCGCCGCCAGCGAGGCGCTGACATGCGCCAATGCCTCGTAACGTCCAGGCCGTTGGCCTCCCACGGCCACCGCCCCGCCGAGCCGCGGCCCGCCTTCGTCGGTCGTCAGGACGGCCGCCACGAAGTACTTGGACTTGATGGCGACCCATTCGAACGGCCCCGCCAGCTCCCGGCGCTCGCCGGCATCCAGAGACCCGAACGCCAGGTTCTGGGCGGAGCCCGCCTTGGTGACGATGCCATAGGACCGGATGTCGCCCACGGTGTCCGCGTCCACCACTCTGAGCCGCGGGCCCAGGCCGATGAGCACCAGGCCCCCGGTGCCCAGCCCGGAGACCTCGCCCTCGACGCGGATCAGGTACTGCTCCGGGATGAAGCGGTAGCGCAGCCGCACCTCGACCGGCCCACGCCGGGCCACCCAATCGAGCGCCGCACCGTCACCCACGCGCACATCGCGTTCCGACGGCTCGAAGCGCCAATCGGCCAGCGAGAGCGTGTCCCCCCCGACCACGAGCCGGTACGCCAGGAACTCGGATTCGCTCGGTATCAGCTGGGCGAGCCCCGAGTCACCGGGCGCGAAGGTGCGGTATTCCGTCAGCGACGCACCGATCAGCCGAGCGCCGCGGGTCGAGAACGTGTACTGGTACAAAGGTGCCGTGACGGTGACGCGTTCCTCGGGCCCTGACTCAGCACCTGCCGCAATTGCCGGGGCGCGGACCGGAAGCCCGGGCGGCTCCGTAGCCGGCGCGGCGACCACAGCAGTGTCCCGCAGCACGGAATCGGCCGCCACTGGCGCAGGAGGCACCGGTCGCTTCGGCGGAAGGAGGATGGTCGGCACGATCGCCACCACCAGCATCAGGCCGATCGCCAGGAGCGTGCGGCGGTCCATCAGTCGGCGCTCACGGGACCGGATCGTAGCCGCCGGCCCGGAACGGATGGCACCGGAGGATCCGACGCATGCCGAGCCAGCTGCCCCGGACCGCGCCATAGCGCCGCACCGCCTCGAGCGTGTACGTCGAGCAGGACGGCGTGTACCGGCAGCTGGAGGGGAGTGGTGCGGCAAGCAGCTGATAGACCCGGATGAGAGCCGCGACCGCGCGCCGAGGCCACAGGGCTAGTTCCCGAACGAGCGGACCCATCGCTCGATGTCCTCGGCCAGGTCCCGCCCTGGCGCCGAATAGGCCTCGATCCGGGCTCGGATGACGAGATCGAGCGGAGCCAGCGCGGAGAGCAGCCGCCGGGCCCGTTCCCGGAGCCGCCGGCGCAGCCGGTTGCGCGCTGGGGCGCTCGCGCCGTAACGTGGCACGATTACGCCGAGGCGCGGATGGCCCACTGCGTTGGAGACCCAAAAGAGTTCGATTCGTGGTGTGCGCGTGCGGTGGCCTTGCTCGAGCACCGCCTTGAGGTCGTACGCCCGGGACAGTCGCCGGCTGCGGGGCAGCCCCTCGCCCGTCAGCGTCCCCCGTGCTTGGACGGCACGCGAACGGTGAGGCGCTTGCGGCCCTTCTTGCGCCGCCGGCTCAAGACCTGGCGCCCCCAGCGCGTCTTCATGCGTGCGCGGAAGCCGTGTTTCGCGGTGCGCCGCTTGTTACGCGGCCGGTATGTCGGTTGCATCGTTCATTCTCACGTGGGCGCGAAAGCTATCGGCGCAAGGGCGCGCGGGTCAAGGTTGACTTTTCCACAGGCCGACACTACGTTCGTGCGCCCTGTTGGACTCCCACCGTATTTTCGAACGTAGCACATGGAGTTGTCCGCAAAAGACGCGTGGACCCGTCTCCTGGTCGAGGCGCGCCGTGAGTTGCCCGACGCGACGGTCCGGACGTGGTTGGAGCCCGCGGAGGCTATTGCCTTATCCGACGGGCGGCTGATTCTCGGCACGCCGGACCAGTTCGCGGCCGAGTGGAACGAGTCCAAGCACGCCCCGCTCCTGTCCCGGCTGGCGGCGGAGCGGCTGGGCACGCCGGTGGACATCGTGTTTCAGGTCCAGGAAGAACGCGCGCGCCGGCCTCAGATGGATTTCTTCGTGGCACCGCCCCCCAGCGAGACGGACGCACCGGCCCGCCGGCGCGCCACGCCGCTGAACGACCGGTACACGTTTCACACCTTCGTCATCGGCAAGTCCAACGAGCTCGCGGCCGCCGCCGCGCACGCCGTGGCCGAGGCGCCCGCCAAGACCTACAACCCGCTCTTCATCTACGGCGCGACCGGCCTGGGCAAGACCCATCTGATGCAGGCGATCGCGCACGCCGTGCTGGAGCGGTACCCCAACTTCCGCGTCGCGTACATGGGCGCCGAGCAGTTCATCAACGAGGTGATCGAGAGCATCCACGGTCGAACGATGCCCGACTTCCGCCGGGAATACCGCAGTGACGTAGACATGTTCCTCGTGGACGACGTGCATTTCCTCGAGGGCAAGGAGATGACGCAGGAGGAGTTCTTCCACACGTTCAACGCCCTGCACGAGGCGGGGAAGCAGATCGTCCTCACCTCGGACCGCCCGCCCAAGGAAATCCCGGGCCTCGAAGCCCGGCTGGTCAGCCGCTTCGAGTGGGGCATGGTGGCCGACATCGGCCAGCCGGACCTGGAGCATCGCATCGCGATCCTCCGCAAGAAGGCGGAGCAGGATCATCTCGAGCTCACCATCCCGGACGACGTGCTTCGCTTCATCGCCGAGCATGTGCGCAGCTCGGTGCGCGAGCTGGAAGGCTGCATCATCAAGCTGCTGCTCTACGCGTCGCTCAAGCACCGGGAGATCTCGATTGAGCTGGCGCGCGACGCGCTGTCGGACAAGATCCGGCAAGCAGATGCCGCGACCGGGGGCGCACCCCCGGCGCTCCCCAGCGTGGATCGGGTGCAGGAGGTGGTCGCTCGCCGCTGGGGCGTCACCACGGAGGGGCTGCGGTCCAAAGCCCGCGTGAAGACCCTCACTGTCCCCCGCCAGGTGGCGATGTTCCTGGCCCGTGACCTGCTGGGGCTCCAGCTGGTCGAGATCGGACAGGCGTTCGGCGGCCGGGATCACTCCACCGTCATCCACAGCCTCGCCCGGGTCGAGAGCCACATGCAGCACGACCGCCAGTTCCGCGACCGCGTCGAGTCCGCGCGGCGCGAGTTATCCGCACCGTGACCCGGCCCGGACGTTGACCGCTGTGGAGCGCTGTGGGAAGCTGGGCGCCGTGGACACGCGGTACCCACGATCCTCCCACAGTGCACACAACGCACACACACGCGCCACCGCGTCCAGTGGCGCCGCACGCAACCAGTTACGCGATCTGTCCAGATATCCAGACGGTCTACTAAGACCACTACCTTTCTATTAGAATAGCAGCAGTAAGAACCATCCCCACCGAAACCGGACCAGGGAACCGCATGAAGTTGACGATCACGCGGGAGAAGTTGCAGGAAGGCCTGGTGGCCGTGGCTGCCAGTGTGCCCACCAAGACCACCCTGCCGGTGCTCGCGAACATCCTGGTGGAGGCGACCAAGGATGGGCTCCGCCTCTCGGGCACGGACTTAGATATCGCGGTGAGCACGCTGATCCCCGCGGAGGTGGACGCCGAAGGGGCCGTGACGCTGCCGGCCAAGAAGCTGGTGGAGATCGTGCGGGAACTCCCGTCCGGTGGCGTGCGGATCACCGGGGCTGGGGAACAGCGAGTCAACTTGGAATGTGGGCGAAGCAAGTTCAAGCTGCTCGGCATTTCCAAGGAGGAATTCCCGCGGTTCCCGGCGGTGAAGTTCGAGAAACCCTGGCGCGTCAGCTCGGGGGACTTGCAGACGCTCATCAATCACGTGGCGTTCGCGGCCTCGCTGGAGGAGAGCCGCCCCATCCTGAACGGCGTGCTTTGGGAGCTGAGAGCGGACCGGATGCGGATGGTGGCGACCAATGGCCACCGGTTGGCCCGGATGGATGTCGCGGCGTCGGGCGGGAAGGAGAGCGCGGATCTCATCGTCCCCCCCAAGGCGCTGGACCAGATTCGCCGGCTGTTCGGGCCCGCAGACGAGATCGAGATCGCGAGGAGCGAGAATCACCTGGGGTTCCGGGGCGGCCACACCCTGGTGTTCACCCGGCTCATCGAGGGTCCCTACCCGAACTACGAGCAGGTCATCCCGCGGGAGAATGACAAAGTGGCCACGGTGGATCGCCAGGCCCTGGCCGCGGCGCTGCGGCGGGTCGGCGTGGTGGCGAGCGACCAGACCCACCGCGTCCGGCTGGCGTTCTCGGGCGGCGTCGCCAAGTTCTCGGTGAGCACGCCGGACCTGGGCGAGGCCAATGACGAGGTCGCGATCACCTACGAAGGCGACCCGCTGGAGATCGGCTTCAACGCGAACTACGTGCTGGAGGTCCTGAAGTACATGCCGACGGACGAGGTCCGGCTCACCTTCAAGGCTCCCGAGCGGGCGGCCACCGTGGAGCCGGTGGGGTGGGG
>Ga0209002_10000179_pt1 | contig 46029 bp, 37 predicted proteins | sample Rifsed16ft2_FD_184010 | JGI IMG/M metagenome (GOLD analysis project Ga0209002, IMG submission 184010) | Soil microbial communities from Rifle, Colorado, USA - sediment 16ft 2 (version 2) | ecosystem: Environmental > Terrestrial > Deep subsurface > Rock core/Sediment | place: Rifle, Colorado...
CGAGCCCGAGGCTCTTTTTTCGGAAGCCCGGGCCGATGTCATCTTTCATGTCCAGCCCGGGTCCCCAGCGCGGGTGAGCGACCTCGGTATCGAAGGATTGCCTCCTTCGGTGGAGCAACATGCGAGACGGGAAGTCGGCCTCCAGCCGGGCGATCCCTATGAGGTGGAGTCTCTGCAGAGAAAGCTGGACCGAGTCCTCGAGGAGTGGAAGACGAGGGGCTTCTACCAAGCGACGCTTGCGGTCAGGGAGTCCCCCCAACCCCCGGATCACGTACGGATCGACATTACCGCGGAAATTGGCCCGCGTGTGCTGATCGAGGTGAAGGGGGTCGAACTGAACGAGGGAACGCGCCGCCGGCTGATACCCATCGAGACCGAGGCCAGCGTCTCGGAGGACCTGATCGAGGAATCACGGGCAAACCTGGAGGACTATTTCCTGGAACGCGGGTATCCGTCTGCCAGCGTGAACGTGGAGCGAGAACGGGTCGGCAACCAAAGACTGACCTTGATCTTCAACGTTCGGACCGGGGACCGCCTGGAGATGAGCGCCATCGAGATCGTTGGCACCTCGACCATCGACCCGTCGGAGATTCTTTCTCTTCTCTCCACCAAACCCCGGGGTCGCTTTCGCTCCTCTCCTTACGTGGCCAGCGCTTGGGAAGTGGACCTCGAGGAAGTTCGCCGGTTTCTCCTCCAGCTGGGGTATCACCGCGCGGTGGTGAGCTCGGAAATCCGGGAGGTAGCGGATGAGCCGGGTGATGTCGAGCTCATCGTCCACGTGGATGAAGGCCCGCGGGCGTTTCTGGACAGCATCACCGTGCAGGGAGCCCGGCAGATCTCGAGCGAGGTCATCCTTGCCAACCTCGACTTGCGAGTCGGAGAGGTTCTGGGTGCCAGCAAGCTGGTGGGGGCCCGGGAACGTACCATCAATCTCTACCGAAACCAAGGCTTCCGGCAAGCGGTGGTCGAGCTGGCAACCGAGTTGGATGAAACCGGCACCCGAGGAACCGTGAGTCTCCTGATCCATGAAGGCGATCAAACCCGGGTGGACCGCATCATCATCACCGGCCTGGAACAGACGAGAGAGGAAGCGGTGCGCCCCCACATCGCCCTTTCGCCCCAGGCGCCCCTGTCCTCCGAAGATCTGCTCGAGACGCGACAAGGTCTGATCGGTACCGGCCTCTTTCGAGACGTGAGCATCGAAGTTCTCCCTCCCGACGCCGCCACACGCGCCAGCGACGTTCTGATTCGTCTCGAGGAGGGACCTCGGACCACGGTGGGATACGGATTTGGTTACAGCGAGCGGGACTTAGCCAGAGTGGAGGGACAGATCACGCGCCGTAACATATTCGGCATGGATCGTTCCGCCAGCCTCTTCGGACGAGCCAGCTTTCGGAGCAATCGCCTCATATTCACCTACGAGCAGCCCGACACGTTTGGACTGAAACTGCCTTCCTTCGTTTCCGCTTATCGTGAGGAGGAGGACCGAGACAGCTTCGATTTCATTCGGCTGGGAGCGGGAATACAGATCTTGAAGCGTCTGTCGACGACCCAAACCCTCTTCTTTCGATACAACTTCGAGAAGACCAAGATCTTCGCCCTGGAAGTCGACCCGGAAGAGCTCGATCGCGAATTTCGAAACATCCTGCTCTCCACGGTTTCTGTGTCTGCGATCCGGGACACTCGCGATGATCCGGTCAGCCCAACCCGAGGTGAGTTTCGTTTGCTCGACCTGGAGTACTCGGCCATGTTTCTGGGCTCTCACTCGCCTTACTTGAAAGGACTTGCACAGCAGTTTTGGTACTTCCCGGTTGCCCCCCGGTTGGTGGGGGTGGTCGCGCTGCGGGGCGGTGCTGCCCAGACGTTTCGGGAGGATCGCGACGCCCTGATTCCCATCACCGAGCGCTTCTTCGCGGGAGGAGCCAACACACTGCGTGGATTCGGACTCGATGAAGCGAGTCCTGAGACCCCGGGTGGCCAGCCGGTGGGGGGCAATGTGCTCATGCTGGTCAATCTCGAGCTAAGGTTCCCCCTCTTCAAGAAGCTCGGTGGGGTCGTCTTCTCCGACAACGGCAACGTGTACCGCCGCATACAGGTCATCGAGCTCTTGAACTGGCACTACAACGCTGGCTTCGGCTTTCGCTATGACACAGCTTTCGGGCCGCTGCGCGTCGATTACGGCGTGAAACTCAACCCCAGGCCCGAGGAAGCGCGCAGTCGCTTTCACGTGAGCCTGGGGCATCCATTCTGAAGGGAGTCATGGAAGCAACGGATCTTCTTGGCAAGCGGAGCAAGGGGGAACGACGGGCGATCCTGTGGGTTGCCGGCGCCCTGGTTCTCAACGGCGCAGCCGCCCGAGCCGAGATCGTGGATCGCATCGCCGCGGTCGTCGATCGAGACGTGATTACGCTCTCCGAGGCCGAGCAAGCTGCCGAGCTCCGCGCCCTGCGGGGACAAGAGGAGCTCTCCATGGCCGAAGTGGTGGAGCGGCTCATCGACGCCCGGCTGGTGGAGCGGGAGGTCAGTCGCTATCCGGAGGAGGCGGTACCGCAGGGACAGATGGACACGGTCCTCACGAGCATGCGGGCGTCCTTCTCTTCCCAGACCGCCTTCTTCGACTCCCTAACCGAGCGGGGACTCACCGAGGAAGAGCTCCGCCTGCTCATCGGCAAGCAGATAAACATCCAGCGTTATCTGGAAAGCCGATTCCGGCCTCTCGTTTATGTGTCGGATGAGGAGGTAGAACGTTACTACGACGAAGTACTTCGGCCCGATATCGAGGCCGCCGGCGAAAATCCGCCTCCCCGGGGCAGCATGGAAGCAAGTATCCGACGGATTCTCGAGGAGAAGGTCTTCAACCAACGCATCGACGAATGGATTGGGCGGCTCAAGTCCCGATCCAGCATTCGCCGCTACGTCTGGTAAGAGGTGGTGTCACTGGAAGCCGTCCTCGGTTGCGCTGCGCAAAGCTGCCCGCACCGTTTCCAGCCCGAACGTGTCTCCCAGCGGAAGATCGGAAAGGGTGGCGGTGATGGCGGCCGCCAGATCGGCCTGTTCGAAGGGAGGAGGAGGCGCTACTTTGCCCTCGCGCAGTCCGGCTAGCACCTCCTCCAGGAACGCCAGATAGGCGGCAGCCTCCGCCCGCAGGCTGTAAGTCTCCTCGACGTGCTCTTTGGCAAAGCGCCCCATGGCCTGTCGCAGCGCGGGTCGTTTTTCAAAGAGCTCGAGAGTCGCTGCGATCTCCTTGACCTCGGGTGGTCCCAAGTCGATGCGGGCCACGGTGTATTCGGGGAACTCCGCGAAGGGACCGGTGTTGGAGACGAGCACCGGTTTGCCCATTCCGAGAGTGCGAATGAGGGTGCCGGAAAGCTCGCCGGTCGATGGGAAACGGAGATTCAAGACCACGTCCGAAGCCAGCATGTACAAGTAGAAGCGATCCATCGGCTGACGTCCGGTCACGATGATCTTGCCCGCCAGGTCCGCAGCACCAGCGTAGGAGTCGATGGGAAAGCCTTTCTGGACCTCGCCCACGATCAGGAAACGAGCGTTCGGTCGATCTCGAGCGAAGAGGCGGAAACCTTCGAGCCCTTGTTCGATTCGCTTGGCCCGGGTGACGAGCCCAAAGGACGATACCAGGAAGCCTTCTTGGGGTAAGCCCAGTAGGTTGCGCGCCGCAGAAACGTCCTGGGTGGGAAGGGGCGGTGGGGGCGCGTAATGGTGGGGAGCTCTCCCGATATACTTGCCCACCGGCATGCTCCCGAACCTGCGGCGCAGCCACCGTTGCATGAACCGCGTCAGAACGAGCACTCCGTAACTTCTCTCCACGACCCTTTCGCACAGCGGGAACTTGGAGACCAGTAAGTCACTGCCCAGCGCTTGCGCGATCTGCCTTCCCAAGGCCGCTCCCCGTTCTCCGTAGGCCCGCTTCATCTCCGCAACGTAGAGCTCGACGTTGGACCGCTCCACCGACAGCCCGAGGAACAGGTGCTGGAGCACCAGGTCGTGCAGCACCACGACTCCCGGACGGCGAAGCGCGGCGTTGAGGGCGTACCGGTGGTAGGAGCTGTTTCCGAGCTGGTAGAGGTTCAGGTCGAAGCCCTCTCGCCGATCGACTTCCTCGAAATCGCTGGCGTGATGCCAGGGAAGTCTCGCCGTGATTTCCGAGTCGGAAGGCGTGTATCCATCTACGAACAGATGAATGTTCGCCCCCTCCGTCAGGTAAGGAAGGAGCTCTTCGCTGTAGTCCGCCACCCCGGTCTCCATCGGGCTGAGAGGACTCCAATAGGCGATCTTCATCGGAGAGGAGCGGTCAATTCGTCGATGACGTGGTCCCAGCCGATGCCGTTTACTTTGGGTTGTCCCTGCTCGCCCATCTCACGGGCACGTCCTCGGTTGGCGTAAAGACTCGCAACCGCCTCAGCGATGGCCTCGGCCCGTGGCTCCACCACCAGACCGTTCAACCCGTGCTCCACGAACTCGAGCGTTCCGCCAGAATCCTTACACGTCACCACCGGTTTTCCGGACATGAACGCCTCCACCGTGACGTAGCCGTAGTCCTCGTCGAGCGGGGCATAGAGCACGGCGAAGGCTCCCGCGTACAGATCGAGAAGCTCATCCTCCGGCAGGAAGCCCTTGAGCACCACCCGGTCCCCGAGCCCCAACCGTTCCACCTGACGCTCGAGGTTCTCCCGTTGCGGACCGGTTCCGGCGATGACCAGTTTGGCCTGTCGCACGTGCCGGAAGGCTTCCACCAGCAGGTCGCATCGCTTCAAGGGGTCGAGCCTTCCCGCGAAGAGCGCATAATCACCGAACGAGCCACGCTTGTAACGACCCACGTAGTGGGGAGGGGGGTACAGTGGCGTGGACTCGATATCGTTGTAACGCTTCAGACGAGAGGATACGTTCCGCGAGATGGTGAAGACAGAACGCGACTCACGCAACGTCTTGTTGTCCATGCGGACGATGGTTTGCCGGATCTCTTGCTCCTCGGGATCGTCGGTGAAGCTGCAGTAAGGAGTCCCGTAGAGATCGTAGACCTCGCGGTGCTGGTGGAATAGCCAGGTGAGCTTGACCGGATGTCGAACAAGATAGGACGGGAACTTGGTGGCAATGACCATATCGATGGGCATGCCGTTGGACTCGGTGATCTCCACCCAGCGCCATAGCAGGGCTTGCTTCACGAGATCCCGAACCGGGTACCATTTGAAGGGTATGTTCACGACGTCGACGGCGTAGCCTCTTGTCTTGAGCTGCGCCGCCAGCTCGCCTACCAGGATCTCGGCCCCTCCGACGATGAGGGGAGCCTGGACGGCACAAATGCAGATGGCTCGGCGGGGCATGAAACGTGCGGTTTCAGCGCTTGGGGGATGCGGACAAGGCTTCCATCCGCTGTGCGATGGCGCGGAGCTCCTCCCGGGCTTCCCGTAGCATCCCCTCGAGGTAAAGGTGGTTCTGCTCGCCGCTCTCGAAAACGAAGTCGATGCGCTTGACCAACTCGTGCACGTGACGAATCAGCTCTTGTTGCAGAATCAAGTGTCGTTCGTCGATTTCTTCCATCCGCTTGCCGTATAGACCCAGCAGGTGGTCGTAGTGGGCGGAAATGCGGTCGAGCCGGTGGTCGACGTATTCCACCAGCTCGTTGTCGAACCGAACCTGCGCGGAGTTGAGCTCCACTTGGCGTTCCACCAGAGAACCCCAGGCGAATTTCAAGAGTCGCTGGAGCGGTCCCCGCAGGGGAGCCAACCATCGTCCGATGAGCCCCGGGGGAGCGCTGTGGAGCGCCACCGACACGTTCCAGAGCTCGTTAAGGCGCTCGCGGCTCGGTGAAGTCGGCATCTCCGCGGACGTCTCGCCCTGCCGGAGGGATCCCAAGGGGGCATGCGGCGGCGAGGGGACAGGGTAGGAGGTCGGCCTTACCAAAGGGAACGCTTCCGATCGCACGCGCTCCCGCGCGTCGCGGAGGGCATCCGAAACCTCCTGTTTGGAGGGGACGGGTTGGAAGTCCGCTCCCAGCCCGCCCCCGCCGGTCTTTTTCAATAGCGCGACATCAATAGCGAGGCATTGAGGGATCGATCCGCTCGGCCCAGGCGAGGATTCCGCCTTCCAGGTTCCTGACTTTTCGGAACCCCATCTCCATCAGGAACTGGACGGCGCGCGCGCTTCGAGGACCGCTCCGGCAGTGGACCACGATGTCGTCGGCCGAGCTCAGCTGGTTCATCGCCTGGGGAAGCTCTCCCAGCGGGATCAGCTTGGCTTTCTCCAGATGCGCGATGTTCCACTCCTGTGGCTCCCGCACGTCGAGGATGTAAACGTCCTCTTTCTTGTCCAAGAGCGCCTTCAGCTCTTCGGGAGAAATGGTGGGCACGCCCGACCGGCTCGCCGCCACCGGCTCCTGTCGCGGGAGGCCGCAGAATTGTTCGTAGTCGATGAGTTCTTTGATGGTGGCATGCTCGCTACAGAGGGCGCACTCCGGATCCTTGCGCAGCTTCAGCTCCCGGAAGCGCATCTTCAGGGCGTCGAAGAGCAAGAGCCGGCCGATGAGAGGATCGCCCTCTCCCAGGACCAGCTTGATGACCTCGAGCGCCTGCATCGTCCCCACGATACCGGGGAGGACACCCAGCACGCCACCCTCGGCGCAGCTCGGCACCAGTCCCGGCGGTGGCGGTTCCGGGTAGAGGCATCGGTAGCACGGTCCCTTCTTGGCATAGAAAACCGAGGCCTGTCCCTCGAAACGGAAGATGCTGCCGTAGACGTTCGGCTTTCCGAGAAGGACGCAGGCATCGTTGACTAGATACCGGGTCGGGAAGTTGTCGGTGCCGTCGGCCACGATTTGGTAGCTCCTGAACGTATCCAGGGCGTTCTCTGAGCTCAAGCGTTCCTGGTAGGTGTCGATTTGGATGTGTGGGTTGATTCCCGCCAGTCGTTCCTTGGCGACTTCCAGCTTCGACCTGCCCACGTCGGCGGTGGAGTAGGTGATTTGCCGTTGCAGGTTGGAGGCGTCGACGACGTCGAAGTCGACCAACCCGATGCGGCCGATGCCAGCCGCCGCCAGATAAAGACCCAAAGGAGCTCCGAGCCCACCCGCGCCGATGAGCAGCACCTGGGCCTGTTTGAGCTTGGCCTGACCTTCCATGCCCACTTCGGGCATGATGAGGTGTCGACTGTAGCGTTGAATCTCCTCGTGGCTGAAGGCGACTCCGGTAGGCGCGGTGCCGGTGGCACCGCCGGCAATCGAGGGAACGATGCTCACCACGTCCGAGTCCTTCAGGGGGGTTTCTTCTCGGTCGAGGTAGCGGATGTCTTCCTCGTTGACGTACACGTTGACGAAGCTCCGAAGCTTGCCCTCATCATTGAATAGGTGCTTGCGAAGCGGCTGATAACGCGCGGTGAGATTAGCGAGAAGCTCCGCCACGGTTTTGCCCTCGAGCTCGACCGCTTCGAGTTTATCGGTAAAACCCCGGAGGGGCGTCGGAATCATTACCTTGACCGGCATAACAATACTCCTTCTCTGGAAATCGCCCGACCTAAGCCGTTCGAAGCTCCTCGGTGTCGAAGGCGCTGCGATCTTCCTTCATGACGAAAGACCGCACTTCGGTCGGCTCGCCCTTCTGGACAGAAACGATGACGTAGGAAAAGAACGGAAACCCATGATCCAAATCATACCCCGAAGGAAACGCCGGGTGATCGGGGTGTGAGTGGTAGAAGCCCAAAAGCGTCAATCCACGAGCCGTCGCCTCGGCCTCGGCTCGTTGGTAGTCCTTGGGGGTGATGAGGAAGCGGCGGTGGCGCTCGCCGTCCCGGGAGTTGGCGAGCGGTTGCACGTGCTGCACTTCCTTGACACCGTGCTCCGAGCCCGCCTGGTTGCCGAATAGGACGCCGCAGGCCTCGTCGCGGTAGCTCTCCCGGCCATGACGGCGGATGGCCTCCAGCAGCGGTTCAGGGATCTGGATCATACTTCCATGGTCCTTCGGAAAGATATTTGTCCCCACTGTCTGGGAATATCGTGACCACCACTCCTTGTCTCGCATTTTCCGCAATCCGCAGAGCGACCACCCAGGCCGCCCCGGAAGACAGGCCCACGAAGAGACCCTGCTCCCGCGCCAGGCGCCAGCAGGCCCGGTGTGCATCTTCGGTCGAGACGGTCAAGGTCTCATCGGCGAGCGAGTCATCATAAATACCCGGCACCATGGCGGTCGCCATGTGCTTCAACCCCTCGATGGCGTGCATCGGTGAATCCGGCTGGAAGGATATACACCGGATCGCCGGGGAGAGCTCCTTGAGCCTCCGGCAGCAACCGACGAAAGTCCCGCTCGTTCCCAGCCCGGCAACGAAGTGGGTGATGCGGCCTTCGGTTTGTTGCCATATCTCTTCCGAGGTGGTCCGGTAGTGCGCTCGCCAATTGGCGGAGTTGTTGTACTGGTCGGGGTAGAAGTATCGATCGGGCTCCGAGGCGGCGAGCTCGCGGGCCTTGAGTATGGCGCCGTCGGTTCCTTCCAGCGCGTTGGTCTCGATGATATCGGCACCATAGGCCCGGAGAATCTGCTTTCTTGCCTTACTGGCATTGGCGGGCAGGCAGAGGCGCACCGGGTAACCCTTCGCCGCCCCCAACATGGCGAGAGCGATCCCGGTATTGCCACTCGTTGCCTCGAGGATGGTCCTGCCCGGCTTGAGGAGCCCTTTCTCCTCTCCATCCCGCAGCATGGCGAGGCCGGCGCGGTCCTTGACCGAACCGCCTGGGTTGAACCACTCGGCTTTCGCGTAAATCGCAACCCCTGCAGGAGATCCGGCGGGAGGCCGCACCCGCAGCAAGGGGGTTCGGCCCACCACGCTTTCCAGACTCGTCGATCTCAAAGAAACCCCTATTTCAGAATAGCTTAGCATCCGAATGCTCCCTTGTGGGGAAGCTCCTTGCGGGTGTTGTATTCCTTTGCATATTATGAATCTTAACCTTTTCAGTCAAGTTTAATGGGAGCAGGACACCCGGGAGGTAAAAAGTGGACAACGGTTGTAAAGAATTGAGACTAGAAACCCACAACGGGACACCGAGTCAAATGCCTAATCACCTGTTTCTAAAGGTGATAGCGGAAATCTCTTCTTTGGCATGAGACTTGAAGACGTTCTCGCCGGGTGGAGGGAGCCCGTCCTGAGGAAAGGGAAGAACTCATGAGAGCGACTGATATCGAGATCTCCGACAGCATCTACGAGGCGGAGACAGAGCCTGCGGCTGCCGATGCGGGGACCCTCGACAACGTGGAAGCGGACTTCGAGTCGCCTGCTGACTACGGACGCGGAGAGCTCGACACACTAGGTCAATACCTCAAGGAAACGCACCGTCACCCGCTCCTGAACCGGGAGCAAGAACAGAAGGTCTCTCGGGCCATGCGGAGGTCAGAGCGAGCGCTCCGGCGAACGAGCGTGGACCGGTCTAAGAGACGGGCCGCCCAGAAAGAGTTCGACGAAACGAGGGCGCGGATGATCGAGAGCAACTTGCGTTTGGTGGTCTCGATCGCGAAACGCTACAAGAACATGGGCATGGAGCTCAGCGACTTGGTGCAAGAGGGGAATATCGGCCTCATGCAGGCGGTGGAGCGATTCGATCCGCGCCGGAATCTGAAGTTCTCGACCTATGCGACCTGGTGGATTCGGCAGGCCATCACTCGCGCCTTGTCGCAGAAGTCCCGCACCATCAAGGTGCCCATCAACAAGCTGGAACTGGTTCGTATCGCCAGCCGCGCCAAGGTCAAGCTGGAAGAGCAGCTGGGACGGACACCCTCCACCAACGAGCTCTCCAAGGCGGTGGGCGCCCCCGCCTATCAGGTGGAAGCCGCTCTGCAGTCCATTCCTCACCTCGAGTCGCTCGATGCCCTGGCGGTGGAGGACGGCAGCCCTCGCTGGGAGCTGCAGAGCGATGAGCGATCGGAGTCGCCGTGGCAAGCGGTCGTCGATCGTGACATGCGCGAGAAGGTGAGAGCGACCCTAGAGCTTCTTCCGCCTCGCCAGCAGCTCATCGTGCGCATGCGCTTCGGTATCGGATTCAACTCCGAACACAATCTCGAGGAGATCGGAAAGGTCTTGAATCTAACACGAGAGCGAGTGCGGCAGCTGGAATTCGAAGCCTTGCAGCGCCTGCGAGCGGCCGGGGATCGCCGGGCTCTCAACTACTTCTTGAAAAAGTAAGTAAGCATTCTCATTCGGGGACAGCTATCCGATTTAGATCAGGTAGCTGTCCCCGAATGAATCCCACCGAGAAGCGTTGAAATCCAATTGAGGAACAAGAGCAGGAGCATGGGAACGAGACCCAGGTCGAGCAGTCTGCAGTAGACGCGGATTCCCTCCCGGAGGCGGGGCAGGCCCAGCCAAGCGAGCCGCCCTACCGACTGTAGAACCAAATAAGCGAGAATCAGAATCCCGATGCGGTGATGGGATAGGCTTCTCGCCCACTCCCAATGCGCCGCCGCCACCAGGGATCGAGTCAGTCCACACCCCGGGCAGGGAAGCCCGCTCACCTGCTTCATGATGCAGACGTTCGGCACGGGTGTTCCTCCGATCCGCAGAGAATCTCCCGGCTCGACCGGTCGGAACAACAGAGCGAACAGCAGGATCGAGCCACAGGCCGCCAGTATGACGAGGTGGGGCGCCGCGGGCTCACGCGTCATGTCGATTCCCTCGGAAGACTCAGCGAAAGGCCCCCTTAACCTCAGGCTTCGTCAAGACCACCAGACTCCAGATTCCCACCGGAAGACCGATGAGGCAACACGGGCTGACGCAGGGCACCATGGCCACCACGCTGGCGCCGACCGCCAGGCCCCACTGGCTGAGCTTTCTCATTTCCAGTGAGGAGTAGATGATGAATCCCGCCACCAGAAGGCCGAGGGCGCTGGAAGTGACCCCGAAACCGCCGGAGATCCACTCCGTGAGCTCTTCTCGCGCGGTCTCCGCCATCAGGGTGCCGAGACTGAAACCCAGAAGATGGCCTAGCAAGCTCAAGAAGGCGAACAGACCTCCGACAACCCCGGTGATCAGAAGTCCGGTGGCGGGGCCGGAGACTTCCCGTGAAGCAACTGCAGGAGACGGCTGCGGAATTTGAGGCGGCGGTGGCGGTGGTACGCTGGACATGAACGACCTCCTTCAATGGGGGTTGCGAAGTCCGCGACTCCTTGTATATCGATTCGGCTCCTCGGTTCAACCACCGGGAATTGACCCTAAAGACTGGGAGGTGAGCGACGAGCTATTTGAGTTGGAGCACAAGGCTGCATACGATAAGGCAATTCTGGTCACGCTGGTAGACTGAGCCATGCTGGTCGTCACCGCCCTTGGCGGCAATGCCCTTCTGCGGCGGGGAGAGCCCATGACCGCCGAGAACCAGCGCCGCAACGTGCGGATTGCCGCCGAGGCGCTAGCTCCGGTAGCGCTGCAGCACCGGCTCGTTGTGGGCCATGGAAACGGGCCTCAAGTTGGACTCCTCGCCCTGCAGAGCGCCGCATACGGCAACGAGGGGACCTATCCGCTCGACGTTCTGAGTGCGCAGACCGAGGGCATGATCGGATACATGATCGAGCAGGAGCTCGGAAACTTGCTGCCGTTCGAGCGGCCCTTCGCCACGCTGCTGACCATGATCGAGGTCGATCCGCGCGATCCGGCGTTCAGGAATCCGACCAAGTTTATTGGCCCGGTGTACGACAAGGAGGAGGCCGATCGCATCGCTGCCGAGAAGGGCTGGGTCTTCAAACAGGACGGCGACAAGTGGCGAAGGGTGGTGCCCTCGCCTGAACCCCAGCGCATCTTCGAGCTACGCCCCATCAGGTGGCTGCTCGAGCACGACACCATCATCATCGCCGCCGGGGGCGGGGGCATCCCGACCATGTACCAGCCAGGCGCGCCCTGTACCCTGGCGGGGGTCGAGTGCGTAATTGACAAGGACCTCGCATCGGAGCTACTCGCCCGCGAGCTGGAGGCCGATCTGTTTGTGATGCTCACCGACGTCCAGGCGGTCTATGTCGACTGGGGCAAGCCCACGCAGAAGGCGATCCGGCGCGCCTCGCCCGCCGCACTATCCCGAATGGAGTTTGCTGCCGGTTCGATGGGGCCGAAGGTGAAGGCGGCGTGCCGGTTCGCTTCGGCGACCGGCAAGCGGGCGGCGATCGGTGCCCTAGTGGATCTCAGCGAAATCATCGCCGGGCACACGGGCACCACGGTATCCTCCCAGGAGACTGGGATTGTCTACAGCGTCTGACCAAGGAGCCGAGACAGGCCGTTGGCGAAGTCGTGTCCAACGAGGCGCGGCGAAGTCAAGTCACCCTCGGAACAGTGTTCCGAGACTCTGGGCGATAAGGCCTTTGACGTGACCCCGCCTCGAGCTCGCGAGTAGAGCCTGGTTGAGCTCCAGTTCTACCCCCATATAGTTGCGTTCCGAGAAGCGCCGACGGAGCCAGGTGGTAAGACGCGGCCACGTCGAGGGCTCCCGGATCCCAGCCCCGATGGGAGTTCAAGACTCGCTTTGCCCCGCGGAACAGCGCCGAGTACTCGCGTGGGATCCGGTTTCCCCCATGCTCGCAGGTGAGCACCAGCCGGTCACGAACCGCGACTCGCCGGGGTCGTTTCTGCAAGGCTCAACCGGGAAGCTCGATGTTCACCGACCCGCTATGGTTAGAGACATCTGGGCAGAGTTGCGGCGGTCAGTGCCCGCGCCGGCAGTACTCCCGGGCAAGCTCCACCAGGACGTCTCGGCAATCGAAGATGTCCTGCACGTGAACATACTCCTCCAGGCCATGGAGACCAGCGCCGCCCGGGCCGAAAATCACGCTGGGAATCGCCGCCGCGGCCAAGAGGGCGGAATCGGTCCAGGCGGTGAGCCCGCCGAACTCGACGCTTCGGCGGGTTGCGCGTTCGACAGCCCGTGCCATCGCCTGCGGCAATGCATGGGATGTCGAGAGCTCGTAGGGCTGGCGAGCAAACCGTAGCTCATACTCTGCCTGGAAGCGGGGGTCCTCCTCGCTCAGCCGGCGCAGTAGCTCGTTCAGCTCCGAACTGATTTCCGACTCCAGCTCACCCGGGATGGTGCGACGTTCGATCTGAAGACGGCATCGGTCGGGATAGCTCGAGAGCTCTCTTCCTCCTTCGATCAATGAAGCATGGACGGAAGGCGTGCCGAGACGGGGGTGAGGGGGGACCGAGCGCAGCTTGTGGTCGAGCGCTTCCAGAGCCACCAACACGCGTCCCATGTGAGCGATCGCGTCCACGCCCTCGGCGGGACGGCTACCATGAGCGGCCACGCCGCGCGTATCGATGCGGAACCAGGCGAAGCCTTTGTGCGCGACCAGGATCTTGAGGTCGGAAGGCTCGAAAACGACCGCCGCGTCGGCCTGGACGCTCCCCACCAGGGCCTCGGTCCCCGAGGACAGGTACTCCTCGTCCACCACCGCGGCTGCCACGATTTCCCCTCCCTGCTGAGGGTCCTTCGCGAGGATGACCGTCGCCGCGAGCATGGCGGCCAGTCCGCCCTTGACGTCGTGCGCGCCCCGCCCATAGAGCCTACCGTTCTCAACACGCGCCTCGAAAGGCTCGGCCATACTCTCGGCGCTCACCGTATCCATGTGGCAGCACAGGAGGAGGCTGGGTCCATCCTCGGCGCCGGGTAGGCGGGCCACCACGTTGGGTCTACCCGGCTCGGCTTCGACCATCTCGGACGCCACCCCGTGGCGGTCGAGGAAGCTTTGAATGAAGAGGGCGATCTGTTCCTCACCGGGGGCACCGGAAACCAGCTTGGGGTTGACGGAATTGATGCGCACCAAGTTGCGTGCGAGCTCGAGGGTCTCTCGATCGTCCATGAAGCCCTATCTGAGTTGGTGGGCGCGCGAACGGCTCAAAGGTAATGATCTCGGGAGGCGCAAGTCAAGGATGAACTCGCTCGGGGGTTGGTGTTACCATGCACCGCCCACGGAGTGAGCGATGGCAGTGGTGAGCGTGAGAAAGTCGGTCCGGAGTCGAGGTAATAACCACGTCGTCGACATTACCGCCGACGTCGCCGATTCGGTCGCCCGGGCGGGGATCGAGTCCGGCATCGCCACAGTCTTCGTGACCGGGTCTACCGCCGGGGTCACCACCGTCGAGTTCGAGCCGGGCCTGGTCGAGGATCTGGACACGGCGTTCAACCGCCTCATACCGCGAGAGCTCGACTACCGACATCGGGAGCGCTGGGGAGACGACAACGGCCACAGCCACGTTCGTGCTTCCCTTCTCGGTCCCTCGCTCACCGTGCCCTTCAACGACCATCAACTCGCGCTGGGCACCTGGCAACAGATCGTGCTCATTGATTTCGACACGCGGCCTCGAAGCCGAGATTACCTGATTCAGATCGTGGGTTAGCAGGGGGTAGGAGTCGCTCCAGGCTCGAGGAGGGCCACCATGATTGCTTTAGTAGACGAGAGGATCGAAGCCTACGCCACCGACCACACCAGCGAAGAGCCGGAGTTGCTGGCACGCCTGGCGCGGGAGACGCACGAGACGATGGAGCTCCCGCAGATGCTCACCGGAAGGCTGGAGGGAAACTTCCTCCGCCTGATGGTGCGGGCGGTCGAGGCACGACGCGTCCTGGAACTGGGGATGTTCACCGGCTACAGCGCGCTGATGATGGCGTCGGCGCTTCCCGAGGACGGTCGGCTCATTACCTGTGAAGTGAACTCGAAGGCTGCGGCAGTGGCCCGCCGCTACTTCGCCGAGAGCCCGCACGGGCACAAGATCGACGTGCGCATGGGTCCGGCGCTGGAGACGCTCCGCAACCTGAAGGGGCCCTTCGATTTCGCTTTCATCGATGCGGACAAGGAAAACTACCCAGCCTACTACGAGCTCTGCCTGGAGAGGCTCCGACCGGCGGGCGTCATGGCGGTGGACAACGTTCTGTGGAGTGGTCGGGTGCTGAACCCTGAGGACGAGGCAACGCGCGCCATCGTCGCTTTCAACGAGCGCGTCCGTGGAGATGACCGGGCGGACCACGCCCTGCTGACGATCCGGGACGGTGTGATGCTGGTGGTGAAGAAGTAGCTGAACGGGCCCTAGGATCTCTCGGAGACAGCCTCTTGGGATTTTCTGGGATCCACCAGATCGTAGTCCCGGATTTTCTTGTCCAGGGTGGGGCGGGTGATCCCCAAGATGTCGCTGGCCCGCGACTTGTTCCAACGCGTGAAGCGCAGCACGTGGTCGATGTATTGCTTCTCCATGTCCTTGAGTGACAGCAGCTCCTGGGCTAGCTGTGAGGGATTGGCACCCGCCAGCGGAAGATGCTCGCCGAGGAGTACGTCCCCGCGAGACAAGGTCACGCCCCGGGTCAGCGCGTTTTCCAGTTCGCGGACGTTCCCTTTCCATTCGTAGTTCATCAGAAGCTGCATCACGTTATCGGGCACCTTGCGCACGTTGGTATGAAGCTGGCGGTTGATCTTTTCCAATAGGTAGGCGACGAGGAGTGGAATGTCCTCTCGCCTTTCTCGCAAAGGAGGAAGAGTCACTTCCACCACCTTGAGTCGGTAGTAGAGATCCTCCCGGAACAGCCCGCGGTGGACAAGGTCCTCGAGATTGCGATTGGTGGCGCCGATGATGCGCGCCTCGGTTCGCTGCGTTTTCTCCGCTCCCACCCGGGAGTACTCCCGGTTCTCCACCACCCGGAGCAGCTTGGCTTGGAGGTTGGGCGAGATATCGCCGATCTCATCGAGGAACAAGGAGCCGTTGCCGGCGATCTCGATTTTTCCGCGACTATCACGCACCGCTCCGGTAAACGCCCCCCGCACGTGACCGAACAGCTCGCTCTCCAGTAATCCCTCCGCCAGCGCCGTGCAGTTCAGGGCCACGAAGGGCTCGGGCCGGTTGTCGGCGTTATAGTGGATGGCGCGTGCCACCAACTCTTTTCCGGTTCCCGACTCGCCGCGAATGAGGACGGTGGTCTTGCTTCGGGACACCATTCCGATGGTCTTGAAGACCTCGCGCATCTGGGTGGTGCGGCCAATGATGTTGTCGATGCTCCACTCGCGAGACGCCTCGGTGACCAGGTAGTCGAGCTTGGCATCCATTTCCTGCATCCGCATCGCCTTGCGAATGCTCAGAATCAGCTCGTCGTAGTCGATGGGCTTGCAAATGTACTCGAAGGCGCCGAGCTTTACCGCCTCGACCGTGGTGCGCATGTCGTCAAAGGCGGTGATCATGATGACGTAGGCCTTGGGAGCGACCGCCTTGATCTCCTTCAGAACGCCCAGACCGTCGAGGCCGGGAAGGTGAATATCGAGTATGACCAGATCGGGCTCCAATTCCTTGAAGCGTTGTACGCCCTCGTTGCCGTCGGCAGCGACGTGGACCTCGAACCCTTCCCCGGCAAGTTGACACTGGAACGTTTGCCGAATCAGGCGGTCGTCGTCAATGGCTAGGATAGACTTCATGGGGCTCTTTTCGCGCCTCGGTCGACTCGCTCTCCGGCTGAACCTCCGTGTAGGTGAGATGGATGGTGATGGTGGTTCCCACCGAGACGGTGCTCTTCGCCTCCACCGTGCCGTCGTGGAGCTCGATCACCTTGCGGGCGTTGGTGAGGCCGAGGCCGGTACCGAGGCTCTTGGTGGTGAAGAAGGGCTCAAAAATGGAGCTCAACTCCTTTTCGTCGATACCTGCTCCGTCGTCCTCGATCTGAATCACCGCTTGCTTCCTTCGCTTGCTCTCCATGGAGAACGTCCTTACCACCACGGTGCCGTTCGTCGCCACCGCCTCCGCGGAATTGAGCAAGATGTTCAGAAAGGCTTGGCGGAGCTTGTCACCATCCACCAGGATGGGTGGAAGCTCGGTCGCATAGTCTCGAACGATTTGGACCTTTTTCTCTTCCAGCAGGTCTCGGACGAACCGCAAGGCGTCCTCCAAGAGTGCCTCCAATGAGAAAAAACTCTTGGTGAGCTTGGGCGCTCGGGCGTAATCGAGTAGCTCCTTGACGATTCGCTCCACCTGCCGGATGCCGCTCTCCGCGATGCCTAGTTGCTCCCGCTCCTGGTCGGGGAGCGACGGGCTCTTTCCAACCTTCTGGATGTTGAGCTTGATGGCGGTCAGGGGATTCCGGATCTCGTGAGCCATGGCCGCCGCCAGCCGTCCTATGGTGGCCAGTTTCTCCACCTCGATGAGTCGCCGGGACGTCCGCTCGATCTCACGCCGGTCTTCCAGGATCTGAGCCGTCATCTGATTGAAATTCGCGGCCAGCTCGCCGATCTCGTCTCCCTGTGCAATGGGAATGCGGTGCTGCAGATCGCCCTGTGCGACCTTGATGGTTCCCTCCACCAGCGTCTCCAGCGGGCTACTGATACGTTTGGCCAAGAACATCGCCCCCAGCGTACCCAAGGCCAGACCCAAGAAGCCCAGGCTGACCAGACCGATTCGGGTACGGTGGATTTCCGCGTTGAGCTGCTCCAGGGAGAGTCCGAGCTTGACCGCGCCCCACAGCTCGTTCTCACCGGCCAGAATCGGTGCGACGATCTCCAGGACCTCGACGTCGTTCTGCTCCGGCGACTCCAGCTCGAAGCGGAGCGTCCCCATCAGGACACGGCCGTCCTCCAAGCTGCCCAACTCCGCCCCCATTTCGAAGAGCTCGTCGGGAAAACGATGGCGCGCCTCTTGGTTGGATGCCAGGGCCTTGGCGTTGCGGCTGAAGATGATGGCGTAGAGGACGTCGGGGTCCTCCGCGGCCTTCTCCATGTTCTGTTGCAGAGCCACCGTGTCGTAGTAGAGCAGAGGGGTCACCGAGAGGTCGGCCACCGCCTTGGCCAAGGCGGCGCCGTGCTGGCGGGCCTGCTGGAGGATCACCGCCGTCTGCCGGCGCTCTACGAAGAAAACAACGATCATCATGAGGAGCGTGATGAGCGCGGTAGAGCTCAGCATGAAGCGAGTCCGCAAACTGAACGGACGGAGATCGAACATGGGAGTTAGAGGTCCTTGGATTCGGGAGTCTCCGGCTTGGGCTCTTCGAGCCAGATCTTGTTCATCTTGATGTAGGGGTAGCCCATGGGGGAAAGGGAGAAGCCTCGCACGTTGGGTCGCACCAGGAAGCGGGAACGGTCGTAGTCGAGGGGAACGATGGGGGAGTCATGGAGGATCATCTTTTCGATGCGACGGTAGATGTCGTTCCGCTCCTTGTAGCTGGTCTCCGACCAAGCGAGATCGAGCAGCCGGTCGACCTCCGGATTGCTGTAGCCGGAGCGGTTCATCGGGGAAGTCGAGTGAAAGAGCACCCGCAAGAAGTTGTCGGGGTCGGGGAAGTCGGCCACCCACCCGTTGTAAAGGAGAACCGGACGGTCGCGAATGGCAGCGTCATCCAGGGCGAGCACCCGCTTGACGTTGAACGGCTTGACGTCGACGCCGATCCGGGACATACAGGCCGCAACGCAATTCTGGCGGGCCTCGGAGAGCGGGTCTCTTCCGAAAACGATGACTTCCAGGGGGGGGAGACCCTGTCCCTCAGGATAGCCAGCCTCGGCCAAAAGGCGCACCGATTTCTCCATGTTGTGCCCGTAGGCGGCTCCCATCGGGAAGAACCCAGGGATTCCGGGAGGCACGATACCGGTGGCGGCCGGTGTGCCGGCGGTGAATCGACTGGCATCGAGGAGGCTCCGCTTGTCTAGTGCGAAGTTGATGGCGCGCCGCACCCGCGCATCGTTGTAGGGCGGCACTCTGCTGGGCAGAATGTAGTAATTCAGCGCTAACAGTTTGTCGGTCTCCACGCGCACCCAATCGTAGTACTCATCGATGGGAGCCTCGATGCAATCCACCAACTCATTGAGAGGTTTCTCTTCCTTGGCCTTGGGCGCGTTCCAGATGGCGCGGAAGATCACGGCGTCCAGTTTCGGACGTCCCTCGAAATAATGCGCGTTGGCATCCAGACGGATCCCCTGCGGGACTCCCTGGAAAAACGGTATCGCCGGGTCTTCTTCTTCGCCTATCCAATGCGAGAATTGGAATGGCCCGGTGCCAATCGGAGCCTGGAAGAAATCGTCCCCCTTCGCCAGCAGTTCTTTCTTCGGCAGGATCTTGGAGCTATACATGCTGAGAACGGATAAGGCGGGGACGAAAGGCGTGGTGAAACGAATCTGAAATGTGCGCTCATCAATCGCTTCGAGTCCTGCTACCGTGTTGGCCCTGCCCGCCCGAAACTCCTCGGCGCCCACGATGCGCGTGAAGTAGTGGTAGTTGGTCTCGTTCAAGCCCGGGGTGAGCAAACGTTGGAAGGAGTAAACGCAATCCTCCGCGGTCACCGGCTCTCCATTGTGGAAACGCGCGTTGGGACGGAGCTCGAACGTATAGGTCTTGCCATCGGAGGAAATCTCCCAGTATCGGGCCAAGGCGGGGACGATGTTCAGATACTGGTCGAAGGCGGTCAGTCCCTCATAGATTTGCTGGATGAGCATGATCTCACTCGCGCTGGTGGCTCGGGCAGGATCGAGCGTCTGAATCGGTCTTTCCCAGATTGGAAACCGGAAAACCCCTCCTGGAACCGGCTGTGCCGGCTGGGCGGAGGCGGTGGGGGTCGTGGACCGATGCTTGGCGGCGAGAAAGAAGGCGGCCGCCGTGACCAGGCAGAGGACTAAGAGCGCACCGGGAATGAGCCAGGAGTGAGACCTGACCCAGGGCCTTCCTTCTGCCCCGGAGTCCTCAGAGCCGAAGGTGGGAGGCGTGAGTGATTTTTGCTCCATAGGGGCTTGCTTCTTAAACCCTCGTGAAGGCTCGATCGGCGGCCCGAGCGTACCGATATAGACAAGGAGTCAGCTCCCCCCTGTGCGCCCAGATTAGATGATTAGAAGCCACTTCGCAAATGAGCTCTTCGTCAGAGGGACCTAGAACTTCAGGATGCCTTCCCCCACTTCCACCGCCTGGCCTCCCACCCGCACCTGGGTGGGACCATCAGCTCCCCCGTCGACTTCCACGTAAATAGTACTGGGGCGTCCCATTTCATACCCTTGCTCCACGATGAGATGCGCGGTGGGACGCGCTTCCATGACTCCGTGGCGGACGAGATAGGCCCCCAGCGCTCCCGATGCGCTTCCGGTGGCAGGATCCTCAGGCACACCCAGAAACGGCGCGAACATGCGGGCGTGGACGGTTGAGTTGGCGTGGATGGTCTGGCGGGTGAAGATCATGAGGCAGTTGGTGTCGAGGGCCTGGAAGACCTTGCGCATTGCTCCGAAGTCGGGCTGGATCTGCTCGAGGTCCTTGAGGCCCTGGGCCGGAACCATCAGTTGCGGGATGGCGGTGGAGACGACTTGGGCGGGGAGGCCGTCGGGGAGGAGCCGATCCTCTTCGAGTCCTACCGCGGGAGCCAAGAGCGCACGGTTCATGGTGCTCTTGAGGAACTGAGGTCGCGCCTGGGTCATGTAGACGCGTACGATCTCCCCTTTGCGGACGTGGATATCCACCGGTAGAACGCCCGCGCCACACTGCTGAAAAATCCGGTTCGCTCCTTCCTCGAGCTTCAGCCGACCTCGTTGCGCCAGAACGAAACAAGCTCCCACCACCGGGTGTCCCGCCAGAGGTAGCTCGGCGGTGGGAGTGAAGATGCGAAGGCGAAACGCTGCGGAAGGATCGTCCGCGGGTAGAACGAAGGTCGTTTCGGAAAGGTTCATCTCCCGGGCGATGGCCTGCATCTCCTCGGTAGTCAGGCCGACGTCCTCGGGAATGATGGCGAGCGGGTTTCCGGAAAAGGCGCGATCAGTGAAGACGTCGGCCTGGATGAAGCGGACCTCCTTCATGGCGGCCATGATATCACCGACCGAATATGGAACCCGAGCTGAGCGTCCTTCTTCCTCGCTTCAATGCCGCGACCGCGCAGGGTGCGGATGACTTTTTGAGCACGCTGCTAAGCCGGGCTGACGATCTCGAGCGCCGCCGGCAGGACCTCGATGTGGACAGGAACCGTCTGCAGGAACTCTCCGTCGGCGAAGACTTCCATCGGCTCGTTGGACTCGATGTCCACCCATTTGGTCTTGGTATAGAAGACCTGTGGATGATCGAGATGGTCTCCACCGAAGACCCGGGGAAGCATTCGCAGCAGGGTGGCGCGTGACACGGCCTTCACCAGGCAGAGATCGAGCAGGCCATCTTCGAGGGAGGCGAGTGGGGCAATGCGCATCCCGCCGCCGTAGCATCCGGTGTTTCCGACCGCGGCGAACGTGATCAAACCTTGGTAATCGCCACTGTCGTGTCGGACCCTTGCCATGACAGGCTCGAAGGCAGCCAGCGTTCGAACCACGGAGTAAACGTAGGCGGCCGCGCCGGAGAGCAGTCGGGTTCCACCCTGTGCGCGTCGAGCCACCTGGGAGTCGAACCCCGCTCCCGCCACGCCGAGAAAGAACCCCGCATCCGTTCGACCCAAGTCAACCCGCCGCCTTGCTCCTCCCAGCAGGGCAGCGCAGGCGGCGTCGAGATCCGCGATGCCGATAGTGCGTGCGAAGTCGTTACCTCGTCCACAGGGGATGACTCCCATGGGGGGGCGCGCCGCGCTGGGAGCGCGGAGGAGGCCGTTCACCGCGGCGTGGAGGGTGCCGTCTCCCCCCACCACCGCTAGGACATCGGGAGGATCCACGGTCGCCCTCTGCGCTTCCTGGGCGGTGTGCTCCATGGAGCGGGTCTCGACGAGAGAGACCTCGGCCCCCGCTTCTCCTAGAATCTGGGCGGCACGACGCGCCTGGTGGGCGGCTCGCCCCCCTCCTGCCGTTCGGTTGAGCAAGAGCACGATCTTCATGGGATCAAGACTCGCTCGCCATTAGATAATAATGATGAGGCGATGGAAAATGGACGGCGATTCATGAGCGGATACCGAGCCTCAGTGGGAGGGAGCTCCCTGGTCGCCATCCTCTCCTGGGTAGCCTTCTGCGTAGTCTGGTTCGACACGGGGGTCAAGACCCATCTTCCGTTCTTCCCGGCGATCCTACCCGGTGGGCTTTTCGTCGCTTCGCTGGGCGTCGTCTTGTTCCTCGATGGATCGCTGCGGCTCTTCGAGGAGAGGCTGGACAACCGCCTGGCACTTCTCTTCTTCGTCCTCACCCTGATAACTCGCTCACCCCTCGTCGCCTTTGCCTACGGGATACCCAGCTCGGATGCCGCCATCCATGGCGTGATGTCTCTTCACATCGCGGAGGGAGGCCACCACCCGGTGTTCGCGTACGGAGAATCGTACGACGGAAGTCTCAAGGCTCATCTCAGCGCACTGCTCGCCGCAGGGAGTGGCGAGCCGGTCAGGAGCTTCGTGGCGGCCAGCGTACTCTTGTATGGCGGCTTCGTGGTTGGGCTCTATGCGCTGGCTCGAACGATCCTGACACGCCCCGAAGCCGTTCTCGCCGGCGGCTACGCCGTTTTCGCCCCCGGGTTCTTGACCGCTTGGGGAGTGAAGGGCGATGGCAGCTACATCGAGGTGCTGGCCTTCGGCACCGCCAGTCTGGCGTTGGGCGCTCGCTTGCTCAGGGAGAGCGAGGGAAGGATGCGGCGCGCCTTCTGGATGGGTGTTCTCGGCGGCTTGGCTTTCTGGGCGCACATCCTGTCGACCTACTACTTGTTGACCGCCGTCTTGGCCTTGTTGGCCGCCGACTGGAGTCGCCGAGTCTTCGGCCGTGTGGCGGTCTTCTTGGGCGGCTTCTGGCTGGGGAGTCTCCCTCTGTTTCTCTGGAATCTCACACGCCAGGGGCAAAGTTACCGGTGGTGGACTCAGGATCCGTCATCGCTCGCCGAGCGAGTGACCAGAACCCTCACTCAGCTTCAGGGCATGATGGTCGACTCTCTTCCGGTGCTCGCCGGCTGGTGGCCCATGGAGCTTCCCGCCGAGCCCGCGTCGCCCCTGCGTATCGTCCTGGTGTTGATCTTTCCCGCCGCTGGCATCGCCTTCGCCGTCCGGGAGCGCGCTAGCTTGCGAGAGCTCTTCCGCGGACGGCTCACTCCGGCGGCCCTCGCCATCCTCTTCGCGCTTCTGGTCGTCGCCGTTTTCGCGCAGAGCACATTCGGCTGGCTCACCGAGGAGCCTCGCTACCTGATCTTCCTCTTCTCGGTCATCCCTATCTTCCTCGCTTCCACTCTCGCCTGGTTGGCGGGGCGTTGGCGGCTCGCCGCCCGGCTGGTCGCCGCCGCGATTTTGGCCCTCAACCTCTACGGGAGCGGGCTCTACGGCTGGCAGGCCATGGAGAGTGACGCGCTGAATCGGCAGTTCGTGCAAGATCTCGAGGAGCTGGGAGTGCGTTATGCCTACACGGATTTCTACATCTCTTACAAGTACAACTTTCTGTCTCACGGCAGGCTGCTCCTCACTGCCCAGCTCGGGCCCGAGCAGACGGAGCGCTATCTACCCTATCGGGACGAGATCGCGAAGGCGGAGAGGATTGCCCTCATCCCCCGCAGTTTCCGGCTGGCCCGGCGCATCGGCCAGCGCCTCGATGCACAAGGAGTCACCTATCGACGCAAAGATCTCCTTTATCCCGTGATTTACGACCTGAGCGAACCGGTGAGGCTCGAGACGCTTCGTTAAGTAGCACGCCCGTGCAGTATCGAGCGGATGTCTTCCAGGCGATAGAGCTTCCCCCTGCCGGCCCCGTGGCAGGTTTGCCGGACGCTCTCCCAGGTCGGGAGCGACTCGAGATTCTCCGGCCAGAAGGGGAACGTGCGGCACTGGCGGGGACGGACCGGGTAGATGGTGCAGCCCTCATCCCAGAAGATGCAGTCTCCGTTGGCACGGATGCGAAGACTCGGCGCCCCGTCCAGCTCTCGAACCATATAGCGACTTCTGAGGGCGTGGAGTGAAATCTTGAGCCAGTCCGCGATGCGCTGGGTCTCCGGGCGGCTGGGGTAGACGCCCCCCGCCTGGGCTCCCCGACAGCAGTTGTGACACTGCTGACACTCGAAACGCAGGCCGCGGTCGTAGAAAGGCAGATCGATCATTTCTCGAGTGACATTATTATATGCCCGCGCTCTCGAGACAGACATTTTTGATGCGGGGTATAATCACCGTCTTCGGCTGGTCCCAGCATGAGTTCCTATCTTCGCGCCTCCTTGGGCACCGCGTTCCTCTTCGCTGCCCTCGGCCTCTCCCGCCACGTCGACGCCTTCGTTCGCGTGTTCCTTCGGCAGCAGACCGGGGAGTCTCTGATCACCGCCATGGCCAGGAATCTGCGTCTCGGAGAAGCGGCAGGGGAGGTCTTGACCATGATGGGCTTCGGGCTCTCCTTGTGGCTCGCACTGTCGCTCCTGCTTTTTTGGCTTTCCGGGCGTCCTCTGGGAGAGCTCTTGGGTCGGGTAGGGAGCTCCATGGTTCCGCTCCTCCTTCCGGTGGCTCTCACTCTCCTGGCGTGCCTTTCTCTCATCATCTCGCCGCAGTTTCCCTATGGCGTGAATCTGGCGCTCACCTTGGCCTACGAAGGCTCTTTCGCGCCGCTTCTCGCTTGGAGCTCGTTCGGCCTCTCGCTCCTTCTAACCATCAGCAACGTGATCGAGCCCCGTGAGGTCTTTGATTTTCTCGCCTCGGCTCGCTGGCCCGGGCGCCTGGCGGGGGAGGCGATGATAGCCATCGCGGCGCTCACCCTCTTCGCGATAGCGACCCCGTCCTGGCTATGGAAGGACGGCGAGGGCCAGGGGAACATGTTCAAGTACCTTCGTATGGCTTCGGCCCTTTCCGCCTCGGGAAGCCTGGATATCGCGAACGCGGAGGGAGCGGCCGAGCGGGCAACCCTTGCTGGCTTCCTCTCAAGAGTCCCGCAGACCGCCCGTCGGTGGTTGGACGAAGCCGCCGAGCTGGGAGGAGCGGTCGTCGACTCCGCCAGCCGCGGACAGCTCTATGTCGGAGACGTGGTGGCCACCCGCGCCAACCGGTCGATGTTTCGAAGTCCGGACGGAGGGATCTACTACATCAATGCGCCGGGGCCCGGGCTCCTACTCGTTCCTGCCTATCTGGCCGATCGAGCCTTGAACCGATGGCTAGGGTGGGACCGCCAGGTCGCGGCCATTCTGTTTTGGAATTTCCTCGGAGGTTTGCTGGCTCTGGAGATATTTCGATCCGCCCGCCAGGTCGACGTGGGTTGGGGAGCTGCGGCGGTCACCGCATTCGCCCTCGCTGTCTCGCCGCCCTTGCTTCCCTACACCTACCAGGTTTATCCGGAGCTCCCCGCCGCCCTTTGCCTGTTGTACGCCTTTCGCAAGCTCTTCATCGATCCGGCCCCGAGCGGAAAAGGGCTGCTGGCGGGAGCGGTGGCGCTCGCCGGGCTGCCCTGGCTCCACCAAAAATACGCCTTGACCGCGACGGTGATGGCCGTTCTCACCGTCTGGCGCGTCATCGGATCGGCTCCGAATCGAAACGGAGTGGCGGAGAGAGTGGCGCGGCTCGCTCTCTTTAGTATGCCGCTGGCCATCTCGGCGCTGTCGCTCACCGTCTATAACCACGCGCTCACCGGAAGCATTCTTCCCGATGCCACCTTCCGGGCGGCCGGGCGAACCGCCTTCGAGCCCGGGAACGTCGTCTCCGGCTTCCTGGGGCTCTTTCTCGATGTCGAGAACGGACTCTTCGTCTATGCCCCCCTCTACGCACTGGCGCTGGTCGGATTGGGGCGGCTGGCGTTTCGCCACCGAGAGATCCGGTTCTATCTCTTGGCGGTGGTCTTGTCCTACGTCTTCGTCATCGCTTCGTTTCCGCACTGGCCAGGCGCGGTGAGCTCCGTCGCCCGATACATCCTGAGTGTCGCTCCCCTGGCTGCTCTCTCGTTGGTCTTCGTTACTCGAAGAAGCGCCTCCGATGGTGTACTGGCAGGCGCGGCCTTGGGACTCTTTGCAGCAACACTGTCCTTCACCATCGCGTTTCAAAGAGATCTCGTTTCCAGTCATATCACCAAGCTGCTCCTGGACCGGACACGCTACAGCGATCCTTTTCAATACCTGCCGAGCTTCTTGAATGAGGGACCGGCCCACTACTACCAACTCGGTGCGATGGTCATCGCCTTGGTGCTGCTGATGGTCCTGCTCACACCGCGGGTGGAGCAGGAATCCCTGAAGAGGGAACGGGAGGCGGCAGTCTATCCGTGGAGGGCTCTGCTGGGCGCCGCCGCGTTGGTCGGTCTGCTGGTGGTGATGGGAGGTTTGCTGGAGAGAGTACCGTCCAATAACACGACGCGGAATGGCCCGGTATTTGACGACACCCATCCCTTGCGTCGAGCGGCCGGGACGGCGCGGTTCTGGACGGAGGAACGCTTGGAGCTCGAGGGGCGTGGGATGTGGGTTCCGGGAGGAGGCTCGGCGCGGTTCTTCATCCAAACCGACGAGCCGCTCCGCCAGCTTCAAGTCGCCCTGACCAACACGCCGAGGGAGAATCATGTGCAGATCGGCCAACGAGGTTCGGACGCCTTGAGCAGCGAGCTGGGGCCTTCCGGTCGTGAGGTGATCGACCTTCCGCTCCGCCGCGCCTATGAGTTCCAGGGGCCGACTCGACGACAGTGGATCTACGAGCTCACCGTGCGCTCTCGAGAAGCTTTCGTCCCCAGGCGAGAGGGCACCGGGAACGATCCACGCCGTTTAGGATGCTTTGTTGTCCTTTCTGCCATGTAATTCTTGCCTAGCCGGGGAGGACCGAAAACGTCGGATCCACGCAAGAGGTTCTTTCCCCAGCGCCTTATGGCGACGGTGGCGATTGGCACACACCTTGCCTTACCCAACCTGGGGAGTCGGAGGTCTGAAGCGAAAATCGGCACCCGGAATCCGGTCATAGGAACCCCTCACGGATACCGGCCTTCCCCTCCGGCCCCCCTTAATAACCTCTTTCCCCTCCCGACAGACCTTCAAAGCAAGGCGTCGGTCCGGTATGATGGCCCGGCAAGCCACCATCCATGTCCCGCAAGCCGCATGTCCGCATCTTCACCGACGGCGCCTGTTCGGGAAATCCCGGACCGGGTGGTTGGGCCGCCATCATCGACGTGAACGGAGAGCGCCGCGAGCTGAGTGGCGCCGAGGAACGAACCACCAACAACCGGATGGAGCTGATCGCGGTCATCCGCGCCCTCGAATCACTGACCGAGCCGTCCCGCGTACACGTGGTCACCGACTCCCAGTACGTCGCGCTGGGCATGACCCGCTGGATCCATTCCTGGCAGCGCAAGGGTTGGAAGACGGCGAGCGGCGCGCCGGTCAAGAACCGCGATCTTTGGCAAGCACTCCTCGCGCATTCCCAAAGTCACGAGCTCACCTGGGAATGGGTGCGAGGTCACCAGGGTCATCCCGAGAACGAGCGGGTGGATGCCCTGGCCCGGGAAGCTATCGAGAGTCTAGGTTGAACGTTCTTCTCCGGCTTTCTTCGCTTCCAGCGTTTCCCACTCTTGATAGAGGCGATCCAGCTCGCCTTTAAGGCTCTGGTGAGTAGCCACCACTCCCGCCGCCGCGGTGGGATCATCGTAAAAACCAGGCACGGCCATTCTCCCCTCTAGGCTGGCCACCGCAGTCTCCATCTCGGTAATGCTCTCCTCGAGCCTTTGGACCTTCTCTCGAAGCCGACGGGCGCGGTTGGATCGACCGTTACGCTCTTGGGCGGGCGGGCGTGAAGCAAGTGGCGCGGTCGCGATGCGAGCCTCCGTTTTCTTCTCGGGTGGGAGACCCTCGGGAAGGGGCGGGGGCGTTTGGAGACGAACGAAGTCCTCGTAGTTCCCCCAATGAAGTCGCACCGTGCCGTCGCCGACCTCGGCGACCTTGGTCGCCAGCTCATCGATGAAGTACCGATCGTGAGAGACGAAGAGGAGCGTGCCGCGGAAACTCTTCAGGGCGTCGAGCAGCACTTCTTTGGAGTCGAGGTCCAGGTGATTGGTGGGTTCGTCGAGGAGGAGAACGTTCGCCGGGCGGAGCAGCATCCTGGCGAGAGCGAGGCGGCTCTTCTCTCCACCGGAAAGCACCTTGGCCTTCTTCTCCACGTCATCGTCGTGAAAGAGAAAGGCGCCCAAAATGTTTCGAATCTGAGGGACTAGGTCGACGGGCGCGGCCTCCATGAGATTGGCGAGGACCGTTTTCTCTCCGTCGAGATCGAAGGCGCGGTCCTGACTGAAATAGCCGAGGCTCACGTTCGGTCCCGGCTCGAGCTCCCCGGAATCCGGTTGCTCCGCCCCTGCCAGGAGCCGCATCAGCGTGGATTTTCCCGCCCCGTTGGGCCCCACCAGTGCCACCCGGTCCCCGCGCTCGACGAGGAGATCGACGCCCCGGAAGACCTCTTTTCGCCCGTACCGTTTGGCGACCGCCTTGGCCCGGAAGACGATCCGGCCGCTCCTGGCGGGTTGTGGCAGCCGTAGCTTCAGGAGCTTTCTTTCCGGAGGCACGTCGATGCGCTCCATCTTCTCGAGCATCTTCACGCGACTCTGCACCTGTGCCGCCTTGGTCGCCTGGTAGCGGAAGCGGTCGATGAACCTCTGGATACGCTCGATCTCTTCTTGTTGGCGCCGCGCCCGGGCCCGGAGCTCCGCGATCTGTTTTTCTCGCACCTCCAGGTATCGAGAATAGTTGCCAGAGTAGTCCCTGAGTTGGCGTCGATCGATCTCGGTAATGCGGGTCACGACTCGATCGAGAAAGTAGCGATCGTGAGAGACCAGGACCACCGCGTGTGGATAGAGGGCCAGATACTCCTCCAACCAGTTGCGAGCCTCCAGATCGAGGTGGTTGGTAGGCTCGTCGAGGAGCAGGATGTCGGGGCGCGAGAGAAGGAGCTTCGCCAGGGCGATGCGCATCTGCCATCCACCGCTGAAGGTCTCGGTCGGCGCGTCGAGCTCCTCCGCCTGGAATCCGAGGCCGCGGAGCACGTCCGAAACGCGCGCCTCGATACCGAACCCTTCCTGCCGATCCCACTCTTCCTGGGACTCTCCGTAGCGCTTCAGCACGGCCGGGTGGTCGGGGCTCGTTGGCTCCAGCCGGCTCATCACCTCCTCCAGCTCCCGCTGCTCGTCGTGCAGAGCGAGGACGTCGGCGAAGACCGAGGTCGCCTCCCCTTTCAACGTCTTTCCCTGGTGGTGCAATCCGTCCTGGGGAAGGAAGCCCACCCGCGTCCCTCGTGGGGCGGTGACTTCTCCTTGATCGGGGGCTTCCGTCCCGCCGAGCATGCGGAGGAGCGTGGTCTTGCCCGAGCCGTTGGGGCCGGTGAGCCCCACCCGATCGCCTTCCGAGACGTTCCACGTCACGTTCTCGAAGAGGACTTGAGCTCCGAAAGCTTTGCTGAGTCTTTGAACCTGCTGCATGGTCTCGTTCAAGAAAAAAGCCCGGCTCACGGGAGCCGGGTTAACGAAATTATAGCATGCGGGCCGGCGTTGACACCTTCTCGGGAGCGCGCTCATAATCGGGCCTGCTGAGGCCTGCTGAGAGATGATGAGAAGAAAGAATCTGGCCGCCGTCATTTGTCTCTTCTTGCTTTCGGGATTCTCTTTGAAGAGCTCGTCCCTTCAGCAAGAGACTCCTACCGAGGCGAGCCAGCATGCGAATCGAGGCGTGGCCCTCTTGGAGCAATTCCGATTCACGGAAGCCGCGGCGGAGTTCGAGGCGGTGGTGGTGCTCGAGCCGAATTCCGTTCCCGGCCTGGTGAATCTGGGGATTGCCTACTTCAACCAGCGCGATTTCGATCGGGCCCGGGTGGTTCTCGAACGCGCGAAGGCACTTGCTCCCGACGATCCTCACGTTAACTACAACCTGGGACTCATCTTCAAGCTCACGGGAAACACCGAGGACGCCGCCCACGCCTTCGAGAAGGTTCTGGAACGGGACGCCGAGGACTCGATGGCGGTCTACTACCTGGGCACCCTCTACGCCAGCCAGGGACGGCTCGATGAAGCCGAAAGCACCTTGCGGCGAGCCATCGAGCTCCAACCCGGGAACGAGTCGGCGCATTTCAGCTTGGGCAACGTGCTGATCCGACAGGGGCGGATGGAAGAGGGGCGCCGGGAGTTGGAGACCTTCCGCTCCTTGAGGGAGAGCTTTCCCGCCGAGACGGCGTCCGCTGGCCTCCAATACACCGAGCTCGGAAAGTATGCCGAGGCCATCGAAGCATCCTCCCCGCCGCTTCAGCAGTCCGCCCCGGAAGTCAGCGTCGAGTCCGCCCTGCAATGGATCGAGGCGACCCAAGACGCGGGTCTGTCGCTTCCCGGACTGCCGCCCCCTCCGGACTGGCCCCGCACCTTGCCGGCCGAAGAGTACGGTCTGGATTTTATCGAGAGCCGGCTCCTTCCGCATCTCGGCTCCGGTTTGGCGTTTCGCGATCTGGACTCCGACGGCGACCCGGATCTGATTTTCGTAAGGGGCGGCGGCGCTTGGGTCTTCCTCAACGACAGAGGGCGATTCAGCCGTGTCTCAGCGGGCCTTCCCGAAGTGGGAAAATTCGTTGGACTGGCGGTGGGGGACCTGGACGCTGACGACGATCCCGACGTCTATCTGGTGGGATCCGGACCGAATACGCTTTTCGTCAACGATGGAACCGGGAGGTTCTCACCGGCGGGTGCCGAGGCGGGCGTTGCCGGCGGCGACGTCTCGGTCGGTGCCAGCCTCGCCGACGTTGACCATGATGGCGATCTCGACATCTACGTCTCCAACTACGTCGATCCCGAGGCGGTTTCCGATGGTACGCTCCGCATTCCGGAGGATCTGTTAGGGGCACCCAATCGCCTGTACAGAAACAATGGGAACGGAACCTTCAGCGAGATCGGGGCAGAGAGTCTCACAACGGGAGGCGCATCCAGAAGTCTGGGATCGGTGTTCTCCGACTTGGACGACGATCGTGACATCGACTTCGTGGTGGTCAACGACGGTCAGCCGGTGCAGGTCTTTTCCAATGACCGGGTGGGGACCTTTACCGAGAGATCGCTGGAATGGGGCATCGAAGCGGCGGGCCGGTTCCGCGGAGCGGATGCGGCGGATTTCGATGGCGAAGGAAGCTTCGATCTTTTCCTGACCGCCGAGGGTACGGCTCTCAACCTGCTGCTGCGGGGGCCGGCCCGGGCCGGTTTTCGGCCCGACGTCCTTTCACCCGGTCTTCTCACCGCCGGTGTCCCGGGTGACCGTTTCGGCACCACCTTTCTGGATGCCGACAATGATACCGATCTGGATCTCCTACTGGTGGTGAACGAGCCGGGGGCGGTCGCTCGGTTCTACCAGAGCTCCCCGACAGGATATCGACGGGCCGGAGTGTTGGCGGCTCCCGGGGACGACTCCGGCAGGGGTCGCGCCCTGGCGGTAGCGGACGTCGACCGAGACGGCGATCTCGACGCGGTGGTGGGAACCGACCGCGGCCGGTTGCTGTTCTTTCGCAACGAAGGCGGTAACTCCCGCGGTTGGATCGACGTGGTGGCCCGGGGGGTGCGGAGCAATCGGGAGGGCGTGGGTACGAAGATAGAGGTGAAGGCGGGCACGGCACGGCTGCGGCGCGAGGTGCGTTCCGGATCCGGCTACCTGTCTCAGAACGATCTGCCGCTTCATTTCGGCCTGGGGACCGAGCAGGCTGCGGACTACGTTCGTTTTCTGTGGCCGGGTGGCGTCAAGCAGATCGAGATGGACGTGGAGGGCGGTCGTACGGTGAGCATCGAGGAGCTCGATCGCAAGGGGACGTCGTGTCCGATTCTCTACACCTGGGACGGTGAGCGGATCCGCTTCGTCACCGACTTTCTGGGCGGAAGCGCCGTCGGTTATCTGCACGCGCCCGGCGTCTACAGTTATCCCGACACCGACGAGTACGTGAAGTTGGAGTCGTTCCCGCCCGTTCCGAAGGATGGAGCCTACCAGCTCCGTTGGGTGAATCAGCTCGAAGAAGTGCTGGAGTTCGACAAGGCCTCGCTGGTGGTGGTGGATCTTCCCGCCGGCCTGGAGGTCTTTCCCAACGAGAGGCTCATGCCCGGTCCTCCCTATCCCGAGTCTCGATGGTACCCGGTTCGCGATCTCCGTTCGCCGGTCGAGGCGCTGGATCCTACAGGAAAGAACGTCACACGCCTCATTGCCGAGAGAGATCGCCTCTATCCCGCCGAGCTCCGGCTCCTGCCGTTCAAGGGCTATGCGGAGCTTCATTCTCTGACGCTCGACCTGGGCGAGCTGGAGCCGAACCAACACTTCGTTCTGCTTCTCTACGGATGGATTGACTACAGCGACTCCAGCTCCAACCTGGCGGCCGGGCAGGCCGGCGTCACCCTCACCACGCCGTATCTCGAAGTGGGGGATGAAGAGGGCCATTTCCGGATGGCCATCGAGCACATGGGGTTTCCGGCCGGTCTTCCCAAGACGATGCTCGTCGATCTGGAAGGGATCGTGGATCCCACCCATCGCCGGGTGCGCATCACGACTAGCCAGAGAATCTATTGGGATCAGATCCAGGTGGCCACTGTGGTGCCGGAGGTCGATCTCAGAGTGACCGAGCTCGCGCCCGATCGCGCCGAGCTAGGGTTCCTGGGTTATCCGGCTTCGGTCAGCCCGGATGGCCGCGCCCCCAACTTGTACGACTATTCACGCATCTCGTCGACCGAAGTTTGGGATCAACACCAGGGCTACTATACCCGCTATGGCGAGGTGCGGGAGCTGGTGGAAAAGGTCGACGACCGCTACGTCATCACCCAGCACGGTGATGAGCTCGCCTTGTTCTTTGCGGCCGATCGCCTTCCGAGCTTGCCCGCCGGGTGGAAGCGAACGTTCCTGGTCTACGCCGACGGCTTCGGAAAGGACATGGATCTGAACTCCGCCTACCCTGACACCGTCGAGCCTCTGCCCTTCCACGGCATGAAGGCCTACCCATACGTGGCTGGAGAGATGTTCCCGGTAAACGAGCTCCATCGCCTCGACCGCCAGACGTACCATACGCGTCGCATCGAGCGGAACAAGGGCATGGATGCCGCCACTCCCTAAAGACAGGTGCACTCGGGCGCCTGTTGTTTGGACCATGGTGGTAGTCCAAGGTCAGCGGGCGCGGTAGTAGGATTCGATGGCGGGCTTGCTTACTTCCAGGTAGCGCTGGAGCCCATCGCGCGCCCCTTCCTCCGCGGCCTTCCGGAGCACTCCTCCAAAAAGGCCGCCCAACTCGTCGGAGCGCAGTCGGCTCACCGTGACCAAATAGAAGCTCTCGTCGTTTGGGTCGTTCTGGTTCCTCACCAGGAAGCGGAGATCCAGTCCTGTATAGAAAAGCCGGCTGAAGTAGAGCTGTTTCGAGGCGATGACCGCCGAGCTGTTCTGGCCCTCGCCGAGGGAGTAGATGGTCACGTGGCTCAGTCTCACTACCGGGTCCAGTCCGAAGTCATTGATCGCCCAGTAGAGAAAGTCTGTCGCGCCAGAAAGCTCGGCCCTCGGGTACTCCAGAAGATATCGATGGAGCTCCGGGACGTAAGTCAGAATGTAGTCCGAATTCTCGAGGAGCCCTTCGAACTGCTCTCGAACGAGAGTGGGTCTCTTGTTGTCTCGGCGGATTCCCAGCGCTTGGTTGCCACCTTGGCGGTAGGCGGTCAGGAATTTCAAGGCGAGGTCGCGGACGAGAGATTGAGCTTGCTGGCTCGCTTGGGGGCTGGTCCAATCGACTTCCGTCTGAAAACGCGTGATCCCCTCCTCTCCCAGCTTCAAATCGCATTTCCCGATGCGACACGTGGCGAGGGCGGCCACGTCCTTGTCCGGGAGCACCAAAGCCTCCAAGTCTTCGGGGCGCGGCGGATCGCTGACTTTCTTCAGCGGCCCGAGGCCACTCTCGAAGCGCTCGATGTCCTGGTACATTCCCAAGAAGAACTCCGTGGAAGCTCGGAAGAGCGCGACGCCTAGCAGGGCCACCTCGCTCTCCGCCGAGGTGTGGAGCGTCTTTACCACGACACTCCCATGGTCCACCGCCTCGAGCTCGGCCTCCGAAAATCCCGCGCGGGTTCTCAAGAAATTGTGGAGCTCCTCCGTCTGGGCGTGAGCGGCGGCGGCTCGGCTCAGGGCGCCGCCCGTTGCCAGCAGGGCGACAAGGGTTACGTACCGGGCAGCGGACATAAGGTGCACTCCCTCTTTAAACCAATCGGCGTCCGGGTGCAAGGCCCCCGGTTTCTCTTCCCGGCACCTTTTCGTCACGGATGGTGTTCTGGTAGGTTTGTTTCCTGAAACGGTCTTGAGATATGAGGTGGCGGCCTCCGAAGCGATTGACGGCGCGTGAGACCCTGTCCTAAGATTTCCCTGTGCAAGTTTTGTATGAGGGGGATGGCGTCTACAACCAGCGGAGGTTGCAAAGACTGCGGTCGCTGAGCTGGCGGGATCGGTCCGTCCTGCTCTGGGGTAAGCTGCGCCGCTTTTACCTCGTCCATTTCCGGCCCCGCTACGTGGAAGAGAGCTTGAAGCGGCGGGTGGGCGGTTGCCACCGAACCGGGGCTTGTTGCAACGTGCTGTTTCCTTGCCCGCTCTTGAGCTGGGCGAAAGGACTACCCCTCTGCCGCATATACCAGCGGCGGCCCAGCAATTGCACTACCTTCCCCATCGATGAAAGGGATCTGCGAGACCGCAACATCGTGAATCCTTGGGAGCCCTGCGGATTTCAGTTTTCTCGAAGAGAGGTGAGCCGGTCCGCCCATCCTGGCGAGAACCTCACCGCTGCGCCTCGCGTATGAGCCAACCCCGCCAACCCCCAGCAGCTTGACAAAGTACGCGCTCTCGGTTAGGCGCGTTGAGAAAAAAAGATCCTCCCGAGGTTTCTTCCTGGTATCCTACGGATGACGGGCTGCTAGCGGGCGGCTATCCGCCGCCTGGAGCGGACGCCCGTGAGTTCTCAATTGATAAGACGATGTCGGTCCAGAAAGTTCAAATACGAGAGGAGCTCTATCGCCTTCTCCTCAACGAGGAAGCAGGCGTGGCATGTAATCTCGTTCCCCGCATGTTGGCCGACCCGGAATCTCTAACTCCCGAAATCCGCTGGTGTCTTCTCTATCTCATTCGCGGCATAGGTTTCATCGCTTCGAGACACGGTCTGCTGCATAACGGCGGCCTCCTGGACGCCGTCCTGAAGGGTTTCGAGGAATCCCGTAGAGTGAACGAGCGGTTGGACTGGATGTGGTTCTCCGTGGTCCGAGAGGACGAGAACCACTGGGTCCAGCGTTACGAGTCGACCGACGTACGATACTCGCTCGAGGAGCTCGCTTGGCTCCATCGTCAACTCGCGGCTCTGTGGAAAGTCGAGCGCCAGAGGCTCGAGCTGGAAGCGCCTCCGCTCACTCCCTTAGTGCTTCGCCAAAGGGAGCGCCTGCGAGCGGAGGTCGAGCCAAGCGAACCTTCTGTTTCTCGGAGCGTTTCCTAAAAAGAAAGCCCGGCGACCCTGTTCGGCACAGGGAGGCCGGGCCTGGGTTGTTTCCCGGGATTAATTGTTAGCAGCTTCTGCCTTTGCCGCCGCCTCGTCTTCGGCCAGATCGGCCAAGAACTGCTTGACTTCCTCGGCTTGCGCTCCCTGCGGTTGCAGCTGAAGGTAGCTTTGGAAGTGGGACCTGGCGGTCTCGGTGTCGTCGCTCTGGGCAGCCAAGCTTCCCAGGATATAGTGAGCCTCCGGAGCCTGAGGCGCGTCCGGTTTCAGCTCCAAGAACTTGCTAAGGTGCTCTTTGGCGGCAGCTTGCGCGGCGGCGTCTCCACCCTCCGCCTGCCGGACGGCCATCGAGCCCAGCATGAAGTGGGCGTCGGCTGCATAAGAGTCGTCGGAGCCGAGCTCCAGATACTTGCTGAGAAGCTGCTGGGCGTCCGCCCACATTTGGTTGTTGAAGGCGGTGCGGCCCGCAAAATAGTACGGTCGAGGTAAATTCGGATCGAGCTGGATCACCTTCAAAAAGTACTGCTCGGCCTTGGCCTCTTGGTTGTTTCTGATCAGGATAATGGCGAGAGCGGAAAGAACCTCTTTATCGTTGGGTTTGGCCGCCGCCGCCTTCTCCAAGAGAGGGATGGCCGCCGGATCGTTCACCCTGGCCAGGGCGAGGCCGGCCTTGCGGGTCGCGATGGCGACCTGCTCCGCACCCTGGGGATCATTGCCCGCCCGCTCCGCGAACTTGGAGTAGTGCTCGCCCATTTTTGCGAAGTTCTGCTTCTGCTCATAGGCATAGCCCAGGTAAAAGTGGCAGCCGAACACGTCGGGATTCGCAGCCAGCACGGCCTCGAAGGCCGTGATCGCCGCGTCCCAATTCTTTTGCTCTAGGGCCTGAAGGCCCGCCGCCCACTCTTCGGCGCCGCGCTGGGCCTGCTGGGCCGCGGCTCCGCCAGCGAGCAACAAGATGGTAATCGTCAATGCTAGCCACTTGTTCATCAACCTTCTCCTTGTATTAATTTTCTGGGGTCGCCTCGGTCGGGATAGAGAAGACCCTGGCAGGGGAGCCTACCACAAGGGTTTGGCGACGGCAACCGCGGCGTTCGGTCCATTCGGTCCAGCTGGCGAGGCGTGGCTCTCCGGTCGCCCGCCGGCGCAAGGGAGACGGCCTGGCCTGCCGAAGGCGAGGGCGGGTTGCTCTTTCCTCGTTGGAAGCATAGATTCTGGAAACCCCCGCCGGCATCAAGTGCGCGGCGGATTCTTGAAATGAGCATCGACTTCAGCTTGGGCACCGGAGATACGCGACCCGGAAGGCGAGTCGCCTTCGTCGCTGGTTGTCGCACGCCTTTTGCGAAAGCGGGAGGCGTGATGGCGGATCTGTCGGCTCTGGACCTGAGTCGGATGGTCATCTCGGAGTTGGTCCAGAGGAGCGAGATCGATCCCGACGAAATCGACCAGGTGGTTTTCGGGATCGTCGTGCCCGACGCGAGAGCCCCCAACCTGGCCCGAGAGGCGGTTCTCGGCGTCGGGCTCCCGGCCCGCATCGAGGCGTACACGGTTTCCCGCGCCTGTGCCTCTTCGAATCAGTCCGTGGTGGCGGCGGCGGAGTCCATCGCCTCGGGCCAGGTGGATATCGTGATCGCCGGAGGAGCGGAATCGCTCTCGAACGTGCCGGTCCTTGTCTCCCGGCCATTGACCCGTGCTTTGCTCGGCGCCCGGAAGTCCAAATCGTTGGCGGGTCGGCTGAAGGGATTTGCCAGCCTACGGTTGAAAGATCTTGCGCCGGTGGCGCCGGCCATCGCCGAGCTTTCGACCGGCCTGACCATGGGCGAGTCCGCGGAGAAGATGGCGAAGGAGAACGGGATCTCCCGCGAAGCGCAAGACGGCTTCGCCCTGCGAAGCCACCGACTGGCGGCCGCCGCCACGGACGACGGTCGGTTGAAAGAGGAGATCGTGCGTGCTTACATTCCTCCCGACTTCAGGAAGTCGCTGGCTGAGGATGACGGCATTCGGCGAGACACGAATTTGGAGGCCCTGGCTGCATTGCCTCCTGTCTTCGATCGGAAGTTCGGGAGCTTGACCGCCGGCAACTCCAGCCCACTGACCGACGGCGCCGCCGCACTCCTCATGGTCTCCGAAGACAAGGCCAAGGCCCTTGGGTATCGACCTCTCGGCTACCTTCGCTCCTACGCCTTCCGTGGGGTCGATCCGTTCGACCAGCTTCTCATCGGCCCCGCTTATACCACTCCCATGGCGCTAGAGAGAGCCGGCTTGAGCCTGGGAGACATCGACCTCATCGACTTTCACGAAGCCTTTGCCGCACAGGTTCTCTCTGTGCTTCAAGCCTTCGAGTCGGAGCGTTTCGCCCGCGAGAAGCTCGGCCGATCGAAGCCCATTGGCAAAGTGGATTTGGAGCGTGTGAACGTCATGGGGGGCTCGATTGCCATCGGACACCCGTTCGGAGCGACCGGAGCGCGTATCACTTTGAGCATCTTGAAAGAGCTGCGGCGAAGGCGAGGGGGGTTTGGTCTGGTGAGCGTCTGCGCCGCCGGAGGGTTGGGATTCAGCATGGTCGTGGAAACGGCGTGAAGCTGTTTCCGTGAGGTGCCACGCAAGGCACTGGGAGGTTTGCCAGGGCGTGCTGTTGAGACCGAAATACCTCGCACGCGCTCGCCAGGTGGCGGGCGTTCTCATTGGACACGGATTCGAAGACGTCCTAGCGACCGTCGACTTGGGGCGGCTGGTTCCCGGGCGACGAAGACCGCGGCGCCCGCCCCAGGAGCTCTCGCATGAGCGTGCCAAGCACCTCCGGCTCGCCCTGCAAGAGCTCGGTCCGACTTACATCAAGCTCGGCCAGCTCCTTTCGACACGCTCCGACCTCCTTCCCCTGCCCTATATCGACGAGCTCTCCCAGCTCCAGGATCGCGTGGAGTCGTGCGAGTTCGCCCGGGTCAAGGAGGTATTGGAATCGGAGCTCGGCCAGCCGCTCGCCGAGGTCTTCGAGGAGATTGAGGAGACACCGGTCGCGTCCGCGTCGCTCGCTCAAGTTCATCGGGCCAGACTTCGACCCGACCTTTGGGTGGAAGGGCCTCCCCAGGTGGCGGTCAAGGTGCTCAAACCGGGGCTGGAGGCCAATGTGGAGACCGATCTCGCCATTCTCAAGGAAGTCGCCCGCATGGTCAGCCGATCCAGCTACGGAGAGCGCTATGACTTCCCGGGTCTGGCGGCGCAGCTAGAAAGAACCCTCACCGCCGAAATGGATCTCAGGAACGAGGCACGAAACGCCGAGCGGCTCCGAGCTTCGCTCAAGGAGTTCACCCACCTTCGAGTTCCGCAACACATGGTGGCGCTCAGCCGGCGGAAGGTCTTGATCTCCGAGTACGTTCGAGGGTCGCGACTGTCGGAAGCGGATGGACGGAGGAGGCCAGAGCTGGCGGACGAGCTGTGGAGGGGTTATCTCAAGCAGATATTGGTGGACGGAGCCTTTCATTGCGATCCTCATCCCGGCAACGTCCTGCTCGACGAGCAGGGGCGCGTCGCTTTACTGGACTATGGGATGGTGGCATTCCTGTCACGAGAGACCCAGCTCCGATTGATGGCTCTGCTCCTGGCATTGGCGGAACGAGACGGCGACCGCGTGGCAGAGGCCTGCGCGGAGATGGGCATCCCGGGGCCGCAGTTCCGGGAGCGGCGGTTCAAGGGCGATGTCGGCGCGCTGGCGGCTCGGTACTCCGGGGTCAGCATGGGGGAGTTGCCCCTGGGAAAGGTAGTGCAGGCGTTGGTCTTGATCTCCTTTCGCCACGACATACAGATACCGTCCGAAATGATGCTGCTGGGGAAGACCCTCCTCCATTTGGAGCCCATCTGTCGCCAACTGGATCCGGAAATGGATCCGGTGGCCACCATGCGCGAGATGGCCGTTTCCCTGCTAGGACAACAGATTTCTCGGGACCTCAACGCCCCCCGGTTGCTAGCGGTGGGACTCGAGCTCCGTTCTCTACTCAGCGAGGTACCGGCGAACCTGCGTCGGGTACTGGGAAGAGCCTCCAGTAACGAGCTTCGTTTGGGAGTGCAGATCGACAAAACGGAAGAGTTGCAAGCCGCGATTCAGAAAGTGGCCAGTCGCATCACCCTCGGCCTCATTACCGCTGCGCTGATCGTCGGCTCGGCTCTTCTGCTGAACGTGGAGGCGGGGATGCAGCTCTGGGGCTACCCGGTGTTCGCCATGGTGGGCTTCATTCTTGCCGCCGGCCTCGGCTTGTACCTGGTGGGCAAGATCATCCTGGTGGACAAGTATTGAGCATGAAAAAAGGAGGCCCATCCGGGCCTCCCTGAGACGCCTGTTAAGCTGTCAAGCCTGCTAGGCCTGTTAAGTAAGACAACTTCCCTTAGCGCATCCCCGCAGTAGGGGCAGCGTCCGCCACCTCCCGATAGGTCGTCTCCGTCGTCTTACCCTGCATGCCGAGGAGCTTCCCGTCGCGTTCGCTGTCACGATGCATGGGCTCCAGTCTGACGTCGATACCACGCTCGAACTTGTTTTGCAGGCGTTCGTAGACGTCCCCGACTTTCATGACGTAGTCCCGCGTCTCCGTCGCCGCCTGACTGCTACCGGCGCGAAGGTATCCGGCATTGAGCGGTCCGCCGTTGTACTCGGCGAGTACCATCCGCTCATCGTTGTACGCCGTGAAAAGGATGTCCAGGTACAACGCGGCCATCTCGGTGTTCTTCTCTGGGTCGTACAACATCTCGTCCGAATACTCCCAGTTCAGTGTTCGGGCCAGGAGCCGCCCGGTGGAGGGCCATATCTGATAGAGACCCTTGGCATTGGCGTGGCTGGTCGCCGTAGGGTTGTAGCCGCTTTCGACGATTCCCACCGCGAGAAAGATGAGTGGATCGACCGATGGATACTTGTCCGATGCGTGGAGTATGAGCCGAGAGTACTCGTAGGCCTGGTTGAGGCTGACTCTCTGATTGGCCTTCATGATTTCGTCCCGTATCCCGATCAAGAGTTGCTGCCGCCGGGAGTCGAAGCTGATGCCCGCATCGAGGCTCTGAAGTTTCTCCTCGACCCGGTGCACGCTGACACCCAGCTCCCGATTGAGCTCTCCAACGCGGTGGAAAGCGTAGAACGCAATGCCGATGGTGATCAACAAGAGAAACGACATACACAGCAGAGCGATTGTCTGCCAAGTGGGAGCTCGACGAAGCGATATAGGTGTGGCAGTTTTGCTGGGGCGAACACCCGAGGGCACCTGCTCGAGCGACAGCTCCTCCGACAAGTCGATGACGTGCATTAGATCCTTTCTGGTCTTTGCCATCAAGAAGCCTCCGTCAACGGAGTTAGACGACCCTCAAAGAGCGATTCCCCTAAACGACTGGGACCGACGCGTCGATATCGCTCCTTGGAGCTCGTGGTGGTTGCACCCGCTGCCGTTCGCTTCCCCCACCAGGCTCTGCCGGAGGGCGCGCCATGCGAACAGCCGCTGAAACCCCTCTGGGTGCTGTACAGCGGGAGACGATAAGAGTCTAAAGAATCCAACCGTTAATGAGTTCACAGGGCTTCCTTGATTGAGATCAAAGTATCGAGAACCAGACTGCTCTCACGTGCATGCTCCAATCCAGGGCAGCTGAAACCCGAGGGCCCACACCACATCCTGGGCCCTGAGCTATCGAACCCCCCTATATGTAGGCGATGACGCGGGATTATAGCATCACGCCAGGCCCCAGTCTACGAGAAAGCTGTCGGACATCCAAAACGTTGTGGCTGCATTTTCGGTGTGGGGATTCTCCAACAACCCCTTATCGATGATTGACTAGTCAGTTAGTAAATCACTAAAACCAAATGGTTTAGACTTGATAGCTAGATTTGACTCGAGGCCACCCTGAATACTCCCCATGCGCCCATTCCTATCAGAGAGACGATAAAAACCACGGCAAGCACCCTGCCGAGGCGTCCTTTGGTGGACAGCCAGGCTGCGGTAAGCCCCAAACCCACACTGATCGGGGCCATGACGAAGTAGTGGTGTTTGAGCAGGAAGTTGAAGAACAAGTCGAACCCACTGAAGAGGATGAGAATACTGGCCCAGAGGAGTAGGAGCGTCCGGGCTGGAGAACGCTGCGGCAATCCGAGGCCAACCACGCCCACCAGGGGGAGCGCCGGCGTTCCATAGGTAAACGTCAGCTTACGGGGAGCACCGACCACACGACTCCACAGGGTCGGCCCCTCTGCCTGGGAGCCCGCAGTTGCCAGGATCCGGGGCAGAGACTCGTTCCAGAAGGGTAGCGTCCAGTGAATGTAGTAAAGAAGGAAAGCGGCCCCCGCCGCAGCGAGCGTGGCGGTTGCCAAGGCTCGGGCTGGACGGGGAGCGCCGCGGTAGAGAAGCGGGGTGGCGAGAGCGAGAACGAGAGTGGTAAACAGCAGGGACGCCGTGTAGGAAAGGAAACAAAGCGTCAGCAGGACGGTTGCTGCCCACCAGGTGGATCTCTCGGGCAAGCGCTCGAATCGAAGCGCCACAAAGGTAATGGCCAATGTGGCGGCCCAGCAACCGAACAAAGTCAGGAGATGTCCAAGCTCCAGCAGTTGGAAAGTCGGGGGTAGGCTCACGGCGGCGATGGCCGCCGCTGCTCCGGCGCGTGCGCTCCCCAGGCGGGTGGCGAGAATCGCTGCTGCCATGGCGATGGATGCCAGCATGGAAGCCAGCACCGTCTTCTCCAGGGCGTAGAACCACTCGTGAGGAAAGGCCGCCAGCGGGGCGATCGCCGTGTGGTAGAGGCAGGAGTGAGGGATCACGAGATTGCCCCACTGCTTCTGAATGCTCAACATGTTTTCCGGAGAAGGTAGGTAGTAGGTCAGGAATCGGCCTTGCCAAATCTCCTCGGCGATCGAGGAGTGGTAAGAAAAATGACCCCCCTGGTAGAGGGGGAAGAGCGTGGCTGCCGACCAAGCGACGAAGCCAGCGGAGACTGCCGCGATGGCGGCGGGATGGAGGACCGGTATCCATCCGTACCGGGCGAGGACACGGATGGCACCCGCCGCCAGAGACGCCACTCCCAGCCCGGCGGCGGTGGCGCCGAGAAAAACGGGAAAGAACGGGATGGTGAGGACGGGCGCCAGGATCAAGGCGACGAGCTCGGCGAGCAGAAAAATGCCGGCCAGCCCCGCGCAGGCTCCGAGACTCAGCCCACTGGCGCCGCAGGCCGCCAGGAAGAGCAGGCTCGCTCCTACCACCGAGGAGACCGTTCTCAAGGAGGGGAAGCTTCTCCCGCGGTCGATTCGGATGCGGTCTATGCGCAAGGCCAGCGGGTCGGACGCGGAAGGCAGCTCGATCTCGAGTCCAGACCGCCAACCCCAGGGGGCAAAGGCACCGAACGAATGCTCACTCCAGGAGGAGTCGACCGGAATCACCAGCTCCGCCTTGCCGACGCGGGCAAGTACCAGGGATTGGGCCGGACCGGCGAGTTGGGCGGTCATGGCGATCGTCCACTGGCCGCCCCCGAAATCGCGCAGGTCGATGACGGCGCCGGGAAGCGCCTGACGAAACCTCACTCCCTGTGCTTGATCGAAGCCAGCGAACTGGCGAACGAGCGTGGTCTCCTCGCCTGAGCCTAGGTCGATGGTGAGCGAAGGGCGGGCCAGATACGAAGCGGTGACGCCGAGGATCCCGGCGAGCGCCAGACCGGCCGCCTGTCTTCTGGTCAAGAGTCTCAGACCTCGCATTCCGGAACGGAAGGCCTCCAAGAGAGCCTCCACCAAGAGTCGGGATGTGTTGGGGAGGACGACCCCTGCCGCCACCGCCAGAACGAGCGCCCCCAACAGCGCCGGCGACAAGAGAGCCGCGTATGGCCTGGCAAAGGCAAAGCCAAGGGCCCAGGCGCTGGCTGCAAGCAACCCGATGTGGAAGGCTCGTCGTCGTGGCAGCCCGGCTCGCATGAAAAGACCGAACAGCAGGAGCAGACCGAGGGTCGTGGTAAGGAGCTGCCGCACGGGGGCCCAACCAGCTCGAATGATGGGGCCCTCGGGAATGAGTCTCACAGCGTGAACCCGCACCCCCAAGGCGCGCCGATCCGAAGGGCCGGGGGTGAAGGTCTCCGAGCGGAAGAGAACCTCGAGATCCGAGCTCCACCATCCTCGCGTCGTGGTTTGGAGCGACAGTGTCTCGACTCCCCGAGCCGGGCGCGCTTGGACCGAGGCGTCACCGGATTGAATGACCAGCAAGGGCGGCTCCTGGCCTCTCGGCCGGAAGCCTGAGATGTCCGACTCGATGCGGAGGGCGAGCCCCGGTCCGGGGTCAGGAAAAACGACAGAGCTGCGATCCCGCGTCCAGCGGTAGCGACCCTCGGCACCATGGAAGTTACGAACGCTCAGGGCAGCGAGCAGTCCCGAGCCGGGCTCGATGACCATGGTTGTTCGGAACAGATAGCCCGAGTTCACTGCCAGAAGCGACGCTAGGGTCAGCCAGAGAAGCTCGGGCAGTTTCGTCCAGCGACTCAATGGTTCTATGACCTTGCTCAAACTCACGGGTACGGTTGCGATAGAGCAGCCTGAGCCGCAGTATGTCTCGTTACCGTGAAGGTGTCGATGCCGAAGGGACGTTTTTCGAGGGTGCGGCGACCGCGCCGTCCGGAGTCCATAGACGGAGGGGTCCGCCTGAAGGTCATTCTCTCAGGGGACGCGAAGACTAGGTTGGTTTAGTCTTATTCTTTGGACGTGCTGGAAGCACTCGCCGCAGGGCCGCTCTTGGAGCGGTTATCTTCAGGTTTGGCTGTTTTAGAAGTGCTTTCCGAGCTCTTCTCGGAGTCAGGGGCCGGTGAGGCCTGGCCTTTGCGAGCGTAATCCGTAATGTACCAGCCGGTTCCCTTGAACTGAATGGCTGGAGAAGATAAGAGCCGTTCCACTTTACCTTCGCACTTCACGCAAACCGTTAGCGGCGAATCGGCCATCTTCTGCAGCATTTCGAAGCGGTGGCCGCGCGTCTGGCATTCGTACTCATATAAAGGCACGTACCTTTATAGCATGAACCGACACTTTCGTCAAATGCTTGGTCTGAAAGGCGTTATATGCCCAGCTTTGACGTGGCCCCGGGGGCTTCACCAGGCTTCGAGGAGTCGTCGGAGCAAGACGAGCTGCCCCAGGTGATACGAGTTGTGATCGGCGATCAGCAAAGCCTCGCGCAGAACAGTCTGCCCCGTCCCGCCCGGAATCGGAGCATAAGGGTCGGTAGCCGGGTCTTCGACCAGCCGCAGGAAGGCCTCGAGGTCGGACCGGAAGCCGCTGACGCTCCGATCCCACGACGTTGGCTCCGGTGGTGCCACGCCATCCGGCCAGTATCCCTTCGGGAACTTCGGCGAGACGTGACGGGGATTCCGGCTGAACTCCAGGATGTCCCATTGCGCGATCCGAAGATGCTCGAGAAGCTGCCAGGCGGAGTGGGGAACACCCGCCGGCCTTTTACCCTGGAGCTCCAAGGGCAGATCCGAGAAGGCTGTCTCGAAGTCCACGTGCGCCCGCTTTCCGGTCAGTAGCCTGACCAGATGTTTCCGCAACAGCTGATCTTGGTTCACGAGTTCTTCCCTCCTCACGTGGCGCGGGACGGCGCAGGATGTGCCGTTAGACTCCACGCTATCCAGGCGGCCAGAGCGCCTGCCAAGAGGCCTGCCGGAACGTCGACCGCATGATGGTAGCGCGTATAGACGCAGGCGAGGCTCATCCCGACGGCGAAGAAACCCAACACGAGAGCGGCACGTCGATGAGAGGCCGCCAACCCGAGCACCATCCCCCAGCTTCCGCCGACGTGCGAGCTGGGAAAGCATCCTCCCGAAACGGCTCCTCGTTCGATGATCCACTCGACGATGGGAGTGAAGAGGATTCCCTCGAACTTGGGGAGCCCTGCCATCAGCTCGGGGTTCTCCCAGGGTCCGCGGGCGGGAAGCCAGGGGTACCAGAGAAAGCAGAGAAAAAAGGCGATCACCGTGGAGGTGATGGCGGTCTCGAAGCCGGGGCCGGGTTGTCCGGTCGTTCCTTTGGGTCCGAACCAGGCGACGATCACTCCGCCGATGACTATGAAGTAGTAGGAAAAATAGAAGGCGTGAAGGATCTCGTCCTGGGGTAGACCCACCCAGCTCGACATGAAAAGCGCCGGAAGCTCTCCGAAGAGCCAGCGATCGGCGGCGTATAGATTCGGTTCGAACCAATAAGGCGCGGCGGGCGCGATGGCGTTGACGGTTTGCTGGACCTCCTCGAAGTAGAGCACCACCAGCAGCAACGGGTAGGCGTATCGAAGAAAGCGGGCGCCTCCTCTGAGTACGTATCGCCAGAGTGGCTCGTCGGCAGTGGCCGTCTCCCAGCGGGCGCCGCGCGGCGGGAGGAAGAATACCAGGAGAACTACCAAAGCGTGAAGGGCAACAAGGGGCACGGGGTCGGCGATGTTCTGGTGGCAGGCGAGAATGAGGAGAGCGGTGAGCACGGTATAGAGGATGACCGACCCGTCGAGGATCGCCCACGGGTGTATCCCCTTCCATCGACCCCTTTCACGAGCCAAGCGGTCGTTCTGGCTGTCGATGGGCACGTTCTTCATGAGTGCTAGAACTTCCAACCCAAAGACGTGCTCACGCTGAAGTCGTTCTTCGCGACGTCTTCGATGGGAGGATCATAGACGTTTACAGTCGTTCACGGGGTAGGAAGCTACCGGTTGGCGGTGAAGCGGGGCGAGCGCCCCCTCACGGACACGGTTCGGGGTTAGTCTCCGGCCTGCCGATATCGCCGCGGGTGCCGCACC
>Ga0209002_10000181_pt1 | contig 45793 bp, 45 predicted proteins | sample Rifsed16ft2_FD_184010 | JGI IMG/M metagenome (GOLD analysis project Ga0209002, IMG submission 184010) | Soil microbial communities from Rifle, Colorado, USA - sediment 16ft 2 (version 2) | ecosystem: Environmental > Terrestrial > Deep subsurface > Rock core/Sediment | place: Rifle, Colorado...
AGGCTCGATGGGGAAGATTCTGCAAGAGCTGGTGCGGAAGGGGCTGCTCGCGTCTCGGCGCGGGCCGGGCGGCGGGTTCCGCCTGGCGCGTCGCCCCCAACTGATCACCCTGCGGGACATCGTCGCTGCCGTCGATGGGCTGGACCATTTCCTGGAATGTGCGGTGGGCCTGGAACGCTGCGCCGACGATGCCCCCTGCCCGCTGCACCACACCTGGAAGGGATTGCGCGGCCGGATCCTGAGCTATCTGGAGACGACCAGCGTGGCCGAGATGGCCCGAGCCGTGGCCCGCAAAAAAGAATTGGTGCGGCGAAAAGGTCGGCGCAAGGCCTGACTCTCAGGCCGGCTGGCGCCGCGGCTCCCTCCAGCGACTACTTCTGACCAGGTTCCCCGGGGCGCAACAGCCGAATCAGTGACCACATGCTCTGTTCAAGGGCCCGATGGAGATCGAGGAAAGCTCGGTCATCCACTTTGATCCGGCCGTCCAGGACATCCTGCCGAATCTCGGACAATATCGAAGTGGCGCGTCTCAAGCGGGCTCGAGCCAGCACACGAGGGAGGCTTTCTTCTTCCCGGCCTGTTTTGCTTTCTTCGGTCAGAAAGGTAATCCAAAGGATCGAGCGTAGGGCGTCAACAGCCTCCTTCACGCCTTCCAACTCTTCCAGTTCGATGGTCTTTGCTGCCAGCTTTGCCTCCACAGTGCCAAGCCGCTCTTGAAGTAGCCTTACCGATGCTAAGAGTTCAGGGTGTTCCATGCACAAGCCTCCGTTGTCCTGGTGGCTGATCCACAACTGAGGGTGGGGCACAAACAGCGAGCACAGAATGGTACGTCGGCCTCAAATTCGGAACTTCGCAGTCCCATGTCGTTTTGGAATTCAAGCGCGTGGGCTTGCCGCATCCAGGAGAGTCCAACGATGTGCACCAGCGCCTTCTGGATCAAAGACGCCGGCCCGAGTGCCGGATTCGCCACCGTAAAGAATGCGAACAGCGCCTGGTTGCCCTTGCCAGCGAGACGGAAGGGGGGCTTGTCCGCCGGACTGAAGGCGGGGTGGCGCAGGGCATCCCACTTCGGGCAGGCATCGGCCACGGCGGGATTGTTCGGTTGAGAACTTTTCTTGCCCGGCCGAACAGCCTGTGCCCGAAAAGTTGCATCGGAGGGAAAGAAGGGGCTTTTCCCCGGGGTGGGATTCGAGCACAATAGAGCCACCTCCGCAGCGCCAACCAGGAGGCAAGAGTGAAAAGCACGAAGAGCGGACTAGGTGTGATTCTTTCCGTCCTGCTGGCCTTTCCGATCTCAGTGTGGATAGCGCCGGCGCAAGCAGCCGAGTACACCGTGCCGCAGGGCACGCAGATGCGGCTGATCTTGCAAAATAGCCTGAACACAAAGACTGCCCAGGAACATGACCAGTTCACCGCTACGCTGGCCGAATCGGTCCGGGTGGGGGATCGCGTGATTTTCCCGGCCGGATCAACCGTCAAAGGCGAGGTAACGCTCGTCGAGCGGGCCAAGCGCTTGTCGCCCTTTCGCAGCAAGGCTGCGCTCCATCTTCGCTTTGAGGCGGTTCACACGCCGGCCGGGCGCGACTATCCGTTGATGGCCAGTCTCGTTTCCGTCCATGACCCCGGAAAAGACACCGAGCAAAGTTCATCCAAGGCAAAACCAAATGAGGAAGGAACGATCCAGGCAAAATCGGACGTCAAGAGGGATGTTCTGACCGGCCTGGGAGCGGCGGGTGGCGGGGCCCTGGTGGGAGCGATTTTCGGTCACGTGGCGCGCGGGCTGGCTATCGGCACCGCCGGCGGGGCGGCGTACGTCCTGGCGAAGAAGGGCAAAGAAGTCGAGCTGCCTCAAGGATCAGGGATGGTCATCCGCATGGATCGCGCCTTGACGATCCCGCAGTAAACCAGATCCCGGGTTGCTGCCTGGCCGGGGCGAACGGACTTCGCCGGCCCGCCGCGGGTCGCGGCGAGCGTGCACTTCCGTGCGAGCGCGACGAGCGGCCGGTCTGCCATTCCTGGCAGCCAGGCAGGCGTCTCGCATCCCCGGGACCTGCCCCGCTGGGCGGGCAAGAGTGTCTTCTATCAGGGCAAGGAGAACGTGAGTTTGCTGGTGGAGACGTTGTCCAGGCGATCGGACAGGCGCAGCGCCACCGTGTGCTCCCCCGGAGCGACGGGCTTCATCTCGAAGGCGTAACTCTCTTGCGGCGAATCGGTGGCGGCGCCTTCCGGCACGAGCTCGAGCCAATCGCCGGCGTCGAGGCTGTATTGAGCGAGTTTAATGGGAGAATAGGAATCGCGGGCGTCAAAGAGGATTTTGATGCCCGTTTTTGTTTTTTCGTAGCGAAGGTTCAGGACTGCCGGTGGAGTGTTGTCAATTTCAAATCGGTCGCTTAACTTTTCTGCCCTCAAAGCCAGTTCCGGGGGATTCGAAGGGGAATCGGAGGCGACAAGTTTGAGGTAGTAGGCCCCGTCCGCCATGGTGGTGCTGTCCCAGGCATAAAACTTTTCGCTGAGCTTGTCCTTCAAGAGCTTCCAATTCTTCTCGCCCTCGCCCCGATAATAGATCGAAAAGATAAGGTCATCCTCGTTGTCGTCGTGAGCGCTCCAGAGCACGCTTTGCGTGCCCTTCTGAGGCACCGCCTGGGGCGGCACTTCAAAACGCGGGGCGTTTGGTTGCTCTTGCTTTTTTCGTGTCGATCCTGGTCCGCCGCCTTCGGGTAAAGAGAGTTGAGCGGAGGGCGGCTGCGCTTGCACGGGAAAGCCTTGCACTTTGATGCCCGGCGCTTGCACCGCAATGCTGTCCATTTGGGGAGCGACGTTGCGAGGGAGGTAGGCCAACTCGACCCAGGAGAGCGATGGAGTCTTGCCGGCGCGCGACTTGAAGACAGCTTTCCACTGGATGAACCGCGCCTTTGGACTCGAGATGACTTCGCCGGTCGCCCGGCTGAATGGCCCCGCCCAGGCGCTCCAGTTGTTCTCCGGATTAGAAGTGTTGCCGCTGCGAGTGAAGAAGGTCACTCCGGAGTCGGTGGCGCCGTTATCGCCCCACCATCGGATTTGACCCCATTGAGAAAAGATTTTGGCGTCAAATACCTGCGAGGTCAGGCTGCCCTCGATTTCGTATTCCGGGTCAAGCTCGAAGATTTTGCCGGGATTGGCTGTGCAGAGATAGATTTTGCCTTCACCGGTGTTGACAAGCCCGGTTACCTGGGCGGCGGAAGTCTTGGCAAGATTTTGGAAAAGATCTTCTGATTCGACCGCGACAATTCCCCCGCGATTGCCGGTGGCCACCAGCACGTGACCGTCGCGCCACGGCCCCAGCCCATAGACCAGGTCGTCGCGCGAGCTCCAGATTCTTTGAGGAAAACCATCGGGTGCAAGGCGATAGACATCGCTGCCGCCCGGCAGGGCGGGGAAGAGCGCAAAGGCGGGCCCGGCGAGAATCTGCTGGGGAACGGCGGTGATGGTAGCCTGGCCGGTCGAGGGAACCACTACCGTGGTGCTGATGGCGGGCCCGCCGGGAATGGTAGGAATCATGCCCGGGATGGCGAGAACTTTTGCTTTCTCGCCCATGGCCCCGGCATAGATGTTTCCGGCGCGGTCCACGGCCAGCGCTGAGATTTCCTTCTTGGGTGCCTCGTAGAGGACAAAGCCCTGGCCGGCGGGCGTAACTCGGAGGATCAGACCGTTGGGCTCCGTTCCAGCCAGCAGGTATCCCTCGTGAACCCAGGCGAGCACCCGGATGTGGGTTTCCTCGCTCTTGTAGAAAGGCCCGGCCTTGCCATCGGGCTTTACGCGAAAGATCTCACCCTTGTCGCCGGTGGCGACGTAGAGGTTGCCCGAGCCGTCGAATGCCATGTCCCAGATGTACCGCGTTTTTGGATCAAAGAAGATTTCTGACTTGCCGTCAGGCTGGATGCGATAGACCTTGCCATCCGGCGAGGTCCCGGCGTAAAGGTTGTCTTTGCCGTCAATGGCCAGCGCCTGCACCGCCAGCTCCTGCGATTGAAAGACCACCGTTATTTTGCCCGCAGCATCGATCCGAAAGACTTTGGCGCTGGTGCCGCCGGCGGCGTAGAGGTTGCCGGCGGAGTCGCGCCGCACCGCCCAAAGGTAAGCCGCATCGGGAGCCGCCACTTCGCGGAATTTCGGCGCCAGGACAACCTTGCCGTCGCTCCGGACGGCGACGCCTCTGGCGGTCCCCTTGTCAAAATCGTCGTAGCTCGACTGCTTCCAGAGTCGAGTTTGCTCGGCGTGAGCAGGCAGTCCGCCGCCGGCGGGGATGCCGCCAATCATGACGGCGGCCAACAGAAGTGATTTTTTCATCGGAAGACGGCCTCGGCGAAATAGGTATGCGCGCATGCGTTCGCGGCAAAAATCCGATCCCGATTTCATTTGACGGTGATCGTGACCGATTGCAATCCGGTGACGATGCTCTCCAGGGCGACCGACCATTCAGCAAGCGCGGATTCGCGCAGGATGGTAGCGCCGCTTGGCATACGGCCCCGGTCCAGCACGTTGATTTCGGACAGGGGCACGTTGGGCAGAACCTTGTCCTGAACCAGCAAGGTCGGGCTTGGCTGCACCAGGGTGACATAAAGGCGATCATTGCGCCGCTCGCGGTTGATGACGGCAATGAGCTGCTCAAGACTTTGCAAGCGTCTTTCCAGGGCGAAGGGCATGCGGTTGAGGGTTTCGCCGTCGGAAACCAGGATGCGTAAATCGCCTTTGAACGCCTGAGGGGGAATGGTAATGGGGATCTCCCGTACAAAGCTTGCGCCGCGGTAAGGCCGGAGCATCACTCGGATGCGCAGTTCTTCGCCCGGCATCACCTCGCTCTTGTCGCTCCATGCGTTCTGAATTTCAGCCGAGAGTCGCTGGGGCAGGAACTCCACGCTCAGGTGGACGGCGGTAACGTCGGGGCTCTCAAACGGATTGTTGAATATCCGGCCAAAAAGGGCGGCAACGGAGGTAGCCACCTGGGAGGCATCCGGGCCGCCGGCATCGCCCGGGGCGAACATGTTCTCCAGCGCGATGTGGCTGTGGTTGCGCAGCTCGATGCGGCCGCGCAGTCGCAGCGTGCTGCCCTCGCCATATTCAGGATTGCCGGCAAGTCCTTGGAGCGTGCTGACCGCGACCAGCAGCGGAGTAATCTTGGGGTGCTGCGCCACTCGAATGTGAAGCGCCTTCTCAAAACGCGGGCCGGCAAGGCGCAGTTCCACCGGGATCATCGGCGGGGCCGGTCCGAGCCGTCCGGCAAGCCCCGTCAGACGATCTTGCTCGATCGCGCCGATGGTTTCGCCCAGGTTGGCGATTTTGGTGGATGCCATGGTTGAAGCCAGCGTATAGACGAACTCCGCCCGCGCCATCGGAAGCTGGACTGCGCCGAAACCAAGCAAGGGGTGGCCAAAGGCATACACCCGATCGCCATCCACGTAGCTCACCGTGCCGGCACCATGAATCGCCAGATCGCCGCTGACAAGCACCGCGCTGATCCCATCGCCGGGTTTTACCGCTTTTGGCGCACCGGCCTGGGAGCTGGTTCCGCCCTGGACGGCTGAGAATCCGAATTGGGAAAAGTCACCCGCGAAGCGCTGCATGACCGCCCGGTCGAACCCGGCAAAAAGGAGCGGTGTCTCAATCGGAACAAGGTAGTTGCCGGCGCCGCTGCTCGCAGGGCCATAGCTTGAAGCGATGGGCTCAGGCAAAGGATAGCGGGCGGTTGCCGGCCCGGCCGCTTGAGGTGCTTCGCCGCCGGCCCGAAGCAATTGTTCGATGGGCGTGATGCCGGCCAGAGCTTCTTTGGCGAAGATGCCCAGGCGAAGAGAAAGGGCGCCGACAATCTTGCCGTCCACGTAAACCGGGCTTCCGCTCATGCCCCCGGCCACGCCGGTAAAATCCATGCGCGGTCCGCTGAGCCGGCTCAGGATGATGTGCTGCTTCGGACCCAGCAAATTCTCGAGCACGGCCAGGATTTCAACATCAAAGGCTTCCACCTTGTCGGCTTCAAACACGGTGTAGCCGACGCCCTTCATACCGGGCCGGACTTTATCGAGCGGGAGTATCTCAGTGGCCCCAGCCGGCGCGGCGGCCAGGAAGAGGATGGCACAAGCTACGAGGGAACGAAGCATGAACTCCTGCGACCGCTCCTGTCGATGCCTGCCCAGCGCCACCCTCCACGCCCATCGGATGGATGCGCATGCGCGTCCGGAGCGACCTGCGCAAACCGGCATCATAGCGTAGGCAGAGCAGGGAATCAAACGAGCCTCTGCGTTGACAAGCCAGGAACCCTCGGATAGGCTGGGGAACTTTGTTGAGCCCCAGGAGGCTGACTGAATGGCTCGCTATTTGGTGACGGGAGGGGCTGGCTTTATTGGATCTTCCATCGTTGAGGAATTGGTTCAGCGCGGCGAATCGGTCCGCATGATTGACAACCTTTCGAGCGGAAAGCGCGCCAACCTGGAAGCAATACTTGACAAAGTGGAACTGATGGTTGCTGATATTTGCGATGGTGAAGCCATGAAACGGGCCTGCCAGGGCGTGGATTTTGTGATTCACCTGGCAGCGTTGACTTCCGTTCCCCGATCCGTGGCTGATCCAGACACCACCCACCGGGTCAACGCCACCGGCACATTGGGGGTTCTGCTGGCGGCGCGCGATGCCAAGGTTCGCCGGCTGGTCTATGCGGCTTCTTCCTCGGCCTATGGCGACACCAAGACCTTGCCCAAGGTGGAGACCATGCCGCCGGTGCCCATTTCGCCCTACGGCGTTGCCAAATACGCGGGCGAGCTCTACTGCCAGGTTTTTTCGCGGGTGTATGGTCTGGAGGCGGTGGCTTTGCGCTATTTCAACATTTTTGGCCCGCGGCAGGACCCCTCTTCGCCTTACTCGGCGGTGCTTTCGAAGTTTATTACTGCGGTGCTGAAGGATGAGCCGCCGGTGGTTTATGGCGACGGCAATCAAACTCGCGACTTCACCTACGTCGCCAACGCGGTGGATGCCACCTTGCGCGCTTCCACTGCTCCCGGCACGATGGCCGGAGAGGTCTTCAACGTGGGCACGGGCGGGCGCCATTCGCTGAACGAGACGCTTGAGATTCTGGCGCAGATCTCCGAGAGGAAGATTAGCGCGAAATATGAGGCCGAGCGGCCGGGGGACATCCGTGATTCGCTGGCCGATATTTCGAAGGGGCGCCGGCTGCTCGGCTACGAGCCGGCAGTGGACTTTGAAAAAGGCCTGCGCCTTACTTACGATTGGTACAAGAACAACCTTAAAGCCTTGGCCTGGTAACCGAGCCGGTACGCGCTGGCCCGATGCGCGCTCGCTCGAGAAACAATGCGCAGGCCTTGCCGGCAAACGGCCCATGCCACGCTCGCGCCGGGCGTTTCCTTCCGGATCCCGCAGGGACGTATGCACTCCGAGCCGAAGAGCACCCAGGTCATCTATCCCGCCAGGCGAATCCTCGGCAGTCTTGACCTGCCGGGGGACAAGTCTATCTCGCACCGCTACGCCATACTAGCCGCTCTGGCCGAGGGAAAAAGCGAGATCGAGCATTTCTCCTCGAGCCGCGATTGCCAATCCACATTGAACTGCCTCCATGCGCTGGGAGTCCCTTGGAGCAGGGAAGGCGATCGAGTGGCGATCGAAGGGGTCGGGCTCGGTGGCTTGCGAGCCGCCATCCTATCGGGGCGAGCGCCGCCGGTGAGGCTCGATGCCGAAAATTCCGGCACCACGATGCGGCTCCTGGCCGGCGTCCTATCGGGGCAGCCGTTTGATTCGGCGATCGTTGGCGATGCATCGCTCAGCCGGCGGCCGATGGGGCGAGTGATCGAACCCTTGGCGCAAATGGGCGCTTCCATCCGGGCACGGGAAGGAAATTTCGCGCCGCTTGAAATCTTCGGGCGTCCTCTGCACCCCATTCGCTACGCCTTGCCCATAGCCTCCGCCCAGGTAAAGTCCGCCATTCTGCTGGCTGGCTTGTTCTGCGACGGCGAGACGGTTGTGGAGGAGCCGGTGCCGACGCGCGATCACCTTGAAATTGCCTGGCAGCAGTTCGGCGGCAAGATTCAAAGGAGAGGAGGCACGATCGCGGTAGCCGGCCGCGCTCGTTTGCTCGGCCGGAAACTCTCTTGCCCGGCTGATCTTTCGTCCGCGATTTTTTTCGTCGTGGCGGGGCTGTTGTTACCGGACACCAATCTGGTCCTGCACAATGTGGGGCTGAATCCCACGCGCACGGCGGTGCTCGATTTCTTGGCCCAGATGGGGGCGGCGGTGCGCATCATGACGCTTGGCGAAGAAAATGGCGAGCTTGCCGGCGACCTTCATGTTTCGGCTGGTCCCATCATGCGTGGTGGCGTGATTGAAGGGAAAATGGTTCCCGCGATGATTGACGAGCTGCCGGCATTGGCGGTGCTGGGAACAGCGGCCGAGCAGGGCATCGAGATTAGAGACGCGCAGGAGCTGCGCGTGAAAGAGAGCGACCGGATTGCGTTGCTCGCGTCGAATCTCCGTCGCATGGGCGCCAGCGTGGAAGAACGTCCGGACGGCCTCAAGGTGCCGGGAAAACAGCGACTGCGCGGCGCGGAGATTGACCCTCAAGGCGACCATCGCCTGGCGATGGCCTTTGCCGTCGCGGCCCTGGCCGCCGACGGCCCCACTACCATTCTGGGCAGCGAGTGCGCCGACGTTTCGTTCCCGGGCTTCTACGAGAGTTTGGAAAAAGTTGTGGAACGCGGATGAGAACAGACGACGTAGCGCCGGCCTCTGGCCGGCATTCTTCTCTAGGTCTCGCCTTCTTTGCGGAGGCGGATGGTGCCGTAGGTGGTGCTCAAGGAGATCTGGGGGCCGCGAGTGCCGACGCGGCCGGTCAGAGTTGTTGTTGCGCCGCTTTTGGAGAGCTTGAGGTTTTCGCCGGAAAAGTCGCTCACGATTTCTCCGTTCGAACGCGCGACGGCATTGATCTGGAAGGAGCTGTTGACAGGCAGAACGAGCTCAATGTCGCCGGATTCGTTCGTCACCTGAATATCCTGTTGGAGGGATTGGTGAGGGGTAAGACGAATATCGCCCCTGCGATTTTGAATCTGGAGCCGCCCGTCAAAATCTTCGACCTCAATGTCTTTGTTGTGGGTGACAAGATTCACGGCTCCTTCAGGCTTGATGAGGCGCAGGTCGCCGGAATCCATTTGCAGCGCGCCGCGGATGCGCTCGGAGGAGAGATCGGTGCGGCTGGAAAGGAAGTGGGTCAGCTTCGAGACATTTTTGATCTTGATCTCGCCAAAGAATTCGCCCTGGATGTTCACTTCACCCGCGATGTCGGCCAGGTCCAACTCATCGCCGCGCCCGGCAATGCGAAGGTTGCCTTCCAAATTGGCCGCCCGAATCGAGCCTCGAGATTGATCCACTTCGGTCTTGCCCTTGATCGCCTGCAATTCCACGTCGCCAAACCTTGAACTGAGACGGATCGCCCCGTGAATCCCGTTGATACGGATGTCGCCTCGATGGGCTGAGAGTTGCAAATCGGTTCTGACGGGAACCGTAACCTCGAGGTCCACGCGCTTCACGCGCCCGTGCCCGCCGGTGTCAAACTCGGGCCGGATTTCGAGCCCGGCCGGCGTCTCGGTAACGCCCATGTGCACCTGATCCGCCAATCGTTTGGCCTCTTCTTCTCGATCCGCCCCGATGCGCTTTCGGGCGACCACTCGCACTTCCGCTGCTTCGCCGGCGCGGATGACGAGCTCCCCCTGCGGGCTTGAGATCGTTACGGCGGCGCCTGCCTTGAGCGGCTGCGTAACCTGCTCGGTGAAGTCAAAGGTATCGCGGTAAACGTTGAGGTCGCTCAGATCAATCTTCCAGCCGCGGCGCACCCAGTCGCTGCGGTAATAGTGCGCAGCAGCAAGTCCCAACAGGATGACAAAGACGATTGCAAAAATCTCCCCACCAGTAATGACGGGGCCGGGGGCGCCGCGACGAAGGAAATATTCGAGCAGCCGGATGGCGCCAAGCGCGATCAGAAGGACGGGCCAATACTGGCCAAAGAATTGGCCGATCGGCAATTCCGGGTGTGCCCGCTTGATGAGCACGAAAGCACCCGCGCCGATAAGAAAGAGCGGCCAGAAGAGAGACCCGCGGCGAACCTGGCCGTTGCTCATTGCCGGTCTCCTTGACTCGAACCGGAGATGTGACCCGTTCGCGGCGCGAGATTTTCAAACAGTTTGAGCAGGCCGAGGGCAATAATCAAAATGGGCCAGAGGTCCTCGAAGCCATAGCGGTGGCTGAATTGGCCGACCAGGAAGAGGACCCCGGCAACAATGAAAAGGATCGGCCACGTGAGCGAGCTGACCGTGCAACAAGGGCAGGTGCAACGTGTCTCGGCCATGGCTGCCTCCTTATTGCCCACCCGGGCTCATGCGCTTGATGAGCAGGAACACACCGAGAAGAATCAGGGCCACCGGCCAAAAGTGAAACAGGCGGTCGAAAATGCCGAGGCTCTGCAAGAGAAAGAGCACACCGATGCCGATCAGAATGATCGGGCCGGTGGGAAACCGACCGGCTGCGACAGTGCCCCCGAGCGCCCAATCATCGGCGACCGGCATCCCGGCGCACTTCGCCTTGGCTGTCCGATAGGCGTCCACGACCATGTAAACGATGAAACCGGATAGGCCCAGGCCAAGGATGACAGCAATCCCCTCGCTGGGCCCCTGGCTCAAAAGGGCGATGATCCCGCCGAAAATCAAGATGTGAACCAGCCCCTTCAAGTATTGCCCGTTGTAAATGGCGCCGACACCGGGAATGAAACTGAGACCAAGGGCGAGGCCGGGATTGGGTGCCCCGGGGACAGCTGGGGCCGGCGTGGGAAGTGGTGGCCGGGGAGCAAGTACGGTAGCGGCCAAACAATCTTCGCAATAAATGACGCCGCGCACGTCGCGCTTGCACTCCTCACAGAGGGCCTTGCCGCAACTGCGGCAGTACCTGACCGCTTCCACGTCGTTATGAATCGCGCACTTCATTGAGCACTCCTTTGGGCAGCCGAATAGAGCGCCAGGAGTTGCTGGCTGCCGCCTACGCCGGAATTGCGTTCGCGTGGCTTGGGTTTGGTTTCCGGCTGCGGCTGGGCAGGAACGGCAGATTCCGGCTGGGTAATCTGCAGCCGCGACTGGATTTCGTAAACCACCCTCAAGTCACTGACGAACTTGGCCCCACGGGCGTAGGCAAGGTGCAAGTGGCGATTGACGTTACGATAGACTTGCGCCGGATGGAGGTCGGCTGCCCGCAAATCACGCGGGGAGACGCCCAGAGCGTGAAAGACGAACGTCGCGGAGAGCAAAGCCGCCGCCAGGCTCATGCCGAAGCGAGGTTCCAGGACCGGACGCATCCAACCGAGCCATCTCACCGGGCGCAACCAACCAAAGCCTTCCGGTTGACGACGTGGACCAAGCGTTTCCGTCAGGATCCTCTCGACCAGACGGGGCGGCGCCTCAGCCATTTCCATGGCGTGGAGCGCCTCGATGGCCGATCCCGCCTGATTGAGTAGAAGTTGGCAGCGCAAGCAGCTTTCCTGATGCTCGGCCAGGGAAGCCCGGTCAGCCGCGGAAAGCCGACCTTCCAGGTATTCGCTCAGCCCAGTCTCGAATTGTTCACAGCTCGAAGGCATCTCGTTAGCCTCTAACCCTCTATACGCTTTCCTACGCCCATTTGTTGCAAGACCCGTGCCAGTTCAATTCGTCCCCGATTGATCCGTGATTTGACCGTACCCTCGGGGATGTCCAAAACCCTTTGAATTTCAACGTATTCCAGGCCCTGTAAGTCCCTTAGAATCACAGCTTCACGGAGGTCAGGCGAGAGTCGAGCGAGGGCCCTTTGCACCTTTTCACTGAGCTCAGCTCGGCTGGCAAAAAGTTCGGGCGACGCCGCGTCACTCTCCTTCTGCTCGACTCCCTCCAACTGATCTTCAAGCGAGTCCGTGATCCGATCTTTCTTGGTCCGGCGATAATGGTCAATGAGAAGATTTCGAGTCACCCGCATGAGCCAGGTGGTCAGGTTGCCTTCTGCCGCGCGGTACGTTTTGAGCGTTCGATAGACGCGGAGAAAAACGTCCTGAGAAAGGTCTTCAGCCTCCGCCCGGCTGCTGGTGAAGCGATAGCAAAGATTGAAAACGCGCTGGGTGTGCCGCCGGACGATTTCCTCCCAGGCAATGTCGTCGCCCTTCAAGCAACGTTCCACCAGCTCCGTGTCGGTGTACAACCGTGGCTCCTTGGGGCGGACGGATGAAACCCGGATGGGTAACGCAAGGACGCTCCCGCAAGTTCCGGCAAGCCCGCCTATCGGGAAGGCGGGCAAGCTGGCATGGTAATACCATGCTCCGAACGAGGCAATGCCTTGGCCCGCGGCAGCCCGCCGCGGCGGGGCGTTTCCCGGTCTGTAGCGTGGCGGATTGTTAGGATATGCCCGGGGGTTGCGACCTGTTGGCTTGGCAAAGGCGGCAGCGCTGCGGGCGACGAATGAGGGAGGTGTCGCGTGGAAAGATCGTGGCCAGGCTCCAATCCAGCGCCACCTGCAATTGCTTCTTCAGCCCTACCAGCTTCAAGAGGTGAATCGCGTTCCAGGCGAGCCAGGCAAAATAGCCCGCGAACTTGAGCCCCATCACCTGGATTACCGCATCGTTCATCCCCAGCGAGACCAGCATCCCGGCAGGTTCGAACTCAAACGGCTCCAGCGTCTCCCCCTTCATCGCCCGGGCGATGTTCTCGGCCACCACCCGCCCCTGCGCCAGCGCCACCGGAGCGATGCGCGGCGACTGTTCCGGCGCGCTCTTTTCCACCACTGCGTTGTCACCGATGGCGAACACGCCTGGAAAGCCGCTCAGCTCGAGCTGCGAAGTGACGATCAGCCGCCCCGACCTGTCTTTCGCCGCGGGCAGCGATTCCGCCAGCGGATTCGCGCGCACCCCGGCCGTCCAGATAACGGCGCCGGCGCGTATTTGCTCTCTCTCGTTGACCTCGACACCCTCTGGTGTCACCCGCGTGACCTTCGCCCGTATCCGCACCTCGATGCCTTCTCGCGCCAGCTTCTGCCGGGCGCGGCGGGCAAGCGCGGGATCGACGCCGAGCAGGATGTTGTCGGCGGCTTCCAGGAGCACCAGCCGCGCGTCGCCGGCGTTGATGCCGCGATAACGGGGGACAATGTGGCGATAGACAAGGTCGCGCAGCTCGGCCACCAGCTCCACTCCGGTGTAGCCGCCACCCACCACGACCAGGGTAAGCAAGTCTCGCTTGCGAGCCGTATCCGGCTCATGGTCGGCGTGCTCGAAGAGGTCGAGCAAATGGTCGCGCAGGGCCACCGCCTCTTCCAAGCCCTTCAGCGAAAAGCAGTGCTCGGCGGCGCCCGCGGTGCCGAAGAAGTCCGTCGTGCTTCCCAGCGCCAGAACCAGGTAGTCGTAGGGGAGCAGGCCGGTGTCGAGCTGGACTTGGCGGCGGGCGAGGTCAAGGGCAGTGGCGCGAGCCCGCAAGAAGCCAAAGGCGCGCTGGCGGCGGATGTCGCGCAGGCTCTGCACGATGTGGCGCGGCTCAATGTAGCAGGAGACAACCTGAGGGAGCAGCGGAGTGAAGAGGAAGTAGTTCTGCTCGCTGACCAGGGTGAGTTCGACCCCTGGTTCGCCCGGCAAGCGCCGCTCCAGTCCCAGCATGGCCTCGAGCCCGCCAAAGCCGGCCCCGAGCACAACAATGCGCGTCATCTCAGCCATCGAGGCATCTTCCTGCTGAAGTCTCGCGAGGTCGAGACTCGCGGGTTAGCTTTGCTGTCATCCTAGGAGCCGTTACGCGGTAAGTCAAACGTAGCCGGAGAGCCCGCCGCGGCAGGCCTGCCCGCACAGCTCGCGCCCAGCGCGGATGTGCATCCTGCGCGGCGCGGGACACGCTGAGGCGAGAGGCCGCTCCGGGGCGGACGGGGTCATCCCCCCGCCCCTTTCTCTTTTCCGCGAATCGTCCCGCTCTGGCGGGATGGTTGACACTCCCAGGCGGCTGGTATAGCTTGCGGACTTGCCTATGAGGCGCGTTTATCGGATTGCAGCCGTCATTTTGATTTGCCTGGCGATTGGCCTGATTCTTTACTACCGATACAAAACCGCTCAAACGCCCGCATGGTTTGACTGGAGGGCGTTTGTGACGTCGCTTCGCAATATCAATAAGCCAGTGCTGGCCCTTGCGTTCGTCACCATCTATGCCACCTACCTGGTGCGCTCGTTGCGCTGGCAGCAGTACGTTCGGCCCATTGCCGAGACGCGCCTGGTGAATTTGCTCGTCGCCACCGTAATCGGCTTCACCAGCCTGTTTTTGCTCGGGCGGGCGGGGGAGGTGGTGCGGCCGCTGCTGATTGCCCGGAAGGAAAAGTTGAGCATGGCTTCCATGATGGGTGTCTGGCTGCTGGAACGGATTCAGGACCTGCTCTCGATCCTGCTTTGGATGGGATTGGGTTTGACGCTCGGTCGAGTTACGGCAGCGAGCGATAGTTCCGGCACGGTCATGCTTGCTCGGACGCGGCAGGCGGGTTGGTTGGCGCTGGCCGCGGTGGTAGCGGCCACGGGCCTGCTGGCGCTTTGGCGGTTCCGGAGCGCCAGCATGTCCGGCTGGCTCGACCGGAAGCTGCGTTTCCTTCCCCATCGCTGGCATCGCAAAATAAGCGATACGCTCCAATCGTTTGGAGAAGGTCTTCAATCCGTTGAGCATACCGGCAAGTTGGTCTTGACAGTCGGTTACTCGATCTTCCTGTGGCTGCTGATTTCCGGAACGTACTATATTGTCTGCCAGAGTTTCGGCGGAAACCTGGCCAGGATTACTTTTGCCGGAATTCTTCTGCTGGTGGCCATTGCCATGTTGGGCTCCACCGTGCAGATACCGGGGGTTGGCGGGGGAGTGCAGGCGGCCACGTTTATCGCTCTAACGGCGATCTTCGGCATATCGGTTGAACTGGCGGCGAGCGCGACCATCCTGATTTGGCTGCTGACGTTTGCTGCGGTCAGTCTGGTTGGCATCCCCTTGATGATTCGTGAAGGACTCTCCCTTGGGCAACTCCGGGCCATGGCCCGGGCAAGAGCAGAACTTTCCGAACCTCCCGCCGGTACGTCCTCGAGAGAGCGGCCATGAAATGCCCGTTTTGCGGTTTCAATGACGACCGGGTAGTGGATTCGCGGGAGGGTCGGGAAGCGGATCGCATTCGCCGGCGGCGGGAATGTCTTCGCTGTCGGCGGCGCTTCACCACTTATGAGCGGATTGATGAAATCCCTTACATGGTGGTCAAGCGGGACGGCCGGCGAGAGAAGTTCGACCGGCAGAAAATTTTGGCCGGGCTATTGAAAGCATGCGAAAAGCGGCCGGTGAGCATGACCAAGCTGGAATCCATCGTCAACGAAGCGGAGGCATACCTGATGGAGTCGGCGGAGCGCGAGCGGCCGGCAACCGAACTGGGCGCGCTCATCATGAACCGCTTGAAAAAGCTGGATAAGGTGGCCTACGTGCGCTTCGCTTCGGTTTATCACGATTTCAAGGACGTGCGGGAATTCATGGCGGAGTTGAAGACGCTGCTCAAAGAGAAGGCAAGAAAGTAGAATCCCTGCCGCGGCCCAAGCTGCGCCATCCCCGCTTGCCCTACCCGGCATTCCAAACGGCGGCATCAAATGTTTTCATCGTGGCAAACCCCAGTCGCTCGTAGAGCCGGACCGCCGGATTCGCTGCCGTAACGGTCAACGAGACGCCCGTGTAGCGGCGCCGGCGCAGCGAGAGGAAGGTCTCTGCCAGCAGCCGGGAGCCGAGACCGAAGCAGCGGTACTCGGGAATGACGCAAATTTGGGTGATGTGGCCGACGTGCTCGGCCACTCGGGAAGTCAGGATGACTCCAGCCAGCCTTTCGGTTCCGATTTCCGTGGCCACAAACGAACAGTCGGCTTGAAACATTCCGCAACCCGGGAAGATGATGATGTTCTTCAAAAACTTCAAGGCCCCTGCCTGGGTCTCATACTGGTCGTTGATCTGGCTGTCTATGTGTCCCAGATAGCTTTCCACAATCAACCCGGCGGTTTTTTCAAAATGGCGGTCACGCCAATGCTCGATCCGCAGCGAGGCAGAGACCGGCCGGGGGGATAGATCACTGCGGTGGAGAGAAAGAAGCATGAAGTTGCGGGGAAAGAGCCGAAAGCCGCGCGCGGCAAAAGCTTCCCGGTAGGAACCAACGCTGAAGGGAATCAGTTGCGCCTCGATGCGGCGCACATTGGGGGAGGCCTGGAGCGTTTCCAGGGTGTGATCGAGCAGCTTCTGTTCCACGCCGGCCGGAGCATGGCGAGGCGAAACAAACAGGTCGCCCACCAGGCCCTTGTGATCTTCATAGACAAAAAAGGAGTAGCCCACCGCGCGGCGATTCTCCATGGCGACGTAGCCGGGCAGCGTCCGGGCATCCACGAATCGTTTGATGGTCGCGACGGAGTCGTGATAGTCCCACTGGAGTTGCTCGCTCCAGGCAAGCCGTTCTTCCTCGAAGAGCGGGTCCAGTTCGCTGGCCGTCACCTGGCGAAGGTCGAGGATCTCCATGGAAGCGGACGCCCCGCCACGGCGGGGCCGGGCGATTATAGCATTCCGTCAGTCGCGCCGCTGGAAGGAGCGCGAAGCAAGGACAAACGAGGCCGATGCGAAAACCAGGAAGGCTAGCGCCTCCATCGCCACCCGCCTCGCTGAACCCAGACCAATCGTAGAAAAGCGCAGAAAGTCAACCTGCCAGGTCGTCGGGTTGAGATAAGCCGCCACCCGAAACCACGTGGGCGCGCGCTCCAGCGGATAGAACATGCTGCTGGCAAGCAGAAACACGAAATAGAAGAGCGAAACGATGGTGTTGAAAATATCATTGCGGCGGATGCGCAGGGCAAAGACCGCAAAAAAGAAGAACCAACCAGCCGTACCCGTCACGATGCCCAGGATGGTCAGGGGCAACCCCGGCCAGGCGATGGGCACCCGCAATACGGCGACGGCCAGGCCGATTGTCAGCATCCCCTGCAAGACGGCCAGCAGGATGTTGAACAGGATCTTGCCCACCAGGAACTCGCCGCGTCGAAGCGGGTAGGTCAAGAATTCATAGAAAATTCCATTGTCCCGATCCACAAAAAATGCCCAGGCCGTATTCGACGCGATCCCGATGCCGGCCATGGCCAGGACGCCGGCGAGAAAGAATGCGTTGTAGTCCACCGTAAGACCGGGGACTTCGCTGCCCAGCGCGTGGGTGAAACCCACGCCGAAAATCAGCAAGTAGCCAAGCGGCAACAGGAGATCGTAAAAAAGCCAGGTGAGATTCGTCAGGCGTATCTTGTACTCGCGGTAGAGAACCGCCAGGATGGCGCTCAACGTTCCTCCTTCACGGTGAATCCTTCAGCAGTTCGAGGAAAACGTCTTCCAGCGAGGCGCCGGCAACCTCGAATCTCAGGACATTGGCGCGCCGGGTGGCTTCCTCGACAATTTGGAGAACGGAATGTTCGCTGCCTTTGACGGTAAATTCGATACTGGTCTCCTTGAATTGGAGCCGCGGGAGGCGAAGCTGAGAGAGAAACTCGCGCAAGCTGGCATTGACTTCCTTGAGGGTGAGGACAACATCGTACATCTGGTGGGCGAGCATTTTGAGGGAAGGCAGATCCCCGTGCGCCACGATCCGGCCTCGGTTCATGATCAGGATCGTATCGCACAGCTCTTCCGCCTCGCTCAAGATCTGGGTGGTCAGGACAATCGTCCGCCCGTTCCTCGCTTCCTGCCGCAGCAGCATCAGGAAGTCGCGCTTGATGATCGGGTCCATGCCCGTGGTGGCTTCATCCAGGAAGAGAAGGGGCGTCGAGACCGTGAACATTTTGGCCACTTGAACCCGCCGGCGATACCCGCCGCTCAAGTCCTGCGCTTTTTGTTGGGCGTACTCTTCGAGGCGAAACTGATCGAGGACGCGGTCGGCGCGGCGACGGGCTTCGGCGAGAGAAAGGCCATGGAACTTGCCGAAGGTGACCAGGTTATCGCGCACCGTGAGAAAAAGCTCGATGGCGTTCTCTTGCAGGACAACGGCAATCGAGCGACGAACCGCCAGCGGTTCGCGCACCACATCGTGGCCGAGCAACCATGCCCGGCCCGAGTGGGGCAGGGTCAGCGTGGTCAGGATTTTGATGAGGGTTGTTTTGCCGGCGCCGTTGGGGCCAAGGAGGCCGAAAATCTGCCCCGGCGACACGCGAAACGTCATCCCATCCACGGCCCGGACGGGTTCACCCCGCCGCGAGCGATACTCTTTCACCACATCTTGAACCACGATGGGATCAGTCATGACGACTCGTGCCGTTCCAACCTGATGAATCTATGCATTATACCAATGTCTTCGAGAGCACCAAGGATAGCCCCGATGGAATCGGGACGTGAAGGGAGATTTGAGGATATGAGTCCCGTTCCCAATCGTTGGAACGGCACTCGCGCACTCCCCGGCGGCTGCTTCGCCGCGGCACCGAGATCTTTGTGATAAGATGCCGACGCGTCACTGGCGCGCAGGAGGCAGTAGGCGGCTCATGCCTGCGGTTCGCAATGTCCTCTCGGAGCTGCGCTATCCTACCACGTTGTGGGCCAGGCTCCTTGCCGGGGTTCTTTCCATCGTTTTTTTTGGCTTCCTTTTGCTTACCGCGGTCGTCGGCTTTTGCCTCTATCATGTCCTGATGCCGCAGAATACCAGCGAAAACATTAACCCTGCCCGGTTGATCGGCCACATCACCCCTACCGCCTTTGCCACTGCCGACGGGCTTCGCCGCGTGGGATGGTTCTTGCCGGGCGCGAAGGGTGCTCCCGTCATTGTCCTTTGCCATGGGTACGGCTCCAACCGCGGCTCAGCCTTGGCGCTGGCCACCTCGCTCCAGGAACACCGCTACAACGTTTTTCTCTTCAATTTTAGCGGCCATGGTGACAGCCCCGGAAGATACACCACCCTGGGCTTTGGCGAGGTGGAGGAGCTCGTGGGAGCGATGCGGATGCTGCTCACCCGCGACGATGTTGACCCGGAACGGGCGGCGATCTGGGGACTTTCGATGGGGGGCTACGTCGCGCTCGAAGCAGCCGGGAAGATTCCGCAAGTCAAGTTCGTGATTGCCGACTCGATCTACGCCTCGCCTTTTGACCTGATGGCCTATCAGATTGATCAGATTGGTCCGGGCACGCTGCCGCTGGTCAAACCGTACGCGATGTTGCTGTTCAAGTTGCTGAATTTTCGCTATCGTGCGCGCCCGCCGCTCACCCACGACCCTTCCCGGCTGCGTGCCGTGACAAAGCTTTTCATTGAGGGAAACGATAGCCCCGAGTTTTTCCGCATGACGCGGGCGATTTATGACGTCGCCCCTGAACCGAAACAGGAATGGGTACTGCCGCGGACGAACTACCCTACCTTGATGGACGAGGAGAAGAGAGAGTACGAGCGTCGGCTGACGGTTTTTTTCCTTCAGAACCTTCCGGTGATCCGCCGGGCGCGATAGCTACCGCTTCCAGCAGAACAATCTCTTGCGTCGGGACGACCCCACGAACATCAGCAACGCGCCAGCCGCTCAACGGCAAAAGAGGCAGCGCGCGTTGGGTGGCGAGAAGACGTATCCGCATTCCCTCGGAGGGACGGCTCGGAAGCAACCGCGGCAACCTGCCCTCCAGGTAGTACTCCAGCCCGAATTGCCAGGAGCGTGGCAGATCCGTCGCCAGATAGAGCGGCGCTTCGGGTGAAAGCTTGCCGATAACAGTGGCGAGTCGCCGGGCAGACAGGCTCGCATCAATAAGCGGCAAGACCCGACGATTCAGATAAAGAACCATGCCGCTTGCCAGCAGGACCAGCGAGATCAGGGCAAGGGCCATGCTGCTTTGCGCTTCCGATCCCGACTCCTCGGCGCCCTTGCTCGAAGGGCGGCGAGAGAGAAAAACAAGGGAAGCAACCATCGCGAGCAACACTGCCATTCCAAGGCCGATGAGGTGACCCATCTCGACCCGCAGAGCAAACTGTGCGAGCACGGATGGCGCTGCCAGCAACAGTCCAGCCAGCCCTAGACCCGCCGAGATCACAGCGGCTCTCCCGGCGCCGGAGCTGACGCCCAGGGGGATCAGTTCGCTCGCGATCAGCGCCACCAAAGGAGCTACGCAGGGAAGGATGTACCCGGGGAGCTTTGACTGGGAGAACGAGAAGAAAATGAGGGGAAAGAGAATCCAGCAAGCAAAGAACGGCCACGCTGGCGCAACCTTTCCTCCGAAGCGGAGCAAGCGGTAGAGGCGGTGAAGAGGAAACAGCACGAGCAAGATCCAGGGAAAGATCGCCAGAGGCAAAACCGCCCAAAAGAACCAGAAGGGCTGAGGATGCTTGAAGACCGGCTCCAGGTAACGGATCCAGTTGTGGTAGATGAAGAAGGCATAGAGGAAGCCCGTGCCGTGAAGCACAGTGCAGGCGAAGTACCACGGAAGGCTGATGAGAAGAAAGATCAAAAGCCCGAGTGGATGAAGCAGGGGACGAAGCAAGGCCCACTTCCTTGTGACTGCGGCCCAAAGCAGAAATGATCCCCCCGACAGAATGATGCTGACCGGGCCTTTAGCCAAAGTGGCCAGAGCGAGAAAAGCATAGAAAGCCAGGAGCCAGCGGCGCCCTCCGCCTCGGTCGGAGTCAAACAGCCAAACCGACAGGCAGAGCATGGCCAGACCGAACGTCGCCGTGAACGGCATGTCGGTGGAAGCGGCGTGGGAGAAGACGATCATCGCGAGAGAAGAAATTCCAAGAAGGAAGGCAAAGCGTCCGGAGGAGCCGCCGAAAAGCCGCGCTGTTACCCACCCGGTCGCAACCCAGAGTAGCGCCGCCAAAAAAGCGGAGGGCAGCCGAGCAGAAACTTCTGACGGCCCCATAACGCTCATGGAGATAGCAGCCAGCCAGTAATAGAGCGGCGGCTTTTCAAACCACGGCTCTCCCCAAAGGCGGGGCGTGACCCAATCGCCGCTTCGGACCATGTCGCGGGCAATGGCCGCGTAGCGAGGTTCATCGGGAGTCACCAGACCAAGAGCGCCAAGCCGGTCGAAAAAGCAGGCGCCGAGGAGGACTGCCGCCAAGGGAATGAACACGAAGCGCTTGCGCATAACGACCCGCTTCCCGACTCGGCGCAGTCTAGCAGAACTTCTTGCCAAGGTGATACCTCGAGACTCCGGTTGGCAGGCGAGGCGGTGCTGGCTGATAATGAGCCAGCATGCGTAGAGGCGTCGAATATGCGCTGGCCTGGCTGGCGCTGAAAGCACTCGGCCTGCTGCCGCGGAGGCTCGCCCGGGTAGCGGGTGCGGCCATGGGCCGGATGGTCTATTGGTTTCACCGGCGTCTCCGGCGCGTGGGAGCCTTTAACCTCGGCATCGCCTTCCCGCAGATGCCGCCGGCAGAACGCAGGCGCATTTTGAAGCGGATGTACCGCGGCCTCGGATGGATGCTGGCGGAATTCGCCCAGTTTCCCCGATGGGCGGCGGCGAAAGCCATGCCCATCCTCATCTACGACGGTTTTGAGAATTTCACCCGGGCAAGCGAAAAAGGCAAAGGGGTCATCTGCCTGACGGCTCATTTTGGCGGATGGGAGCTTTCCGCCTTTGCTCATGCCTTGTACGGCTATCCGCTTGCTTACCTCAATCGCCCGCTCGACAACCGGCGCCTCGATGGGCTCATCAATCGGTATCGGTGTCTTTCCGGATGCCGGGCCATTGACAAGAATGAATCGGCCCGCGCCATTGTGAAGTTATTGCGGGGCGGCGGAGGAGTGGGAATCCTGGCGGATCAAAACATGCAACCCGCCGAAGGCGTTTTCGTGCCGTTTTTCGGCCTCCCGGCGTGTACGACCAGCGCCATCGCAAGGATAGCGTTGAAGACGGGCGCGGCCGTGGTGCCTTCTTTCGTGCTCTGGGACTCCGCCGCGCGCCAATATAGACTCCGGTTCGAGCCGGAAGTGGAAATGATCTCGACCGGGGACGAGGAAAAGGATGCGGTGACGAATACGGCGCGGCTGGCCGCGATTCTGGAACAGCGCGTGCGCGAGTACCCGGACCATTGGCTGTGGGTTCACAAGCGATGGCACACCCGGCCGCCGGGCGAACAGCCGCTCTATCCCTTTTGAGCTTTGCATGGGTTTGCTTCTTTTGGAATGCATGGTGGAGGCCGCTATGGGCGCGACAGCGAAAGAGATTGCCGAGTACGTGGGTGCAGGGCTTGAAGGCGATCCTTCCTTGCGGATAAGCGGGATAGCCAACCCGGAAACGGCGCGCGCGGAAGATTTGATTTACGTGGAGTCGCCACGCTGGGTCGAACGCACGATGGCGTCGGCTGCGCAATGCGTCATTGCTGGCGAAGGGGTCCGGCTCACCGGCAAGACGGTCATCCGCTCGAGCCAGCCGAAGTTGGCCCTCGCCCGGGCGGCTGCTCGCTTCTTTCCTGCCAGGCCGGCGGCGGCCGAGATTCATGCCACGGCCATCATCTCGCCCGGGGCGCGACTCGGTGGGCGAGTCAGCGTGGGTCCGTTCGCAGTGATCGAAGCGAATGCTGAGGTTGGTGAGGGCAGCTCGATAGCCGCAGGGTGCTATGTCGGCGAGGGAGTTCATCTCGGTCAGGAATGCAAGCTCTACCCGAACGTGGTCATTTATGCCGGCGTTCGGCTGGGCGATCGCGTAATCGTCCACGCCGGCACCGTGATCGGCAGTGACGGTTTTGGCTACGTTTTGGATGAGGGCGCCTATCTGAAATTTCCGCAACTCGGTACCCTGGTCATCGAGGACGACGTCGAGCTAGGCAGCAATTCGACCGTAGATCGCGGGTCGCTCGGCGAGACCCGTATCGGCCGCGGAACCAAGATTGACAACCTGGTGCAGGTGGCGCACAACGTACAAATAGGCCGGCATTGCGTGATTGCCGCTCAGACGGGCATTTCCGGAAGCAGCAGCCTGGGAGAATATGTGGTCGTGGGCGGCCAAGTAGGCATCGGCGATCACGTGCGGATTGAGAACCGCGCTGTGCTCGGTGCGCAAGCCGGGATTCCATCCAACAAGATCATTCGCGGCGAGGCTACCTATTGGGGCACGCCGGCGCGGAAGATCGAGGATTTCAAGCGGCAGCATGCGGCGGCCTCTCGCCTGCCCGAACTGATGGAAGAGCTGCGCGAATTACGAAAGCAAGTGGCCGAACTCCGTGGCGGAAGGCTCTAGCCTTCCCTCCTGTTCCGTGGAGATCGGAAGATTTCCGTCAGGACATTCGCAGCCCCTCGCTTTAGAAGCCCGATACCATGAAATTGCTCGTCGTGGGTGGCCATAGCCGGAATATCGGAAAGACCTCAGTGGTTGTCGCCATCATCTCGGCTTTTCCCGAGGTCAACTGGACGGCGGCCAAGATCACGCAGTACGGCCCCGGGGTCTGCCCGATCAACGGCGAAAGCTGCGGCTGCGCCGTGGATGAGCATGCCTTTGCCATCACTGAGGAAAGCGACGCAAACGGCGCCGGTGATACCTGCCGTTTCCTTGCCGCTGGCGCCAGGCGCTCCTTCTGGGTTCGCACCAAGCGCGGACGGCTCGCCGAAGCCGTGCCCCGTCTCCGCCAGGCCTTGGCGGGAGGGGAGAACGTCATCATCGAGAGCAATAGCTTGTTGAAATTCATTCGCCCAACTCTCTACCTTGTCGTCCTTGACCCTGGCGTCGAAGATTTCAAGGCTTCCAGCCGGGAATTTCTTGACCATGCCGGCGCCTTTCTCCTGCGCTCTCCACTCGCCGGGCAATCTCCCTGGCCACCTATCCCCCCTGAACTGTTTTTCAGCAAGCCGACGTTTTTGCTCGAGGAGAACCGCTTTTTCTCTGCCGAAGTTCGGGACTTTGTAGCAGCAAAGTTTCTGGGTTCGTGCGACGCGTGAAGCGCGTCTCCCCGGCCGGCTGGCTGAGGAATGGGCGCCGGGCACAGCTTCCGGCGAATGTTCACAACAGATTAACAAAGTTTTATCCGCATCAAGAATAATATGGTTGACGATGGCGCAACAGGGTGCGGATAATCCTTATCTTGCTCGGGAATCTGTCAGGCATTAAAGCTCGTTAATCAGCTATTTCTCATGGCACACCAAGAGAAAATTCTTTTACTGCCTCAACCGCGTGGCTTTTGCGCTGGCGTCGTGCGCGCGATTGACATCGTGAAGATTGCTCTCGAAACGTTCGGCAAGCCCGTCTATGTCCGGAGAGAAATTGTCCACAACCGTCATGTGGTGGAAGAGCTGGCGCAAAGGGGCGCTATCTTTGTGGAAGGGCTCGAGGAGGTGCCGGCCGGCGCGCGGGTGATTTTCAGCGCCCATGGCGTTTCCCCCGAGGTGCGCCAGCAGGCGGTCGAGCGCCGGCTCAGAGTCATTGACGCAACCTGCCCGTTGGTGACCAAGGTCCACCTTGAAGCCATCCGTTACGCCCGCGATAACTACACGATTGTGCTCATCGGCCACCGCGATCACGACGAGGTCATCGGCACGCTCGGCGAAGCGCCGGAAAACATCCGGCTGATCTCTTCCCCGGAGCACGTGGATAGCCTCGAGGTTCCCGACCCGGAGCGGGTCGTCTATCTCACGCAAACCACCCTCTCCCTGGACGACACCAAAGAGATTGTGGAGCGCTTGCAGCAACGTTTTCCGAAAATCCTTTCGCCCCCGGCGCAGGACATCTGCTATGCCACCCAGAACCGGCAGGTGGCGGTAAAATCCATTGCTGCCCGGGCGGATGTCATCCTGGTGGTAGGCGCCGAGAACAGCTCCAACTCGAACCGGCTTGTTGAAGTGGCCGAGAAGTCCGGCACGCGCGCCTATCTCATTCGCAGTTGGCGAGACATCCGGCCGGAATGGATTGCCCGGGCGAGCAGGATTGGCCTGACCGCTGGCGCCTCGACGCCGGAGGTTCTGGTCGAGCAGGTGGTGGTGCATCTGCGCGAGGCAGGCTTTACCCGGGTGGAAGAGATGGAAGTGGTTGAAGAAAATGTCCGTTTTGGTCTGCCGCCTGAATTGCGACATGAAGAAGTTTCCGCCGCAGCTCAGTCACCCTTTTTGATTATCTAGTGCCGTTCCAAATGGAACTACCTCGTCATAAGTGGTTTGGACGGGCGGGCATGACCAAGTTTGGCCGCAGGGGACGCAGGCAGATAAAGTGGCGACGGCGCTAGTTTCATTCTGAAGCCGTGACCATGGCCGACAGCGAAAAAGTCGAACTGAGGGAGGAAACAGTATCCGGCTACGCGCCTGGGCGGCTGCCGGGCGTCCCGCTGGCGCTCGAGGAGGCCATCCACGACGCCGTGGAGGCGGCGGCGCGCCACCTTTTGGCTCTGCAAGCGAGCGACGGGCACTGGTCCGCGGAGCTGGAAGCCGATACCACCCTCGAGTCGGACTATATCCTGTTCCGCCACCTCATCGGCCGATTCACACCAACGCGCATCCAGAAGGCCGCCAACTACCTCCGACGTCATCAGCTCCCGGATGGCGGCTGGAATATCTATTTTGGCGGTCCCTCCGAACTCAACGCCACCGTCAAGGCCTACTTCGCTCTGAAGCTTGCCGGCGATTCACCGGAAGCTCCCCACATGGTTCGAGCGCGGGAACGCATTCTCGAGATGGGCGGGATCGAAAAGACCAATACCTTCACTCGCTATTATCTCTGCCTGGTCGGCGCTTGCCATTGGAAGATGGTTCCGGCAGTGCCGCCGGAGATGATTCTGCTGCCCCACTGGTTCTATCTGAACCTCTACGAGATGTCTTCCTGGTCGCGGGCCATTTTGGTTCCGCTTTCCGTTCTCTACGCCAGGAAACCTTGCTGGCCGGTGCCGGCGTCGGCCAGAGTGGACGAGCTTTTCCGCGACCCCGCCGGGCGCTCCAGTCCGCTCGGTTGGGATCGGCATCTCTGGAGTTGGAAGAATTTCTTTTTGTTTGTGGATCACCTGCTGAAACTTGTCGAGCGTAGCCGGTGGAAGCCGTTTCGAAAACGAGCGCTCAAGGAAGCCGAGCGTTGGCTGAGGACCCGCATGGAGGGATCAGACGGGCTGGCCGCGATCTTTCCGGCGATGATGAATTCCATCCTGGCTTTGATGGTCCTCGGCTACGATCGGGACCATCCGCTGACGGCGCAGCAGATTGCCGCGTTCGAACGATTGGGAATGGAAGGGGAAGACACGTTGCGGATGCAGCCGTGTTTCTCGCCAGTCTGGGACACGGCCCTTGCCGTGGCTGCCCTGGGCGAAGCCGGGTTGCCGGCCAAGCACCCGGGCATGCAAGCAGCCGCCCGGTGGCTGCTCGACAAGCAGTGTTTCGCCCGGGGAGACTGGAAGATCAACAACCGCGAAGGGGAGCCGGGAGGCTGGTGTTTCGAGTACCGGAACGATTTTTATCCAGACGTGGACGACACCGCTGCGGTTTTGCTGGCTCTCGAGAGGGTGGCGCACCCCGTCCGGTCGGCGCTGGAACGCGCCCTGCGGCGGGGCGTCCAGTGGACGCTCAGCATGCAGGGCAAGGACGGCGGCTGGGGCGCATTTGACCGCGACAACGAGCATTGGGTCTTCACCGAGGTTCCCTTTGCCGATCACAATGCCATGCTGGACCCGAGCACGGCCGATGTCACCGGGCGCGTTTTGGAGATGCTCGGCCACTACCGCTTCGCCCGCCAACATCCGGCGGTGCGCCGCGCCATCCAATTCCTGAAAAGCGAACAGGAAGCCGATGGCTCCTGGTACGGCCGCTGGGGGGTCAACTACCTTTATGGGACCAGCCAGGTGTTGCGCGGGCTGGCCGCGGTGGGCGAAGCCGAAGAAGCCTATTGCCAGCATGCTGCTCAATGGCTTCGTTCGGTGCAAAACGAGGACGGGGGTTGGGGCGAGACCTGTCGCTCCTACGAAGATCCGGAGCACAAGGCGAAAGGTCCGAGCACAGCCTCGCAGACGGCGTGGGCTTTGATTGGCTTGTTTGCTTCCGGCGATGCCAAGAGCATCGGGGTGCAACGGGGCGTTCGCTACCTGATGGAAACGCAGCGCCAGGATGGTTCCTGGCGGGAAGATTATTTCACGGGGACGGGTTTTCCTAAGGTCTTTTACCTTAAATACCACCATTACCCGCTCTATTTTCCGCTCTATGCCCTGGCGCATTATGAGCGGCTGCTGCGAGGCGGCTCGGCTGGCGCCAAAGCACCGGAAGAGGAATCGGTGCCCATCCGTCCGGAGGATTTCCGGGTCCGGGGGAAATGAGGGAACCAATGCGTTTTCCACTGAGCTTGAGCGTTTCGTTTGCAAAATACCTGATTGGCAAGCGATTGCGGAACGGCCACGAGCGCTTTCCGCTGGTCATGATGTTGGAGCCTTTGCATGCCTGCAACTTGACTTGCACCGGCTGTGGCCGCATCCGGGAATACAAGCAAACCATCACCGAGATGCTCACCGTCGAGCAGTGTATCCGGGCGCTCGAAGAGTGCGGCGCTCCCATCGTCTCCATCTGTGGCGGCGAGCCGATGATCTACCCCCACCTGGGAGAACTGGTGAGCGAGATCCTGAAGCGCAGGAAGCACATCTACCTCTGCACCAATGGCATGTTCATCACCAAGCGCTTGCATGAGTTCAAGCCCACTTCGCGCTTCTTTTTCAACGTCCATTTGGACGGACTCGAAAAGACGCATGACCTGTGCGTCGAGCGCCAGGGCGTCTTCCAACAGGCCATCGAGGGCATCAAGGCAGCCAAGGCGGCGGGCTTCCTTGTCTGTTCCAACACCACCGTTTACAAGGAAACGGATATGGCGGAGATCGAGCATCTCTTTGAGTTTTTGACCGGCCTCGGCGTCGATGGCTTCATGATCTCACCCGGATATTCTTATTCGGCGGTGCAGTCCAAGGAAATTTTCATGACCCGTCAGGATATCCACCAGAAATTTCGTCACATTGATCGGCTGTTTGAAAAATATCGTTTGATCACATCGCCGATCTATCTGGAATTTCTCAAGGGCGAGCGCACTTTTCAGTGCACCGCCTGGGGCAACCCGACCTACAACACCCAGGGCTGGAAAGGCCCGTGCTACCTGATGACCGACGCTCATCATAAGACGTTCACCGATTTGATTCACAACACGCCCTGGGAGAGATACGGCCATGGTCGAGACCCGCGCTGCGAGAATTGCATGGTGCACTGCGGATACGAACCCTCGGCCGTGCTGGGCGTGAACCGAAAGTTGGGCGATACTCTCAAGATGATCGCCTGGCAATTCTCCTAGTGCCGCTGGGGCGGCCAGACCTTGACGACGCTGGTAACCGGCGCAACCGGATTCATCGGCAGCCACTTGGCCAGGCAACTGGCCGAGCGAGGCGACCGGGTGCGTGTGCTGGTTCGGCAAAGGAGCTCCCTGGCCAACCTCCAGGGTGTCGAAGTGGAAGCCGTGCGGGGTGACTTGCTCGAGCCGGAGAGCCTCCGGGCGCTGCTCCGCGGCTGCCGCAAGGTGTTTCACGTGGCTGCTGATTACCGCCTCTGGGCCCGCCACCCGGACGAAATGTATCGCACCAATGTCATGGGCACCCGCCATTTGCTCCAGTTGGCGTTTGAAGAGGGGGTGGAAACCTTTGTTTATACGAGCAGCGTGGCCACCATCGCGCCGCCCCGTGACGGCGAGGTCAGCAACGAGGAGAGCCTTGCCACCCTTGCTCGCATGATCGGGCCTTACAAACGCTCGAAGTTTCTCGCCGAGCAGGAAGCGCTCGCCATGGCGCGCAAGGGGCTCCCGGTGATCATCGTGAATCCGACGGCCCCCGTCGGCCCGGGCGACATCAAGCCCACGCCCACCGGGAAAATGATCCTGGATTTTCTCAACCGGCGAATGCCCGCCTACGTGGACACGGGCCTGAACTGGGTTGCGGTCGAGGATGTTGCCGCCGGGCACTTGCTGGCCGCCGATCGAGGCAGGGTGGGCGAGCGCTATATTCTCGGTCATCGCAACCTGACCATGAAACAGATTCTGGACGCGCTCGAAAAGCTGACCGGCCTGCCGGCCCCGCGGGTGAGGTTGCCGCACGCCGTGGCGATGGCAGCCGGCTACGCCGAAAACTTTCTTTCTTGTTGGTTGCTGCGCAGGCCGCCGCGCATTCCCCTGGATGGCGTGCGCATGTCGAAATACAAAATGTTTGTCGATTGCAGCAAGGCGATGAGAGAACTGGGCTACGCCCCCACGCCGGTGGAGGATGCGCTGGCGCGCGCCGTCGCATGGTTTTGCGATGCCGGATATGTGCGGGGCAGCTCCAGCCCGCAATGGCGGAGAGCTGCGTAGAATGGCCGATTATCTCAAAGTCGCTTTGCTTTTTGCGCTCGAGCGCGAGGCAAGGCCCTGGTTGAAGCGATCGCGCGCCCTCTTGCGCGCCACGTCAGATCGGCGTCGCCTCTGGTGGACGGTGACGGCGAGCGGCGAGATTGCCGCCGGGGTGATTGGGCCGGGAGAAAAACTTGCTCGGGAGGGTACCAGGTGGGTTTTCAATCAATTCCGGCCCGACGTGGCGCTGGTCTGCGGGCTGGCAGGGGCTCTCCGACCTGACCTGTGTGTGGGTGACATTGTGCTCGCGGAACGGCTCCTGGATCGGCGCGGCGCCATTGTCCACCGGGCGAGGAGCGAGTTCCTCAGCCTGGCTGAGCGGACAGGTTTGCCCTGGCGGCGGACAAGCGGGACCACCCTCGAACGAGTCCTGGGAAGGATCGAAGAAAAACTGGAACTGGCGAGAGAGTCCGGCGCCGACTGGGTGGACATGGAGTCCGCGGGCGTGCTGAGCGAGGCGGCGGAGCGAGGTATTCCGGCGATAGCGGTGCGCAGCATCAGCGACGGGGTGCGTCGCGAGCTTCCCCTCGATTTCAACGCTGCGTTTGATCCCGAGCGGGGATGGGCGACCGGCAAGATTCTCGCCCGGGTAGCGCGGCGGCCCTGGTCCTTGCCCGCTCTGGTCCGTCTTGAACGAGAGTCGCGCCGCGCCGCCGTTAGGCTCGCAGAATATCTCTCTGTCTATGCGGCCTGCCTCGGCGAGTGTCGCTTTATCGCAAGCCGAGCAGAAAAAGACCTGTTTGCGGAGGTCACTTGAACCTCGAACGCCAAGCGGCCGGAATCCATACCGAGGAGCGAGCGATTCGGGAAGCAACCCCCGCCATCCGGACCCTGGCAAAGACGATGAAGGCGGCTGTCTATCGCGGCAGGGGCGACGTCCGGCTGGAAACGGTGCCCGTCCCTGAAATTGGCGAGGATGAGGTCCTGATTCGCATCGAAGCTTGCGGCATTTGCGGCACTGATCTCAAAAAGATCCATTCCGACCTTTGTCCGCCCCCGCAGATCTTTGGGCATGAGATGGCCGGTCGGGTGGCGCGGGTGGGCCGGCGGGTTGCCCGATGGCAAGTCGGCGACCGGGTGATGACCTTCCACCACATTCCATGCGAGCACTGCTTCTATTGTGAAAAGAAACTGTATTCCCAATGCCCCACCTACAAGCAGGTCGGAACAACCGCCGGCTTTGAGCCGAACGGCGGCGGCTTTGCTCAATACATCCGGGTGATGCCCTGGGTCGTGCAAAAAGGCATGGTGAGTGTTCCGTCGAACGTGACGATGGAAGAGGCTTCGATGGTGGAACCGGTCAACACCTGTCTCAAGGGAATTCGCAAGGTGGGGATCAAGCCGGGGGAGACGGTCTATGTGATTGGCCAGGGACCCATTGGACTGATGCTGATGCTGCTGGCGCGGCGAGAGGGCGCCCGCGCCATGGTTTCCGACCGGATTGATTTTCGTCTTGAGAAAGCGCGTGAGCTGGGCGCTGACGTGGCGGTTAACCCGCTCCGGCAAGAACCGATGAAGATCCTTGGGCGCTTTACCCAGGACCGCGGAGCGGATGTGGTGCTGGTGGCGGTGCACGCCGAAAACATTGTGGATCACGCCTTGCAAGCGGCGCGTCCGGGTGGCCGCATTTTGCTTTTTGCTCAGAACTCGGCGAAAGAAAAATTGAGCATTGATCCTGCTGAAATCGGCGTGCAGGAAAAAGTCTTGTTCGGCAGTTACAGCGCCTCCGTTGATCTGCAGGCGGAGGCGGCCGAGGTGGTTTTCAAACGGGCCATCCCCGTCGCAGAACTGATCACCCACCGGTTCGAGCTCGAAGACATCCAGCAGGCCCTGGAACTCGCTGCCCGGCCGGCGGGAAATTCGCTGAAAGTGGTGATACGTCCTTGAACGATCTGACTACACGAAACGGACACATGACGGCGGCAGTGCTTTACGGCAAAGAGGACTTGAAGATCGAGCGTGTGGGCATACCCGAGGTAGGCCCGCAGGACGCGCTCGTGCGCGTGAAGGTGGCGCTCCTGTGCGGGACCGACCTGAAGGTTTGGCGCCAGGGCCACCACGCCCGCATGATCTCGCCACCCGCCATTTTTGGCCACGAGCTGGCCGGAGTGGTGGAGTTGGTGGGCAGCGATGTGGTGAGCGTTCGTCCGGGCATGCGCGTGGTGCCCGCCAACTCAGCCCCCTGCAGCGATTGTCTCTACTGCCGCAGGGACCGCGAAAATCTTTGTGAAAATCTTCTTTTCAACAATGGCGCCTACGCTGAATTCATTCACGTTCCCGGCCGCATCTTGCAGAAAAACACCCTCGAGATTCCGGCACAAGTGGACTATGTGGATGCCGCGCTCGTCGAGCCGCTCGCCTGCGTGCTTCGGGGAATTGATGAAACCGGCGTGGGTGAGGGGGATACGGTCGTCGTGCTGGGTTGCGGGCCCATCGGCTTGATGTTCATCCGGCTGGCCCGTCTGCGCCGGGCAAGGGTGATTGCCCTGGGCAAGCGCCATACGCAGATGGAAGCGGCCGAGCGGCTGGGAGCGGCCGCCGCCATTGACGTGAACCGCGTGGCGAACCCGGTGCAATATGTGCGGCAGTTGACCGAGTGCGGGAGAGGGGCCGATGTCGTCATTGAAGCGGTCGGCAGCTCTGCCACCTGGCAGTGGTCGGTGGAGATGGTGCGCAAGGGCGGAACCGTCAACCTTTTTGGCGGCTGTCCCACCGGCAGCGCCGTGCAATTCGATCCGGTGCTGCTCCACTATTCCGAGATTTCCATCAAGTCCACCTTTCACCACACCCCGCGCTTCATCCGTGAAGCCATGGGCGTCATCGCCAGCGGGGGAGTGCGGGCGTCCGACTTTGTGACCGGGGAGATTCCGTTGACCGAACTGCCGGGCATGTTCCGGCAGCTCAAGAATCGCAACGGTGAACTGAAGACGGCAATCATTCCGTAGTCCCGTTCCAACTTGTCGAAACGCAGTCAACGGCAAGTATGATCCGATGGTTGGAACAGGACGAGTCGCGCCCGGCTGAGTTCAGCCTGAGAAGCCATCCTATGGGCAACGCCATCGAGCTGGAAATCGCTGCCGGCCTGCCGGCTGGACCAGTTACTTTGGAGCAAGCGGAGCATTATACGCGGCGGCTGGCCCGCAGCCACTATGAGAATTTCACGGTTGTTTCCTGGTTGCTGCCCGGCGTTCTGCGCCAGCATTTTTACAACCTCTATGCCTACTGTCGCTGGGCCGATGATCTGGCCGACGAAATCCCCGACCGCGACCGGGCCTTGCGCCTGCTGGACTGGTGGCAGGAGGAGTTGAACCTTTGCTATGACGGCCGGCCGCGGCATCCGGTGTTCGTGGCGCTGCGGCGGACGGCGCAGGCGCGGAACATTCCCAGGGAGCCTTTTGCCGATTTGCTGATTGCCTTCCGGCAAGATCAGTTGGTGCGACGCTATCCCACCTTTCCGGATTTGCTTCGCTACTGTCGCTATTCGGCCAACCCGGTGGGCCGGCTGGTGCTCTACGTCTGCGGTTACGACGATCCCCAGCGCCAGGCGCTGTCCGATGCCACTTGCACGGCGCTGCAATTGGCTAACTTCTGGCAGGATGTTGCCCGGGACCTGGAGAAAGATCGGCTCTACATCCCCATCGAAGACCTGGAGCGGCACGGATTGCACGAACAGGATATTTTTGCTCGACGTCTCGATGAACGTCTTGTTTCCCTGATGAAAACTCTGGTGGAGCGAACGCGGGGGATGTTTGAGGCTGGTTTGCCGCTGGCGCAAATGGTGGACAGGCGGCTGCGGCTCGACGTCGAGCTCTTTAGCCGCGGCGGAATGGAAATTCTCCGCGCCATTGAGCGCCATGGCTATGATGTCTTCGACCGCCGCCCGGCGCTCGGCAGGGTTGCCAAGCTGCGCCTTTTCGCGGCGGTTTTCATCAAGCATCTGCTGACGCCTGCGGCAAGCCGGCGGTCGGCAAATCCTTCGGTTCTATCAATCCCGTGAGCCAGGAACTTCTTAGCCGGTCCTATCAATATTGCCGGCGAATCGCCCGAAGCAAGGCGCGGAACTTTTACTATTCCTTCCTCGTGTTGCCGCGCGCCAAGCGCCAAGCCCTCTGCGCTATTTATGCCTTCATGCGCTTTACCGACGATATTTCCGACCGCCAGGGGGATGGCAGCGAGAAGGCTGCCGATTTGACGCGGTGGCGCGAGGCGCTGGACAAGGCGCTGGCCGGGAACTATGCGGGCAGCTTGATCCTGCCTGCGTTTCACGACACGATCAGTCGCTATCGCATCCCGCGCGCCTATTTCGACCAGGTCATTGCCGGCGCCGAAATGGACCTTCGCATATTTCGCTATCCCGCCTTTGCCGATACCTATCGCTATTGCTACCGGGTGGCTTCGGTGGTGGGCCTGGTTTGCCTCGACATTTTTGGTTTCCGCGACCCCAAAGCTTCCGCACGCGCCAGGGAGCTGGCCGAGAGCTGCGGGGTGGCCTTTCAACTGACCAATATCCTGCGCGACCTCAAGGAGGATGCCGCCGCCGGCCGCGTCTATCTTCCCCTTGAGGATTTGGAGGTTTTTGGTTACCCGGCAGAGCAGTTGGCGGCCGGCGTGGTGAACGCCGCTTTTCTCACTCTGATGAAATTTGAAGTGGAGCGGGCGCGCACCTACTATGATCGCTCGCGCGAACTCCTCACCCTGATTCACCCGGACAGCCGGCCGGCCCTCTGGGCTATGATGGAGATTTATCGCGGCATCCTGGGCCGGATTGAAAAGCAGGGATACGATGTTTTCGCTCGCCGGGCGGGGCTCTCCGGCTGCGTGAAGGCGCGCATTTTGCTCCGAGCATGGCTTTGGCGCTTGGGAATTGTTCATGGCCTCGACCAAGTCGGTGATCGTGATGGGCGGCGGGCTGGCGGGGTTGGCCTGCGCCACAGCCCTCGCTGACCGCGGTTTTTCCATCTGCCTCTTCGAGAAAAAGCCCCACCTCGGCGGCCGGGCCGCCTCCTACCTGCTTCCTGAGGGGCAGGAGGTGGACAATTGCCAGCACGTCCTCCTCGGTTGCTGCACCAACCTCGTTGCCTTTTACGAAATGCTCGGCGTCGGCAGCAAGATCGGTTATTTCCGAACGCTCGCATTGGCTGGCCCTGAGCGGCGCGTGGGAACCATCCGTTCCTCGTTACTCCCGGAACCGTTCCATCTGCTGCCGTCGTTTCTCCGCTTTCCCTTCCTTGGTCTCGGAGACAAGTTTCGCATCGCTCGCGCGATGATGGCCATCTTGCGAGCCGATGCTGGCAGTCGAAGGCGGTGGGAAGGGCAGACGATGGCTTTCTGGCTGGCCGAGCGGGGCCAAAGCCGGCTTGCCATCGAGCGCTTCTGGAAGGTGGTGCTGGTGAGCGCCTTGAATGAGGAGCTGGACCGCGTCTCCGCGCTCCATGGCACCGAAGTTTTCCGCAAGGCTTTCCTCCTTCATCGCCGTGGCTTCGAGATCGGCGTTCCCGTCGTCCCCCTGGGGGAACTTTACAGCGCCGCCGGCGCAGGCCGGTTCGCTGCTCGCGGGGGTGGCGTTGTGCTTCGGCGCGGAGTGGAAGGGATCGTGGTAGCCGATGGGTTGGTGCGGCAAGTGGTCCTCGATAACGGTGAGCTTGCTGAAGCAGACTACTTTGTTTCGGCGCTGCCCTTTGACGCCATCCTGGAATTGCTGCCGGAAGACCTCGCCGGGGCCCACGAATATTTCCAACGCTGGAATCGGCTGGAGGCTTCGCCGATCACCGGCATCCATCTGTGGTTCGATAGCCAGGTGATGGACGAACCATATCTGACCGTGCTGGATCGCACGCTTCAGTGGATCTTCAATAAATCGAAACTGTATGGCCGAAGCGACTCGGGCAGTTATCTTCTCTGCGTCGTCAGTGCCTCGCACCGGCTGGCACCGATGTCGCGCAGCCAAATCATCGAGCTTGCCTTGCGCGAGCTGGCTGAAATTCTTCCGGAGACACGCACGGCTAAGCTGATGAAGGCCACCGTCATCAAGGAAATCCGAGCAACCTACGCCCCCACGCCGGGAACGGAAGCGCTCCGGCCACTACCGCAAACGCCCGTTCGTAATCTTTTTGTGTGCGGGGATTGGACCGCCACCGGCTGGCCAGCCACCATGGAGAGCGCCGTGCGCAGCGGCTTTTTGTGCGCTGAGGCTATACTCGACCGCGAGGGCCAGCCTGCATCCATTCTGCGACCGGAGCTGCCCGCCAGGGGGCTGGCCAGGCTTCTCGTCAAATAGATGGGGCCTCGCGCGTTCTGCCCGTCGAACTTCAAACGGTTCGGCGACGGCCGCGCCGCAAAGCGCAAAATTCCACTGCATGCCTCATCGCCAGGTTGGGATAAAATCTACCCGGACACAAGCAATTCCGCCAAACAGGGAGAACGACGATGAGCCAGCCGCGCCGAGGGAATATTGTCCTTCTGATTGGAACGCGCAAGGGTGGACTCCTCCTATGGAGCGACAAGCGCCGCAGGAAATGGGAAGTTGGCAGCCTCTTTTTCAAAGGCTGGGCGGTTCACAACATGATTTTGGATCCGCGCCACGGCCGGCGCATTTTTGGCGCAGTAAACAGCGATTGGTGGGGCAGTGACGTCCGCTCGAGCACGAACTGGGGGAAGACTTGGCGGCACAGCCGGGAAGGGGTTCGGTATGCGCCGGACAGCGGATTGTCCGTCAAGCGCGTCTGGAGCGTTGCCCCCGGGCCGGTATCGCAACCCCGCGTCGTTTACGCCGGCGTCGAGCCGGCCGGTCTTTTCCGAAGCGACGACGGGGGATTGCATTGGGCAGAGGTGGCCGCGCTGAATCGGCACAGCTCGCGAGAGAAATGGACGCCCGGCGGGGGCGGCTTGATTCTCCATACCATCGCGGTGCACTCACACGACGAGCGGCGCATCTATGTGGCCATTTCGGCCGCCGGCTTCTTCCGCAGCGACGACGCCGGCGCAAGCTGGAACCCGATGAACCGCGGATTGCGCGCCGACTTTCTGCCCGACAAATTTCCGGAAGTGGGACAGTGTGTGCACAAATTCGCTGCCCATCCATCCCGCCCAAACCTCCTTTACCAGCAAAATCATTGCGGTGTGTACCGCTCGGATTCCGCCGGCGACCGCTGGACGGACATCAGCCGCGGCCTGCCGTCGCGATTCGGATTTGCGATGGCGCTCGACCCCCACGATCCTCAGGTGATGTATGTCTTGCCGGAGGAAGGGCCTGATTTTCGTTGTACGGTGGATGGCAAACTGCGTGTCTATCGGACGAGGAATGGCGGGAAAAGCTGGCAGCCCTTGTCCCGCGGCCTGCCGCAGAAGCACGCTTACGCAAACGTGCTCCGCGATGCCATGGCCTCGGATTCCTGCGAGCCGTGCGGGGTTTACTTTGGAACCCAGGGAGGACAGGTCTTCTTGAGCCGCGACCGCGGAGAGCATTGGGAACTGCTGCTCGATTGCCTCCCGCCGGTGCTGAGCGTGAGCTGCGGTGAGGCGGCGTAAGCTTTGGCCATTGTCTATTTTTGAGCCGAAACGGCTTCTGACGGAGCTGTACCGGAGCGTTCTTTGGGCCCGCCTTCCGGGGATGTGATCCAGGAGTGCAACGTTTCCAGGTAGCTCGCCGGCAGGAAGCAGAATTCCATTCCCATGCCCTTGCCGGGGACCACGTCCCGCACGACCGCGACGGTGTTGATGTGGCGGCTGCGCGGGCCATAGAAGGAAACCATGAGGACCGTGCCGGGCGCCAGCGGCTTTGTGGTAACGGCAAAAAAGCCCCCTTTGCTCAGGTTGGTCGCGCGGTACCACTCCCGGACAGAGAATCCTTCGCAAAGTATCGGGATGCCGACAGGAACTTCTACGCGGGGATACCGCCTAAGAGGGAAACTGGGTTTCAAGGTGAACCTCCCGGGGCACAGAGGGCGTATTGATTGGTGCTGCTAGGTGAGCACGACGTGTGCCAAGGCCAGGGCCCCTTTTGTGATAGGTTAACCTCTTCCCGTGCATGAATATGCCGCGTAAACGCGCATGCCCGGCACATTCCCAGGGCAGGAAAAGCTTTCTAGCGTCGAGTAGGAAATCCTCGATCTTCTTCGATCTGTCAGGAAACCATTAACCGGCGTGCCTGCGGCAAGCAGCCGCCTCGGGGAGTCCTTCCAGAATCAAGCTGGCCGCTTCCGCGGCCGGGGTGCCCTCATGCAGCCCCGTGGCTTCTGCCGATGCACCTGGGCGACTTGCCCTCGCCAGGGAACGGAGTTGGCAAAGCACTAGAAATCGAGCGCAGCCACGCGGCCGAGCGCCGTCGAGAGCCGTTCAATCCGGCGGTCGGCAACGCCACCCAGGTAGGCAACAGCGTGGGCCATCTCACTGGTGACGGGCCCGCCCAAAGAGCTAAGGCCCAGAGAGTCAGACAGAGTATGACCCAAGCGCAAGAAGGCGAAGTAGGCGGAAATCGCTCCCGCCCACTCGCGCACCGGCCGCTGGGGCGCGATGTTGTTTGGGATCATTCGCAACAGAGAGGAGATGGCGAAGTACCCCTGCCGGCATTGACGGGGCCCGGCCGGCCGGCTGGCCAGCCCGGCGATGCTGGCAACGCGCGCTGGAATCTCTCTCGCCCCCACAACCCTCGAGTGACAAAAGTAAACGAAGAATTGAAGCGCGACTACCACCGAGACGATGAAGATAGCAGCGGCAAGCATCATTGGAGTTGCGTCACCAACCTTGTCTCTACCCGGGCCGTCTCCGGCACCGTGGTGAAGGTGTGTGCCAGGACGACCAGGAAAAGTACGTAACTGGCCGGCGGAATGTAGCGCCAAAAGGCAAGGCTCGGGAACATGTTGTGGAAGGCGTAAAGAGCCGCGTGCGCCCCAAGAAACATTCCCAAACCCAGCGTGATTTGCATCAATCGCATCGGCATGTTGTTCAGCTTGCGCATGGAAAACCATAGCAACGTGCAGAGAACGACACCGAGGAAGTATAGGTTTTGCTGGAGTTCCACCACGAATTTGCCCAAAATGCGGTCGCCGGCCGAGTGAACGATCGAGTAGGAGACCCCAACCGTGCCCGCAAGAACGAGCAGAGCCACCCACCGCACGTAACGGCTGAACCCCAGCTCGCTGAAGATGCGTTCAAAAAGTCCCGCAAGAACCAGATAGAGCAACAGAGACAAGACGGCGTCGCCAAAAAAGTAAAAATAGCGGTACTCCAGGGAGCGGAAGCCGTAAAGAAGATATATGAGGGCTGCGGTGACGGTGAAAGAGAGCGTGGCCAGGAGGTATGTGCTAAGCGCCAGATAGCGGGTGAAGGCCCTTCCCGCCATGATACGAAACAACACGTATCCGACGAGACCAACGCTCAACGCCCAGATTAGATAATCGTAAATGCCCCACATCGCCGCTCTCAAGGCAGCGCGCAGGGCATTATGAAGACTGGTTAGAAGCCCACTGTCCCTAGAACGGAATCGGCGGGATCGGCGCCCCACCATGGAACGGTATAGGTGGGATCGGCGCCCCACCGTGGGCCACTACCACCGGCTGGTCGCTATGTCCTCCTGCGACAAGCCCTTTGAGCCCAAACGCACCGCACAGGATCAGCAATGAGATGGCGAAGACAACCTGAATGCGCTTCTGCATCCCGGACCTCCCAGAAAGGGATTGCTTGGCCCAGGAATCTTAGCGCATCGAGGCGTTTTCGGCACACCTCGACACTCGGTATTGTGTCGTAAGAGTAAACCTACCCTTGGACACGCACCCCGAGTTGTCAGGGGCAGCCTAGGCGCCGAACTATTTCTGGTCAATGGTACTTCCGGCTGGCGTTTCCCGGTACAAAGGTACCAGCGGTCAAAAGAGAGGAAATCTTCCCGCCGGGCGGCAACGCTCCCGCAAAACCGCTCTCGCCCATTTCTCGCTGTTCGGATGCCAGGATCTTCGTTGGCCCGGGGTTGTCATCGGGTCGCAGTCTGCGGTCCGCTCCGCCACAATCGTCAAATCTTGCCCTGCCAGCCGTGGTTGCCAATCCCGGAGTGCAGTATTCTCCTGCGGACAAGATTCTGCTAAGCTATGTGCACCGGTGCTTCCGGCGGGCAAATCGAGCGCCCGCCGCCGCGGACCCCGCAGCATCTGGTAGCGGGGCAAGCAGACCTGCCTAGCCCCAAGGATGATCGGCCCATGCACAAGGTACTGCGTCGGTATCCTCGCTATCGCTTGATGGAACCAATTCCGGTGATGTGGCGTCAGGGCCGGCGGACGGCGATTGACCGGGCGCGCATCGTGAGCCTTCGCGGCCTGTTGTTGGACACGCTCCACTCGCTGACTCCGGGTGAAAACATCGAAATCGTTTTGATGCCCCGGAAAATGAAGCTTCGGGCGACAGCCACGGTTCGCAGCGTTCCGCACAAGGCGGTGGCGGGGCTGGAATTTATAAGGATGGATGGCGCGGCCGCCGATTCTCTGAAGAGTTTTCTGGCCGAAGCCCTGCGCCAGAAGCAAGCAAGGCTGGCGTAGCCGGCTCCGAAAGATTCGCGGCCTCTGCCGGCCTCGAATCTCGCTTGCTTTTTTCTTGTTTCCAGTTTCCAATTTGTTTTCTCAAGCTCCCGGCCTTTGGCCTCGAGCTTCTATCTTCCGGCACCGTCCCCGTCGTCTAGCTTGGCCGAGGACGTTCCGCTCTCTGCGGAAAAACGCGCGGTTCAAATCCCGCCGGGGACGCCAAGCTCATTAACAGGACAATCTCGGGGCAGCGCCGCGGATAACACTCCCACAGAGGTTTGTTCGCCCGCCGGCAGCTTCGACCGGCGCGAGGAACGGAGAAATAGCACGAGCCCGAGAAGAAAAATGAGCAAGATGATGATGATCGCGCGCAAGGAAGGCAGGCGGCTGCCGCGATCTGTGGCGGGGCGGTAGAGCTGCGGACCTTCCGAGTCGCGGCCGGGCGGCTGACTGGATGGCATCTCTTTCCCTGCCCATATGAAACATGCGCGGCCATAAGAATGTCAAGGCATGTGACCGCCTGGACCGGGCCGTTGTGTTGAACATATAAGTGGAAAAGTTCTCGGAATCCTGCTGGCCGCGCTCTATCCCTCCACAAGATCGCCGATGAACTTTCTCGGTGCGGGCCTAGGTTGCTTGGTTCTTTGGGGCAGAGAATAGCCCCGGCGCAACCGAGTCGGGAGTGGCGATGGATTCGAGTTCCGGGTAGTGCGAAATCATCTCCGGCGGGACACGCACGGGCTTCCCGGTGAGAAGGTGGATCAATTGGAGCGCATTGGCGATGGCCTTCCCCTGGTAGTGGTTGTTGGTGATGACGAAGGTGCTTTCGGTTTGGTCGGAAACGTTGCGCGTGCGGGCCGCCCAGGGTTGTAGTTCCGCCGCCGAATAGAGGTAGTTGTACCGCTCGTCCGGCTGCCGCTTGGCGTCCTCGCTGAACCAGGAATCGTAGTTGCGGCCATGAAGGCGAATGTAACCGACGGGAGAAGTTGCGGCGGCGGAAGGCTTGAGCGAGCGGCCAATCACCGGCTGGTCGATGTTGCAGAAACCGACGTTCCATTCCCGCAGCAGCTCATAGACTTCCGGCTGATTCCACGAGCCGTGTCGCACTTCGACGACGAGCGGGTAAGCGCGGAAACGGAGAATCAGGCCGATGAGGTAATGGCGGTTGTCAGGATCGTACTTGAACGACCAGGGAAACTGCATCAGGACAGCGCCCAGTTTGCCTTCGGCCATCAGGGCGTCAAAGCCTTCGCGGGCGGCCAGCTCGTCCTCGGCCGAGGTTTGCCGCTCGTGCGTAAAGCGGTGCCACAGCTTGGCGGTGAAAAGAAAGCGGGGGTTATGCTCCACCTTGCGCACCCAGAGCTTGCCCAGTTCGGGGCGAACGGGCTGATAAAACGAGGTGTTGATTTCGATGGTGTCAAAATAGTCGGCAAGGTAAGCCGCCTCGTGAAATCCGCGGCCACGGCGCAGCGGATAGACGATCCCGCTCCAGTCTTGATAGGACCAGCCCGCCGGGCCAACGCGCATCACCTGGGAAATCGCCATCGTTCGCCTTTTCTTCGCCCATGCTAGCGTAACGCTATTCCGTGGTCGCCGTCAAGACGGCCCGTAGCGGCGCGGGCACATCACGCTAGCCGCCGGAGTGTGCGGCTTGAAAAGCGGAGAGCATGGCGCTAAGCTGACAGCGTGCTGTCAGGTTCTATTCCACCCGGGCAACCCTCTTTCCCACTTTTAACCCTCAGGTGCACCGATGAAGATTGCTTTGAGCTACAAGAATCTTGTCAAGAATGGGAATTTGGAAGAGCAGTTCGTGAAGAACATCAAGAAGCTGGAACGCTTTCTTTCCAGCTACCAACCCGATTTGGTGCAACTGCATGCCACACTCGAAAAGAACCCGCACAAGGAGGAATACTACATCTCGTTGAACCTGGCGCTGCCGACAGCCCGGCTGCATGCCACCGGGGAGGGAAGCGACACCCGGGTGAGCACGCGGCGAGCTTTTGAGGAATTGCGCAGCCAGCTCGGCAAGCACATCGGCAAGCTACGGCACGATTACCAGTGGAAGCGCAAGCGAGCCCGCGGTGGCCCGGCAAGCTTGGCTGACGAAGAAGTCTGACGATTTTCGACGTTTCCAACAGTAGAGCTCCCGCAAATCCGCGGCCCTTTTCTTCTCGAGAAGCCATCGCCCCTGACACCACGCTACGGCGGCGTCGCGGCGACCAAAAAGATACCGCCGATGCCTGTGGCACAAGCAGGAACACGACTGTCTTCTGTCGTTTCAGAATGGGTCTGGTTGCCTGTGATCGGCAAGGTGGGCGGGAGTGCATCAAGGGAAATAGAGGCCAAACACGCTGGGGACAGGAACGCCTACGTAGCTAAGTCCCAGCTCCTTCGAGCCATCCGGTTTGACCGGGCCGATCCAGACCACGCGAAAACGAGCGCGCAAAGGTTGGCGCAAGCGGTTCTCCAGTTCCAACTCCTCCTGGGCCGCGACCGTATTGTAGCTGAGGACCCTCGCCCCGTGCTTGCTGATCTGCGTCACGAAGGTATCTTCCTTAAAGGGAAGTCCCTCCAGGGTGCGACCGCGAACATGGACAGGAATGCGAAGGCCGATCCGTTTGCTGCGACGAGTGGTCTTGCGGGAGGCAGTCAGGGTGCGTCCGCTCACAGGAACACCTCTCGTTCATATTCCAGACCACCTGTTAAAGCGTCAATAGTACGAAAGTTTCATGAGCAAGCAGTACAAGGCCGGGGAAAAGGGCGGCTAAGGCTTCCGCAAAGGCTTAAGGAAACGAATGCCATACAACTTACTCGGGGTTCCCGCAACAAGCGACTGGTGCACCACCCTGGCAGGCACCTCGGCATGAAAATCATCCTGCAGGAAAGGTGCGATGATGCGCAGTTCCGTCCCCACCGGATAGTCGCGCGCGCTGATGATGGCGAGGCCGTCGGGCGAAAGATTTCGAGAGAAGGTGACCTCCGGGTGGGCTGAGTAAGGGAGCCGGACGCGCACTTTGACGCGCACGGCCGCTCGCTTGCGCTTCCGCCTTTCCCCCCTGGGCGCTTCCTCAGCGCCACCGACGCCATCACCCGCGCCGCCGCACGTCTTGATGGCCGCCGGCTTCCAAAGCGTCTCCTGGTGGCAGCGCGAGCAGGCACGCAGAATATGTCCGGATGATCGCAGGATTTCTCGATGCCAGGGAGTCGTCTCCACCATCTCCCCTTGGCAGCAAGCGCAGCACTGCATGCCCTGCTGATTGGCGCCCTGGCCGGCCCCGCTCGCCGCTGGAAAAGCAATTCCCCAGAAGGAAGGAGGCGCATCCACCGGCTCGACCGCCCAGGCGCGGGTGTCAGGCGAATCGCCCCTGCTTCCCAAACAGCCTGCCACGCGGAATTGAGCTTCCTGGTGGGAACGCAGATTTCGGACGCAGACCACATCGCCGACAATGACCGGGTTGCGCAAGCGAAAACAGGCGCCGTGCCGGTCCACGCTCATCGTCTCCGTCTCTTCACTGAAGTCTCGACCGTTGCTATCAATGCCGAACACCCGGATGGGCAGGGAGTGGGCCGCCGGGCTGCCTTCAGGTTCCGGGATCAACGAGTTTTCGCGTGGCGTATTCTTCATAACCACAGCATCTCGACAGGGCAAGCGGAGCCGGCTACTGCCTCGATAGCCGCTCGAAGGTTTCTAGTCATGGTGACGCAGCTTTATTGGGCGACGGTAGCCGCGGCAACCAACTTGGACGAACGACGAGTCACTGCCGCCTCCATCTCTAGGTCCTCGGGCTCAACGAAGGTTCCGGCAGGGGAATTTTTACGAGTGGCAGCTCGATCGTGAAAGTAACTCCCCGGCCCGGATTATTGCAGCACGAGATGCTTCCCTGATGTTGCTGGAGAATCCCGTAGCAGATGCTGAGGCCGAGACCGGCGCCCTGGCCCACTGCTTTGGTGGTGTAAAAGGGATCAAAAACGTGTTCCGGCTCGCGCACGCCAACGCCCGTGTCAGTGAACTCGATGCGGACTCGATCAGTCAGGCAGCGGTGGCTAATGCGAAGCGTTCCGGGTTGGCCGCTCTGGCGGATGGAGTCGGCGGCGTTGCGAATAACATTCACGAAAACCTGGAGGAGCTGTTGCGGATCGCCTCGCACGATGCCGGGCAAATCGGAAAAGACCGGATGCAGCCGGACCCGGCCGGCGCGTAATTCGTACTCATTTAGCAGAATGGCTTGTTCCAGGAGGTCGTGAACATTGACCTCCCGCGTCACCGCCTTCGACTGGCGGGAAAAGCTCAAAAGGTGCTGGACCAGGGTTTTGGTTCGCCGCCCTTGCGCTTGGAGCTTCCCGACGAGTTCCCGCTGAGCGGCAGAGAGAGGCTCGGTGGCCAGCAAAACATCGGTGTAGCCCAGGATGGCGGTAAGCGGGTTGTTGATTTCGTGAGCCGCGCCGGCCACCAACCGGCCCAGCGACCTCATTTTCTCCGACTGCACCAACTGGCGGTGCAAGTGCTGAAGCTGGCGGTAGTTTTGCTGGAGTTTCTCGGTCAACCGGAGCTGTTCCTTCTGCACGTATCGCTGCCGCAGAAAGAAAAGCGCCACGGTCGGTATGAGGAAAATTAGTGTCACAAGATGACGGAATTCCTCCACTGGCGGCGGAGCTTCGGCCACAAACTCGCCCAGGATGGCAATGAACGGTATCGACAAGATGGCAAGCAAAGCGAGGGCGCTGGGCAAAGCTGAGCTGGCGACATCTTCCTCGGTGTCTGGCTTGAGGTCAGGTGCCGGCTGGCGGCGGAAATACACACCCAGGCAGCCCAGCATCAGAAAGGATCCCAGAAGAGGCAGGTCGTAGAAGCTTCCGGTGTAGTAGGTCTGGTTCTGGATGGCCAGATTGGCGACGTGCGAGCCTGCGTAGTAAAGGCCGTGGCAGAGAGCCAGGCCGATATAAACGTTTCGCCAGCGGTGGCTCTCCGCCCGGATCAGCAGATAGGCCAGTGCTCCAAGCCAGATCAAATTTTCGACAAACCAGAGGCGGTTATAGCTCCGGGAATAGCTCACCGGGTCGGGCTGGATGAATTGCCAGGGTAGGACCATGAAGGAATAGAGGAAGATCCACCACAGGACAAGGAAGGTGAAATCCAGATACGTTGGCCGGTAGCCGTGGGGAAGCCGCTGGCGGTCGGGGCGCAGGCCGGCCGCGGCAAGAAAGGGAACGATGCGCAAGAAAAAAACTATGTCGCCGAAGAAGATGTCCGGCACGGGCTGCCCGAGAAAGACTTCAAAGTAAACCCAGAGGAGTTGCCCAACGAACCATTGGGCGGTCCCGAGCGCCAGCAAATACCAAAACCAGCGTTCGCGGGAATTCTTGCCGCGCGCATTTCTTTCGAGAAAGACGGCGGCAAATAGGGGCGGAATCAATTCCAGCGGGTTGGCCACCTTGGCGAGAAGCGGCCGGTTGTGGTCAAGCACGACTGACAAGCTGGAATAGGCAAGGAGGTAAACCAACGAGAACAGCGCAGCTACGAGCAGAGGCCGCCGGAAAGGAACCCGAACAGGCCCGGAAGGTCGTGGCGAACTTGATTCCAGTTCCGCAATTTCCAGGTCCGCTCCCGCCATAGATCTCCGCGCGAGACTGGGCAAAATCTAGACGTCTGACCATTTTGTCGTTCGTTTCCCTGCAAGACCATAGTACTTAGGTACCTTGGATGTTTGACCGCCGACAAATTCCTGAATCTCCCAGTTCCGTGGGCAAGCATCCGCCGCGGTTATCGAGCTTTAGCGAGACGGGGGGAGAAAATCGGGAGGACGTCCTGCGTGCAGTGCCTGGTGAGCCGCCCGCGATTCGAACGCGGAACCCTCGCCTTAAAAGGGCGATGCTCTGCCGTTGAGCTAGCGGCCCACCGGAGATTCATTCTAGTGTCGAGAG
>Ga0209002_10000182_pt1 | contig 45660 bp, 56 predicted proteins | sample Rifsed16ft2_FD_184010 | JGI IMG/M metagenome (GOLD analysis project Ga0209002, IMG submission 184010) | Soil microbial communities from Rifle, Colorado, USA - sediment 16ft 2 (version 2) | ecosystem: Environmental > Terrestrial > Deep subsurface > Rock core/Sediment | place: Rifle, Colorado...
CGCGCGCATGCTGTACCTGGGGCCGTATCAGGCGCTGGCTTGTGTCAGTGCTTTTGACGGGACCACCACGGCAACGCTGTATGGACGGGACGCGCGGCGCAGCGCGGCGGCCGACCTGCACAAGTTCGGGGCGCATTACTTGCGCAAGAACATGGAGATCGACTGGGTGACGGCCCTGGCCACCGGCGCCGCACAGTGCGAAGACGGCATGGCCTCGACCGAGACACCGATCCGGGTGTCGTCAATCGACAATTCGTCCTACACGGCCCCGACGATCGTGTTGACCGCCGACCCCTCCACCTTGACCACCGCCGCCGATCCCGCCGACGGTAATCTGATCATTCCGTTCGGCTCTCGTCTTGCAAGCGGGCCCACCGCCGCCGACGTGACGAAGTTCGCCGGGGTCAACGGACTCCTCCAGATGGTCGGTGACCGAAACATTTACACCCACCTGTACGACCTCCTCCGAGAGACGTACCCGACGCTCGAGGGCATCCGGAACACGAACGCCGGTGTCGCCCGTCCGTTCTCCGAGGACTACCTTACCCTCGCTATCGACCGGATCGCGGACGAGGGCGTGGGCGAGGAGCCTGGAGTCATTCTGTGTGACCGCTCGGGGCGCAGGGAGTACCTCAAGGAGTCCAAGGGAGATCGTCGGTTCAAGGAGGTCCAGACCGAGAAGGGCTTTGGTCAGCTCGTATTCCATGCGGGCGACGCTCAGACCCCGATTGTCACCGACCGGGACTGCCCGCCGGGGATCTTCTTCATTCTCGATGACAAGGGCTTTGGATGGCTCGAGGAGTCGAGCCTGGGTTCGGTGGATGAGCAGGCCGAGCGGCCGGTCACAAACAAGGACGCCCACGAGATCGTGTTGCACAAGTCCGGCAACGTCTTCACGGAAAAGCCGTTCAACAACGGCACCCTCGAAGACGTCTCGTTCTTGACGCGCGACATCGTGGCGTAGGCTGGAGCAAGGAGGTAAAGGTGAGCTTTAGAAAACTGATTCCCGCGTGCCTTTTGGTTCTGGCTCTCCCGTCCCCGGCCTCGGCCAAGGTAGGGAGCCGGAACCTGGAGTTCGCGCTCAAGACACATCAGTTCTGCGCGTTGGTTGATTACCCTGAGAGCGCCACTGTCGTTCAAGGCGAAAATGGGGTGTTGGCCAACATCATCCTTGCGGCGTACGTGGACGACGGAGCGCAAACGCAGACCTCGTCAATCGTCCAGCCCATCACTCCGATGAAGCTGCGCGTCGAGATCGAGGACGACGGGGGCGCCACGACCCCCGCTCTGACTTGTTCGGTGCAGATCTTCGGCTTGGACCAGTTCGGCGGCGCCATCAGCGAAACGGTGTCTGCCTCGGAAACCGCGGCAACAACGGTCAACGTGTATTCCAAGATCACCAAAATTAGCACCGTCGCCGGAACGTGTGTGGCAGCGGCCGACACCTCCGACTATCTGCTGGTCAACCAGTCCCTACAGATCGGCCTTGGGCGCAAAATCGGGGCCACGTCCGACGTTGTGATGGCCTGTTTCGTTGACGACCCGGACGGGACGGCGGACACCAAGTGCTCGCCCTACGATATCGGCACCGATGACTCAATCAGCGACATCGTATCGGTGAGCACGCACAGCATTGACTTCTCTGTAACCGCATTCGGTCCCGTGGGCGGGAGCGAGGTTGCGGCAACAGACGGAGACATCCTCTGTGTGCGCGTGGTCCCGTCGATCTAGCCCCACCCGATAGGGGTTGCCCGCTCCATCCTCCTGCTGTAGTGTTTGCCCCACATGGGCGCATCTGTCCCGATCCCTGTCAACCTGGACAAGTCAGGCGGGCGCACCCAACCCGGCGTAATCCCGTCCATTAGGCGCGAAGCGCACTGGCAGCTCTACGCCAACGTCGATCCGGACGTCATGCACCGCTCCGACCCGGCCCCCTCTCACATCCAGAGGGCCATGGAGGAGGTCTTCGGCACCGAGCGGCTGAAGGACGTGAAGCTGGCCCGTCACCCGCTGTTGGGGTACTGGAGCCTGTGGGAGCGAGTCCGCAACCCAGAGAGCGGCCAGGTCGGCGGATATCGACTGGTCTCGATGTTCTACAGCCAGCCGGTGGACGGGTATCTCCCACAGCACCTGCGCGGGAACAAGTGGACCGCACATCTTACCGGACAGGTGGGTGAGCCTCGAGAGCCGACGAGGCGTGACTTCGAGATCATCGAGCAATTCGACATCAAGAAGTACGGATACGAAGCGGTTGAGAACCGGTACGCAGCCCCAGAGATCGAGGCAGAGCGCGAGCTGGAGCGCGTGTTCCATGACCGGATTGACGACTTCCTTGACTACCACTTTTGGCTTGCGATGCGAGACGCCCAGGCACACCACTCGCGCCCGTGGAGCACGCCCACCGTCGAGTACCGGCCGAACGGCCTGCGGTGGGCGCACATCAAGAAGGACGGGTACACGTTGAGGGTGAAATTCGGCAGCCGTGAGCACCGGCGGGAGCTGGAAGATCTGGTCACCCGTCTCGAGCACGACCGGGACGCATTCGAGTCCGCTCGTGGCCTTCGACGCGATTACGCCAGGGCCGACTACGAAGCCGAGATCCTGGCAACCCGCTCCCAGATCGATGTGGTCGAGCTCGAGGAGCAGGCCGCGCAGAAAACCCCTGAGATCAAGACCAAGGTCGCCGAGTGGCACCGTAAGGTCTCGAGGCTCGCCGCGATGAACAAGGCAGTCAACGGGGGCGGGGGAGGCTGATATGTCGATCATCTACGCACCGACCGCTCCGGCGACACTGGCTTCAATGATTACCCGGATTCGACGCATGGTCGGCGACACCGAGTCCCTGGCGGCCAACCGAAGATGGCAGGATGACGAGATCATCGACGCGCTCAACATGTCCATGGTCGAGATCGGCAACGCCCTGAGTCTCACACAGCCATCCCCGGCCCTCTCAAGCGAGAACATCACCTATACGGCCGACAGCGAGTCGGTGGCCCTCGGGACGTACACGGCGCATGCACCGATCTTCCAGGTCGAGGACATTACGGACCCATTGCGGCCGGTGGTGATCGAGCAGGCCTCGTTCCGGGATCTGTCTGACTACGGCCTCGCCGGCGTGCCGGCCCTGTGGCGGTCTGTCTACGCCATCCATTCCGGCGGGATCTCGGTGCGACCGAAGCCGACATCGGACAAGCCCCTCCGGATCTGGTACGTCCAAGAGCCGTATGTCATCGGAGCAGAAGACGCTTCCCCGTCGGCCGTGTCGGTTGCAGCGAATGTTGCTACTGCCACCATAGGATCCGGCCATGGCTTTGTTGCGGGCATGCGGATCTCCACGGACGGGATGCTGTCCTCGGCCCCGGCAGAGGCCGACGTCTCGGACGTGGCCATTACATCGGTCACCGACACGACCATCATCTACCCATGCACAGCAGCCAACGGGGCGTTCACCGCGGTCGGAACCTTGTCGGCGAGCCGGCTCAACCGCGGCCCCGCCGGGGCGATGGCCGACGAGGTGGCCTGCCTGGGCGCCGCCATCCGGCTACAAGAGACCGATGTTGAGGCATCGCCGGCCAGGCTGATGCGTCACGAGAAAATGCTGTTTCAACTCGCAGGATCGGCGCGTCGGCTTCGGGGCCCGCAGCGGATCAGGCGCACAAGGAGGTTCGTGTGAGAGTGTACTATACAGGGTCCGTCGAAGACGGCCCGCGCGTGGTCGAGTATGGCGGCGAGGAGCTTGTCTGGGCTCCGGCTGGATTCCAGATCGAGAAGAAAGATCTGCCGGTCAAGAAGGCGGACGGGACCGACTACGTCGTAGAGCACGCCATGACCGGCAAGAGGACGACCGTCATGCGGAAGCAGTGGGTGGTTCGGCTGAATGCGTCGGGCGAGCCCATGAGGTCCAACCAGAGCGAGTCGTTCCTGTCCTTGCCGGACGACGCCGCGCGAAATGCGCTGCGCCAGGTATGGAACGAAGACGGGAAACTGGTGCCGGAGTCCCGCTACAAGGCCAACAGGTCACCGGAGTTCATCGAGGCCGAGATCGAGAGGCTCAAGGCGGAGCTGGATCTGAGGCGCGGCCCGGATCCGCTCCTGTCTGCGCCCGCGGTCGACGACGACTCGAAGCCAGAACGCAAGACCGCACGTGAAAGGCGGATTGAGAGGCTCGAGAGGGCTAGCGAGTAATGGCGAGGCCTCTGCCCAGCGTTCCGCTGTCGCCGATGACGGGCGGCATAGAGCGCCGAGAGGCGAAGGCCAAGGGCCACCAGGCGGCCGAGGGCGAAAACGTCTACGAGACGAACGGAGAGATCCGGCGTAGAGACGCAATCGTAGCCCTCGCCGCCGGTCCCGTGTTCATGTACCCCGCCGAGCAGTGCGTGGTCATGGACTTCAACTACTCCACCGACACGTTCACCACGCATGCCGAGCGAAGGCCGTCCGTCACGACTGCGTTTTCTTCCACCCGGCTGCTCTTGATCGGCTGTACGTCGAAGTTCGACGGCGTCGATTGGGCGCATGTGGCCGAATCTGCAACACTGGCCGCCTCGTGGAGGCACGCCAAGGTCAGTCGCGTGGCGGGATGGACCCCGAGCGCATCCTATGGCGGTCACACATCAGACTTCGCGGTTCTGCCATGGGTCCTGGACTCGACCCGGCGGCGCTATGACGGACGGGCGAGCTCTCTTCAGCGCACCGGAAGGATTGCGTGGCACTCCTCGGAGATGGTCGATTGGGAGCCGGTGTCGATCAACTCTCTGTCTCTGTATTGGGTCGCGCTCGAGCTGACGGCCGAGCCACAAGACCCAGATAACACACCAACCAGGGCCCCGGCGGCAGTGGCGGACGCGATCACGATTGAGAGGCCCGGGATCCGCGTTTTTCGGCACGGCAAAGTCACCGGCCTGGTCCCGGTGCGCGGCAAGGGCGACGCGTTCTTGTTGGTCATGTCCGAGCGCACAGGGCAGGACAGCGGAGGAGGCAAGTCCGCGACCACAAGGGGGCAAGAGAAGGGCGGCCAGATCGGCGCCGTGCGCTCGGAATTCACCAAGACCGAGGAGCTTGGCATCGTCGAAGACGAGGGCTCCGGAACGGCGGGCGAGGTCGCTGGACCGTCGTGGAACACCACTCCCCCGGGCGGGGCCTCGGCCAACGGAAGCTCTGGTGTCATTACCAAGAACGACGAGAGCTATTCATGGCTCACCGAGTCCGGGACCTATGAGGGCCAATGGGCCGGCCAGCCCATTCATTCAGACCTGACCCCGTCCGCTGGCTCCGCGTCTGGAGTGACCTTCGCGACACAGCTCAATCCAGAGAACAGCCTGGAAGACTGCGTGATCGAATGCACTCAGCGGGTCACCGGCCCGCTTGTTGGTGAGAAGAGAAGGATCGTCACCCATGCGGTGGGTGGCTCAACGACCTTGGCCGTGCATCCGGCCTGGTCCGCCACGCCAAACGCGAACAATCGGTTCAGGATCTTGGGCTCTCCGTTCTTCGCGCGCATCATTGAACCGCATGTAGACGCCAACTCCTCTGCGAAGGCCATCGAGACCTTCGAGGTAGACTCCAGCGGGGAGCACATCCTCAACACCTCGCCAGCAGAGGCATACGGAGACCGACGACGACTTGCGGATACGTCCCTCGACAGCAAGAACATCAACTTCGAGCTCGTGCGCGAGGCGCGGTTCGAGATGCAAGGGAATGCCCAGTGGTCTGCGTGCTGGGACACGATATCGCGCGAACACCTGCTTGCGTCTGGTGTGTGCGGCCCTGTGCGGTGGGACGGCCGATCCCTGCGCCGCCTCGAAGCCCTCGCGGATCCAGACAGCGCCATGGTGCAGATGTGGACCGGAGTCTTGCGCGACATGGCCCCAGAACAGAACACGCCAGATCTCACCCCGGGCTCTTTCCTCCGTTCCGAGCCACCGGCCGGTAGGTTCATCGTGGACTACTCTGGCCGTCTGGTGATCGCGGGCGTGTCGGCAGACCCCAACAGGATCTATTGGTCGGCCCCTGGCGGAGCGAACAACCTGTGGCCGCGGGTCTACGAGGCCCTGATCCGGGCCAACAGCAACCAGCCAATCGCGGGTATGAGGGTCTTCGGCGGCGAGCTTGTTGTGTGGACGCCCTCGCAGGTCTTCTCGAGCGGCCCGCCTGACAATGAGGGCATGTTCTACTTCGCACCAAAGTCTTCTGGTGTGGGGTTCTCCAATCACGCCGGGGTGGGCGAGCTCTCCTATAGGGGCCAGCCGGTCTTGATCGGCCCGAACCCGGATGGAGTGTACGCCTACGCCGGGACCGAGCTCGTTGCTGTTCTCGATGATTGGTCCGCGCTGTTGCCGGGCGGGGTCAACAAGGCCGGTCTGGACAGATGCGTTGCGGCTGTGTCGAAGTATGACACGATATACGCCCTCGCCGTCCCGTCAGCCGGAAGCAACGTGAACGACAGGATCCTGGTGTTCGATTACGTGGACCGGACGTGGTGGGTCTGGACTGCGCCATTCGGCGGCGTCACATCCATGGCGGTGGATAGGGATTCGGCCGGCCGAGAACGGATCCTGTTCGGGACTTGGGACGGGTTTGTGTGCGAGCTCGCCGGACGTGAGACCGACGACGGCAGGGCGATCACCGGCCGAGCACGGAGCGTCCCGGCGCGTCCAGCGGCACACACCCACGCCTTCACTGGCCTTCTGATTGCGGCGGGCGAGACCGGAGCCAGCGACCTGACAATCAAGACGTTCGTCAACCAGAAGCCGTCTGCACAGCAGACATGGATCGGCGAGTTCGACGCAGGCACAGGCCGGCTTGGGACCGGCCTCTACGGCACAGCCACGGCAGGCACGAGAACCTACAAGACGAGGAAGATCGCCCTTCCGGCGGCGACCCGAGGAGAGAGTCTACAGTACGAGGTCAGCGGAACCGGACGGTGGGCGCTCAGGTCCGCGGAGCTCCTCTTGCGCCCGGTGGGACAGCGAAGCAAGTGAAGCCCGCGCGGCCCCCACAACTCGCGTTCTTCGAGACCGTGCCGCACAACAACGCGGACGTCTGGACCCCGACGGCGGACACGCTATACATGGTCCCGATCCCGGAGCTGTCGGCTCCGATGTCCGTGGCTGCAATCAACCTGTGGCTAGACGTGGGCATGTCTACGGCGAACACGTGTGTTTCGATCTACAGACAGGTCCAAGCAGCCGACGGACGGCGTTGGAGGAGGTTGTGCCGCCCGGTGGTAAAGCCGGTCTCTGATGACGGGGCCGCGCTATACTTGTTCGATCGAGATGTCGAGCTCGAGGTGGCGGACACGTGCTGTGCGGTAGGGGTTTCCGTTGACGGCGCAGGGGCCAACCTGTTCGTGGCCAAGAGCGCGATATGGACCTTCAAAGCGCAAACCCTGTCCGCGGTCGGCGAGCACCCGGAAGAAGCCAGAGCGATCGCGAGCGCATCCACTTGGCGGCCGTCAATTGGCTTGTTGTCCCGCACCGCGCTAGCAATCCGCGGGATGGTCCCGTCAACCGGATGGCGGTCGTAGACTTTGCGTGCGCGCCGGGATAGGGTTATCCCGTGCCGCTGACTATCCCCAACTCGCTGGCCGACGGGGACGTAATCTCCGCCACCGAACAAAACGCCAACTTTTCGGCCTGCGCTGATGCGCTGGGGAACATCGTCAACAGCGACATTTCGTCGGACGCCGGGATCACGTCTGATCGCATGAGCGACAAGTTCGGCCCGACATGGATCCCCCTGGTCCTGATCCCGCCGGCCATCGCAGCCGGAACCATCGCCCCAGCGACGGAACAGATCGTCCCCGCGGCTACGTCTGCGGCGCTCGGGGCCTCTTCCGGCACCCGTCTGGCGCGGTTCTATCCGCGGATCAAGGCCGGCCGGCGGGTCGAGCTGGTGTCGATCACGCTGCACGCCAACGGTGTCACCATCGGCGGGGCTGATTACCCCAAGGTCTGGGTGTACCACAACGCAACCCTCCTCTCCGGCGACGGTGCGACCGTGAACGCCGACAACACCCCCTTCTACCTCGAGAACAGCAGCCCGCACACCGCCCCCTTGGCCGTCCTACAGAACGGCGATTACCTCGACTTCCACATCGGGTCCTCTGGTGCCGGCGCTCCGACCATCGGTGTGCTAACCGCGTCGATTTGCATCAAGGGAGAACTGGAGTCCTAATGGCCATCAGCGGCAACAGCAGCACCGGTTTTCCGCGCCCACGCCTCACGACCTCCGCCAGGCGGATCAACGAGTACAACGCGGTCGGACGTTCGCCGGGTGCCACGGTGGCGACACCTGATGCACCACGGGATTCGACGGTCGATCAGTCTCAGCGCCCACGCGTACAGCCGTTCGGCAACGCCCCGGTCCAGGTACCAGGCACGAGGATCCTCCCCACCCAACCCAACGCGACCCCCGGGGCCAGGCCGGCCGGAGCTCCAGTCCCATACCCCGGCACGCTCAACAGAGAACCGGAGCCCGTCGGCGCTTGGTCGTCCGCCGGACCGCGCACCAGGGACGAGGCCGAGGAGGCCAGAGGTCGAGTGGGTGTTGGTGGGGGCTGGTACCGCGCCCGCGCCTACGATCAAAGCGGCGAGCTCCAGAAGACCATGAGGCCGAGGATCGGTGGCGCCGCAACCGCGGGGACCATGGGCCACACCGAGGCCCTGGCTGGCGGGATGCAGGAGGCGGCCGGGACGCCGAGAGTGAACGACGAGTTCCGCCGGCGGGCGGCTGAGGCCCAGAGAGGGCAACCGCTCACCGGAACCGTGGCCGATAGCGGAGCACCCACCGCCAGCTCGACGCCGGAGCCAGCTCAGGATGCGCCCGTCTACGGGACCAGCAATCAGCACCTCCAGGCCGATACCGGAGAGGACACCCCAGAGGCCGACGACACCGGGGGGACAGCCGTCAGCAACGTGGACATTGGCGCCGCCGAGGCTCCGGACATTATTGCCACGCTTTTTACCACGGATTCAGGATACATCAGAGCTGCACAGTCGATGGGATTGGATATAGATCCTGGCGAGTGGGAGAAGCCAACCGAAGAATGGTCAAGCGCCCAATGGGATGCTGCCCGTTACGTCTACGATCACCTCGACGAGGGCGCCGACAAGCAGGCCGTTGGTGCGCTACTCTACAAGCGACAAAAAGAACTCGTTGACAACATCGCCACGCAGAGCGGGGTCACAGATCCGGGCCAGCGCCAACTGGTCCAGGCCATGGACAACGATCCCAGGTGGGAGGTGGACTCCAACGGCAACATCGTAGACTCGGACTCCCGTGCCGTTCTTGGGCACATCACCAGGCCGGACGAATGGGTCGGCGATCTGGCTAGCGCGAGGGACAGGTACTACCAGGCCAACCCGGCAGCTCGGCCGAAAGCAGAGGACCGTGGTGGCAAGTATCGCCAGCTCCTGGACGAGCTCGGCGATCCGATGGACTCTGTGGATCCAATCGACACCGAAGGCCTTATTGCTGCGCAGCGGGCGCAAAGAGCGGCCGAGATGGCACGCACGATCCGCGCCTCAATGGAGGCCGGCGGCCGGGCTGGTATGGGTCCGGAGGCCATGACCGGGCTTCAGGCCGGCGTGCAGCAGCAATCACAGCTCGAGGGGGCGACGGCCGACGAGAACACTCGCCTCCAGTCGCAGATCCAGAACAGCCAGCAAGCCATGGAGGCGTGGCGGATGCGGTCTTCTCAGCTCATGCAGCTTGCCTCAATGGAGCAAGACATGGCGATCAAGGAGATGCTGATCAAAGAAGCCAGGACGGCGGAAGCCAGATCCAGGGAACACGAGCGGTCGATGATGGAAGCGCAACTCGAGGCCCAAACAGAGGCCGCGATGTGGTCTGGCATCGGAGGCGGGTTGGGGTCTATTGTCGGCGGACTCGTCGGAAAGAAGTGGGGGTAGAGCATGGCCGCGCCGGTGAAGCTGCCGAAGGGTTACGGACCAAAGCTGGGACTGGGTTCTTTCGCCTCCTCTTTTGCCTCTGGCCTCGGCCGGGGGATGGACGCGGCAACCAGGCAAAGAGAAGAGGAAGAGGAGCGCAAGGCGAGAGAGGCAGAGGCCTCGGAGTCCAAGCGTCGGTACGACCTCTTGCGCTCCGATGCTGCCTCCAGGTTCGACATCAGAGCCGTCGAGCGCGCACAAGAACGAACGATCCGGACTCGCGCGGCCGAGGAGGCCTCGAAGGCCAACGAGCGCGCAGAGACCCGATCAGAGGAGAGGCTACGGCTGGCCCGAGAGAGCGCAGAGCGCACAGGCCGGACGGCTGACTTGGACGTGCAGGTCAAGGCAGCCCGGGCTGCGATGGTCCCGATCCAGACGCAGATCCGGCAAGCCTCGGAGGTCGCGCGCCGGGCCAAGGAGATGGAAGAGAGCGCTCAAGAGCGCGGCGGGTTCGACGCGGATGTCGGAATCTGGCTCAGTGATCCAGATGGTCAGTGGGCGGCCGAAGCCAACAAGCACCGTCAGGCGATCGAGGCCGCCGCGGCGGAGCAGGTCTCCCTGTATGAAGAACTGGCGGCGGCCGGCCGGATCACCAACGAGATCATGCGCTCCGGATCTTCTGCGGGCACCCGCTCACCACAGCAGCAGCCTGGCCAGGCGCCTCCAGTCGAACCGGGACGGCTCCAGCCGGCGAGCGACCAGCGAACCATGCCGACCATGCCGACCGTGGAGACAACCACCACGTCCTCTAGTGCCGCGCAGGCGCCAACCCCAGAAGATCGGCCGCGAGCTCCCCGAGCGCCCCTGTCTGGATCGACCAGACAGAACGTGATGCGCTGGGCAGACCAAACCAGGGCGGCGCTCTTGTCGCAGCCGGGCATCACCACACAAGAAGCCAACGACCTCGAAAAGATCATGCTCGGAGCCATGGCCGGCGAATCCGGAGGAGACCCGACGATAGCGTCCGCTGTGGATCCTGACTCTCACGGCCTCTTCCAGATGAACCGTCAAGGCGGCGAGGGCGCCGGATACTCGGTCGAGGACCTCAGGCTGCCGGGCGTGCAGTTCGCACACATGACCCCGGTCTTCCTCCGTGCTTACCGAGAGGCCAGGGCGGCAGGCAAGACCGGCCACGGCCTCGTTCGCGAGACGATCAAGCGGGCCGAGAGATCTGTCAGTCAAGAAGGCCACATGGCCAAGTACGGGGAGCTCTTTGGGGTGGATTCCTCGGCGCCAACGCCCCAGCCCATGCAGCAACAGGCCCCGGAATCCAGGGCTCTCGATGTCGCCAAGAAGATGGCCGCTCCAAAGACCGCGCCAGAGCAGGCAGGGACCGGCGGGCTCACGCTGGGCGACATTGGCGTGGCGGCAAAGACCGGCATGGAATATCTCGGGAAGGCCCTGAATGTTCCCGGCGGCATAGCCCGCCGCGTCCTGATGGGTCCTGGAACGTGGGATCCGGAGGACGCAGCGGAGGTGACCAAGCAGCGGTCCGCGCTCCGAATGGATGACCCGTCGCTCTCTGATATCCGTCCCATTGAGACGACCTTGGACCTAGCGTCCCAGGTCGGAGGGGCCGGGGCGGAGCTGACCAAAGGGACCCTGATGGGGATGGTTCCAGGAGACATCGGGGAGCAAGGCCGTCAAAAGCTCAAAAACCTGTTCACCGGAGAGGCCGGTGATTTGGGCACCAAGTACCTGCCGGAAGCCATGGAGCTCACCAATCCTCTCTCCTACGCCCCTATTCCGCCGGTTGGCAAAGCCATGGCGAAGGGGGCCAAGGCGCTCCCTGTTCTTGGTCCGGCCATTGAAGGGCTCGGCTCTGTAGCGGGCCGTGCGGTCACCAAGCTCAACGCCGGAGCGGCCAGACGCGGCCTACAGCGCACGGCCAGAGAGGCCGCCGAGGCCGCCGAGGGCGTCCTGGCTCGAGACAAGACAGCCGTCATGCCGCGACCTGGCACGCCAGGTGGGCCGCCCGTTACGCGGAACGTACCGCTCAACCCGTTCGGCGAACGACCGGCGACAATGAGCCGCGCGGAGCTACTCGCGTCGCCGCTGCCGAGGCCGGTGGATCCCGGCTGGAGCACACAGCAGCTCAGCACTCTCGACCTACCGACCGGAGCCGAGACCTTCAGCGCCCTTCCTACGATCCCTCCGGGAGAGATCCCGGCGGGCGTGCTGGCCCGAAGCCTGCGCAGCCCGGCCGGCCTGCCTTCGCCCAACCCCCGCCCTCCGCTGGGCAAGATCGAGGGCATGCGCGTCCCTCCGCGAGATCGGAGCGAGATCACAACGCAGTTCCTCCAGAGGGACACGTTCTCGGGCCGCGCCCCCCGGGCCGCGCCGCTCGAGGAGGCCACGACACAACGCTTCGCGCCGGCGAAAGAGGACCTGGTGGGCGACCTGTTCCCCCCGCGGAGAGAGGACCTGGTGGGCGACCTGTTCCCCCCGCGGAGAGGACTCCCCCTCCCGGCCGAGGGCTTGGTCGCGCCGCCAAAGCTCCCCCCGCTCGCCCGCGATCTTGCCGCTCCGCCGAGGGGTACCATCCCGCTCCCGCCCCCACAGTCCAGCCTCGCTGTCCGGGGCCCGAGGGCTATGGTGCCGGTCTCAACCACACCTGGCGGTCTCCCGTTGGGAAACCCGATGGTCGTGGAATACGCACAACGGTTCGGCGTGGACCTCACCGATCCAGCCGTGGCCGGCGCTGTTCGTGGGGGGATGATCCAGTTGGATCGAATCTTCGAGCAGCGACTAGGGCCGGCCGGCATGGCTGAGCTGCGGCGCTATGTGGCGTCGCGGGGGCCCTGATGCCCTCTCCTGGGCTGATCAAACTGATGGAGGCCTACGGGGTCTCGCTGGATGACGAATTCGAGCAGGCCTCCGAGATCGGATCCGCTGTGAGTCCTCGGGCTGGTGCTTCGGCCTTGCGTGAGTCGGTCGCCAGGGGGTTCCCTCCGGATGAGCTGCGGCGGCAGGCAGAGGTCCTCAAGAAAGCCAAGAAGCAACACAAGGCGGCGGCGAGGGCTGCCGGGCTGGCGTCCGCCACCGACAAGATGGCGGGGGACGACCCATATCGTACCATCAAGGACTTCGCTTCGGCGGCCGGCAAGAAGGCCTTGAGCGGGGTTGAGCTGATGGGCCGGGCTTTGGACGCGGACGCTGCATGGGGGCGGAAAAAGATCGCCGGCACAGCGGATCCGCGCGGCTACGAGGATTATGTTCGCAAGGAATACCCCAATGTCGCCAAGGTCGCCGACACCGTCGGGGCCGTGGTCGGAGCCCCTGGCGCCGCCGTTGGCGTAGGACTGGGGGCCATTGGCGACCTGGCCTCGATGGCGTCAGGTGAAAGCGATAAGACGCTCGGCGACGTGTGGCGCACAGCCCGCGACGTGATGGTGAAAGACTCGCCTCGAACAGGTGGGTCGTTCATTCTACAGGCCGCCCCCGCCCCGTCGAACCTACTCGCTCTCGGCGGCGGGTCGATGATGAAAACAGCCGGCGCGCAGGCCTTCCGGGCGGCCCGTATGGCCGGGCTTGAGGCGACCAAGGCTGTACAGTTCGCGGCGGCGGCCAAGAAGATCGTGGAGGCTCACGCGCTCACACCAAAAGCCGCCCCGCTCATGCGCGAGCTCGCGCAGACCTTCAAGGTCGGCGACCGGGCGCTCGACAAGGCCTTCGGGCCTGGGATGGAGTGGCTCGGACGGCGGACGGCCGCATACGGCGGAGTCGATGTGGCGAAGGTCCCGGTCGTTGGGCCGGCGGCGGAGAAGGTCTTGCGGAAGGTCGGAGACGTGGCAGGGCGAGGGGCGGACAAGATGAAGCGCGGCCTTGGCGGCGTTGCCCCAGGCCTCGACTTTCACGCACGCAAAGGCCTAGAGCTCCGACTCGGCCAGATCAACAAAGAGGCCTTGGCGGGGTCCGAGAAATACCTCGGCATCCTGGCTCGTGGGCTGGGCGGCGTTGGGCGGTACGTCAAGCCAGAGCGCCGAGAATGGATCCTGAAGAACGTGATCGATCCGGCCTACAAGGTGGTGCCGGTGACGCCGGGGTCTCCGCCCCAGCAAGGCACGGTGCGCACATGGATGGACACGGCAACTGGGCGCCGGGCCCGACCGCCGCGAAACCAGTCCACGCCCCCCAACATCGTCGAGGTGGACATCATCCCCGCCCCGGGGTCTCAGTACACTCCGATCCACGGCCTCACGGACCCGCACGAACGATCGTTCGCCGAGGCCGTGGTGAAGCAACTCGACCTCCAAAAGCAAAGGCTGATTAACGAGGGCGTCTTCGAGGGACACCAGGGGACAGAGAACTGGCTGTCTGATCTCTACTTCCCAAGGATCTACAAACAGACCGATCCCTGGAACACGCCGATCAAGTTCTCCGGTGGGACGGGCAACGTGGTGAAGTCTCGTGGTGCGCTTGGGGGGAAGGCCCTCGGCTCGGCGTTCGCGGACGAGCACGCAGACTTGTTCTCCTCCATTACCCGCTACCAGCCACAGGTCGAGAAGACCATCGCCGAGAAGCACTTTGACAAGTGGGTCGCGGATCAATTCGCTGACCAAGCAGCCAGCGCCGGGCCCGGCATGAAGCAGATGACCAACTCGGCCGGTGCGGGCGTCTTCGTCCCGGAGCAGGTGGTCGAGAGCCTCGACAGGATCCGCAAGAACGCCGCCTTTCAGAAGTACCAAAAGAACGTATGGGAGAAAGCGACCGACCTCTTCAAGAGGAACGTGCTCATGGGTACGCCACGCTACCACCTGGTCAACGTGATGTCCGACTCGATGCTGATGTGGATGAATGGCTTTCACAGTCCGGGGGCCTTTGTCACGGCCGCCGGGGTGTGGGCCAAAGGGAAACCAGGGGACGTGATCCTCAGGTCTCCAACAGGCAAAGCCTGGACCCGCGGCGAGCTACAGCGCGAGCTGAAGAACAACGGTGTGGGGCTGGGCTATGGAGCCTTCGACATCGCACCGCACGCGCCTGGACCGGCCGACCTGGAATCGGCCCTGCGAAAAGGCGGCGGCCAGATCGCACCGGCGACCAGGGCGGCGCCCATGAAGGCGCTCGGGCGGGCGGCCGGACACGTTGGCTCCCTGGGCCTGATGGCCCCAGGAGAGAAGTTCGCCCAGGCCTGGGAGCGCGGATCGAAGACGGCCATGTTTGTGGACCGGCTGCTCCGTGGCGACTCGCCCAGCGGGGCTATAGCTCGCGTCTTCGAGGCCCTGCCGGACTACACACAGCAAGACAAGCTGTTGCGCACGCTGCGCAATTTCTTCCCGTTCGCCACCTACCAATACAAGGCCACCAAGATGGTCCCGCGGTCGATCATGCGATCCCCGTCCACGCCAGCCAACGTGTGGAGATATGCCGAGGCCAGCGGAGCCAAGCCAGAGGACGTCCAGGACGAGGCCCCTTATTACCTGAAAGAACGAGGCAGGGTCGTTCCGCTCTCCGGGGCCCAACGGTCCGGCGTGCGACGGTTCGTGAAGGGTGTTGGCGATCTGCGAATGGCGTCCCTGCGGGCGCTGCAAAAAGTCTTCCCTTCGTTGGACCCAGGGGATCCGGCTCAGATTTCTGAGGCCTTCGGGATGGCGCTCCAGCAACGCGAGCCCACGGCCGAGGTCATGGCCCCGTACATCGAGCTCCTTGCTCACAACAACGTCCAGCCGATGGCGAACATGCTCCACCCGATCTTGCGTGCCGCGGTCGAGGAGCTCGCTGGCGTGGACCTACAAACGAAGCAACGGATGGGGGCGCCAGAGCTGACGAGGCCGTTTGCTCATGGGGATCCGTTGGCCGTCTACCTGGAGAAGAGGCTCCAGTTGCCGGGTGGACGGCTGCAAGCCAAGAGATCAAACAAGCAAGCCGCGTGGGCCGGACGCAACGTGCCACAGTTCTTGTGGTCTCCCCTCGCCACCTGGCTGCTGAACGAGCTCGCTCGAGCCAAGGGGGCCACCGGCACCCCCTATGGGGCCTTCAGGCCGTACACCGAATCCAGCGCGACCAGGTCCCCGCTCCAGCTCCTCAACCTCACCGTTGGCGCCCCGATCGGCCTCACTACGCCGATGACCGGGCTACAGGACGAGGTCCAACGGGCCAAGCGGGCCGAGATCGAGAACCTGCCGGACATTCTCAGGGACGATGTCAGGGCCGCAGCCAAGAAGTCTGCACGTAGACAGTAGAAACCCCATGGGGTAGGCTGCCTTCATGCGCGCCATACTCGCCACCGCTGTTCTCGTTGCGGCTTTGTGCCAGTCCGCGCTCGGATCTGCTGCCTCGCCAGCCGGGCAACCGGTCAACCTGACCCAGCCGGAAGACTTCGCCCGGGCCGGACAGTGCATGTATGGCCGCCTCGAGTACGTGGGCAACTATACGAACGTCGTCCGGACCTCGACCGGGGCGATCTCCGAGGCCAACCGGCCGCTTCTGCTTCCCTTCGGAAGCCTGATCAACCTGACGTGCGACGCGGACACGGTCGCGTGCTTTGCGGCCGATGCCGGGGCGACGATCACCTCTACGGTCGGCGTCCTCACTGACGCTGGCTCCACCAGCGGGGTCACCGTTGGGATCGGCGGATGCTTCAAGGTGGAGGCCTCGAGCTACCGGGACCAAGCGGTTTGGCGATCCACCACCAGCCCGTCCGGGACATACGCAGAGCACAAGCAGCTCTCCACGCGCACGAAATCTTGTGGCTCGACTGCGGCGGCGAAGGACAAAGCCCTTGAGGGCTTCCCTTGTGATGCGGCCTCGGACTGCCTCTACTCCGCGACGACCTGCGCCGAGAGCAACGGCCCGGTGGCTGGGTCGTTCCTGCTCCTTCGAGCCCCGGTCGCCACGGCCTGCTGGGTGTGCGTGGAGCGATAGGTGTTGAGCCGCGAACTCCGGCGTCTAGCCTTCCATGTCTTGCCCCTGCTCGGGGCTCTTTGCCTCTTGGCCTGGGCTCTCCGCCCTGGGCCGAGTGAGGCGTCACGGATCCGCGGGCACTCCTCCCTCCCGGGCGCTCGCTGGGGCGGCATGGTCGCCTCGACGAGCATGGAAGCCGACGGGGGAGACGCTGCGGTCGCGGACTCCGGACCCGACTCCGGACCCGACTCCGGCATCAACATCTTCGAGAGCTACACGTGGGACTACTCCTGGAGCGGACACCAGGCAGCCACCACGCAGTGGATCTCGAGCTCGCCGGACGGAGGCGTCACGCTCGCCGCTGTGGATGCGTCGGTGCCCGCCTCGATCGATCAAGCAACCACGGGCCTCACTGTATCCGGTGGAATTGGCGAGCATCGTGAGAACAAAGCTGTGACCTACGGCGCCGCGATGGCAGGCTTCGTGAACGCGAACTCCCTCACCTGGAGCAACGGCGACGACTGGCACGCACGATTCTTGGTCGACACGACGGGCATAGCGAGCGGGACGTATCTGCTCGAGTGCGTCAACGGGGGTACGGACCTAATCCGACTCTCGACCACCGGCACCGCGACGAAGTACGTCTCGGTGACAGTCCGGGACGACACCGACGGGACGCAGTTTGCTAAGACCTCCGCGATCCTCGGAGCCGCGTCCGGCTGGCAGCTCATCGACATCTCGTATTGCCACGACTGCGGCGCTGGGGGCTTCAGCGAGGCGAAGGTGTACGTGAACGGCGACGATCTATCTCCCACGGTCCACACCGCGGCGATATCGTTCTCGGGCGCGTGCGGTCTCGCTACCTACGGACTCGGTGTAGGCTCGGCCCGCGGCGGGACGGCGGCGTATGCGGGCGACGGCAGACTTCTGTTTGCCGGGGTGCGCTGGGGCGCAGCAATATCACTCGCGGCCCACCAAGCGGACGCCGTGAGCGTGGGCCTGTGATGCTCTCCGTGATCGTGCTATCGGCGGCCATCGCCGCGGTCCCTGGGCAGCGAGCGATCTACGAGGTGACGGACTTCGTTGACGCGGCGGCCGACTGTGGCCGCCCGCTCAACCTGAACATCTCGGGGCCAGACCCGATCTGTGACCTTGCTCCGGCGTTCACTCGCGCCGTCTCCTCTTGCGTGGCCGAGCTGGATGACCCCTGGCTACAAGGCGACAAGCTTGGGTGCTCTCTCACGATTGCGCCGGGAACCTACGAGCTTCGGGCGCCGCTCGAGCTCTGCCGTGCTCACTTCGTGCGGGGCGCAGGTGGAGGTCACTGGGCCACGCAGACCACGCTGCGCGCGCCTAAGGGCCAGCACGGGATCGTCTGGCGATCACACGACTACTGTCGACAGCGAGGGCTTGGCGGAGGATCAACCGGCGGTGAGCTGAGCGGGATCGGGCTGATCTCGTACACCGGATCGTCTGCGATCGCCTCCTACGGGATCTGGGCAGAGGCACGGGCGACGCTGCGTGACGTGTCGGTCCGCGGATTTACACAGGGCGTGCGGATCTCGGCCGACGTACATTCGGCGCCGATCACCAACGCGAACGTGTGGCTCCTGGATCGTGTGAACACGAACTCGAACGAACACGCCGGGGTGTACGTCGATGGCGGCGACACGAACGCTGGCTCGGCGATCGCCGTGGACTCGCATTCGAACTGCCAACTCGCCGGGTCGTGGGAGAGCACTCTCGGCCCGTGCGCCGGCATCGTGGATTCATCTTTCCTTGGCAACACTTGGGTCGGCATCCACACCGCCACGAACAACCCGCGCGATGGGTCGAGGAGGCCGGGCTATCTGTTCGAGGGAGCGAGTCAGAGATCCGTCTGTCTCGGCTGCTACGCAGAGGGAGACCAGGCACCCAGTGTGGTGTCACAGAACTCGAACGCCGTGGCCGGCATGGCCGCGTGGACCGGGGCCGGCAACTGGCTCTATGGATCCCAGATCAACGGGCTCCTCGCGCGGAACGGGCGCGACCCCGGGAACACGGTGGACCTGGCTCTCGGAGCGCAGGCCGCACCGGGGACGTACATCGAGATGCGCAACGCAACCACGGGCTATCCCGTGCGGCTCAAACACGACGCGGCAAAAGATCAACTAGTAACTGACGTGGCAAACCTTGGCTCGGCCGTCACGGGCCGCACGGGTCCGCCCCTGCCGGGATGGCCTCGCGGGTCTGTCATGGTCCCCCCGACTCAATACTTCTCGTCGGGCGGACAAACGATCCGGCTGGGCTACGGCGTCACCGACCCGCCGCTCCCGGACGCCACCTGGCCAGCAGGGTCGCGGTGGGAACGGATCTCTGCGAGCGCGACCGGGGCCCCGCGGACGTGGGTGCTCGGCGCTGACGGCGCTTGGCGTGTAGTGGAGGCGGTGCAGTAGTGCGGCGGACGTGGGTAGGCAGAACCCGTATGCGGTTCGGCGATCCGCGCGTACCTATGCGGCTCATCAGGTCGCGCGAGCCCAAACACCCAGTCAAGCCGCGACCGTCGGGTGGTAATCCATGGAGCCCGGGGGGCGTAGGCACGGCTGAGCCGTCCTCTGGGTACACCGGTGGTATAGGGTGGTCTGGTCAGTTCGGTGGATGGACGTGGGGCGACGGAGATCCAGAGCCGCCCTCCAACGATTACAGCCTTGGCTTCACGTATTCGGCGGTTGACAGCTATCTAGAAATCCCGGACGCCCCGGAGCTGAACCCCACAACCAAGATGTCTGTGTCTCTGTGGGCGCGCATGGACCCGTGGGAATACCGGAAGGCGATGGTCTCCAAGACCGGAGCGACCAGTAATAAACAGTGGTGGCTCCAGACCCGCAAAAACGTCTCTTATCCGCGAGACCTGTCGGTTGTCTTTTTCAACCCGGACCTCGGATTCTCCGGGCGGACCGTCGGTGTCTACACCTCTAACGACTGTCTGGTAGACGGGGAATGGAACCATATCGCGGTCACCTTCGACGCGGGCGAGGTCCACATCTGGGTGAACGGAGCGGATCAGCCGACCGCAATATCTCTCCCCGGAGACCCCCTGCCAACGAGCATCCCAGTCGGGCCCGAGCCGCTGATGATTGGCGGTGGCGACTCGGCCTTCAACGACGGCTTCGGGCCGGTGGCCGTGGTCGAGGGTGCCGTGCCGGGCTACATCGACGAGGTGTCTCTTTGGGACTCTGCACTCACGGCCTCAGAAATCGGCGAAATCGCCGGTGAGCCGGTTGATCTGTCAGTGCTTTCCTTCGCCGAACATCTGATCGGATGGTGGCGCATGGAGAATAACGGGAACGACGAGACGGCCAACGCGAACCACGGGACTAGGCTCGGGGACCAGACGTTCTGGGCGACGGTGACACCATGACAGCGCACAGCATGACAGCGCACAGGATCGGCAGATGACCGTCACCCCGGAAACCATCGTCAACCTAGAGGGGCAGATTGCCCTCCTCCGCGCGGAGCTCTCGGGTAAGCTAGACGCCGTGTCGATTAAGCTCGACCTTCACGCAGAAGCCAGGACGGCGGCGAGCGAAAGAGTCGAGATCCTAGAAAAGGACTTCCGCCGGCTCGAGCGCATGGTGCTGATCGTGGGGGTTGCCGCCTTCCTTGGCGGTGGGTCCATCACTGGGACGATCTTCCAAATCCTGAAGCCATAGTAGGCACAGGCTTTGCTAATACGATCCCCCATGGAACCACACAACACTTTCTTTGGCCTACCGACCATTCGAGACCCCGAGGCGGCCCTGCTGTTCCTTGGGGAGTCCCTCAGGGACGCGGAGGCGTACCGAGCCCGCCACCCGGAAGCGATCCCAGGAACGAACGACCCAATGGGGGCTGCGGCGGCGATTGCGGCCGTTGCCACGATCATCCTCGCGGCCAAAGAAATCGGGCTAGGCAGCCACCCGGCCATGACCGGCATCATGAGCAAAACCAACGACCTGGCGGCATGGCTAATTCTGGCCCTCAGCGGGGCTGTTCACCGAGGCCAGGACGGCACGACCAATTCCGACCAGCCTGTCGTTCCGGAGGCCGAATGTGTCGTTCCGGAGGCCGAATGAAAACCATGATCCTGACGGCAAAAGGGACGGCGCCGTGTGTCGTGTATGCGCGGACCCTCCGCGAGGCCACGCGGATCGCTGTCTCGGCCGGACAGTCGTCCGGAAGGGCATGGGTGGTCACCGACGAGTCCGGGCGGGAAGTGGCGACGGGGAAGGCTGTGCCCAGGCCAGAGTTCTGGCCGGCCGCCGGGAAGACGGCCGAGGATCTTGACCGCCGCCTAGCCAGACAGCGTCACCCAAGATAGTCTTGGGGCATGCCTTCCAGGCGCGGGCTGGCGCGATATCTCCGGCGGTCCGCCGATGCTCTTGGGCTCCACCGATGGCGCATCACGGCACTGTCTGACCCTCCCCGCTCTGAGGACGACGACGCCGAGGTCATCGTACACGCCGAAGCCAGGCGCGCGGAGGTCCGCTTCGGACCCGGCTTCTGGGAGGCGAGCGCGGCTGATAAGCGGCGGATCGTCGCTCACGAGCTCGTGCATTGCCTTACCATGCACACGATCATGGGGTACGAGTCGGTCATTGTGGCGCATGCCCCACCGGCCGCGGTGGAGTCCTTGCTTGCCCTGCTCACAGATCAGTACGAGCGCGACACCGAAGCCCTGGCTCTCCTGCTGGCCCCGCGCCTCCCTGTGTGGGTTGACCGAAGGGGCGGGTAGGTGGAGGATCGGGGAATGGAAGACCTGAAAAGCAAACTCACCTCGCGCAAGCTAGCCGTGGTCCTGGCCTCTTTCGCCATGATTGGGGCGGCCATGTTCTCGGGGGTGCTAGAGGTCGCCGAGGGCGTCGAGAACATCGTCAAGGTGGCCATGGCCTACATTGGCGGGCAGGGGCTGGTGGACGTGGCCGGGGCCATTGGTCCCGTCCTGGCCAAGATGAAATCGGACGACCTGAAATGAGCCGGCCCGATGGTTCCAGGGTACGGCAACACCTATGGACCCAGTCCAACAAGGGCTGGCGCCGCAAGTGGACGTGCCGTGCCTGCGGGGCTTACCTTTGGTCGGACGAGTTCGCCGAAATCGGGATCTCTGAAGACGAGAGCGACACCGCTCTTGATCTGGCTTACTTCATGGGCGGAGAAAACAGAGACAAAGGGGGTTGCCAATGAACGAGACGGTCCTGGTTGGATGCGCCATCGGGGCCGCCTGTGTAGGGGCTTTCCTTGCGGGGTGGTTCGCAGCTCGAGCGAGCTCGGCCGCGAAGGCGGCGGCGATCATCCTGGCCGTGCGCAAAAAAGAAGGCGAGGACATCGCCAGGGGAGAGGCCACCATCGCCGGGCTTAAAGCCGCGGCGGAGGAGCGCAGAAAGAAGGCCTGGAAGGATCGGGTGAAGGACCTATGACCGCGCTCGGGACAACCGTCATCGCGTTGGCCTTGTCGCTGGCTGTCGCGCAGAACCCGTGTGACCGCGTGAAAGAGCCGAGCGCGTGCGAGTCGCACTTGCTGACAAAGTACGAAGACCTCGATCTCAAGCTCCACATCTGCGAGGTCTCGAATGACGTCGGGCTTAGGCGCTACGAAGTGGCCATGGCGATGGTCGCCGTGCAAGACGCAGAGAAGCACCTATGGGAGAAACCTGGTTTTTGGGTCCTCATCTCCGGTCTCGCCCTCGGGGCCGGTCTCGGCGTCGGCCTGCTGATCCGGTAGCCCCCAGTCGGTGGCCGCGGGCATCTTCACGACCCGCTTGCTCTCTTCGACGTACTCCATGGTCATCATGATGTTGCTGTGGCCAGCCCAGCGCATGACATCCAGCGGCGAGCACCCTTCGCGCAACCATATCGTGATCCTGGAATGCCTCAGGGCTTTGGCCGTGAACAACTCGACCCCTGCACGCTTGCACGTCAGGGCGAGGTTCCGGCCGAACTGGAACCGGTTGGGGATCTTGAATCGCCTCTTCTCCGCCCACAGGATGTGCTCCACCAGGGCCGCGCTCGTCGCCTGGTCCACCACGGGGATCTTCCGGACCTTCCCCCCCTTGGCCGTGTCCACGGTGAGCTCGCCCGTGTTGACGTCGTAGTGTCGCGGCCGGATCCGCATGAGCTCCTCGGGGCGCAGACCAAGAGACCACAGAATGATCGCATACCGGCGTGGCCAGTCGATCTTGAAGGCGGTAACCACTCGGCGGATCTCGTCCGGCTCCACCAGGCGCCTCGTGTGGATCGCGGCCTGTTGCCACGGTGGCCTGTTGGCCTTGGCCGCTGGGTTTTCATCCACAAGTCCGATCCGCAAGCAGTAGGAGAAGAACGACGCTACGTCTGTGTGCCTCCTGGCGAGGGTGTTTGGGGCGAGGCCGTGGGCGCGGAGCTTGTCGATCCATGCGTCGATGTCCCCCGGGGTGACCTCGGCAGGCCTCTTCCGCGGACCCAGTTGCGTGATCAGGGCCTCAACCGCGGTCTTGACCTCGCCGATCCGCACGCCTCGGTGAGCCCTGGACCGCAGACACCCCCGAAGGGCGTCTGAAAGGGTCAGGCCCCGCGAGGCCCTGCGCGCCCGGATGTGCTTGAGCTTGCGGGACCAGGCGTCCGGGTCCTGCTCCATCTGGGCGTAGAGGGCCTTCGCCGCCTCTTCGGTGGTGACGTCTAGCATGCCTCTGAGAGCGACCCCTTGGCGGGTCATGCTCACGTGCCACCACTGTCCCAAACGGTACAGTCCGGGGTAGCCCTCCACCTTGTTGTCGCCCATGGCTCACCTACTTCTCTTCGGTCACTCGGAGTGCGTGGCGCCGCCCCTCTTCCCATCCGCCCAGCGCCATGAAGAGGGCTGTCATGGCCATCCGCGACCAGTTCACCCCATAGACCCCAGCCGAGAGGCCTACCAAGACGCAACCGGTCGTGTCCTTGGGGAAATTGCCGGAATGGATGTAGATCCGGCCTCGCGAGTAGGGACCGAGGACCCTGAGGGCGCGCGCCTTGCGGCCGGCTGGGCCGGTCCACATGGCGTGCTCAACCTCGTAATCACCGACCGGAAGGCGCTTGTAGCCCTCAAGGCGTTCGAGGACAGGCAGCGAGAGGTCCCCCCACTCGAGCCGGCCTCGGGACCCCTGGGCTCCGGACTTGTCGGTCACCATGGCCAGGTCAATCGGGTGGCGATGAAGCAGGAGCATCATAGGAGATCCCCCCGACCTCTGCCCCTCTCGGTGTCACACATCGCAGGCCTCCGTCTGCGGACCAGCACATTCCGCGCTCGTGCAGTGATTGGATTTCTCGCGCCGAAGGCCTGGCGACACAGCGCACGTCAAGACATCCGGTCGCGGATGACAAGGCAAAGAGGCCACAAAGCCAGAGCGGTGGACAACCTCGGTGCCGCAATCGGGGTCCGTGAGGATCACCAGTCCGGCCTCGGCCTCCGTCAGGCCCCCGTGGACGTACTGGAACAAGGCCTCTGCCCATTCCGCTTGCGCCAGACTGGGTTCTGGCTCGTAAGCTAGGCATCCCCCTCCTCCTCCTTCGTCCGTCGTCTCCATGATTTCCACATCCTTCGTGTTTTTTTGGTTGGGCTCCATTTCAGCTCCTTTCCGTTGGCGGACCTAATCCCAAGATTCGTGCCAATGATTGCCTTGAGCCTGGCCTCTAGATCGCTCTTGGCTCGCCCGACGCGATCAAGGCTTTCCTTAACCGCCCGGCTTTCCCGATCCAGGCTGCGGGTCTCTTCCGTGAATTCCTCGAGCTTCGTTTCGAGTCCGGCCGCCTCCTCGTCGTGCTCGGCGAGCTCGTCCATCATGGACGACTGATCTTGGTCGGCCACCAGGATGGTTCCGTTCGAGTCCGGGAACATCATCGACAGGTAGCGATTCGTGTTTGCGCCCCAGTCTGGGGCCGGGGGTAAGCCGTCGATGACATGCGTCTTGAACCACCGACTAGCCCTGGTCAGGGCGTCGGCGCACCATTCTTTGTCCCACCGTAGCCTGTATTGCCGGAATTCAGAGCTGTCCAGCAAGACAACGAGATCCCACTCAGGGAACCCCATGCCGTCCATGTAGGTCTGGCACTGGTCCCAGTAGTACAGCGGCACCGTCTCAGTTGCATGAGCGCGGTCCTCGATGACGATCCGATCCGGGATGCGCCACTTGCGCGCGTGCTTAGCCAGTCCGGTCTTGATCTCCAGACCGCGCGGCATCAGGTAAGTTTGCGAGATTGGGTCCCACCTGTTCATGGAGACATCCTCCACAGCACAGATCAATCGGTCCGGCGAGAAGTACAGGTGGGGGATGGTCGGGTGTACGCGACGAGGGGATTCCAACAACCGGACACCGTGGACGGTGGCGTAATGTTGGGCGATCAGGCCCTCCTTCAGCTTTCCCCACAGGGTGTACTTGTTCTCCTCGAAGGCCTTTGGCAGCCTCCTGGTCTTGTCGAGCCACAGGTCGTGCGCCGACATGTATGGATTATCCCCCAGGATTGCGGCGACATCAGAGCCGCCCAGTCCGGTTTCGCGTGGCCCGGTGTGTAGTTTTTGGTTGTTCATGGTTTCTCCTTGAGGGTGTTATAGACGTACTCAATGACGGCGGCCCGGTTGAAGTCCCAGACGGAGGCCCAGACGGAGACCAGTGGCGCCTTCATGATCGCCTCTCTGCCCGGCGACCGGCCTGGACGTCGTCGGTTGGAATGCCCTGTCGGAGAATGACACTGAGAGGCTCAATGGCCCGGAGAACAGGTCCGGACACCCTAAACACGGCCTGGCTCCAAGCGTAACCGCCCACGCTACCCCCGAGGGCAATCATACTGAGCATCCGTGAGCGCGGGTCTGTGTGAACGGCGGCGAACACGGTCTTCATGGGGCCTCCTTTACGGAGTCCCAGACGGAGTCCCAGACGGAGTCCGAGACGGAGCCCCGGACGGAGTCCCAGACGGAGTCCGAGACGGAGCCCCGGACGGAGTCCCAGACGGAGCCCCGGACAGAGGCCGAGACGGAGACCCAGACGGAGCCCCGGACGGAGTCCGAGACGGAGACCAGCGGCGGCTTCATGGGGCCTCCTTTAGGGCGTCCCGGACGGAGGCCCGGACGGAGTCCGAGACGGAGACCCAGACGGAGGCCCAGACGGAGTCCGAGACGGAGCCCGAGACGGATCGGATCATGTCTCCACCTCTGGCGAGTAGGTCTCCGCATCCAAGCCGAAGCTCCAAGCCACCCCGTCATGTGGTGTTTTCGTTGTGGGCGGGACCTGCAAGAAATATACCTTGCTGCTCCCGTCTGGCTCGGGCGTCGAATTGATCACCCGCACCATGCGCGTGGGCTCTCTCCTCTCCTCGGGCCACCGGATCTCCCACAGCGCACCAAACTCGTCTTCGGCAAGGGCGGTAGCTCCGATCTCTCGGAGAAACCGATCTTCCCCGAAGACCCCCATCAGCGCCCGCCTGACCTCGGCATTGTTCTCGGACCGGATCCTCTCGGCCGTGAGGGTCTCCGGATGTTCGATGATGTCCGCCGACACACGGACCCCATGGATAGAGTACACCACGGTCCCGTCACCATACCGCAGGGCGGGCCGGTCGGTGGCGTGGAGGCGACCACGTAGATCCCGGAGGATAACCTCCGGCTTCGCCGCAACGAAGGCGATCTCGGTGCCAGGGAAAACCCAGCCGCACTCCCCCGCCACAGCGAGCAGGCCGCGCAGCTTTTCGGTCTCGTCTACGAGGCCACACTTCTCTCGGAAGAACGAGCAAAACGCGAGCCACCCCGCGTCGTGCTGTCCGTACACGCATTGCCCTAGGTAGTGTGATGGCGGGTGACGGTGCTCGTCCTCGGCCGCCACGGCCCGCAACATCGCCGTTGGTCCTGCAAAGGACCGGATCTCCTTCGGCGGGGGCACGCCCCCGCACTGGTACATCAGACGAACCGCCGCTCGTGCACGCGCCTCGACAAGCGGGCTCGTGTCGAGCCCGATGGCAATCCATTCATCCCTGACGCTGGGCATGGCGGCTTCTTGCTCGGGGGTCAGCTTCTCAATCTTCTTCATGGGTTGCTCCTCCGGCGTTAATCGGCAACCTGGCGCTCCCCCTCAGGGGAGTACTCGCGCTGTCGCCTGACGATCCAATCCCCGGCGGGGATATGGATCTCCGCGTGTTCTTGGTGCCTGAGGACGGCCGGCCGCTCAAGCCGAAGGAGACGGCTCAGGTCCTCTCCGGCCTCGGGGAGCGTGTAGAGCGCGGCCCCGGCCTCGTCGATGGCGTGTGCATGGCCCGTGGCCTCGCCGTAGGCGAGGACCACTCGTCCACCGTCGCGGGGGATCTCGGCTCCCTGTTGCGTTCCGGCCGGCGCCCTCATGATGAGGACGTCGCCCTGTCTGTAGATCGTCATGTTGTTCTCCTTCCCTTTCATTATGGATCGTCGGTTGGCCAAAGGGCCTCCTCGAGCTCAATCAGCACCGCCACGGCCTCGTCCACGACGAGGGTTGTCCCACGGTCCGCACCGTCGAGCTCGCGGAGCTTTTGTATCAACGACCGAACATCGGCCTTGCCGATCCCTTCGCGTCTCATGATGGGTCCACCGTCCCATCCTGTTGACTTCCAAGTAAAGTGGGGATTCACCTATTTCGACATGGGAAAGAGCCAACGAAGGAAGGGTCACAACTTCGAGCGCGAGGTAGCCGCCGAGCTACGGGCCTGTGCGCCCATGATCGCGGATCGGATTCGGCGCGGGTTGCAGTCCCGGGACGGGTCCACCGTCCCGGACGTGATGACCCCCTGGCCGATCCATGTCGAGTGCAAGGTGGGGGCGAGGCCGAATGTCGGAGCGGCGATGCGACAGGCCTTGGCGGGAGCGGGCCCGGGCCAGATCCCTGTGGTCGTGACGCGGCGCGACAGAGACCCGGTGGGGGCCCTCGTCACGGTCCGATGGGTGGATCTGCGGCGGATGGTGAGCCCCCCGGCGATGTCGCCGGAGGGCTCGGGCGGGACTGGGTCAGGGGTCGGAGAGGAGCGAGTAGGCGAGGGCGAGGGCGAGAGCGAGGGCGAGGGGGCCTAGCATGCCTCCCCGTCCGGACGCCGCCGGCGAGGGCCGCCGGTCGCTCTTGCGATGACCGCCTCGGCCGCGTCGTCGAGGGTGCGCCGGCGGCCCTCCACCACCGCCTCGGCGAGGGACCGGAGCAGTGGCCCGCACAGGGCCATCACTCTCAGGGCCCGCGCGTTCTCGAGCTGCTGCCCAACCGTCGACTTCCAGGCCAGGGCGGTCATCGCGGCGGGGGCGTCGATCCGCCCCCTGTCCGCCGCCGCTGAAGCCGCGTGTTCGGCGTACTCGGTCGTAATCGCTGCCCGGACGAGGGCGGCGGCGTCGCCCCTGTACGCCTCGGGCCAGTCGCCGAGATCGGGCAGATCGCCCGTAAACCCGCGGCCGACTAGGTCGGCCAGGCGGAGGGCCTGGTCGAGCTCGGTTCGGGCGGAGTTGTGGGCTTTGATTAGGGTTTTCATTGTCTTCATGGTTTTCCTTTGCTTTCTGGATCGTGAGATCCATCCAGGGGTCGTCCAGCCGGACGACCCCTGAAGTGCCTCACGAGCCCGGGCTAGGCCGCCTCCCTCCCCCCACCGATGTCCCCAGCCCGGAGAGCCGCGAGGGTTTGGTGGGTCCACTTGCCCAGGGCAGCGCCCTGGAGTTCCCATGGAACCACGATGTCGGGGGTTACCCCGATCATCGCGGTAAGGACGTCCACAGGGATATCCTTCGGCCATCCGAGACCCGGATCGGGGATCTGGCCGGCGGCTGCGAGGCGGCATACCCCGCAGAAAACCCCGATCCGGGCCCAGCGGACGTCCGCGAAAACCCCGGTCAGGACCCCGATATTTATGGATTGATCAGAGGGTTTTACTAGACCTGCCCAGTCCCGACGGCCACCCGCCGGGAAGAGGTCATCAGCCCTGACCGTGGCCCAGGCCTCGACCGACCATCCCATGGCCCCGGCAGCCTCCACCAGGCCCGCTACGACGGCCCCACGAGCCGCGAAGTCCGACCGGCCCCAGGCACACGATGCGGCGATGCTCGCGGAGACCACCAGGCGCCGTCCCGGCGCCGGCGACCGGACGGTGCGCTCCCATATCGCCGGAGAGGGATCGTCCTGGTCTCTGGACACGTATCGCCCCACGTCTAGATCGCCGTGCTCCCGGTCCGGCCGCACCCGGCGGCGAGGGGACGCCGATCCACCCGCCCATCCCGGACCGGATAGGATCTTGTCCCGGGACGCCTCGACCTGGGCCCGGAGGCCCGGGTCTGGATGATCCAGGAGCACGCTGGCCTGTGCCAGGGAGCACCCGTCCGTCCAGTCGTCCACGCCGTTCGTGGCCTTGCGGATCCGGTCGTCGATGGCGGGGTTTCCCCCGCCAAAATTCAGGGCCCTCGGCATGACGGACCGGATGTCCCGGTCCGTCACGGTGAGGACGTACCCTCCCGGCGCCGGCGCGGGAGCGGGTCCGGGTCCGGGCCCGGAGAGGCAAGTCGGATGCCAGAAGGACGTCCGGCCCTTCCCGCGCCACTCGTAAACGGCGGCCGACCCGGCCGAGACCGTGCCACCGCATGCGGCGCACTTGTGCGCCACCTTTGCCGTACAGGGTTTTTTCATGACGACATCGCCTCCCGGTTGGCCGGCTCAAGGCGTGCGAAGTCCGCCGCGGGCCATCCCGCGCATGCGGCAGAGATTACCTCTGCCATGGACCAGCCCGCCGCGAGTAGCGCTCCCCCCCGGACGACGGTCCGGGTGGACAGGATCTGCCGGATGCGGTGCTCAGCACAGGCCTGCCGGGCTGTCGCGACCCACCGGATCCAAGGCTCCGGTGCGAGCCTGGCCTCCAGGCCCAGGTCGTAGCCTATCGCCACGCGCCCCATGGCAAAACGGTCCAGGAAAGCCCCATCTAGGGGCGACCGACCGCAGTACTCGGCCGTGGCCCCATGGCCCCATGTGTTTGCCGCCGCGATGGCGGTGAACATGGGGTGCCGTACATGGTCACGGCCGGACCGGGGGTTGGAAAACCCCACGTCGTCCAGAGCTCGGTTAAGGGTAAGCATTAGGTTGGCGTCCCCCGCGTCCACCTCGTCTAGGAGGAAAACCCCCCCGGACTCGTAGGCTGATATGAAGGCCGACGCCTCCCATGCTGTCTCCCCTCCACGGAGGACGGTCCGTCCGAGCAAGTCACTCTCAGTCGCCCCCGCTGAGCATGACAAGGAGGAAAACCCGAGCCCCAAGGCCCGGGCTGCATCAGCCGCGAGTCGGGTTTTCCCGCATCCGGCGGGCCCGGCCAGGAATAGGCTCCGGATCCCTCCGGAGATCCGAGCCAAAAGGCCCGGGAGCGACTCGTGGGCGCCGGTGACTTCCCCGAGGAGGCCCCCGTCGGGGGCCTCCATCCTGAGGACGAGCGGAGGGGCGAAGGCCAGGGCGGCCTTCGCCTCCTCTCTGGCTATGGCGCGGACCTGGTCCGCGTCCACGGAGGGCCGCAAGGCCCTCGACAGGATGTCGATCACCTCCTGTCCGGTTGGGGTTGGGGTTGGTGTCTCGTTCATGGTTTCTCCTTAGTGGCGACGGCGCCGGCCGGGCGTACCAGCTAGAGGCGCACCGGACGGTGCGCACTGGGGATTTTGGCCGTACTACGAAGAGAATTGCGCGGTAGTATGAAAAGGCTTGCGTAGCACCGATTCTGTTGCACTGCACCGATTCTGTTGCACCTAGCGTCCGCGCGATGATGAGGGTAGGGTTTTCGTTGGGAAGATGGCGGGTAAGGGGAACCATTGGCGGTCGGCGACAGAGGACGCCATCGCGGCAGCGATGCGTCACCGGCGGGGACGGGGCGAGGTCCTGGCGTGGTGTGGGGTCGTCCGGGCAGTGGCCGCCGTGCTGGACACAGATCGGGCCGCCGGGAGCCCCTCTCCGACGCTGGAGCGCTGGTTGGCGTACCAGCTGGTACACCATGCTAAACCCCCGAAACCCCGGGGAAAGCGGGCGCCCTCGGCTGTCGGCGTCGGAAAGGGCGAGGGACGCTCGGACGGCTTCCCTAGTCGTTTCCATGGCTTGGACGAGCCAGACCGGCCGTCGGTATCCGAGAGCCACACTAGGACGATCCCTAGTCCGGAGGAGGAACTGGGGTACGCCCTGGGGATCGATCTGGGGGGGGACACCCCGCGAAGCACCCCGGGGCTCGAGCGGAGTCCTGTTAGTGTACCCCATCGCGACCCCCCCGCCGTCCCGCTGCTGGAATCCGCTCCCGGCGACACCCGGGAGCTCGAGGCCCGGTTGCTGTCCGCCGCCGAAGCCGCAACGATCCCGGACGTATCCCCCCCGGGACCTGATCTCCGAAAGATCCCCCCAAGGAATCCGCTCCCCGCAAGGAAGCGCCTCAAGAAGCTGGCCCTCGCCGTCGAAGATCTGCGGAACTGGATCGTCTTCTGGGGCCTCGAGATCCCTGAGGCTGCCGAGGTCCTCGGGTCCACCGTCGGCCTAGTCGAACGACTGCTTACCCGTCAGTATTCTGAGAGACTGTCATGCCGACTGAGCAGGCGGCTGTCACACATCATGCACACCGACCCGTGGACCCTGCCGGACATAGCCCGGCTGGGCTCCGTTGTGCTGAATGTCGTCCCGGTCCGTAACGATTCCGAAATCGGGACCGACGCCTACAACAACGGGCTGGTTATGACAGAGCTCACGTTCTGGCGTTTCTGGAGCGCGGAGCAGGTTCGCCTCAAGGTCTTGCTCGACAAGAACACGAGGGAGTTCCTCCCGGGCCGCGAGCTCAGGGATCTCGGCAAGCTCAGGGCTCTCGACCTGCCGCGAGACAGGCCGATTGCCTGCTGTGTCAGGCACGAGCCCAGCCGACTGACAACCATGGCGTCCCATGGCGCAACCTTCGACGTGAACAGGAGAGAGGCTATGGCGCGGCTCGCCCTGGCTGTCGAGGAGAGGAAGGTCAGGGCAATCTCCATCTTCACTCCACCGGCAGACTCTGAGATTGTGGAACCATGAGCGAGAAATGCCTGATGCTAGACCATCCCAGTGGATGGGGTTCTGCTCTGGTGATCATGCCAGAGGAGGCCAAGCGAACAATGACGCTGAGGCTGCGTAGACACCCGGCCGCGGGAACCTTCAAGGTGAGCAACGTCTACGTGTTCGGGACGAAGATCTACGTGGCCTCGAGGGGGTCGGACGACGACAAGCTCGGCGAGTTGACGTGGCGTCTGGGCTGGTTGCGAAGCAGACAAGAAAGGAAGGAATGAGCATGCGAGTGCTGGCGTCAATTCAACGTGTGTCCGAGATCGCGCCGCTCGAGGGCACCGACCACCTGTCGGTGGCGCGGGTCCTTGGATGGACCGTCGTAGTCCGAAAAGACGAGCTGGCCCACAACTCCCGCGTGATCTTCGTCGAAGCGGACGCCGTCGTGCCCGAGATGGAGGCGTGGTCGTTCTTGCGCGAGTCCGGATGGCGGGTGCGCACGAGGAAGATCCGCGGGCAGCTCTCCGAGGGGCTGGCCGTTCCGTTGCCTCTCCCGTTCTCGTCGCTCCCTGACGGGACAGATCTCACGGCGATCCTGGGGATCACCAAGTACGAGCCACCCCAGCGCATGATCGCGGGGGAAGAGGAGGGTTCGTGGCCGGTGGGCGTCCCGAAGACGGATGAGGTCAGGCTTCAGGCGCACCCGGGCTTACTGAAGGAGATCCAGGGCCGCGAGCTGGCGGTGACGTTGAAGCTAGACGGCACGTCGGCGACGTTCTTCAAGTCCGCACAGGGCGAGTTCTTTGTCTGCTCGAGGAATCGGTCTGTGAAGAGAGGAGAGAACACCTACTGGAACATCGCCCAGAAGTACGACCTCGAGAAGAACATGCCCCGGGGCACCGTTCTACAGGGAGAGATCTGCGGGCCAGGGATCCAACAGAACCCGCTCGGGCTCAGCAAACACGAGTTCTTCGTCTTCGACCTGCGCCTACAATGCCCCGGCGGCGAGTACTTGGAGGCTCCATACGCCGACATGGCGTCCGGCCTAGGCCTCTCGTCGGTCCCTCCGGTGTGCATTATCCCGAACGGGAGCGGAGACCTTCGGTTTTGGCTGAACCTCGCCACGACGGCGAGATACGCATTGGCTGGCGGGTCTGTGCCGGGGGAGGGAATCGTGGTCCGCCCTGTGAAGCAGGGTGTGAAGGCGGCCTGCCTGCGCAATAGAAGGATGTCCTTCAAGGTGATCAACCCGGACTACCTGCTGAACGGCGGCGAACAGTGATCGAGCGCGCAATCGGGCTGTTGGTTGTCGCCTGTGCGGCCGTTACCATACCGGCGATCTTGGCTGTGATTGTCCTCTGTCTGCTAGACGCCGCGCTGTGAGATGAAGCCGCCGCGGACCAAGGCATCGACGGCCAGCCTCAGCGTCTCCATGTCCTGGTAGTACCCCAAGACGAAATCCGCTGCTGCCTCCGCCTGACCAGACAGGGCGAACCTTTCGCTGGGCAGCTCGAGCTCGGCACCACCCTTCTTGTGGATGACCACCCCGCCCGCCCTTTTGATCGCCAGGGACTCGTTCTCGAACCGGACGTCTTTGATGATCACGTGTTCGATGATGCAGACGCCAGATCGGCCGCCAGACCCAGAAGCCGGGTGAGGCAACTGGTGGACGGACGAACCGACGGACTCCCTGGCTCGGCGAAGCCCGAGACGTACCCATGCGTCCGGGTCCAGATCCCTGACGGCCTGACCGATCCCGGACAGGGCTTGTCTGGGAGACACCGTGGGGGAGGGTTTCTCTTTGCGTTCCTCGATGTCCTCCGCGGACCAGAGCCATATCTGGCCGGCGAATTCCTTGATCGGATCCGCAAACCCGATGATTTTCGTTCTGCCCATTCTGTCGGCCAGTAAAGAGGCGACCGTGTCTTTGCCCGCTCGAGCGCGTCCGGAGATCCCAATGAGCATGATCAGACCGTAGGGCGCTCGGGGCCGAGAGTCTAGGCCGGGGCCATGGATTGTGAGAAGATGGGGTAAGTGCTGAAGCGGTGCCCGATGTGCGGAGAGGTCCTCCCTGCTGAAGGCTTCACCCACAACGGCCGGTGTCGGACCTGTGGCCGCAAAGAGCAGCGCGAGAACAAGGAGCGAATGAGACTGCGCGACCCGGTGACCTGGTGGATTCGCACGGTCATTAGAGGGGCGAAGAGCAGGAGCAAGAACGCTGATCTGACGCCGCAACAGGTCGCCGAGATCCTGGCCGCTCAGAAGTCTTTGTGCTTCTACTGTGATCGACCCCTCAACTTCAACGTGCGCGCCGGTGAGGCTCGAGGCGTCTGGCATCCAGAGTCTCCGTCCCTGGATCAAGTAATACCGGGCGGCGGTTATTCACCCGCCAATGTGGTCGTTGCCTGCTGGGAGTGCAACCGGGCCAAGGGGGCGGCCAGACCAGACCAGATCGCTCGGCTTCATGAGCGGATCCAGGCGTTCCTGAACCGGACCAGATCGCCCGGTTGATCATCTCCTCTGGTAATTTTTTTTTGTTAAAAAATTTCTCAGATCAGATCCGGCCGGACCGGATCGGACCATACCGGACCGGAGAAGACCAAACCGCGCGGGCCATACAGATTGGCTCAGCCCACCACCTCTCTCCTCTTCACCCATCCCCAGAGGCCAGGAGCTCCGTGAACAAGATGATCCATTCTGGCGATCCAGGGCTTTCGAACAGAGATGACCGTCCCACAGGGGAACGAAGCCGAGAGTCTAGCCTTTGTGGCTTGAAAAGCCTCTGGACCAACTAGACCGCGCCGACCATGGAAGGGCTATCCGGCGGTACTTCGCACCCTGCGTTCCTTCGACCATGAAGATTAGGGACGTCAACAACAACACCCATCCCCGTCGGCCTATCGCCCCGGGTGAGTCCACCATGCCACCGCCCCAACCAAAGCGCAAGATCGTCCTGCCAAGGGTTTCCTACGATTGCACGGTCAACGGCCCAGGCGTAGCCTCAGTGCATCGAACAGTCGGTTGACATCGTCCAGCTTCGCCTGCGGCTCAGGGTTCGTCCCGGCCGCTGCGAGGCATACGAGATCACCGACAACGGACCCAGGTTCCTGGGCGAGTGCGATTGGCGCGTGATGTGGCGCGCACTGTCGCAGCTCGTGGTGACCCAGGGCGGGGCGGGGAAGGAAAGGAAAGCAGATGGCCAAGTGCAGTGACTACGGGGACAGGCGCGGATGCGGCGCCGAGATCATGCTGATCAAGATCCATCGGCGGGACGGAAAGGAACAATTCATGCCGTTCGACCGTTGCTTCGAGGTGCGCCTCAAGGACGGGTCCGAGGTGATGGGGGCCTTCATCCCTCACTGGCTGACGTGCCCAGAGGCCGAGGACAAAAGGGCGAAGGAGATCGCCTACATGCGTCAACGCGAGGAGAAGTTCCAGGCGAGCCGTCTGAACAAGGACGGCAACGGCAACGGCGGAGGTGAAGGCAAGCGGGGCGGCGACTTTCGCCGCGCGTCCGAGCGTCCCGACCAGCGCCAGTCCGCGAACCGCGACCGGGGGACCGGCGGCCAGGCTCGTGGAGACCAACGGGGCCGTGGCGGCCGTGATGAGGACATTCCCTTCTAGGGAGATCCGAGTGCGGTTCAAAGGCGAAAGGTCTTGGAGGTATCCATGAGGGCATTCATTCCGTTCGGCCGCCGTGTCTTGGTCCGTGTTTCTGATCCGGACGAGCTCACCCCGGGCGGGCTTCACATCCCCTCTGTGGCCCAAGAGGCCAAGCTGGAGGGTGTCGTCGTCGCGGTCGGGTCGGATATCGAGGTGATCCGTCCCGGGCACCAGGTTCTCTTTGGACGGTTCAGCGGAACCGTCCTCACCGTCAACAACGAGACCCTGCGGCTCGTCCACGAAGACGAGCTACATGGAAGGTTCGAGGAGTCGTAGACAATGAAAACCCCCCTTCTCTGTCTTGTGGCCGTCCTTGGTTTCTCCTCCGGCGTTGGGTGTCAAAGGGCCGTCAAGATGGAGGAGGGGGGTAATGCCCGGTGCTACTACGACGAGACGCTGATCTTCAACGGACAGATCACCTTGGTCGGAGAGGGAGAGGTCAACTTCTCTGAGACCCTAACCGGCATTCATCGGCTGTGCTCGGACTCGGCGGTGTGGTGTCAGATAGACTTCTCCCCTAAGGGGGACGCCAAGTGAGCGGTGGATCTTACGACTACGGGCATCTGCACCTCGCCGACCTCGCCGAGGAGGTCCAACGGCGGGCGCTAGGCAAGAAGAACTGGCAGACGCGCCTCGCGTTTGCTCGCCTCCTCTCTTTGTGTGCCCTGGCGGCGCATGCTCTGGAGTGGGTGGACTCTGGCGATTATGCCGCCGGTGACGAGGACGCCCCCATTCTGGCCGCCTTGGGATCCCAGGCCGCCGATATCGCTTCCTCGGCAGACAAGATTCGTCGAGCCGCGGAGGCCCTGGTTCCGGAGTTGGCCGGCGAGGAGCCCCGTGGCTGATCAAGGAATCCGATCCGTCTGGGGCTCCGTCTGGGACTCCGTCTGGGGCTCCGTCTCGGACTCCGTCTCAGCCCCCGTCTGGGACTCCGTCTCGGAGTCCGTCCGGGAGGCCCCATGAAGGCACCACTGGAGTCCGTCTGGGAGTCCGTCTCGGGCTCCGTCTGGGGTTCTATCTGGGATTCCTTCTCGGCCTCCGTCTCGGACTCCGTCTCGGAGTCCGTCTCGGAGTCCGTCTGGGACTGCGTATGGGATTTCCCCTCTGACCAAATCCGGGATCTCGTCGCGGTCTCCGTAAAGGAGATTCCATGAAGGCACCACTGGTCTCCGTCCGGGCCTCCGTCTGGGCCTCCGTCCGGGACTCCGTCTGGGACCCCGTCTTGGCCTCCGTCCGGACCTCCGTCCGGACCTCCGTCTGGGAGCCCGTCTCGGCCTCCGTCTGGGACTCCGTCTGGGTCTCCGTCTCGGACTCCGTCCGGGAGACCCCATGAAGGCACCACTGGTCTCGGGCATCACGCAGCGCACGGCGATCAAGCGGCAAGAAGAAGAAGGAGAAGCGACTATGGCAAAGCAAATCTACACAGCGCGGATCGAGGTCGAACTCATGATCATCGCGGAGTCTGCCGACGGGGCCAGAATGATTGCCGCACGATCTCTCAAAGAAGAAGCTTCGAACTTTAGCTGGGTGGACTTTGACACCGTTCTCTCGAACGGCAAGTTGGCTAAAGGCTGGGTTGTGAATGCACTGCCTTACGGCAAGAACGAAAACAAGACCGTCGGTGGGTGGATCGGAGGAGGAGAATGATGGCTGATGTGATGCTCGTTCTTCGGTTCCTGTGGGCTCTCTGGGAGGACACGGGCCTCGAGGAGACGCCAGAATGAACAACGGGCGCAACCACCAATCGACCCCGCAAGACCTGTTCGACTGGGCGCACGCTCGCTGGGGACCATTCACGCTCGATGCCTGCGCCTCGAGCTGGAACGCCAAGGTGCCCCACTACTACGGCGAGGAAGCGGACGGGTTGGCGTCGCCATGGGCAGGCCGGGTCTGGTGCAATCCGCCGTGGGATCGCGTTGATCCGTGGGCCGAGCGCGCCCTTCTGGCTGTACGCCAGCGAGAGGCGGAGCGTGTCGTGATGCTCGTCCCCGCCAGAGCGGGGCGCGGGTGGTGGCACAACATCATCCGTCCCCACGCCCTCGTGCTCCCTGTGGGTCGCGTCCAATTCGCCCCGCCACCAGGAGAGCCCGTGGGCTCAGGCGGATTCGAGGATGCGGTGTTCGCCGTGCTCGAGGGGTCGCCACCGGCAGGGCTCGGGAGGAAGAAGTGAAGGAAGAACCAACCAACCACCGACTGATCGTGATCCTCGACAAAGACGAAACGCGCGCCGCCTTCGATGCGATGCTGGAGGACGCGAAACGGGATCGGGCTAGAATGACACGCCTCGGCGCGTCGAACAATATCGCCCGCATTGACGGCTGGATTGCAGGAGTCCTAGCCTGTCGGTCCGTGATCGCCCGCCTCGCCGCCCAAGACGAGGCCCTTCCCGAACCCGAACAAGAATAGGAGCCAACCGTGACCGACCCGGCCGAGGCCGTGCTAGGCTCAATCCTCCTGGATAACGCGGCGATCTACGCTGTGGCCGACATACTTTGCCCGGCTGATTTCGAGCTCGGGTCTGACGCGGAGCTGTTCAGCCGCATGGTGGCGCTCTCGTCGTCCGGACGCCCAATAGACCTAGTCACACTCGACGGCGCCGTAGACCCGGCGAGGTTCGCCCTGCTCCTGGACGCAGTCCCTACAGCCAAGCACGCGCCGCACTATGCGGCCCAGGTCCTGGCTGCCTCACAGAGGCGGAGACTTCGTGCTGTGGGCGAGGAAATGGCCGCATCGGCCGATGACGAGCGACCGGTGGATCTCCTTATCGCCCAAGCCGAGGCCGCGGTCATGGGGGTTCGTCGGTTTTCCGTGTCCTCGGACTTCGTCTCCGCCGGAGAACAGGCGGCCAGGCTGTATTCGCTATATGAGGAGCGGGCCTCTGAGCCGGGAGCGATGCTTGGCCGACCAACCGGGATCAAGGGGCTAGACGACCTTCAAAGCGGCCTCAGTCAGACCGACCTGGTCGTGATCGCCGGACGTCCGGCCATGGGTAAGAGCGCGATTGCGCAACAGATCATTCTGAACCTGCTCCGCGCAGACCGCGGCGCCGTGGGAATCCTGTTCTCGCTGGAGATGTCCTCGGATCAGTGCGTCACCAGGGCGCAGGCGCAGATCTCGGGGCTGGACTCGAGGCGCATACAGACAGGGCGGCTCAATGACCGAGAATGGGGCGACCTGGCAGACGCCTGTCGAGACCTCGAGCGCATGCAGTTCTGGATCGATGGCTCCGGATATCAGTCAATGCAAACCATCGGATCTCGGTGTCGCGCCATCAAAGGCCGTCTGGGGCGGCTCGATATCGTGGCCGTGGACTACCTGCAACTGATCGCCCAGGACTCGCGCGCCGGGAACCGCGAGCAAGCCATCGCTCAGGCGTCTCGAGACGCCAAGCTACTGGCCAAAGAGCTCTCGGTGCCGGTGCTGTTGCTGTCCCAGCTTAATCGAGGCCTCGAATCCAGGGACGACAAAAGGCCGCGAATGAGCGACCTCCGCGAGTCCGGAGCCATCGAGCAGGACGCGGATGAAATCCTGTTCGTCTACCGAGACATCGTCTACAACGAAGGAGCAGACCCTAATGAAGCGGAAATCATCGTCGCGAAGAACAGGGACGGAGCCACAGGGAAGTGCTTTGTCCGATTCGAGGAGAAGTCCACGCGGTTCCACGACTAGGCCGCCGGTGATCTATGTCGCCGGACCGTACTCGGCGCAGACCAAGGCGGGGGTCCTGGCCAACATCGATCGCGCCATGGCGGCCGGGGCAGAGCTTGTGTGCCGCGGGTTCGCCGTCATTGTCCCCCACTTCTGGGGGCTGTCTGGCGCCGTGGCCAATGTGGACTATGAGGGCTGGATGTCGCGCGACTTCGCCATCCTCGAGAAATGCGACGGACTCTTCTGGTTGCCCGCCCTCCCCGCGACCGCAACAACCGCGCCTGAGCCGAGCCCGGGGACCGCTCGAGAGCTCGCCCTCGCCCGCTCGTTGGGAATCCCTGTGTTCCGCCATCTCGACAGCTTCTCGCACTACGATTGGAGCACAAGAGCCCCTGCCGGCGTCGTGTTGCGCCCGTTGCGGCGCAGCCGCAAAGCCCGCCTCTGATCTCTGGCAATCTTCTTCTTCACTGCGGCCTGGAGCCACGGGTCAGCCCCGGCGTTCCTCGTTGCGGCCTCCGCGTCGGCTTTGTCCGACAGGTCGCGGAGCGCCATGATCGGGGCAGCCGCCTTGAAGTGAGCATAGACGGCCAGCGCGGTGGCGATCACGTAGTCATCGGTCTCGCCAGACGGGTGCGTGAGTCGGCCGTTCTCGTTGACGAAGATCTCGTGTTGTCGTATCCCCTCGACCGTTCGCAGCGAAAGGCCGCGATCCTGGATCAGTTGCTGAGACATTGAGATGATCAACGCCTTCGTGTGCGCGTAGGTCTTGAATCCGGGTGTGAACCCGTCGTCCTCTGAATTGTCCACGCGCTCCTCATTTTTGCGGTGATACATCGGAGAGGTGTGGAGCTCAACCAGGCGCTGGCACGTCGAATTGCCCGGGTAGTTACCCTCGCAGCACACGTAGGCGTCTCCGTATGTCTTGTGCAGCCAATGGATGATGTCTCCGAAGTCCCGGGTGTGCGGCTTGCCGGCGAAGCGGGCGACCTCGATCAATCGCGTCCCGTCGGTGCGGTCGAAGACGATGGCGACAGAGAGATCCCCGTCTGATGCGTCTGTCTTGCCGGTGGCCACGTCGGCGCCGATGATGTACTTACGCTCCGGCTTCGGCTTCTCCCATATCACTGTCTGGGCCGCCGCCTCCCGGTTGGCGCGCGCAGGCATCTGGAGCACGTGCTTGCGGTCATCTACCACCAGATACCCACACCACTCGGGCTTGGCCTTGTCGGCCTCCATGCGCATCGCCTTTAGGGCCCCCGGTGCGAAGATCGAGTTACCAGACCCGACGAACGCCTCCTGTGGCTCAGACGGGTACTCCTGGCGGAAGAAGTCCTCCGGAGACATCTTGCCCTGTTCAGAGCACTTCGTCTGGATGGTGTGGCGGCGCCAACGGAGCTGCTCCATCGACAGGCCGAATCGGCTCACGAGCTCGGTTTCGATGTCGTCAAGGTTCTGCTTCATCCACGCGGCTTCGTCCTCCGATACCGGCAACCGGTAGTGTGGATCTTGCCACCACGCCCAGAAGAACCTGAACTTGCCGTTCCAGTCTCCGGGCGTCCTTCCGGTCTCCTTCCAGCACTTGTAGACCTCCTCGAATGACAGCGAGCCCTGCACGGAGGCGTAGAAGGAGGCGTCGTGTCCGTTGGCGGTGGACTCCTCGAAGCAGTAATGATCGGGCATCATGGCGTTCTTCGCCGCGCTGATCGCGTCCGCGTTCGCGAAGTGGGCCACCTCCGACAGGTGGGTGAAGTCCAGGTCGTACCCGCGAGCCACGCCTTCGTCTTTGCCCACGGTGACGATCATTCTGGAGTCCCACGCAGGCTCGTCCTCGGCGTCGCCCATGGCCCACTCCAGCCCATCCCCGCTCGATTTCTTCATCGGGACCTTGTGGAAGGCATATTCCTGGGGCCAGGCCAACACGAATCGCTGAGCGATCTTGCCGATGTTCTGCGCCCCGTCCTTCCTGTGGGCCATCAAGAGGGCGTTCGTGTGCGGGGAGAATTCGCACAAGTGAAAAGCTAACGCCTCGATGTATGTGGACATTCCCTCCTTTCTGGGCTTCAGCACGACGACGTCCACCGGGAGGTGAGACACCTGCACAGTGGGGTCTTCCTTCGCCCTCGCCGAAGTGCGCTCGAGGTTGAACGCTTCGATCATTTCGACAAGCCGATGTAGGGACTCTTGGGCCGGGTTCAGGACGAGCGGGACCAGCTTGGTGGCGGCCGGATCCCTGGATCGCACCCGCAACACGTCGGCGAAGAACCGTCGACGGTCTCTACGCCATTCGTCGCGTTTGGCCTGGACCGACTGGATGCTCGCCTTGTCTGCCATTGGCTTGCCAGTATAGGGGAAAGCCTATAGAGTTTTCCAGCATGGCTTCACTCTTGGTCGTGGTGGTGATCCTGGCTGTCTGCCTGCCCGTGACCGCCGCCGTGGTTTCTCATTACCACGTGCTTGCGATTGAGTCCTTCCACGCACACATCAAGGAGACGCAGATCGTCGGCGGAGAGCTGGCGGACGTCTACCGGTCGAAGGCGACGTGGCACATGCAAGAGGCCGAGAAGGAAACCGAGCGCCGGCATAGGCCCCGCGTGGTCGATCCTAGGCAGGTGATCTCGTGACCAAGATCCCAGAGAAAAGGGCGCTCGAGCTCCTGGCTGTGGCCAAGGCCCGCTGTGAGGATGCCAAGATGGCGGTTCGGGATCGGATCGATCTGTGGCTGGAGCGCCTGGCCTTCATGCGCGGCTGGCAATACGCCGTTCGCGACGGCGCTTTCGTTGTGGATGATGACGCCTCAGGAGAGGAGCGCGAGGTTCACAACTACATCGGGACGTTTGTCCGGTCCGCCGTCGCCAACAGGCTCAAGACATTCCCCAACCCACAGGTTCCGGCATCCAGCGGAGACCAGCGGTCGATGGCCAAGGCCGACGCAACCGAGAAGCTGTTGGCATCCTTCATTGACGACGAGATCGTAAGCAAAGAGGAGATCATCCGGGCGTTGACGTGGGCCGCCGCGGTTGGCGGCGCATGGGTGAAGTGCTACTGGGATCCCCACGCGGGCAGGCCTCTTCTCGAGGAGCCGTCGTTCATCGAGCGGCATGAGACCGACCCAGAGACCGGTGAGACCGTGGTCCAGTACGAACGAGAAACCGACGAATTCGGGGTCGAGATCTTCTCACGAGATTTCGAGGGCTCAATCAGGACCGAATTCGTTGACACCATAGACGCGCTTCCGGACCCGACGGCCAAGCGTGGATCAGAGATGCGTTTTTGGATCCACAGGAAACTGAGGCCGGTCTCGGAACTCGAGGCCAAGTTCCCGGTCGATTACGCTGGCAAGAAGACCAAAGGGCGGTTCGACGTTGGAGGGAAAGAGGTCGGCCAAGCAGAGAGGGACATGGTTGGCGGCGCTGAATCCATGTCGGTCGAGCAAAGGCACGACAACGAATCCCGCCTGGCTCACCTGTACGAGTATTGGGAGCCCGCCTCACCCGAGCGGCCCAACGGGATGTTCTTGGCGTGGTCGAATGATGTGATCGTGGCCATTGGGGCTAACCCGTACAGGCCCGCCCGCATTCCGGCCGTTCTGTTCCTCGGCGACAATCTCGTCCCGTCCGGGCTGTACGCCGATGGCGTCGTGGAGCCGTTGATCCCGCTTCAGCGTACGTTGAACTCGCACGAAAGCATGAAGAAGGAATGGATCAAGGCGCTCTACAGCCCGAAGATCCTCAATCCTATCGGGTCGATGGTTGTGGCCGACGACTTCGGCGATCTGCCGTCCGTGATCGACCACGCCCCAGGCCTGAAGCCCTCCCCGATGCAGGTGCCGGACATGCCATCCGCAATGTTCGAGGCCGCCGCCGAGCTCGTGTCGCGCATGAAGGAGATCAGCTCCTACAGCGACATCAGCCGCGGCGACGTCCCGCAAGGGGTGGAGTCCGGCCGCGCAATCGCGTTCCTTCGCGAGAACGAGCAGACCATCCGTGAGCCGGACATGCTCCTTCATCGATCCGCCTGTCTGTCTATCCTGCGTCACTGCCTGTGGCTGGCCAAACAGTTCTACCACGAAGATCGGGCCATCAGGACCATGGGAGACGACGGATGGGAATACTTCATCTTCAAGGCCGACGATTTCGACTGGTACGCCGACCTAGCCCCGGAGGCCTTCTCCGGTGCGCCCAACTCTAGGGCCTTGCGGTGGGCGGAGACCGTGGAGGCGTTCACGGCCGGCCTATTCGACGACGAGAACCCGGCGGCCAAGAAAGCGCGTCGCATGCTCGAGCTCGATCACGCCAACAGAAGCACGGTGGATCCGGACCGCACATCCAGGAGGCTGGCACGAATGGAAAACCTACAAGCCATCGAGCTGGCGGCCGGTCGAGGCCAATGGATCAACGAGGTCCGCGAGTTCCACGACGACAAGCTACATCTTGAGGAGCACAACGTCGTGCGCAACAGCCCGATCTACTTGGCGTGGCCCCATGAGGTCCAGGCGGCCTTCGATCATCACTGCGAGAACCACGAGGGCAACCTAGAGGCCAAAGAAGGCCTTGTGGCTGGCCAGCAAGACCCGGCCGCCATGAACGCCAAACCAGGCCCACCCCCTGCCCCGATGGGAGCAGAGTCGCCAATGGCCGGCGGCCATTCAGTCGGAGAAGCAGAGCCGGCAAGCCAGGACGAATTTCTCTCTGGCCGGGCCAGTTGACGGGTAAACCCCTTCGGGATAAACTCTCCACGTGTTTCGGGGAAAACCCGCAAGACTGGTGCGTCAATCCAGGCCCCGATCCGTCTCCATCGAGCGTACCGCGTCAAGGCGTAGGAGTGTTTCACAATGAGTCTGTTCCCTCCAGCAAGCACAACCAATTCACCATCGACGGGCCTGGCTGATTACAACCGGGACGCCGGCGGAGGGCCCGAGCCAAGCGCAGGGCAGGAGGCCGATCAGGTCTTCGAGGTTGGCGAGGCGGAGGAGCAGGAAGCCGAAACCACCAACCAACCAAACCGGACCAACGGAGAGGAAGAGGTCGGCGAAGAAGGGCAGAACGTAGGGGCAGATCAAGAACCAGAGGAGACAGAGCAGCGACAGGCTCCCGGGCGCGCGGATAAGCGCATCCGGCAACTTGTCGGCGAGAAGAAGCGGCAAGAAGAGGAGAACGCCTCGCTGCGTGCGACGTTGCAGGCCCTTCAGGAGCACATGCGAGAGCAGGTGGCCTTGGGCCGGGAGCAGTGGAACGCCCAGAGGCCGTTCGTCGAGCAGCAAAGGACACAGCAAGGGAAGACCGAGAAGCGGCAGAAGATGCTGGAGCTCGGCTTCGACCCGGCGGACTACAAGGACCACGCCTTGTATGACGCACTGCAAGAGAACGTCCAGATGCGATCCGAGCTCGGCGAGGTCCGAAAGATGTTCGAGGAGACGAAGCACGAGAAGCAGATGCGCGCCTACTCGGAAGACTTGTCTCGCCGGATCACGGCCGAGCTGGAGGGCTATGACGTCTCCAGTGAGCATCTCGCCAGCATCCAGGAGCAGGCCATTGAAAGCGCGGTAGCCAAGGGGCTGGACTCAGCACAGGCCGCCGCGACTGTGGCGACCAGGGTCAAGCCATTCCTCAGGAAGAGATCTGCAACCACCAAGCCGAAACCGACCGGAGGGGATGTCCACGGGGTCATCTCTACGAGCGGCCGGAGCGGAGGCGAGGGGACGTCCCGAGCCAAACCCTCCACCTTCGACGAAGCCTTGAAATCTCTGTTTGGGTAGAAAGAAGAAAAGGAACACACCATGGCATTGACGGATACCAGCGGAATCGCAGGACAAAGCAGACTCTCTTTCCAGGGACGGCTCAAGACCGAATTCCTGCCCAAGTGGGATGATCACGTCCACAAGAAGACCAAGGTCGCCGAGAAGATCGCGAAGAAGAAGGGCACCATGGGTGGCCTCGAATCGCTCGGGTCCGTGATGGACGCCCTCCCCCAGAGCGCAGGGATCGCGCTGCTTGAGGGGCACGACCTGCCGAATCCTACCGTGGGGTCGTATTTCCAGCCGAAGCTCCATTCGCGTTCGATCTACACCCGACTGCGCTGGACCGGCCATGTCGAGCGAGCCGCCCGGAAGGGCGACAAGCACGCATGGGCCAAGCCGCGCGCAGAGGACATGAAGGCCGCGGACGAGCAGATGCGACTCAACTTCGCGCGCATGCTGTACCTGGGGCCGTATCAGGCACTGGCTTGTGTCAGCTCGTTCAACGACACCACCGACAAAGCAACGCTGTACGGACGGGACGCCCGGCGCAGCGCGGCCGCGGATCTGTGGAAGTTCGGCGCGCACTACTTGCGCAAAAACATGGAGATCGACTACGTCACCGCCCTGGCCACTGGTGCGGCCGTGATTGAGAACGACGACGCCACCCAGGCCGCGATCAAAATCACGGCCATCGACAACTCGTCGTATGCGGCCCCGACGATCACGTTTTCACTGGATCCCAACGCCGCTTATGGCGTGACCGATCCCGCCGACGGCAATCTGATCATCCCGTTCGGATCTCGTCTTGCAACCGGCCCCA
>Ga0209002_10000185_pt1 | contig 45469 bp, 47 predicted proteins | sample Rifsed16ft2_FD_184010 | JGI IMG/M metagenome (GOLD analysis project Ga0209002, IMG submission 184010) | Soil microbial communities from Rifle, Colorado, USA - sediment 16ft 2 (version 2) | ecosystem: Environmental > Terrestrial > Deep subsurface > Rock core/Sediment | place: Rifle, Colorado...
CTTCAACAGAGCCAAACGAAACTTGGTATCCTCCATCTCCCTTTCGTCGTATAGCCGCGTCTCTTGAGAAGAGTTCTTGGAATATGGACGCTGCGTCCTTTGCGTATTCCAACTCTTTTTCGGTTTTTCCGAAGTCCAAATGGATTTCGTGAGCCCCGGTCGATCCTTCGGCAAGGTAGTACCCAATCAGCCTCATCTCCGAAGGGGCCAACTTTTTGTCAAGCTTCACCTGTTCCCGGAAGTAGTTCGCAGTGTGACTGCTGTTCTGACATTTGTGAAATCCAGCGCGGCGTTTTTCATATGTGATGTTTATTCTTGGGTAAATGTGGGAGTGATCGGTTAGTCTAGGATATGCTATGTACTCATCGTTTATTTGTTCTGCCCTCATCCATCCCTTGTTCGTTAATATTGGATGTTCTGGAGTTACTTGAAATGGTTTCGCATAGTAGGGCCTTATTGAAACTATTGAACCTGAATAGTTTCTCACTTTTACTGATTTAACCGGTCTGAACCTTCCCTTATGCGTCAAAACCATGTCGCCAACTTTGATGTCGCGAATTCTTCGCACCCCGCTCGTTGTGATTATCTCCTCCTTCGGCAACAAACAAATGTCGTATTTCCAGTCCTGACCCTCATTGAAGGCGACTGAGACGAATACTTTGCCACGTGAACGCATCCATTCTCGCAGTTTCTCCTCGCGGTCCTTGCCCGTGTGCACAATCAACCTATGCTTCAAGTCGGGTGACAAGTTCGCGACCAGCGCACGCTGATGCCTGTAACTGTGGCAGTGTATCGCGACGTTTCCTGGTTCCTTTCGCAGTATCTGTTCGACAGTCGCAACTGCTAATGGCATGTTGTGCTCCCATTGCTGCTTGGAGAGAACTCCAACAGTGGCATCAATTATGGGCCTGTTCTCCGCGGGGAATATGCTCGGGACCTGAAGAATTTCGATCTCATCTTCCTTCAGGAAATCTGTCAATCCGTTGAGTTTGATGTACTCCTGCGGATCGAGAATAGTGGCTGATGAAATCAGGTAGTGTTCGCCGCGTTTCCAAACAAGGTCTTTCATGAACTCCCTTGCAAACACTGGCTGTAGGAGAAGCTGGTCGTTGCGAATTTGCCACACCCATTCTGATCTGGAGAACGTAAATAGGTGATGATTCTCAAGGAATCTTTCCATAGCTTTCTTGTTCTCTGTTTCGTTGATCGATAGCCCATGTGTCTCAGCTTTGGTCTCAAGTCTCCCGAGTAGCAGCTTCAGATACTCAGCAACATTTGCCAGGAAAGCCTCCATCTCCACCCTCCCGTGCACGTTTCTGAGGTTTGGCAGAAACTTGTGGTAGATTTCGTATGGGACCGAGAAAGGTGTGAACTGCAAGGCGACGTGGCTGAGGCATTGTTCCTCCAGGTTATGGGCTTCGTCAAGAACGAGAAGGCTACGCGTTCCGAGGTATGTCTCGCTCCCTTCGGTAGTGCCCTCGAAGGTCAAGTAAGCTAGACTCATCAAGACACTGGGAGCTTGAAGGGCTAACTGTTTCTGCATCCAATACGGGCAAACATCAAAGCGTTCATGGCAGGGATAGTCCTCAGTTTCACATTTCCCAACATGTACTCCGCGATGTGGGATGTAATAGCATCGGTAGTTCTGACGTCCCTTAATCTCTACGAAACGGTTCTTCAAGTGGGGGTCTGCGAGGAGTTGGTCAATCAGCGCCAGCTGCGGCGTAACGTAGAAGGATTTTGTGACTGAACTGAAGGCGACGTTCACAAAGGATTTTCCAAAACCGGTTGGCGCAATTACGAGCACGCACTTCTTGCCGGATTGAAACGCCTCAACTATGTTGTTCAGGGTCTCTTTTTGATATGGTCTCAGTGTGTCGCTTGGAAAAGAGTTGAGAACAGTCTCGATTGTGAGGTCGGATGGGGGCAGCGTAATCAGTGTAGTCTTTCCTTCAACTGGTGCGCATCGAGAACAAGCGTCCCGATGCGGTGACATGTAGGTGCCGCATTTTGAACAGAACCTGACCATTCCAAGCACCAAAGGCAATGCGAGCTATTCACATTCACAAGTCAAACAAGGCTGTGCGTCCGACTTCTTTGATAATAACCTTACAGGCTCCTGTGGAAAGACGGCACTGAAAGGTTCTGTGAACTCCGTATCGTAGGCAATTGAAAGCAAGCTCGTGTTTCGGCCCCAATTATGCTCAATTCCGGAAATCATTAAGACGACCCGCCCCCTTATGGGATGCCTCCCAGGTTCAAAGAAAGTGAACGAAGATCTGAACGCAACGATCGCGGCAAAGATTCTGAGGCTCAAGGAGCTGCTGGCATACCAGGGAGATGCCGTTGTAGGTCGAACGTTGGTTGATAAAGAGGCTGGCACTGTAACGGCCTTCGGTTTCGATAGTGGACAGGGCCTTAGTGAGCATACAGCTCCTTACGACGCGTTGGTCATTGTTGTAGACGTCGAAGTTGAGATCGAAATCTCTAGTGAGAGCTTTCATCTTAGGGAGGGTGAGATGATCATAATGCGTGCCAACAAGCCGCATGCACTTAAAGCAATCACCAAGTTCAAGATGATTCTGATAATGATAAGGGCGAAGTATAGTGGTGCGCACACACACGAAACGAACGACCGGTGAATGACTACTTCTCCAAAGTGACTTCGAAGTTCTCGCCGATTTTCAGTCGACGCCATCTTCGGTCAAAGCCGACGGTTCGCATGCTTCTAATCCTGAGGGCATCCCTAGTCTCCTCGCCATTGTCCTCAATTTTGAAGTCGATCACGCCGTCTGCTGCATCCTCCAATTGGCTGTAGACCCAATCGCTGTGGACCCCACGAATCACTCCTACTATCAGAGTTGACTTTGTGTAGAATGCCGATGGAAAGATTCGGGTGACTAGAAATTCAACCCAAGCTTTGTCCTCGTTGAACCTGGCCATCACGGAACAGTTGTCCCAAATTCTCAGATATTCAGCATAGGCTTCTCCAGCCATCGCAGGCCTCAATTCTTCTTTCGCTATGGCTATGCTGAGGTCTGCTGCTTTCAGACCGGTACTGGCCCCGACGAACTTTTCGTTCGATTTTTGGCCTAGTGTTGCGGAGTGCCAGTCCCAGATTTCGAGTTTCCCATCAGTTTCGAGCTTTTCCACGTTCAGTCCTAGCTTTCTGAGTTGAGATCGGAGGTTGTCTGGGAACTGCGCCGCCACATTGTAACCGACCTCACCTCCGGCTCTCAGCCATTCTCTCACGATGTTCAGGGACACCCGGTACCATTGGGACGCGGCGTCATACTCCACCAGAAGATTGGAGCCAGCTGGCAAGGGTTCACTTAGCAAGTCCTCGATCAACGCAAGACGCATGGTACACCCACCAGAGCCCGCAGCAGTCGATCTCTACCATCTCGGTGTCCTTACTTTAATGTGATTAATGGTCGGAAGCGTAGTCCTTCTCCAGGGCCGCCGCGAATTTGTCCCACATTTGGTCGGTGTGATTTCTGTCTTCCTCTTTGGTGGGGGCATCGCTGATCTTGTACTTTTCTGTGAACGTCATGTCGAGCCTCGTTTTTCTTGGTCCCACCCGTGTTAACTTGTAGACGCCAATCGCGTCTTCTTCCTCTCCCACGTAATCTAGGTGCCAAACTTTGGGTGGGCGTAAGGTGACTATTTTCACGGCACTAACTGTTTTTCCTTCTCGTTCAAGTGTGGAAAGGTAGATTACTCGACGTTTTGTTTTCTGCAAGATCTTAAACTGCGTCTTTGACCCCGTTATCTGGTTATCGTCCTCTCTGTAATCGGTGAGCCAGTTATAGACGAATTTCAACGGAGCATTGAAGACTTTCGAAACGTGGTAAGTATGCTTCTCTAGCAAAAGGTCAGGCTCGTTCTAGGTTACGGTTGAACTTCCTTGAAAATGTGTCGAGAGCAGCTTTAGCAGCCTCGAAGCGGTCCGACATACGGGGTGCTCGGTTGATGGAAAACCTTTCAATGATACTTGCAATTACTGTGTACATGCCTTGCTGGAATCCCGGATAAGAGTGGGCAGACTTTGAAGCGGCCAACAGTGAGTCCAATACCGGGATTGAACAGCGTTCGCATTATGCGGCAAGTTCCTACAACGAAACACGGTTCTAAGACGAAACGTCGTTTTAACAACTATTTCAAAGGGTTCGAGGAGGTCCCAGCGGTTCGTGAGATCTTTGGTCAAGAAACTGACGAGGTTCTGGCGGGCCTTCGAGTGGAGTTTCTCCGGTCTCGATCTGACTACATCTGGGTCAGCGACGAAGACGGACACTTGATCGCCAATGCAAATTACCTGAGGGATGGAGAAACCCGAGCAATCTACCTGGATCTGATTCACGAACTTGTTCATGTAAAGCAGTTCAGAGATGGCAGAGAGATATTATTGCGGATCGGTAAGAGGTTTGAATATGTTGATAGACCCACTGAGCTCGAAGCGTACAAGCACACGATAAAGGAAGCGCGCAGGCTTGGGATGACTGACGAGGAGATAGTTGACTACTTGAGGGTAACGTGGCTAGATGAAGAGGAAGTTAGGCGCCTGGCCAGGAATCTGGGAGTAAAGGTATCAAGATAGTTGGTGCGGGGAGTGGGAATCTCGCCGACCTTGTCCAAAGGCCGGATTCGAACCCACGAAGGCCTACGCCACGGGATAGCTCACCCGCGCACGTGAACCCTCGCGTCTTGCGCGAATCTTGAGTGTAGCGCGCGTGGCCAAGCGTAGGCATTTCGACATGCCGCACGCATCCGCAGCACGCGACCCGCCCATTTGACCTGGCTCTGGTATCCCCGCACAATGACCTTAAACTTCGAATGGGCAAATAAGCTAATCTTCAGACGAGCAAGAAACAGAATGATTCATCTGCTCAAGACATTTATGCTGCTGTAATTGATTGTTCCATGAAGTTCGATGGCGCGACGTTTCAACTCCTACCTTGCAGGCTCTGTCATGGTTCTGATCGGCCTGCTCCTACTCGCGTACTTGACGGGTCTTCTGCCAGCCAGTCTCCTGGCTCCACTTTTCCTATGCGGAGTCGGCGTGGTTTTTTCAGTAATGGCTGTCCTTAAGACTAGAGCACCAGCTTCGTATGAGATGGCTCCGAGGACAACGTTAGCTTATGGCGTTCTAGCCATTGTGGTTGGAGTGTTATGGGTCTTGGTTTCAGTGGCGACTATATTGGTTGGCTATGTTCTTGCGCTAGTGCTGATATTTTTCGGCGCTATCTTCTTGGCCTACACGAGAATTAGGCCTAAGTCAACCTAGTTTCGTTCCACAGTTCTGGCAGAAGGTTGCACCAGCAGCGACGACCGTATCGCACTTGGGGCACTTCCTGACGGGCACGCTGGTCGGTTGCATTTGGCCGCCAGACATGTTCTGACCACAGCTGGGACAGAACTTTGATGTTGATGGGATGTGCGCCTGGCAGTTGGGGCACACGATCAGAGCCACCGACATCCCTGTTCCGCCGGGGGAAGTTTGGAACAATGGTGGGACAAGCACCATTCCTGCACCGAAAGCAGCACCACCGCCAGTTGACTTCCCCAGCTCCTTCGCCGCCTCCTTCACGGTCTCCATCCTGATCACTTCCTCCGGCGCGACGCGTCCCGACTTTAACCAGAACAAACGGTCGCGAAACTCGGGCGTTGTGTCAATGCCTTCAAACTTCAAGTCCACCATTTGCACGCCAAGCCGCTTGAAATAGTCAATCAGATTCGCTTTCACTTCATTTGATGTCTCATCAAGCTTCGTGAAGACCGTCTGCAAGTCATACTTGGAGAGGACGTCGATCATCTTCTCGTTGATGAATCCTCTCAGGAAATTGTTCACATCGGGAGTTGAGTAAGCGTTCTGTCCTCCCACTACTTCGTTCACGAAGAGCGAGGCGTCTTCAACCTTGAACCAGAACGACCCGAATGTCATCAGTGGAGCAAGTTCGGTGGTCTGAGCGCGGTTCCCGAACTTCCCGGCAAACTGCTTTGTTGAGATAACGATCACATTTGCCTTGAAGGGTGTGTTCTGGAATCCTGCTATTCGGGAAAGCAGGGATGTCAGCAGAGGAAGGTTCAGCGTGGTCAGAGTATGTCGGCCGGGGCCGAATGTGTCGTACGCTTTTCCATCTCGGAAGAACACTGCAGTCTCATATTCTCGAACTATGAGCTGGGCTCCCCAAGTTATGTCTTCAATTGGATATCGCCAGACAATATCGTCGGCTCCAGCGTTCACCCATTCAATTATCTGTGGCATCCTAATCACACCGCTACTCCTTCGATAACTGACTTACGTTGATCAAACGAAGCTTCCATGTCCGTCAGCGCGCTATCTAGCGCTTGCTGTGTACTACGCGCATTCTCAGGCCTATTTTGCTCCAAATCCTTCCTGAAACCTGAAACGCCATCGGACAGCTTTCTCGCGAGATCCATTAGCTGCGTGTCGTACGCTAGCATCCGGTCTAGTTCCGGTTCTTCAATTTTGACCGAGTCGAAGTAACCGCTGTAACCATAAGACGCATGGTTCACCTTCTCAGCAACGCGATCGATCCGAGCGATGAGTCGATTCATTGGCTCGATCAGTTCCGAGGATTTCGAATCCGATAGAACCTGAAGGCATTTGGTCATGTCGTCCCTTGCATGCTCCAGAACATCGTATATGTGGTTTCTAACGAGCTTGTCTGCCTCGCGCCTCTGCTCGCGCAGCTGATACCCTCTAAAGCCCGGCAGAGCCAGCATCATTCTCTCTAGGAGTTTCTCGCTCTCTTGCACTCGTTCCAAAGGTTTCTTTGGTGTCAAACCAAACTTACTCGTGATGGAAGCTCCCTGTTTCTCTTTTAAGGATTTGACCGGGCCAAATGGCCGGCTAAAGGAGCTTGAAGTCCTCACTCGGCAGGTCTCCCTTGATCACTTCTCCAGTCGAACCATCCATGAGCACCGAATACCGTGAGTTCTTGTACGTGTAATTCACAAACCAAACCGGAGCGTGCAAGTAGACCGTGCCGGAAACGTCCAGAGCCGTCTTGATGTCGACGATGCGATCGATCTTGTCTTTCGATAGATATTCGTGAAGGTTCTCGATCTCATCCCGCGCCTGCTGCACTGCCTCCTGCGTTTCCATTTCACTGTTTAGGACTTTGGCTCCTCGGTCAATCTTGGTCGCCTCAAACGGGATCTTCCCTTCGAGCGAGAGGTGAAATGCACGAGTGGGAAAATCACTTCTCCTCCGAGCAAGCACGAGCCAATCATACCGATTCGTTATGTCGCCCTCTTTCTCTACTGCGGGGGAAATTCTCTCGAACATCCCCTTGTAATGTGTTGAGGCTTCAACGCTCACAACCCAGAACGGAAGGTAAACCAGAGTCTGCTCCGTGATCACAGACTTCTTCGCGAGATCTTTCGGAGCGATGAAACTGTTTCCCATCCAGCTTCGAGTCACTTCGGGAACTTGAGCCGTTTGGATGGAATTCAGTATGAGTGAGTGCTCAAACTCAAACGCCTTTCCCGTCTCGATAACGCTCGTGAAGCCACAGTAACTGCAGGTTACAAGAATCTCGCCCGGCTGAACCGGCAACGGAGCGCCGCAATGGGAGCAATTGATCTCACGCGTTACAGCGACCAAAGATTACCGCCCAGCCCACGAGGAGCTAGCCTTTAATCGCCTTCACGCTTTAAGTGCTGGGAATTTCAGGACTCGTGAATGAACGATGGCCAACCTGAGCCAACTGAAAGGTACGATGTTGACGACAATCCTGATCACTCTAGTAGTTTTCGTGGCATTTCTTAGCGTAGTCTCGTACTTCTTCACGGCCGCCACAGATCTTTCGTTTTCACCGTTGGCTACGCTCGCGGGCGCTTTTGCTCTGGCGCTTGTCTTCATGTTGATTCAATTCGCTATCAGTCCGTACATTGTCGCAGCGACCGCGCGGCTCCATTACCTGCAGCCCAGTGAGAACCCGTGGCTTGAGTCCACTGTCGGTAAACTGGCCAGCCAAGCAGGCGTCAAACCGCCTCGCTTGGCGGTGTCCCCGGATCCAACTCCGAATGCTTTCGTTTTCGGCAACTCGTCAGGGAACATGACTCTGGCCGTGAACCAAGGCCTACTCGCCCAATTGAACGAGGACGAGATTCAGGGTGTAATCGGGCATGAGCTGGGACACATCCGACACAAGGACTCAATTGTAATGACGTTCCTCTCAGCGATACCACTCATCGCCTACATTATCGCACGTGCAGCGTTTGGTATGCGTTACGCAGGGCGCAAGGACGAGAAGGGCGGAGTAGGATACATCATCCTCGCTGGAGTAGTCGCAATGGCCGTGTACTTCATTGCGCAGCTGCTTGTGATGCGACTAAGCCGCCTGCGTGAACATTTCGCAGACGCATTCTCCGCATACTTGACCGGTTCGCCGCGAAGCCTTGAGAGCGCGTTGACAAGGATCGCTTACGGGCTTTCTATCAGTCCACAAGACCCCCCTGGAACCCGGGCCTTGTTCATCTCTGACCCTGCACTCGCCAAGCAGGAGGTTCGCGAAATCATGAGTCAGAAGAACCGGTACGACCTCGACCAAAACGGAGTTCTCGACGTGCATGAACTAGAGTTGGCAATGAGGGACGAAGCTCGTTCAAGGTGGACCTCGCTCAACGAGGCCTTCTCGACTCATCCCCCCACCTTCAAGCGCATTCTACTTCTCCGCCAAATCGACCAGGAGATCGCGAGCAGGGGAGTCCAGTCGAGTAACATATACGCAAAAATCTAAGACCCGCACATCTCCCTATGGTGCCAAGTTGAAGCTAACGAACAAACAGATCCGAACCCAAGTCGCGACCGTTGATGGGTGGCGTTTGCGAGGAAAGAGAATCTCGAAATTTTTCGTTTTCGAGGACTTCATGCAAGGCGTACGCTTTCTGAATCGAGTGGCAAAGTTTGCTGAAGCGATGAATCATCATCCGGACATCGACATTCGGTATAACAAGATCAAACTGAGCCTCACGACACATGACGAAGGTGGCCTGACGATGCGTGATTTCAAACTTGCCAGAAACATCGATCGAATGTGATTCCAGCGAATCGAGTTACCGCAATGACTATCGACATGCAGACTAGTTTTCGTGGTACATTTCGCAGTTTAGTGCTCACGGAAATTCTCTCCGCTATGGCAGAAACTGGCTCATACTCCACTCGCTGTGGAGAATGAGAATGCTCTTTGAAGTCCGCCTTACCTAGAGAAGCTCTATTTCGATGAAGACTTTCTCGGGCGTTTGAATTCGCATAAGACGTTTCAGAAAACGTTCGTTCGGATCCACGTCAATAAGACGCTTGTGAATCCTCATCTCCCAACTATCCCAAGTGTGTGTTCCTTCGCCGCATGGGCTTTTTCTAGTTGGAACCCACAATCGCTTTGTCGGCAGCGGAATCGGTCCGCGAAGTTTCACACCTGTCTTCTCGGCGATCTTCATGATCTCGCCGCATATGCTGTTCAAGCCCTGTGGATCGGTGCTTGACAGCCGAATTCTTGCTTTGTTCATGGAATTCTTCTATCCGTTCTAGATGTGAAACACCCCCCAAGGTCGGTGTGACGTTTAAAAAGCGTTCGCTAGGTTCGCGTGAAATGTGAAAAAAGGTTTGAGGTTGAAGAAAGCTAAGTTTTCTTCTCGGCGATTACAGCCTTCTGTGTAACTTCTTTGACAACGCCGACCGCGACGGTGCTACCCATGTCGCGAATCGCGAAGCGCCCGAGCTGTGGAATATCTGAGTAGGCCTCGATGGCCAATGGGCGCAGTGGTCTTATCTTAACCAGAGCTGCGTCGCCTGTCTTGAGGAAGTCAGGCTTCTCTTGCGTTACCTGACCCGAGCGCGCGTCAATCTTCTGCATCAGCTCTGTGATTGTTGCCGATGTTGTAGCTGTATGCGCATGCATTACTGGCGTGTAGCCCGCAGCGATAGCAGTTGGGTGAAAGACTACGATGATCTGGCCGATGAACTCGCTCGCAACCGTCGGTGGTTTGTCAGCGTGGCCTGCGACGTCACCTCGGTGTATATCTGTCTTGCCGATTCCTCGAACATTGAAGCCAATGTTGTCTCCAGGAATAGCCTGCGGGATCTTTGTGTGGTGCGTCTCAATATCCTTACATTCGCCTCTGGCGTTGGCGGGCATGAAGACAATGTTGTCGCCAACCTTCATAGTTCCAGTTTCAACTCTGCCAACTGGTACTGTGCCAATTCCCGTGATCGAGTAGACGTCCTGAACTGGGATGCGTAGGGGTTTGTCGGTTGGTTTGGGTGGTTCCTGAAAACCGTTCAATGTGTCAAGTAGGGTTGGACCCTTGTACCAGGGCATCTTGGGTGAGGGTTTGATTAGGTTGTCTCCTATCCAGCCCGAGACCGGTACGAACTGGAGCTTGCTCACGTCGTAACCGACGACCTTCAGCAGTGACTCCATTTCCTTTCTGCATTCCTTGTATCGTTCCTCAGCGTAGTTGACTGTGGCATCATCCATCTTGTTGATTGCAACCGCAAGCTGGGCAACACCCAGAGTCCTAGCTAGGTATGCGTGTTCGCGGGTTTGGCCGCCTGGTCCGACGCCGACCTCGAATTCTCCTTTCTTACCGGATACAACTAGGATTGCGGCATCAGCCTGACTTGTCCCCGTGATCATGTTCTTGATGAAGTCACGGTGTCCGGGGGCGTCGATGATTGTGAAGAAGAGCGTGTCGGTCTCAAACTTTTCGAATCTGAGGTCGATGGTGACTCCTCTTTCTCGCTCTTCCTTCAACGTGTCGAGGACCCATGCGAACTTGAAGGTCTCGCCTGCCCCAAGCTTATTCGATTCCTCAGCATATTTTGCAATGGTCTTCTCGTCCACGTTACCGGTATCGAAGAGCAAGTGTCCTGTCATAGTGCTCTTACCGTGGTCGACGTGGCCGATGATGATCAGGTTCAGGTGTGGTTTCTTAGCCGATGACATGAATCATCTTTCCGATGATGGTTTTACAGTTTGATAGTCAAGACAGGTACCCAGTATTTAAGGGTTAGAACAAGTTTTCGAAACGAAGTCCGAAAACTCGGATTGCAAATCCTCGATTTGAAAAATCGCGGATAGCTTTTCACAGGATGCTTATCGAGAAGCCAGCGCCACGCGTTCCATCTCGTCGCGTTTACGAACCGCGAAACTTCGATTGTCCCGCTGGGCAGCGTAGGTGATTTCCTCTGCGAGACACTCATCAATCGTCTTCGGATTGCTGTAGGCGCCCTTGCGCGCACCATCAGTCATGAAACGAAGGGCAATATCGATGCGTCTTAGTGGTGATATGTCTATCGAGATCGGGTAGACGATCCCACCGTATGCAATTCGAGTCACATCCTCAGCGGGCGCAGTATTCTCAACCGCCTTCGCCAAAACTTCAACCGGGTTCTTTCCGGTTTTCAGTTCGATGATTTCGAGCGCGTTCCTAACAATCCCGATGGCCTTCGCTTTCTTGCCGCCCACCCTTCCAGGTCGCATCATGTTGTTTACAAGACGTTCAACGATGTTCAGAGTGGATTTGCGGAATCTCTTATGCTCATGCCTACCCCCGCTATGAGGGAAGAGAGTCGGCTTCACTGAGAGATATTTCTCGAGACCAGGGTCTGCGATCTCAATTTCCTCAGTCTCCCATTTCTGAAAGACCTTGATCTCTGGAGGCTTCCGACTCATTATAGCAGACCTTTTCTCTTGCGGATTTTCGCTAGCCTACCAGAGTTCGCCGTATTAAGCGTTAACTTCCGCTTGGCTGAGAACTTCAGTCCGAAAATCGCTCGATACACTCGATTGACGGCGCAGATGGCTCGGCTCCCGATGTTGGATTTATTAGCGCGCGTTCGTCGAGTGGGCCTGAGTTTAGGTGAGCGGGTTCGAAATCAGTAGCACAGGCGAGAAGTAACGATCAGCAGCTGTTGCCAGCTAGTTTGCTATTGCCGTTGCGCATCTTCATTCAGAAGATACTCTTGCACCTCAGCGATACCCCGCCTGAGAAGGTCGGCGAACTCCGGCATCTTGTAGTAGTAAGCGAGAGTTCCGCTTAGGTCAAATGGAACAGTATCCTTCTTCACAAGCGCCTAGCTGTCACGAGAATTCTCCTATTGTCAACTTGATCTAGATGAAATGTTCGACCAAATGAAATGGCGATGGCAGCATCCCCGTTGAATTGGCATTCCTCGCCATAGCGGTTTCTCCAGAATCTTCTAAACCCTGTTATCCCATCAGCGCCTTGGCGCTCGCCTTACGATTGCTCTCTTCCGAGCCTCATCGGTTTCGACGATGAAGAGATGAATCCTTCCCTTCAGAAGGGCCCTCTCTTACGCTGGCCCGATAGGGCAGAGTCTCATCGTTGACCCTGAAGGCCTACCGTGGTCCGGAGCTACCTCTCCCTCGGGTTAACGGGTCCCCGCGTGTAGCCGATTTCGGGTCACAGGGAACGGCTGGCTCCCCGATCCTCCTGCCATCGCCAATTCAGTCTCACGTTAAGTTGTCATATAAACACGGCAGTGCGACTTGGCAAGATCAAGCTGCAATCGCATCAAGCATCATGCAAGCTTCGCAGAGTTGATGCGGTGTAGGGTCTCCACATTTGGCGCATTCATTTAATTCTGCAACTGGCGCGGTTCGGCTCAAGAGTTCTCTAAGTCTTTCAGCTGTTCTTTGGAGCGTGAACTTGGAGCCAGGATGCTTCTGATCCAACTGGTTTAGGAAGTTTCGAATATCATTCCTCAAGGCTGCGTTACCATGCGGACATGTGATACTCTGAAAATCGAACCCGTTCAAGTAAGCGTAGAGAACCACCTCTTTCTCGGGTATGTCGCAGAGAGGTTTGATTCGCGTCAGGAACTTGCCGCGAGGGTCATGAAGAACCGGCCCTGAACGCACGATTCTCCACGGATCGCCGTGAAGCATGTTCAAGAGAACGGTCTGAACCTCATCATCCAGATTGTGCGCCGTAGCAATCTTTGTCGCACCAACCATCTGTGCGGCTCTATTGATCGCCTTCCTACGAAAGACACCGCAGTGTGAACAGGGAGTTTGACCTAGATGCATCCCAGCGATTTCATCAGTGGTTATCCCGAAAAGGTCATGATATGATACCACAAACTGCTCCACGCACAGCTTTTCGCAAGCCTTCCGAGCGATGTCAAGAGCTTCATCTCGATAACCCCTGATCCCCTCATCAACGCTGACTGCGGTGATCTTGCTCCTTGGGAAGCGGTTCTCCATCTTGACCAAGAGGTTGAGGAGAGTCAGACTGTCCTTGCCGCCGGAAACGGCTACGGCGATGTGGTCGTTGAACTTCAGCATATCATTCTCTGTGACGGTTCTGCGAACTCGCTCCTCTACTGCCTTTCGAAAGCATTTCGAGCAGAATGAAGCGCCTTCATGCCCTCGGGTGTAGATTGCGTCTGCCGGGCAATACCGGCACTGCGCCTTCTCCAACCTGCTAGTACCTCAGGAAGCCAAACCTGAGCAAAGACAATCCAATATTCAAGATGAGAAGCGAGTAGGCGGCGACATTTGCCACAGTCCTAATCTGCTTTGTTTTCCGAATGCCGAAAACGTTCAGAAGCGTTTCTAGGAACTTGTCCCCGTCAAAAGGGTACATGGGAAGCATGTTGATCAGGGCTACACTGACGAGCACAATTGAAAGCCAGAATTCGGCGCGAAGAAGGATGTTAGGAAAGTCGCTCGACAGGAAGGGCAACTTCGGATTGTACAGGATATCCTCAGTAAGGTCGCTGATGCCGATAATCGCGCGGGTGGAATTGTTCTGATCTGCCCCGGTCCTGACAGGAAAACTCCCCCTTTGAGTTCCTATCACAACCTCCTGTCCGGGACTTACCCCGGACATATAGCGCCTGAGATCTGCTAACCCAGAAATTCTCGTGCCATTGATACTGGTCACTGTGTCGCCCGCTCTAAGGCCTGATGAATGTGCGGGGAGATTGTCAGGGATACTTCCAATTTGTACCCCAGACCCAACAACGTCGTAGAAGGGCGCGATTGTCGCTGGGAAGTTGACGAGGAGAAACACGCAGAGAATTCCAAGGACCACGTTCGTGAATGAGCCTGCGGCGAATACCCGCAGCTTAGTTGTGTTCTTCGCCCCGCTTAGCTTCTCCTCGTCTGGTTCTACAAATCCACCCATCAGAACATGGGCGAAGAATGCGCCAGTGGATTTCAGGGGAACACGGTCAACGAGGCTCGCGATTCCGTGAGAGAGCTCATGCGACGCTACAACTATGGAGAGTGCAAGAACCAGGTATGGAAAGGTCTCAAAGGACACGAACAAACCGGGCAGGGGTACGATGGGTTGAACTGAAACTGCCTGTTCAGCCCTGAAGAACAGATTGAGTAGATTCTTCGCGAGAGTGTAGAATATGAACGCCATTGAGCCCACGCCAGTCAGGATGCCAAGGTTCCAAATTGTTCGCCAAGCCCTTGGCCAGGCTGCGGAAATTTTTCCAATCCAGTTGTTAAATCGCGTCGTCCGATAGATCAGGTATAGTGGGAGACCAGAAACCCCGTACCTCTCCGCTTTGAACGCCCACCACGCCACAGTGATGAAGATCCAAATCGCCAGATAGACGGCCGCGAATGAAATGACTGGCTCCATTACAAGTCTTCGGCAGTGAAATTAGGGTGTCCAACTAAAACCTTTCTGGGATTTGCCGTGCCCCGAATCATAGTTCTCTCCACAACTGCAAACGCAAAAGAAGCCAACCGAATCGCAAAAGACCTCGTTGAACGAAAACTCGCGGCTTGCGTGAACATCGTACCAATATCCTCCCATTACAGATGGAAAGGAAAGACCGTGCATCACCGCGAATGCTTGATCATCATCAAAACGATATCTGAGTTATTCGTGAGAGTGAAGGGAAGAATACTGGCCCTCCACACCTATCAACTGCCCGAGATAGTGGCCCTGAAAATTGAAAACGGATACACACCCTATCTCGAATGGATCGACAACAACGTCCGAAAGTAGAGTGATCGTGATACTGGAAACGACATTGATGGGAAATTTCCCGCGATATTTTTTTGAATTTGGCTTGGAAAGTTCGGGGAACGCTTAATAGGCTGAAAAGTTATGCGCTGCCGCTCAGTCGGGAAAAGTGCGTTGACACCGGAAGAAGAAGATAAGGTCGTAGAAGCACTCGAGGAACTTCGAATCAACTACAACCTTCGTCAATGGCGAGTCTGCTCACTCATATGCGAATCTCTGGCCGACAAGTTTCGCACCATCGCGAATAGAGAGCAGAACATCCAGCCGACAACGCCGTGACCGACGGAGTGCTTTTCCTATAGCTCCCTGAATCGCGTATAGAAATCAATTAGGATTCTAGTCTTCTCTTCTCCTTCGTTCAGGGCGAATATTTTCATGCCCTGATCGAACCTCTCATACAAGATGATCTTTTCTTTCACGAGGGGTTCAACGATTCGGGCTACAGTTGAAGGTGACATGCCTAGGAAGTTGGCGAGTGTCGCTTGATTGAAGACCTTCTGGGATCCAGCGTGTTCTAACAAGTATTCGAGCAGTTTGACTTGGGCTTTGGACTGGAAAACATCCGTTAACTTGGTCAGAGTAATCCCCTAACCGTGCACGACGCGTGTTCCGGTCGACTCGTTGCGAAGAGCTTTGAGAAGGTTGTCAGGTGTTCGGCCATTCAGTATGATTGTTGGTATCTCTGATCGCGCAATTATTCGAAGAGCGAGTGGGTCCATGAGGTCGTACGCTCCGGCCGTAATTTCACCTTTTGATAAAATCTGGGCGAGGCGATCAATCGTGACTTCGTCGAGCTTCTTGGCTTTTGGGTCTTTGCTTGGGTCGGCGGTGTAGACTCCGTCGACGTCGGTAGCGTTGATGAACAGATCCGCTTGGATAGTCTCTGCGGCGATGGCAGCAACCGCGTTTGTCGAATGACCGGGAGTCAATCCACCCATCGCCACGATCTTGCCGGAAGCGAAATAGTGTTTCAATTCATCGATTGTTGTGGGGACTTCAGGGAAGGCATACTCGCCTAACCCGTCGACAAGCAAGCGCGCATTTAGTCTGCTTGTCAGAATGCCAAGATGGTCGCACAGGGATTCCGGCACGCCCATTTCTCGGGCGGCCTTAATGTAATAACGAGCGATGGGACCGCCACCAGTCACCACGACAAAGTGGTATTGACCGAGCAATTCTTTGAAGAGCTTAACGTACTCTTCAACGAGGGGATGGTTTTCTTCAAATGAGAAGGCGAAGCCACCAAGTTTGATCACGGCTTTCAAGAATTGCGCCTTATCTGATACTGTTTACAGGGTGTTATTTGATTTTTTAAGCCCACTCGAAACTCGATTAACCAACCTATTTAAAATCCGGAAGGCTACCATGCGGCAAGGAAATTCCAATGCCCGAATCGAGTTCGGACTCAGTTTCACGTTTCAAGCTTAAGCGGACATTGGAAACGCTCGCCTCGAAGGAAGGACGGGGAACTGAACTCATAAGCCTCTACGTCCCACCTGACCGGAAGATCCACGAGGTCATGGGAAACCTCCGGGATGAATACGGAACCGCCACCAACATAAAGTCCCGGACAACTCGAAAGAATGTACAAGAAGCAATCGAAAGAACCCTCCAACGACTCAAACTCTTCAAACAGCCCCCAAAAAATGGCTTGGTGATATTCTGCGGAGCCATTCCCAGGAATGGGCCGGGCACTGAGAGGATGGAGACAAACGTGCTTGAGCCTCCTGAACCTATCAACGTGTACCTCTATCGTTGCGACGCACGTTTTGTCCTAGAACCGTTGCTCGCGATGGTTAGGGAACGAGACGCGTATGGAGTCTTAGTGATCGACTCAAGCGATGCCGTTGTCGCCATGGTCAAAGGTCAGAGGATGGATGTCCTACAAGAGTTCAGTTCGGGGATTCCGGGCAAACATCGAGCTGGGGGCCAATCGGCTAGGAGATTCGAGCGCATCAGAGAACAGGCGATGAACGATTATTTCCACAGGATCGGAAAACACGCCTATGACCTCTTCAACAAAGAGCAGGCCTTGAAGGGTATCATAGTAGGTGGTCCAGGGCCCACGAAGCACGATTTCGTTGAAGGCGACTACCTCAACTATATGCTGAAGGAGAAAATACTCGCAACCGTTGACACCTCCTACACCGGCCAGCAGGGCGTAGAGGAGATCATCAACAAGAGCCAGGATGTTCTGCGCGGCGTCAGGTACCTGGAAGAGAAGCGCATTGTACAGAAGTTCCTCTACGAGATTGGTCACGAGACAGGGCTCGGCGTTTACGGTGAAACGCAAGTTCGGAAATACTTGAACGCCGGCGTCGTCGACCTGTTGATTGTTTCTGAAAAGATGAACATGCTTCATGTCTACACGAAGTGCAAGAACTGTGGGACGGTTGAAGACCATCTTATACCCCAAGCAAATTTTGTGAAGTTCGAGCAGGACTTACTCTCTACAGCCTGCAAGAAATGCAACGCAACAGCCCTGTACGTGGAGGAAAGCAAGGATCTAGTAGACGAGCTGCTCGACTTCGCAGAGAAACAGAACGCCAACGTGGCGGTCATTTCAACGGAAACAGATGAGGGCGTAATGTTAAAGGACTCATTCGGAGGAATCGCCGCAATCCTACGATACAAAGTATCCTAAGCGTAGCTCGCAGGAATTTGCGCTATCTTCTTCCGTCTAAACCCTTATTCACAAAATCGCTAGGGAACAACTCATGGCAAGCGACCTAAAACCAACATTAAGGGAAATAGAGGAAGCTTCCGAGCGAATAGAGGGGATCGCGTGGCGAACGCCCCTTTTGCCGGCTAGTAGGCATGATACAGGCACTCTTCTCAAGTTGGAATGCCTGCAACGCAATGGCAGCTTCAAGATTCGCGGCGCTTGGAACCGAATGAGTCGAACTAAAGCCGAAGAGCGAGACAGAGGTTTCGTCACAGTTAGCGCCGGAAATCACGGACAGGCGGTGGCTTGGTGCGCGAGGCATTTGGGTAGTAAATGCACTGTCTGGGTTCCCGACGACGCCGTGGAAAAGAAAGTCAAAGCTATGGAGGCTATGGGCGCCATGGTCCAGCGAATGCCTGAAGTCGAAATCATGAACTCGATGACCGATGACCGATGGCAGAAGGCCGGGGAGACTTACATTCACCCATTCGGCGACCGATATGTGATTGCTGGGCAGGGGACGGTTGGACTTGAGATCATTCAGGACTTTCCCCAGGTTAAAACTGTCATCGTACCCGTTGGTGGAGGCGGCTTAATTTCCGGCATAGGCACGGCCATCAAAAGCACGAAACCCGATGTTAAGATCTATGGAGTTCAAGCTGAACTGGCGGCGCCTATCATTAGGTCATTCAAAAGCGGGAGACCAGAACGTATTGAATCTGGAAAGACTTTTGCCGACGGCGTTGCAGCAGACCGGGTTTTCAGCTATATGTGGCCGATAATGCAGGAGGTCATGGATGGAGCTCTTGCAGTTTCGGAGGAGGAAATGCGAGCTGCAATCAGGCACCTGGCGAATGAAGTGCACGTTGTCGCAGAAGGAGCAGGTTCTGCAGCTCTCGCGGCAGCATGGAAGTACTCGAGTCAACTGGACAAACCGGTCGCGTGCATTGTCTCCGGCGGCAACATAGACAATGCCGTCTTGAGTAATATCCTCAGCCAAACGGAGTAGACATTCTTAGCGTTGTCAGTTCAATAGCTTCGGCTAATTGGTCGATTATACGCGTCTGCCGCGGCGACCGCCCGGTCGACGAGTACCGTCATGAGGAATTGGTGTGACGTCTTCGATTCGGCCGATCCTGAAACCAGCTCGGGCGAGCATACGAATAGCCGCTTGAGCGCCGGGACCGGGGGTTCTCGCTTTGTGACCACCTGGAGCTCGAACTCTGATGTGGAGTGCGCTTATTCCCCTGTCTTTAGCAACACGAGCAGCTGCGCCAGCGGCCTGCATAGCTGCATAAGGTGAACCCTGCAGCCGGTCGGCTTTAACATGCTGGCCTCCTGCACTGCGGGATATGGTTTCAGCGCCGCTAAGATCGGTAATATGGACTAGGGTATTGTTGAATGACGAATAGATGTTCGCGATGCCCCAGCGCTGAACTATCTTCTTCTCGGACATTCTTTGAGTCCTCAATCCATTTTGAAGGTGGGCAACACGCCCTTCGCTATATTTAACCTTCTTCGAACAGTAGCTATGAGCAACAGAAAAGTTGCGTTTCCTTGACCGATGTGCTTGTCCGACCCGCGTCGATGTCCGACTTGTCCGCTATCTGCGCCATCGAAGATGATTCCTTTCCGTCGCCATACCCACGATTTCTACTTCAGCGCCTTCTGCAATACCATCCGGAGACTTTCCTCGTGGCAGCTAACGAGGCGGACCTCTTGGTAGGCTATTGCGTTTGTTCAATCAATGACAGAACCGCTCATCTCATCTCGATCGCAGTTCAACGGAATCATCGAAAGAGAGGAGTTGCAACCGCGCTGCTGGATAGGTTGCTAGCGCACCTAGTCGAGAGGGGTGTGGATGAAATCTGGCTAGAAGTGAGCGTCAACAATAGGGAGGCGATTGCGCTATACTCCAAGAGTGGTTTCGCGAGGTTGAACACAATTCCCACCTACTATTCAAATGGGTCTGATGCACTAAGAATGCATCTCATAATAACCAACGCGGCCGCGGGTCTTCCCCGAGAAACGGATGGTAACCGATCATGAAATGCCGCTTCTTTCTCTTGGACATAAATGAGGACCGTTCGGCCGCCAAACCGACTGTTCGACTCTGGGGCTTAAACGACAGGGGAGAGCGTGTGTTGATTTTGGCTACGCAGATTTTGCCATATTTCTACTATATGCCTGACGAGAAGGATGATCCTGATTCCGTAAGGGAACGCCTGCTCAAACCAGGAACGAAGTTCACCAAGATACTTCGCATCGAGATTGAGAAGAAAAAGAAACTCCTGGGGCTCCCATGTAATGTTTTGAGAATAACCTGTTCAGACTCAGAAGTGCTGACGGCCTACGCTCGAGACATCCTCAAGGATCTAGGGAAAGGCACGACTTACGAAGAGGATCTAAGGCTCTCAGTTCGCTATGTGACGGACACAGAGTTGACCCTATGCGGCTGGCAGGAATTCGAAGTTGAACCCATTCAAGACGACCGGTTCGCCGTAGATAGCGTGTTTGCGGCGGAGGCTCTTCCTGCGAAAAGTCCAGAAGATACGCCACCCGCAATGCGAATTCTGGCATTCAGTTTACTCACTGTTGGTGAGCGAGGATCCGCCAAACCCGAAATGGATCCCATCCGAGCGATCGCTGTCGCGACCGGCAAAGGAAAGGTAGAGATTCTTCTGAATGAAGGAAAAGATGATTCACAACTTCTGACGGATTTCGTGGCTTTTACCAGAGAATTCGACCCTGATATTATCGTCGGTTTCGAGAGCAATAGCTTGGTTTGGCCTTACATCATTCAGCGATGCAAACTTCGAAAGATCAAGCTCGCTCTGGGAAGGGACGGCAGCGAACCCCATACAAGCATGTTCGGCCACGTGTCGGTCGCTGGCAGGGCTGACGTTGACCTCTTCGACATCACCGTCGGAATAGCGGAAATCAAGGTAAATAACATCGAAAATCTGGCAAGATATCTTCAGACTCCATCATCAGGTAAGGCCGAGACCATCGAGGAGTCAGACCGGTTCATCCTTTGGAAGGATGAATCCGGAAGACGCAAGCTAGCAGAAAACGCCAAAGCAAACGCCCAGATTATGCTCGAGCTGGCGGAGGCTGCAATCAACTTCCCGATGCAGCTGTCCGCGTTGACTGGGCTTCCACTCGATCAAGTTATGACCGCTGCGGTGGGCTTTCGCGTTGATTCATACCTAATCAAGCAGGCTCACATGCTCGCAGAGCTAATCCCGCCAAGAGTTGAGCAACCGTTCTTCACATATCGAGGAGCAATCGTGCTCGAACCAAAAACGGGCCTTCATGACAACGTCGTGGCACTGGATTTTTCGTCAATGTATCCAAGCCTGATGGAGAAGTATAACCTCTCACCCGATACTCTGGTAAGACCCGCAGAGAAGGTTTCCGAGGATTCAGTGTTCATTATCCCAGAAGTTAGTCATCGCTTCCGCAAGCAACCCAATGGGTTCTACAGAACAGTCCTAAAGGAGCTAATTGAGCAACGAAATCGCATCAAGGGCGAGGTCACTAAACTCGAAGAGAAGTCGACCCGTTATAGAGTTCTGAGGGAACGTGAAAGAGCGGTCAAGATAATCACAAACGCCTGCTATGGTTATGCAGGCTGGGCGGGAGCACGCTGGTACGCTAGAGAAGTCGCAGAATCAGCAGCCGCTTTGGGTCGAGACACCATTACCAAGACCATCGCCAAAGCGGATTCGCTTGGACTCAAAGTGATTTACGGCGACACGGACTCAATTTTCGTCACCGACGATCACAAGAAAGTTGAGCAATTAGTGAAGTGGGCCAAGCAGGAGGTTGATCTTGAGATCAAAAGAGAAAGGGAGTATGTGCGTATTCTGTTCACTGAGGCCATGAAGCGATATGCTGGTCTGGTGCCAGATGGTTCATTGGATATTGTGGGCTTGGAGGTTGTGCGTGGTGATTGGTCGGATATAGCTCGTGAAGTTCAGGAACAGGTCTTGACACGGATCCTCTGCGAACAGTCCACTGAGAAAGCCATCGAGGACGTTCGCACGACGATTCGAAAGTTGAAGAACGGCGAGGTGCCCATAATAAATCTTACAATTCGCAAAACCTTGACCAAGCAGATTGAGGACTACAAAGTCCGGACCCCCCATGTCGAGGTTGCAAAGCTGCTCGTGAAGCAGGGCTGGGACCTAGGCGTTGGTGACAAGGTCGCCTACGTGATCGTGAAAGGTTCTGGAAAACTGTTCCAGAAAGCCAGGCCCGCAAGTCAGGTAAATCCCAAGGATATTGATATTGAATACTACTTGGATAATCAGATCAAGCCTGCCGCTATGAGAATACTCGAACGGTTCGGAGTGAACGAGACACAGCTCGCCGTCTAGGGCGCGAGTGGGCCGGCAACCTCGGGCAGGGTCATGATCTTTATGGAATTCGGTCGACGTGTGAGTTCCGCAATCCGATCACCAATAACCAACTTGACCCCGTGTTCTTCGGCCAAGTCCAGTAGTCTTTGAGTGACGACCCCGTCGAAGATGACTGTATTGACGTCTTTATAGTCTGCAAGCTTGCCAGCTAATTCGCTGACCGGGAGCCTGGCAACTTCACCCATGCCCTGGTCGAAGAGGATCCCTTCGAGAGTACCTCTCAGCTCCTTCGCCTTTGAAACCACGTTCTCCGGAAGTTGAACTGGTTGGGGACGTGGAACGGCAACATGAACACGAACGGGCTCAGGGGCTCGAGGGACTGTTGGTCTACCGGCTTCGATCGGAACCTTCTCGCGGAGGCATTTCATAATCTCCTTCGGAGTTAGGTCTTCAACCTCCTTACCCAACGGGGCTCTTGCCACGTGGTCCACGGGCGCGACTTGCATCAGTTCTTTCAGTATCAGGTCGCCGCCTCTGTCTCCATCGAGAAATGCCGTTGTCTCCTTGGTCTTGGACAGGTCGATGATGGTCTGTGGGATCTTGGTTCCTTCCACGCCAATCGCATTCCTGATCCCGCAACGTAGCAGATTCACAACATCAGCTCTGCCTTCCACGATAAGTATCGAGCCGCTTGTTGCAACGTCTGGTCCAGCGGGAAGATGCTGTGGACCATAGTCGACAACGTCCGCGGAGCGAATTACCCCCGATACTTGCTTCACCATTTCATCGGTGCTCGGGGATTCCTCTATAACCCAAGTCCGGAGAATGTCCTTCGCCTTGTCCAGGATTTGCTTGCGCTTATCTTCCCTTATGTCGGCCAGTTTGTCTAGAGTGACCTTGGCGATGCAGGGTCCGATTCGGTCTACGCTCTCCACCGCAGCGGCGAGTATGGCTGTTGAAGTCTTGTCAAGGCTAGACGGGATTGTGATTACTCCAAACGTCCTATCTTGTTTAGACTCCAGCTGAATCTCTATGCGTCCAATCCGAGCCGACTTTTGAAGCTCTCTCAGATCCAGATCAGGACCGAAGAGACCTTCCGTCTGACCGAAGATTGCGCCTATCACATCAGGTTTTTCGACGACGCCCTCCACTTCGAAGCGGGCGACTATCATATACTTTGTAGTAGCGGTATATTGTGAATTTAATCCCAATTACCAATGAACCTCCTACATTGCTCACGTTTGCTAAAGTTAGAGACATGAGCAGTCGAAGCTACCTGTAGGTGCTCACCATATAAACGCTGTGCACTGAAACTGCATGAAATCTCGTGCGAAGAAAGTTTCTGCGTCCTACGCTTCCGTTGGTTTCTGGGGGTTGTCGGGAGAACTTGTACTCATGGTGTCGTGGCGTTCCAGACCTGTTGGAAGTGCTGCTCGTAGGCCGACGCCCAGGCTGGGCTGTCAATTACGACTAGGTTCTCGCGATTCTCTTGGTTGGCTGCCTGCGACCAGTTGAAGCTGCCCGTAATGATGATGTGCTGGTCGATTATGGCAACCTTGTCATGTAGGAGTCCGTGGCGGTGGTCTATCCGGATCGCGATTCCTGAGTTCTTCAATTTCTGATATTCCGAGCCGGTGGCGTTCCAATTGCCTTCGTCCCAGACGATTTTCACATCTATTCCTCTTCGCTTGGCTTGGACTAGGGCGTCGCCTATGGCATTCAAAGTGAAACTGTAGATCAAGATGTGGATGCTGCTGTTCGCTCGCCCAACCCAGTACGCGACTCGACCAGCACAATTCCCTTTAGGAGAGAAGCACGTTTCAAGAAGATCTTGCGGATGAATCGTACTGATACTGTTCACGGTCAATTGTCGCGTGACCGTGGTCAGTGTCTGGGATCCCGCGAACATGGTGGCACCGATACTGAAACCAACCGTCAACCCCACTAAGAGCAGGACTAGGGCTAAGATCGTTGGGCCTACCTTGGGAGACACTGGTGTTGAAACCTGAGAGTGAGATCTTAAGGATAGCTGAACCAACGCTTACTTAGCTCCGCACAAAACACAAACCCGCGCCATATCGAGTAACAGTCGATCATGTATTGTCGAGCCGTTCTCCACCTATAAGAAACCTACAGGGATGCTCGGAGAAAGTCTCATATTTTGCTCAGCAGACTCTGCCCGAAAGGTGCTTCCTCGATTTGGTCAACATAGGGATTAACGGCTTCGGCAGAATCGGCCGATGCTTCTTCCGAGCTTCTCGGAATGTACACATGAACATCGTCGCGGTAAACGATGTGACCGATGCCAAGACACTTGCCCACTTGCTCAAGTACGACTCCGTGTTTGGCAAGTTTGATGGGACAGTTCAAGCAAGCTCTGATGGGTTCCGAGTTGATGGCAGCGAGGTCAGAGTTCTCTCCGTCCGGGATCCTGCAGCGATTCCGTGGTCAAAGTATGGTGTCGATATTGTTGTGGAGTCCACAGGCCTATTCACGAACCGCGACGCAGCATCGAAGCACATGAAAGGAGGAGCGAACAAGATCCTCATTTCCGCACCCGCGAAGGATCCTGACATAACTATCGTTCCTGGAGTGAATCTTGACAAGTACGATCCGAAGGCTCACAATCTAGTCTCGCTGGCATCCTGCACTACCAATTGTGTAACTCCGCTCGCTAAGGTCATCAATGATTCCTGCACGATGAAGCACGGTTTCATGACCACCGCACACGCATACACGAATGATCAACGAATCCAAGACCTGCCGCATCACGACCTGAGGCGCGCCAGAGCGGCCGCGCTATCGATCATACCCACCTCAACCGGGGCCGCAATAGCCACAACCGAAGTCCTGCCCGAATTGAAAGGGAAACTGCACGGTGTAGCTCTTCGGGTCCCAGTGCCGGACGGTTCGATAGTCGACTTGGTCGCCGAGGTCGAACGCGACGTCACAGTGGACTACGTTAACCAAGCTTTTCAGAAAGCTGCCACCGGACCAATGCGGGGCGTTCTTGAGTATTCAGAGGAACCACTGGTCTCCGCTGACATAATAGGAAACCCACACTCCGCCGTATTCGACTCACTCCTCACAATGGTCCTGGAAAACCGTCTTGTCAAAGTCTTCGCATGGTACGACAATGAATGGGGTTACTCGAACAGGCTGGTTGACATGGTTCAGACTATGTCAAAGCATCTCTGATCAGTCAAAAGTCAGCGTGACCTTCGTGCATTTCTATTGACTCTACGCCCACTCTTGGTGAGTAGCTCGTAAATCCTGTCCCAAGAAGGTAAAACCTCGGCACTCTCAACCCGCATCCTCTGATAGTACTTGGGAAGCTCCTCAATGCTTCGAACATCTGAGCGAGTAAGTTGGCGTAATTCCCGCCACAAAACTAGGTTCGTGTGAACGCTCTGTGCGTTGAGAATCCTTGCCAGTCGTTTGGCTAGGAAGACACCCTCGCGATCGAAGTCGGTCAGAACCACTACGTCTCGTACGTCCTGTAATCCCTCAACAAAACCCACCACGTTCTTCCTGCTACTCTGAAGGCAGAGGATTCGTCCATTGATTCCCATCTTCCGGAGCGATTCTCGATCTCTAAGTCCTTCGACTATGATTACCCCACCGCGCTCAGACTCGTAGGATACGCGGTCCATCAATTTGCGAAATCGTTCAAGTCTCACTTCTGCAGGTGCGCGCAACGGCTATTGTTACCTTGTGATCTGTAACTGTTCCATTTTGCGCAATAAGAAGGGGTGCTTCTCAAACTCTTCTCGAACTGGTTCGAGGATCTTTACCAAGCTCTCTGCGACCGCGTTCTTCAGGTCTAGAGGATGGATCTTTCCTTCCCTGTAATCGTTCTCCAATTCCTCGTAGGTAGCGAAATCTATCGGACCGCCATACTTCTCTGGTCGATCAATCTCGAATGATCTCTCCCACGGCAGTAGGATGTATTTCGAGATCTCGAGAATCGGATTGCCTTTGATCTCCTTGGGAGGGCAGTAGGCGCCTCGAATCTTGTTTCGAATTGCCTCAGGCTCGTCGTGAATGAGTATGCTGCTTTCAGGAGCACTCTTAGACATCTTGAAGGAGATCTGGGAACTAAGTTCAGGATTCTCATCGTACTGGGTCGTATCCATCTTGCTTGCCCCAACCAATCCCGCAATCAAAGGTGTGTGGAGGCTGGTTGGTTTGTGCAATCCTAGCTTCTCGGCCACGTCCCGGGCGAGAACATGGGCTTTGCGCTGGTCCATACCTGCACAGGCGACGTCGAGTTGGAGTTCAAAGATGTCTGCGACTTGCATGCAAGGGTAGAATGTTGAAGCCGCCTCAAGGTCCTTGCTATCCATCCCTCTCCCCATTATTGGGAGGGCTCGCCAGATGCGACTCACATTAACGGATTTGGCAACGCGCACAACCTGCTCCCAATACTCCCGCTTCGCAGCGAGGTCAGATGCCGAACAGTACGTGACTTTGTCAGGAGGTATGCCTATGGCTGTGAAGCATTGTTTGAAGTACTCACCACATAGGCGTATGTTCTCAAGCACACCTCCAAGCTTGTTGTTGATCCAAGAATGCCAGTCTGCTAGGAACATGGTGAAGTCGAATCCCGCCTCGACCATGTCCTTGATCTTCCCCCCGCACACCAGCCCCATGCCGATGTGCATCATTCCGCTCGCCTCAAAGCCCCAATAGGCGCGAGGTCGGGACTTCGATTCTAGAATGGCTCTGAGTTCGTCGCGAGTGATGATCTCCTCTGCTCCACGGCTCACAAGATCTAGGCGCGTTTCAAAATCCATGTCTTCTCGTACGTCCTTGAGGTCAATGTATCCCTCAGTTGACTGAGCCAAACTGATGTTTAGTTGTATGCTATTCTTCTTTCGCTGGAGGGGTTTCGCCGCAGGACCGGGATACCGGTTTTGCCGACATCCCCGCCCTTATCGCCCACGACACTAACACGCAAACTTCACTGGAGGGCAACGCCCCACTCAGTTGGCTCTCTCGGAGGTGGGCTGCTTTGGTGCCTCCCCAGCGCTTTCTTTGTGTATCATGAATAGTTGGCTGAGATCCAGTTCCATGGCTGCTACCGGGTCCTCAAGCTTCCAGTTCTCAAGAACCTGCGGGTGAATCTCCCCTATTATCCCCACGTCTCGGTCGCCAATAAGAATACTGCCTACTCGACCAGTCAGGAAGCTGGGGTGACTGGTAGGTTTCAAGGTGAATTCGAATCCGAGATTGATCATCAGAGGTTCCAGGATTGATTTGATCTCTGTGAAGTTTGCGTGTGAATGCGCTGAGACGCATCCCAACTTGTGAACGTCCACTACTCGATTCGGTTGGGTGAAATCCCAGATGGCACAGTCACCAATCTCGTACAGTTTTTGCGGGTATTCGATATGGGTATTGTTTGATAGGAAATCCATCAGGCTTGGCAGTAACCAATGACGCAGACAGGTCATTGTCGTTACCTTTGGATTTGTGATTTCAACAATCTGAGTTGGCTCTTGATTCATTTTCGTGAAGAGCTTCTCTTGGTTTGTCATCACAAAGGTGAGTGCTTCCTGAAATCCAAGGCCAACCATCAACTCCCTCACGTTATCCGAGTATTCTTCGACGGGTGAAAGTCCGCCAATTGTGAGGTCCGGGGGCCACCTGGGTTTCATCTTGTTGAGGCCGTAGGCGATCGCGATGTCCTCGATTATGTCAACAGGGTGCAAGATGTCCAAGCGATAGCAGGGCACCGTGACTACTAGGCTCTTGACACCTGAAGCTGTCCCATTGTATCTTGCACGTCGAAGCAGAGAAATCATCTCTTTGGGACGCAAGTCGAGTCCAATTATCTTCCTAATGTCTCGAGTGGAGATTGTGAACTTGCGTTCCGTCAGACTCGGTGTGATCACGGTGCGCGCTTTTCCGTATTTGTAATGCACTCGTGATGGGCAAATCTCAGCTCCTCGGTCCGCGAGACTTGTTGTCAGAATTGTTAACGTGTTCATCACAGTGTCTTCAGACGTGCCAGTGATCTCGACAAGGATGTTCTTAGTATCAGACGTGACTCTGCCCAGGTCGTTTGAGTTTATGATGGGTGGGAAAGATAGTACTTTGCCCTGCGAATCCAACAGTATTGGCAGTTTGGGATGCTGGCTCACGATGTGACCGTACTCTACACCCTTTGGATGCTTTTCCAGAATCTCTCTGAGCGAAAGTGATTCGGTTCCTTCCAGCGGGATGAACCTGATCTCATCAGGATCAGCGACGCCGTAGCGCAGTGGTGGAGTGATGAGGTCAAAGTCGTAGAAACCAATCGAGGATCGCCGTCGCTTCCGACCATAACTCTGATCGAGCTTCTCTTGAAGATGGATCAGTCCGCGGATAGTTTCGTCGTTGATTTTGGGATGGCGGGCGACGACACAAGCAATGAATGATCTGACGTCTCTGAGTTCCTTGTCGACAGATATCTCGACTGCGGGTTTCTTCGAGAGCGAGTACTTTCTCAGGCCAACCTCGATGCCCATCAAGCCTCTGAGCGCCCGTGCTATTCCTTCAGTGCTCCAGGTGTCGGGTCGATTGGTGTCTACGTTCTCGATGTGTAATTCCGAGTCGTCTTGGAGCGTGGTGGTTTGGAGGACGCCCTGGTTTTCAAGGGCGGGATGTGAGATTTCGCATTTGATTTCGTACAACAGCTCATTGAGCTGGTCCTCGTCTCTGGGGAGTTTCCTTCCTACGAGCCCTTCGAGGTCATCCAATCGAGCAATAATTGCGACCAGGTCATGTCACCTTCTGCTTTCGCATCCAGTCGAGGTCTTGTGCGAAGAGCATGCGGATGTCATCGAGTCGGGCTCGCATCATGAAGAGCCTGTCGACACCTATTCCCCACGCGAGCACGGGTACTTTGATTCCGAGGGGCAGTGTCAGTTCCGGCCGAAATATGCCTGACCCTCCAAATTCGAGCCAACCATACCCTTCTTTGTAGGCCTGGAGTTCGACGCTGGGTTCGGTGAAGGGAAAGTAATCCGGCTTGAAACGGACTTTGTCTGCGCCAGCGATATCTATAGCAAAACGTTCCAGGACCCCGAGTAAGTCCCGGAGTGAAAGATCGGCGCCAACCACAATCCCTTCGACTTGGTTGAATTCGGTGAGGTGTGTGCGGTCGACTTGGTCTGGTCTGAAGCATCTTACAACAGAGAAGTATTTGCCCGGAATCTCCAGGTTCTTACTGGCGAGTGTGCGAGCGCTCAGGGCGGTTCCTTGGCTTCTCAGAATTAGCTTAAGCGCTTCGTTTCGTGAATATTTGTATCCCCACCCGCTTGATCCAGTTTTCCATCCATTCTCGTGCGTCGCGGCAACGTTGTCAATGAAACGGCTGTACTCTGCGAGGTCACCGAGCTCGTCAGTCTTCACGAAGTATATGTCATGTATTTCTCGAGCTGGATGATCCTGTGGCATGAAGAGAGCATCACAATTGAAGAACATGAGCTCGACGATGGGGCCAGTCATCTCTTTGAATCCGAGTGCAACGAGTTTTCTTTTGAGATTGTCGAGGAATTGGCGGTAGGGTTGTTTTTTTCCCGGCCAAATGGGAGTGACTGGTGCTGCGATGTTGTACTTTCTGAAGCTCACGTTCCTCCATCGTTTAGACGTGATTAGTTCAGGTGTCAGGTCGCTGATTTCTTCAGGCACTGTGATTCCTTGTTCAAGTGCCTTCCATCCTTGCGCGGTCAGTTCAGTGTAACGCTTCCTCTGTTTTCTCGTATCGAGCAATTGCCTTCTCTTCAATGTCTCAACGCTTTCTTGGAGGTCAGCGGGCAATTGCTCTAGAGGGAGGTCGTGCTTCGAGGAGATTAGTTCAAGGGCTTTCTCGACATTCGTCCTATCTGGGATACCTGCAGCTTTCAAAACGACCTTTTGAAGTTGTGTTGTTACTTCGCACCATTTTGATATCTTGATCCATCCCAGAGCTACTGACGCTATCTGCTCAGGGATGTTTGCACGTTTTGCGGCTTGGTCGATTGTAGCCTCACCTCCCAATTCGAGGACAGCTTGGAGGAGTCGCCTCTCGGGCAAGCCTGACTTCGCATACTCGAGGCCCTCCTCGGTTAGGCGCAAGGCTACCTGATCAGTCTCGCTTACCTTTACGAATTGTTTCTCCTGAAGCGTTGTTAATGCGCGGGTGACGGCCGCGTTACTCTGGCTCGTGCTGGCAAGGAGTTCCTCGAATGAACAGTTCCCTCCATGGGATTGCAGTGCTTTGATCACTGCTGCCTCATTCTCACGCAGTTCTACCATAGTGGCATGGCTCCTGAATGTTTGTCGCGTTGCGAAGTGCGGACCGGTGCGAGGCTGCTAGAGGTGAAGGCTTGAGAGGAGAATGCGTGTGAAAACGCCCTCACCTGGAATCATCATTAAACCTCTAATGCTCGCTGCTTACCTCACGTGGCTGTATATTAGATTGTTGACCTAGATGTCCTTCGGATTGAAGAGGAACTCTTCGAAGTGGTCCTTTGCTTTCTCGCGCTTTTCCTGGTGTTCTACGAGAAATTTCTTCACGCGTTCTGTAAGAACCTGCTTGCATTCTCCGCACATGATATTGCCGGCCAAGCAGTTGAACCGTAGGTCTTCGATTTCCTTATCGTCCATGAAGAGGAAATAATCGTAGGCGAAAACGGAACAGATGTCTGGATTTGCGCCGAGGCGTTTTTGCTCTTCAATGGTCGCGCGTCCTCCTGTGAATGCGCCCATGACCTTCTTTGCTGCAACTTCCGGCGAATCAACGGTGAATATTGATGTCTCAGGCATGGAGGCGGACATTTTCCCACCTCGTCCGAGTCCAGGCACAAACCTGCAGTGAATCTGGGCGGGCTTGTAGAATCCAAGTTTCGGAGCAACATCACGAGTAACCCTCCAGTACGGATCTTGGTCGATAGCCGCTGGAATCAAGCAGGGTACATTGTGCCCTTCTAACTCAGATTCGAGGAAGGCTGGGACAGCTTGAATCGCGGGGTAAAATAGCATACCTATGTTGGTGCTGTCCTGAAAACCAAAGACCGCTCGTACAGTTGAGAAGGTCATGTGCTTCGCGATGCGGATCGCGAGGTTGTAGAGAGTGCCCATGCTCTTAGTGTCCATGATTATTCTGGTCTTCTTCGGGTCGAAGCCCAGGGCGATCAGGTCGAGCGCGTTCTCGTAAGCCCATTTCTGGGGCTCATCCAATGAGAACTCGTCGTGATAGAGAAACTTCTCGTCATCCGTCATCTGAAAATAGAGCTTGGCGTCGAACTTGTCCTGCAAATACTTCGTGAATATCCACGGAACTAGGTGACCGATGTGAACAGGCCCAGAAGGGCCTCTACCCGTATAGAGTACGAATTTCTCTCCGGCCTCGTAACGCTGCAGAATCCAATCGAGGTCACGGTGAGAGAAGAAGATCCTTCTTTGCAGCTGGGGATGCAGGGTCCCTGTGTGTTTCTGTATGCGTTCCAGTAGTTCGGGTGTAATTGGCTGAGTCCCAAACTCCCTGACCAGCTTGTCGTAATCGATCTTGCCGGAAACTTCCCACGGCGTCACGACCATTTCTTCGTTGTTTGCTGACAATCTGGATGATCACCTGTTGATAGGAACGTTTCGGAGATCTCTAGATATGATTCTGTTCGACAGGCTCGCCCCTCTCAATCCTAAATAAACAGTAAACGCTCGTCCTAGACAACTTATTCTTAGGATCGAATCCATATCGATCAAGTCTCCTAACCTATGTAGCGCTCTTCGATTCTCTTCCGAATTTGCTCCAGGTATTCCGTCAACATATCTTCTTTCATGATATCATTGACTGTTTTTGTGTCCTCTAAGAAGGCGCGTAGGAGTACGTCGCGACGTTTCTTCTCATAAATCGTATCGAAGACTTGATAGAGTATCATGTAGTTCAATGCTGTTGAATAGGTTGCACTCCACTCTTTTTCGACAAGAATAGCTTGGAGCTTCCTAACATAACGATCCATTATTGGATGTAGGGCAACTGTCTTCTTTACCACAGGCATCAAGACACACCGGTGTGCGAGTCATACTATCATACTTTCATATAAGCACTTTCCCCAGTCGAAATGGAAACGGAGAAGGTTCAAATTTGGTCGCTCGCACCACGAGACCCACACACACGAGTCGCATAGACCAGCGTGCGCACGGACTAGCCAACCCAGAACTCAACAGGAAGCATCTTTCATAAGGTCACACACGAATTCGTCCCCCAGCTCGTTACTTTCTGTCCTCCCCGTCTGACATACTTAGTCTGTCTTCATAGAGGTACACGCCCCAATCGTCAGGACAGATAGGAGCATCCAGAATGCACTTGGATTATCAGGGAACGATTTGAGTTCCTCAATTCCGTCCACGTATTCTTGTTCTGTTACGAAACCATTGGCGATCATAGGTTCCTTATCTATTTCCAGTCGTTTCAGTGGAACCGAAACGAGTTGTCGAAGTTTTTCGGGGCTTTCCTGTGAGGCAAAGGTCGGAATAGGGTTAACCTCGATTGGAGACAGACCCGCAGCCGAAAGAACAGAATACGCATTTCTGTAATTCTGCGATTCTCGGGTTCGAAGAGAGTTCCACCATCTACCGCGCTTTTCGACTAAGGTTTCGAATTTCGTTAGGTACGGATAAGTTAGCACTCCGCCTTCGTCTACTATAGCTACTACTCCCATCTTCTTTGTGACTCGCTTCAGTTCACCCACCGCCTTCAGGGGATCACTGACATGATAGAGGACAAGTCTACAATAGCTCACATCGAAGGTTTGATCTGGGAGCTTCAAGTCTTCAATGTCTTGCAGATCAAACCTGACATTCGTGATACCGTAACGTTCCGCAAGCTTCCGCGCCTCGTCGAGATATCCTGCATCCATGTCGACTGCGCAAACCTCTGTCGGCGCGACTGAGGCCGCGAGGAAACGTGTGACGGCTCCAGTCCCACATCCAGCATCAAGTAACTGCACCCCTCTCTTTAGACCTAAGATCTGAACCTCTCGACTGATTATGTCAGCTTGGACTCTGGCTTGCATCTCCAGCCTGTCCATTTCGGCCCGACTTCCAGCCCAAGGGTAGGGATTGGATTCCCTTCTTTCATCGAGGTGACGCATTGAGAATGTACCTTTTGTGGAATTTGGTTAACACGATGTGGCCGCTTGTATTTCAGCTCTTAACTGTGTGTGTGCGCACCACTAGACCCATCACACACACGCAAACATTGGCAGTCGTTCCGAGTACGCGGTTCAAACCAATAGCCAAGGGCTTCTCGAGGCAATTCTGATTCGCGGCAAGCTAGAGGGTCAAGAGCTCAAGGAACTGGTTAGCGGGGCGCGGTGGGCCTTTGAAAAAGCATTAGAGAAGGACCAGAAGTAACCATGTTCAACCCGAATTATGATCCCACAAGGAAACAGAAAGTGGTCTGTGACCGGTGCGGCAACGAGATTCCCCTGGAACGAGTTGATGAAACGGAGTGGTCCATCTACTCCGTGATATGCGAATCTTGTGGGCGTTTCGCGCTTGTGAGCAAATACAGGATTGAACTAGGCTCAAGATGCCCCCGCTGCAAAACCCACAAACTCCAAGTCCCAAACAGGTTCCCAAACACTAAGCAAATTCGGGACCTAATCAAAAGTCAGCAAGTGGACCTGTGGCAGTTCAAGGGCGACGGAGAGGTTGCCAAAGTTGACTGACGGCATTTTTCTTGCGGATTGGGGCATAAATCGAACACTCGGATCAGAGGACCAAATTAGCCATAGGTTTCATCATCAACCCCAATCCAATATTTTTCTAATCATTGGAGGGCCTACGCATGTTGGGGTTCTGTTTGATCTTAGCCAAGGGAACATTCATCCCCCCAACCCTCCAATCCAAATCAAGGTGAATTGATTGACTGAGAAGAAACAAAGCAAAATCAGCCTAATACAGATTGACTCCTTGACGACATTCCTAGTGCGCTTGGAGAAAGCGGGGCCAATTCGGATCAATCGAGATAAACTGAAAACAAGATAGGGGAGGTTAGAGCAGCTTCAAGCTGCCCTTTCCACTGGAAACTCGAAAAACGAGTTTACGCCTGATACTCTTCTGCAACTCGCTCAGCTCGGCTTGAATGATCAGCAATTCGCGCTCTAACTTTCTTCTTTTTGCCTGGCAACTTTCTTTTCACCTCCAACCTGAATGATTAGGACCAGCTCTCAGGATGTATTAAAGGGCGGTTGGAGAAAAGAGGACAAGTAGAGGAGATTCCACTATTCCACCAAGAGGAAAAGTCAGCCTTGAGCCAGTGCTTTCTTCAAGGCGTCTAGGGAATTCCCTTTTTTCTACTAACCCTTAATTGAAGCTAGGATCCTTGAGCATTGCTTCGCTAGTGCCAGCCACTAACGGTTTGTGCGCACTTCTGACAGTAGATTATCAAGTTGCCGATTGGTCTAACTCGTCGTTGGGGAAGGTTACCTCAAAGACGCATAACGCGCCTCGTACAGCCGCGCATTCCGTTTCAACGCTTTTGATTACTTTCTTGTCGAGAAAGGCTTCCATCCAGCCTGTCACTATACCCCGCATTAGATCGCATGCTGGCGCAGGCTCTTTGAGTTCGAAGCATAAGGGGCAATCGGCCATCTTGAACGTATAGACACTATTGGTTTCTCTCCTTGTGTCTAGGCCGAGGCATCTTCCCCAACCGTGAAGTCTAATCACACTGTCCAACACCTCAGCATTGTTGTTGGCGAGTATCTTGTCCCTGGAGTAACGCAACCCTGTGTGTCCGATTTCGTTTCCCAACTGGAAGAGAAGAGTTCTTGCCACTATGGCTCCGGCAATACCAGTTAGCCTCTTGACCATGGATTGGAATGTTGTGACTCTGAACGAGATGATGCGCTTGCCATCTCTCAGAATTAACCCTCGTTCCGCATCCCGAGTAAGATTCTTCTCAAACGAACGAGACTCAAGTTCAGTATCTGGCAAGCTCAATCCTTGGCGAGAATAAATCTGGCTAGATTTAACTCCACTTTGGGCAAATCTTAAACGCTGTCACATTGGTTTAGAGATTGCAGCTCGTAAGCCGCAAAAATATATGATTCTAGACGGCTCTGGTACCTCTTGAAAGATTTGATAGTCAGTCAAGTTGCAGTAAGAGCTTTCCTGAGTGCTTCCAAGAATTCTTTGTTTTTCACAAGTCCCTGAATGAAGCTAGGGTCCTTCAGTATAGCCTCGCTAGTGTTCTCTGCCCCGCATCCCTCTTTACTGCAAACCCTTACGGATAGGGTGGGTTCTTGATCTTCGGGTTTCAGTCTGATTCCGTGTAGGGCTAGGATCTTGTCATCAACATCTTTCCCGCTTAAGTGGCTGTAGACTTCAAGCATCTAAGTACGTTTCCAACCCCCGAATATTTTCAGTTCTCTGTCTGTGAGATAACGGGATAGCTCTGTGGCCCGGGTGTGGCGTAATTGGTGTGGATGTATCCTGCGATTCAGAACTTGCCGACTCAGAGTTGACAGCAGAACCCTAACGCCTCCGTCAGTCAATCTGTGGAAATGCCCAGCGTGGCCTAGACTGGAGAGGAATAGGAATTCCTGAGGGTTGTTCTTGAACGGATGCTTGTTCAGGTGGTCGATCAAATCGGGTTTGCTTGCGAAAACTCGAACCCGCCTTTCTCCAGTTTTGCCGGATAGGTGAATGATTCCTGAATACTGGTCAAATTGAACATCTTTGATTCGGAGTGCGCAGAGTTCCCCAACCCTACAACCCGTTTCCCTAAGAGTTCAACAATCAGCCGATTCCGAAGACTCCCCTCTGGGCCTGGGGCCTTCTCGATTAGTAGTTTGACTTCTTTCTCACTCAAGATTTCAGGTAGCTTGCTGGGTCGTCGTGAAATCCGAATCTTCTTAACCAGATCCTCGCGCCCCAAGCTGGAATAGAAACGCCTGACAGAGATCGCGAAGGTCTGATAACCGTTGGCTAGGGCTTTGTCAGCGACCTTTGCCATAGCGGTTAGGAGCTCTGCCTCTGTCAATTCAGAGAGAGTCCTCTTTGGATCATCTAAACTACGTTTCAAGCGTACGAGCTGCCATAGGTACGTGGATCGGGTTCCAGGCTTCGCCTGCTGGGCTCTGAGGATAGAATCGAACTTGGCTAGGCTCGGGTCCCTAGCAGCAACCAAAGCGCTGTCAACCGCGTGCCTATCAACCTCTGCTGGTTCCAGAACTGCCATACTCAGCTATGCCACCTGATAGAAAAATAAGTTGCAGAGAGCAACGCTAAGTAAACAGATAGAAGCACAGGCCTTGTCTAAGAAGGTTTACCTGAGATTGAGCGCCGAGCTCGACAAATATGTGAAGTCAGGTCGAATTCTCGCCCAGGTACGCGAGTTCGTAAAATCAGTGCCAGTTCAAGGTCGGCGAGTCCTGGAAATTTGCGAGCAGGTCGAAGGGAAGATTCGCGAACTCGGGGCCGGCCCAGCATTTCCGTGTAACGTCGGCGTCAACGAAGTTACAGCGCACTATACGAGCCCGTCAGACGACCCGAGCTTGATTCCTGCAAATTCCTTAGTGAAAATCGATTTCGGGGTTGAGCTTGATGGTTTCATAACCGATACCGCGATTTCCATCTCGCTGAATCCTGCCTACGATTCTATGATCGTTGCCGCCGAGACCGCGCTTCAGGAGGCTCTGGCTGCTGTGGCACCTGGTCGAAAGCTTTCGGAGATCGGTACCGTTGTGGAGCGTTGCATCCAGCGGTATGGTTTCAGGCCGATCAGAAATCTGACGGGACACAAGATTGACCGTTACACCCTTCATGCTGGGAAATCTGTGCCGAACGTTTCTGGAATGGAGAGCGGCAGGTTCGAAGTGGGAGAAGTTTATGCCCTCGAGCCGTTCGCTACGCTGAAAGAAGCTGAGGGTGCGGTTCAGGACGGGGATGCCGCTCACATCTATCGTTTTGTTAGGACAAAAGGTGCCAAGTCAGAAGAGGCGAGCAAGTTAGCGGAGTACGTGCGGGACACATACAAGACGCTCCCGTTTGCGTCCCGGTGGCTCTTCAACGAATGGCATGATGGGGACGTTCGAGCCGCTTTTCGAGAATTGACTGCGAGCAGGTGTATTGTTGGATACCCTGTCTTGGTCGAAGCGAGTGGGAATGTTGTTTCCCAGGCTGAGCATACAATTGTGGTGACCGAGAACGGCTGCAGGGTCTTAACTGCGTAGTTCTATTTGGTTTTCGCTTCTTCCGCGTAAATGGCTTCTACCCGCATCTTACCTTGGCACTGTTGGCACTGCCCCACTTCTTTGGTCACAAAGTCTCCGGTGCTGAAACCTCTCATAACCTTGAAGCCGCAATTGGAGCAGAGCACGGTACTCAGAACGCGTGTTGCAAGGGTATGGAGCACGGCCATCCTGCGCCTCATCTGAGTGATTGATGACAATGCAAGCACCGTGCCAACCGATGCCATGACCCCATACACAAAGAACTGAGCGTATTCTCCAGCATCATATGCGGTCAAGGCTCTGATCATGGCCCACATTGAAATGCCAAGAATCACCAAGCCAAACGCGATCAAGAGATATGCGTAGGACAAGGAAGGTTTGCCATTCATACTTGAATCTCCTACGGGGCGATTCCCGCGGTGTTCCCAATACCGGCGATAATGACAAGTTCGCCTTCCTTTGTGCGCTCAACAATGAGGCCTTTAATCTTTTCCAGGACCGGTTCTGCGGCTTCTGAGATCTCCTTCTTCATCGTGGTGACCGCTTCTTGGATGCTTTGTTTGATCACAATAGCGTAGACAGGTATGCCGAACTTTGTTGCTTCCTCTTCTATCTTGAAACGCTCTGTTCCAATTCCGCCGATCGCAGCGCCGATGCCTTCCCCGATTTCCCCTGTCTTTTCTCCTTCCAGTTTGAGCGCAGCATCTACCATTATGATCATTGAGGCTTTTCCGTTGTTCTCTTCTAGGACTTGGCGAATCGCGTCGCCAGGTTTGCCGACGTTTCCACCTGGTCCTTCCGCTTTCAGGGCTATGACTCTGCGTCCTTCCAATGTTGTTTCGGCGGCCACCATGTCCTTTGGTACTTTTCTTGTCTCACGATCTTTCATGAGTTTGGAAGCAACTAACGCCCCGGCTCCATCCCCTATCGGGTGACCTTCCGCAAAGGCCTTCGTTGCGCCCAGATAGGCTTCTGCTTCCATCATGATTAGTGGCAGAAAGGCTTGAAGTTGGAATATGACGAAGAGGCTGAACGTCTTCTTACCGAGAAGATAGAGATGGCGGACAACTTTGAACATGTAGTTCAGGGCCCAAGAAGCTTCAACCAAATTCTCCAGATTGTTCACCTGCGCAGGCGTAGCCTCAGGCGCTATCCGGGCTACATCAGACTTGAATTTGTTCTCTCTCACGTCAAGCAAATGGTCGAACTTTCCGACGATTCCCGCCGGATCCATATTCACCGGCTCGATTAGGAATTGCTCAAGTAACGTGTTCAACCTAGGGGTCGGGTCATCCTTCGGTTTCCCAATTTCTCGCAACGTCTTAACTGTAAGTGATTTCGCGTCATTTCTCATCGTCTCAAGTTTTCTCACAGCACCGTCGATCTGCATTAGGGCGATTCGGCTTTGAATCTGCTGACCAAAGATGAAGAATGCGAAGAAAGCCATGTAGAATAGTATGTTCAGCAAGCTGCCAAGGGTTCCATTCCCGAAATTTCCTAGACCCGTTTGAAAAGCTATGTCGGCAAAGAGATCAAGCAAACAAATTTTCCTCTAACATTGTCGTTGATAAGCGGCGCCATGCACGTAATAAACATTCATCAAATCGATTGCGACTGGGTTGATGAAAATTTAGTCAATATGGAGTCAGCAGCGGTCCGGGGCTCGCGTGGCCTTTCGGAACACACTACTACCCAGATCGCCTGAGAGATTCACTTCCGTGTTTCCGGTACGAGGCAAGCATCGTGTTCAACGTTCGTGATTTTCCGAGATCGCTGAATCCTATTCTTTCCCGGAATCGGAGCAAGTTATCCCGGCCGAGGATGGCTAATTTCCAGCTCGTAATCGTGCTCCTTCGGACGCCAGCCTGAGTATCCAAATACAGCTTGGTTTCTATACCCAGTCGGCTAAGCATTGCTCGAATGTTCTGCAGGAGCGCCTTGTTGGTGTTGGAAACGAATACTGCTCTGATATTCACGTAGCCGGGTCGGTGGTGTCCTCGTGTGGTCCTTGTCCTATAGTAGGCAGGCCATCCTTCGCCGTCAACGAACCCTCTGACGTACCGCTCCTGCTCGGGGAGGGTCCATCGCAGCATTTCACTCCTGCCTGAATTCATGATGCTCTCCTCACACTTTCGGAATGGGAACGGGTCCTAGCCCTCAGCTATGGCCGCCAACTCCGAAGACAAAGCGGTCGGGCGAATAATTAAACGTTCCCAGTTACAACTCATTCTTGGGCGGGAAGACTGTTGAGTGGTGTGGCGATAATTGGTGTTGGAATGACTCCGGTCACGTCAGGTTCGGGCAAAAGCTTGACTCAGCTCTTCGTCGAAGCTGCCACCCAAGCCATTGAAGACTCAGGCGTTAGTAGTATCGATTCGATCTACGTTGGAAACATGATGTCGGGTTTTCTACAGAATCAGGAGCATCTGGGGGCATTGATGGCTACAGCGATGGGAAGGGAGGGCGTACCGAGCTACAAGGTTGAGGGTGCTTGTGCCTCAGGCGGTGTTGCAGCAAATGCTGGCGTGAAAGCGGTTCTGTCAGGTCTTGAGGGAGTCGTGTTGGTTGGGGCTGTGGAGAAAATGTCGGGTTACACAACACCCCAAGTTACGTCTGGGCTCATGATGGCTGAAGACAAGGCGAGGGTCGCTGGAACGGGTGTGACGTTCGTAGGCCTCAACGCGATGATTGCCAGACAGTACATGCATCGATACAACGTCCCGCATGAGGCTCTCGCGGGGTTTTCCGTCTTGTGTCATGAGAATGCTCTTGATAATCCCAGAGCGCAATTCCACAAGAAGATCACAGTTGAGGACGTTCTTCAGTCGCCTCTTGTAGCTGATCCGCTGAGATTGTTTGATTGCTCAGGTATAGGGGACGGAGCGGCCGCCTTGGTCCTGACATCGCTTGAGAATGCGAGAAAATTCACTGATTCGCCTGTGACGATAGCGGCTTCTTGCATGGCTACAGATAGGGTCAGTCTGTATCAGCGTCCGGACATTACTACGTTCGAAGCCTCGCGAAAGGCTTCGGGTCAGGCATATGAAGCAGCAGGAGTCAAAGCAGAAGATGTAGATGTCTTGGAAGTACATGACGCATTTTCAGTTTTAGGCATCATGGCACTGGAGGACTTGGGTTTCGCATCGAAGGGATTGGGTGCTCGTCTCGTCAAGGATGGTGTATGTGCTCGTGATGGGCGCCTAGCGACAAACACGTTCGGTGGTTTGAAGGCGAGGGGGCACCCGGTGGGGGCGAGCGGTATGTACCAGCTTGCAGAGCTTGCTCTGCAACTATCGAACAAGGCTGGAAAATGTCAAGTTCCCAAGGCAACTGTAGGGCTAGCCCAGAGCGTGGGTGGGATAGGCACTACGATTACGGCCCACATATTGAAACGAGGCGACTAGTAGATGACCGAAGCCAAACGCGTCCCAGGATACACCTGTGCACAATGCAATTGGTTCGATGTCTTCCAAGTCACGTCTTGTCCAAGATGCAACCGCCCAGTCCAAGAAACCCTGTTCTCCGGCCGAGGTAAGGTTGCAAGCTTTACCGTGATCAGGTATCCCCCAACGGGTTTCGAAAAAGAGAGCCCCTACGTTGTCGCGTTGGTCGACATTGAAGACGGGCCGAGAGTAATGGGGAGAATCGTCGCGAAACCGGAAGAAGTTCAAATCGGCTCGTCGGTTTCTTTCCTAGGGAACTCTACCGGAAAACTGGAATTCACACTATAGCATTGGGATGATGTTTCTGTTTGATCAGATTTCCACGAACTGACGAACCAATAGTGGTGCTTTTCTCAAATCCTCTGGAGCATGCGCCGGCAAGCTAGCCACGTTGGCCATCCCCGCTTCGAAGGACGCTTTGTCCCGCCAGATTGAGAGTCCTGCGAGAGCTCCTGTCGCTTCCTCGTGTGTTGGGTGAGGGAGAAGCCGGAGTCTGTTGCATGGCGTCCGTCCCACGGCCTATTTCACACGCTGAGTGAGGGAGAAAGGTGAGCTTTCACTGTCAACTCTGTGAAGGAAACACGGGCAAAAGCCAGCTAGACTTAGATTATCGAATGGCGCCCAAATCCGTCGAAGAGTGAAAGCACCACTTTCTACTAGCGCGCGGCGCTCGACAACTGCCTCAAAACCCAGTTTCTGGAAGACCTGCAGCAATTCCTTCCCAGAGACTTTTCTGGGAAGTTTCGGCACTAGAGTTCAACTTCTACGAGTTTCTTTCCTTTGAGTTCATCTTCGAGCGTATCAAGGTGAAGGCTGATCGCGTTCTTGATGTTCCTCAGGGTATCTTCTTCGGTTCTCCCTTGGCTAAATACGCTCATCTCTAGGCATCTGGCAGCAAAAACCCCAGACTCCTTGTCCTGTTCGATGTAAACGTGGAAGCGCCTGTTTGACATGAGTTCCATTAGTTCAATTCCTGCAAAAAGGGATTACCATGACTTCTGTTTGTTAGCATGGTGGGGCCGAAGGGATTCTCATGGTTCCGCTTTCGTGGAACCATTTTGAACCCTCGACTTCCGCCATACCGTCATGTCTACGGGTTTCTTCGCTCCTGAAGTTCGTCATTCCTTCCGGTCCGCAAACCCGTTAAGGTTTGTCTTCTGGAGCCCTTGGCGGGAACTCATTCCCTGTCGTCATCCCTGGCTAGACACCGTCACTCCCTACGGTCATTGTGTCTACGGCCCCACATTCGAATCGGACAGGGCGGCCCCAGCTCCCACACGCAAACCACTTCCTATATGGATTTTGGCCGAATCACAACCTCAAACCCGTCAACTAGTAATACTCGGCCAGCAACACTATCCCAGAAATGTCTTGATCAAGATTGGATTGATCGGGAAGACAAACGCTGGCAAAACAACATTCTTCAACGCTGCAACCTTGTTGAGGGCGCCAGTTTCTAACTATCCATTCACAACCAAGAAACCAAGCCTTGGGCAGGCGTATGTGAAAACGCTCTGCGTATGCAAGGAACTTGGTGTTGTTGATAATCCAAGGAATTCATCATGTATCGATGGAGCACGCTTCATTCCAGTCCAACTTATCGACCTCCCCGGCTTGATCAAGGGCTCGTGGATGGGAAAGGGTCTTGGAACGCAGTTTCTCAGCGTCGCTTCCCAAGCAGACGCTCTGATTCATATCGCCGACGCCTCGGGTAGTGTTGGCGCTGACGGGAAGATAACCAAGCCTGGCATGGGGAATCCGGTATCGGATGTCTATGATATTGAAGAGGAACTCGTCAGATGGTTTTTTAGAATCATCGATAAAACGCTGAAGAAATTCCGGAAGCATCAGAAGAAAGGAATCTCACTTGAGCGGCACCTGGGTGAGGATCTGGCCGGTCTGAAGATAACTCCCGAACATGTCACGAGAGCCCTAGAGTTGCACGGACTCGCAGGGAAGGATGTTGGCCGATGGAAACGGGAAGATTTGTGGGAATTTGCCAAGAGCGTCCGCGAGATCTCCAAGCCCACCATAATAATTGCAAACAAGATGGACTTGGGACCTGCAGAGACGAATTATCAGAAGCTCGCAAAGGAGTTTGGTCAGGCTTTCGTTATCCCAGCCTCAAGCGATGCTGAGTTGGCTCTGAGGCGTGCCGAACAGAAAGGCTACATCGAATATATTCCGGGAGAAGAAGCATTCCGCGTCAAAGACAGAGAAAAGCTAACCACGGACCAACGGGACGCGTTAATCTACGTCGAACAGCGCGTCTTTTCGAAATGGATCCGGACTGGAGTACAATTCGCGCTCAACACTTGTGTAGTAAAATTGCTGGGCATGAATGCGGTGTATCCGGTGGAGGATGCTGAGAAGCTTTCCGACAGAAAAGGCAACGTGCTACCAGATGCCTTCCTCGTTACTACAAATGCGTCCGTCGCTGATCTAGCCGCGCAGATTCACTCGGAGCTTGCGAAAACTATGATCTATGCCATCGATGCACGCACGAAGATTCGTCTCCCCACGGACTACGGGTTGAAGGATCGTGACGTAGTCAAGATCGTCGCAGCAGTGAGAGGAAAGGAACCAAGTTAGGATCTTTTTCCCACAACTTTCAACAAATCAGCCTTCGTAATGATTCCGAACACCCTACCTCTCTTCGCGACGAGCACGGCAGGCTCATACTGCAAAAGTGCGGAAACCGTCGTTAGAGGAGTCTCCTCGCTGACTGTCGGAAATGCCTCGTCCATGATCTTTTCCACAGGCTGCTTCGAAAGCTCATCACGATTAGTGGTGGACATTAGGCTCTGAAGGATCACTTTCTCAGTTAAGCTTCCTATAACCTGACTGCCACTGAAGATGGGCAATTGAGAGAACCCGGTCTCTCGCATCACTCGAACTCCCTTCGCCACCGGCTCAAGAGCTTGGAGACCAACAACCTTCCCATGACTCACATCCTTTGCCTTCAGCTGATCTCGACGCTCCAGACTCTCTAGCATGTCGAAGATTGCCTTCGTCTTTTGGTACGATGGGCTGATGCGGCCGCTCTCGATCTTCGCGATCATGGACTGGCTTACGCCCGAAAGCTTCGCCAGTTCCTTCTGACTCATGCCTAGAAGTCTTCGTCGTCGCCCGATCTCATCCAAGTTAGGTAACATGGCTCGCAAACCTCTTTCCGAAGGTTATTCTTAGGAGAATACTTTCTTGTTCCAAACTTATATTATAGGAATATCGGACTTGCGGGAGCAACTCACAGGTTGATGACAAATATGGGTATGCCAGGCGCAGCCAAAGGCCAAAAGACCGGCGTCGCTCTCACACTCAGTCAGAAACCTCGATCCTTTCTCTTCACTTCGGAAAGCGTAACCGAAGGACACCCAGACAAGGTGGCTGATCAGATCTCTGATGCCATTTTGGATGAGATCATCGCAAATGACCAGAAAGCTAGGGTTGACATTGAAACTCTGATAATGAAGGGAACCGTGATCGTCACAGGGCAGGTGACCACAACCGCCTATGCGCACATTCCACAAATTGTGCGCAGCGTGTTGAGAGACATAGGGTTCTATGATGCAAAGGTTGGGATCGACTGGGAGGCTTGCGGGGTTCTTGTTTCCATTGAAGAACAATCCCCAGACATTGCGATGGGTGTTAACAAAGAAGACATGGGAGCGGGAGATCAAGGGATGGTTTTCGGCCATGCAACAAATGAGACCCCCGAGCTAATGCCCCTACCAATCACACTGGCCCATAAGCTCGTCAGGAGACTCACTGACGTAAGAAAACAAGGGGTTCTCAAGTATCTACGACCCGACGGCAAATCCCAGGTCACAGTCCAATATGAAAATGGGACACCGAAGAGAGTGGAAGCAGTTGTCATCGCAGCTCAACATGATGAATATGTGACCCGAGAGCAGCTGAAGAAGGACATTATAGAGAAAGTCGTTAAACCCATTATTCCCTCGGACATGCTGGATGAAAATACCAAGTTCTTCGTCAACGAGACCGGCAAATTCACGATTGGTGGCACGCTCGCAGATACGGGTCTTACTGGTAGGAAGATAATCGTCGACACTTACGGTGGCGTTGGGAGCCATGGTGGCGGTTGCTATTCTGGAAAGGACCCTACGAAGGTCGACAGATCGGGGAGCTACATGGCCAGGTACATTGCGAAGAACATCGTCGCATCCGGTCTTGCTGACCGGTGCGATGTCCAGATCGCATACGCCATCGGCGTATCCAAGCCCGTCTCACTTATGGTCTACACCTATGGAACAGGAAAAGTGCCCGACGAGGAAATCACGGATGCGGTTAGGAAGGTCTTCGATATGCGTCCCAAGGCGATAATAGAACACCTGCAGCTTCTGCGTCCTATTTACAGGAAGACCGCTGCCTACGGACACTTTGGACGTGAAGATGGCGACTTCACGTGGGAACGAACAGACAAGGTCGATGAACTCAGAAAACTCTGCCTGGAACATTAGCATCATTTGAAAACCCAATCAAGCCTACGCGATCCGTAGGCCGTTAGCAGTATGTTGAATTAGGACACTTTTCCTTTCGTTCGGCTCAATACCTTTAGACAGCCGGTGTCAGATACTCATGCCAGTACCTAAATCGGTCCAGACGTCAGTGACTATCGCCGGACGCGCTCTTGCCCTCGTGGTCATTTTGTTCTCGGTAATCACCTACGTCATCTCCCTTGCCTTGGGCCCAATTCTATTCTTCTCAACTTCAGACGGTCTC